>Ga0247765_1000285_pt1 | contig 40876 bp, 49 predicted proteins | sample UWRJL106311C6_FD_179949 | JGI IMG/M metagenome (GOLD analysis project Ga0247765, IMG submission 179949) | Plant litter microbial communities from Arlington Agricultural Research Station in Wisconsin, United States - UWRJ-L106-311C-6 | ecosystem: Environmental > Terrestrial > Plant litter >... | reverse complement strand
GGGAGGGGGGGGGGGATAAATGAATTGGTCACAATGACGACCGGATCGCCACAACCCAACTCCACCAGGAAAGCCCACGGCAAATTTGGTCGCGATGTGCCACGGCGGCACAGTTTTCACTTCTACGCTACACTAACTACCCTACAACTTTACATGCGCCCTTTTTTTTTTTTGGTCTTTTTTGGTTCCGCGCACCCCTCCCCCTCTCACTTCAGCGCCCCCTTGTTCAGCTAAGTCAGGTATCGAATCCTACCAAATGCCTGCCGGTGGATTCGTGCGTTTCCAAAACGTTTGTTGGTTTTGTTTCTTCGACATAGCCGCTCAACTACCTAACTAACTACATATGGGGGAGGGGGAGGGGAAAAGAATACACGAGTTATACGTTTGAATTCCATTTCCCCCCAGGTAAATGTTTCTTGCTCATTTGTCATCAGTTTGGAACCTCGGATGTTTTAGTTTCCCATTCCTTTCCAGGTTTGTCCTTAGCAATAACCGACCAGGCAGCGCAAAACAAACCGGGCAAGGACTCAACAATTGAGGCTTCTCACGACGACAAAAACGACGTGAGCCTAGAGGATGGATGAGGCCTCCGGATACTTTGTCTGGTAAATTACCTCCTAGGTGTGAATAGAAACTTAACGTAGGCATTAATTGTGCATGTAGGCATGCATACATGTACTACTACTACCCTTACCCACGGAAGGGAATTCTAACCGGTTTCCAGAATAGGAAAGTGAGTAACCTTTTTTGATTGGTTTACTATAATCCCCTGACAGTCCCTTTTCCTGTTCGGCGATGCCCGTTCAGAAATATACATGTATGTTTGTGTCACTCACTCTTGTCTATCTACCTCTCTGTTACTCAAAACAATTGGGCCTTAAGGGGTCCTTCCTGCGCCAACGAACCTGTGTGCGTTGTTTCCCACCCCTCTTGATATCATATCTCATTTCACATTTTATTAACACTGTGACCCTGTGACCCTGTGACTACTGCCTGGCTAGCCTGGTTACCCAGGCAGTCGTCACCGCAGGTCCTTGTGATGATGAGTGGACCCATTCTTGTACGCTGTGTGCACAGTTGGGCAGGATATTCCCTCAGGCTGCAACGCGTGCGCGTCAATGTCTGGTGAGGGGTGACATACGGTTACGGTGAGCTCTATTTGGCGCTATTCCGCTCGGGATTCGGGGTGATATGTTTTGGACGCCTGGATTTCCCCCTGTCCAGGGCCGGCTTTCGGCATCTTGAGTGGCACCGTGTGTCATTGTTTTTTTTTCCTTTTCTTTTTTTTGGTCTTGCCTTGACAATACATAACGATCTAACGAATATTACCTTGTTTTCCTCTCCTTCTTTTCTGCATTGATTTGGTAATTACGCGCAGGGATGAAGCACGTTTCGAATCAAACTGCTCAAGGATGCGCGTCACTGGGTATGTGTCTTTTCGTCAGCCTTGTAAGTCGGCCTTTCAAAAATCTGGGTACAGGTTGGTTCAGCCTTGGGTCGCGACCATCTGACAGCTCAACTCCCCCATGATACAAACATGCAGAATTGAGTAAATGTGATTTGCAGTGGGCTATCTAAGTCTACATATTGGCGCCATCATCAAACCACCAAAACAGCGCCGCCACTTGGAAGAAATCAACTCAAATTGAGATGCAGATTGAAGAGGAAAAAGTAAGAGAGACAAGAGAGGAAGAGGAGAAAAGGAAACTAAGCTGAAGAAGTGGGAATAATGCAGAAAACTAAACCAGACGCATGCAAAAAAAAAAAAAAAAAAGGAAAAAATAAAAAAAAAAAAAAAAACAAAAAGAAAAAAAAAAAAAAAAAAAAAAAAAAAAGAGAAGAAAAAAATGCTAGAATTGTCGCCTGTACCTTGACGCATCTGCGAAACCCACAGGAGCGCTGCGCTTTGAAGCAAGCCACACAACACCGGTGAGTTACTGCCTCTCTGCTTTGACCGGAATCAATCAACAGGTGTCATGTTGTCATATTTCCGGATAGAGCGCCCGGCTAGTTTCTTGGGGGCCGGCCAACCCCGCGGCCAATGCCGCGCTGCAAGGCCGACTGGGAAAGGGTAGGTGGTCGCTTTAAGGGTCGAATGTTGTGAAACCAGGAGGCGTTGCGGCGGGGTAGCTAGAGGCGTGCGTGGGTCGGTGAGGCGTCAAAGGTTGTCGAGAGCTGAAAGTGCGTATTTTTGTTCCCGTTTTGTCTTCTCAGAAATGTCCGACATTAGTGGCGTTGAAGCTCATGCCCATGCTGTTGCTTGGAAATGCAAAAAAAGAGGAAAAGAAAGCCGCTCCCGTTTTTGGTGATGGTGGATACCGCCCACTTCTGTTAGGCGGAATCGGGTGTTGTTGGTCCCCTCTCTCTCTTACCCCCCGGCCCCTGCGTGACCCTGCTGGCTGGGCAAAATAGCCCAGGGAATCAAGAATCGCAGCATCGTTTTTTTTTAAGCCAGCACTGAGGTGGAATAGAGGAAGAGACCGAGAATTCCACCACAAGGTTTCTGCGGATATGAATTTGATCTGACAGGCATTTCTCCCTAGACCGTTGGAAACACACAAGATTGCGCATCGGGCGGCGCACACCCATGGGCCATGGCGTAAGTACCGGCGAGTAAGCTTACGCTTCTTTGACCGCTTGGATCCTTCCCGCTGTCTTGACATCCTAAGGAGTAGGAGGCGGGGATGGGACATTTGGACGAGGTGCCAGCGGGCCAGGCCGCGGATTGCCTGCCGGCGTTGGCGGCCGGGGAGGTTGGGGACAAGATTTCGGCGCCCACAACTTGGACCAGGGACTGTCCCCGGGGCCAATGCTCGCGCAAAAGGACCGTGGTGATAAAGGAGGCAATAATCTTGTATCTTGGCTCATGTCGTGGAGTTGTGGACTCGGAGGTATCTCCAAACGAGGTAGGCGTGGGGGAGTCATGATGACGGAACGGCTTTGACGCAGATGCCACAACAGAACAATGGCTTGGCTGTGGATGGAATATCTTTGTGGGAGAGTGGTGGTGAGGGCAATGGAGAACAATGGATAGTGTTGTGACAGTAATGTCTAGTGACGATGAGGAATGGGCAACCCCGAGGTCTAGAACGCCAAGATACTGTCTCGAGAGAAGGAGATGGAAGGGGTAATTGGAATGGTATCGAGAAGGGGAAAGCAAGATCTGATTGAACAGCCCTTTATATAAAGGTAGTTGCAGGTGTTTGCTCTTGAAGTCATCGACACGACAACACACTCACCAGACCTAAGAAAAGAGGCGAAGCTGGGTCCACACCTCGGCCAGCAGTTTCCCACTGCTGTGCATCAGCGCCTGTCACATCGTTCGTGCAACATTAGTGCTAGGCAGAGGAGCCCTGGTGGGACGGATCGATAGAGAATTCGGTGGGGACGCGAACCACAGGCCGGGGGAAGAGATGGGCACGAGGTGCGGCGTCAATGTGCGAGGCCGGAAGGCCTGTGGCGAGGAATGGCCAAAAACGAGAACGAGCAAGACGAAGGATCGCACAGGAGGACGCTAGAAAACGCTAGGAGAGGGGAAGATGCCAGACACTTGAGGCAGCAGGAGCGGACGAGCCGGTCGGACAACGGAAGCAAACCCATAGGGACTGGATGGTAAGAGGGTCACGTTGGCAGTACGTCCCGGGGTCACAGGCCTCAGCCCTATGACACGCCGGTTCATTAGATTGTGTGGTGCGGCGCGATGGAGGCGATGTGCGCCCGCTCTCGGCTGTTGCCTGTAAATGCCTTGCGCTCCGGGGATCATGACTTTCTCTCGAGGGTGCCCCCACTCGGCGGGGGGACGACAACCCCCCTGGCGAGAGATCACCCAGGGAGACATGGTGCTGAGGGTACGGGTAGTCCAGCGGGAGTACTTGGGCGTCAATGCAGCAGCGGTCCTTTTGTCGTTTCTACGCCAGCCCGTGTGACGCGTGAGCCGCTTCGTGTGCTCGTTGCTTGTTGCGACTGCATGCCACTGTCCCCGACCTCGGTCTGCTCCTTCGTATTAGACCCCATGGTCTCGCATAGTCTCGCACGGCCGAGTGAGCGAATGCCGCAGGCTCATGGCACAAGTACGAACACAGAGCTAGCGCGTCTAGTCTGCCAATTGGCAATGTGAGGGCAACTAGCCGCCACGCGCACACTGGCAGCTGCCGGTGTAACGTCCAAAACAGGACTGGCAACTTGATCGGCACCGGAAGCTCTAGAATATTACATTCTTTCTCAGTACGTGCTTGCCGGGGCGTGTTTTGGGCAGTGGGGTGGCGTATGAAACGCGGCGGCGTCGGTGGGGGCCAGTTGTGCGCTCTGCAGACTGCTTAGTCCTGGACCTATCACTGTGAATCAGTGTCTCCTGAGGATCCGCCCCAGCAGGCAATGCCGTCGCTCGTCTGCTGTCGGACTCCATATTACTGGGCAGAGTCCTTTTCCACGACGAGGACAAAATTTTGTGTGTCGTGCTTGTTTGCGGGTGCGGAATACGTGTGTGCAAGTAACGGAAATGAGTTGTAAAGTCGAGAGTGACCCCCCCAAAAAAAGGGTCGAGTCATGCAAATACGAAGGCCACATCCTGACCGAGTCACTGCTGTGGCTTCTCCATTGGGACCAACGTGCTTGGCAATTGGGGTTGCCATACGCGCGCTTGCGCCAACGATAATTTGCATATTCGCCCTGCGAGTCTGCGGCTTCACAGTGATATCGGAGTGCTGCGGGATGGGGGACTCGACCATCCGATGGTGCGGGGGTCTTGGCCCCGGCTTTTAAGATGGGGATGCTTCGGAAGCGGCAGTAGCGGCCGATGAGGGCAGTGGCGCTACGGAGTAGTTACTCAGCAATTGGACGTAAGAAGCGACAGCGGTAGGTACCTAGGTAGTGATGCAATCAGAGGTACTGTGCCGGCCCCCAGCGCAAACACACATCATAGCTTGCGTGTCAAGGGCGATGAATTTGACGAATATATGAGTCAAGGGAGTAGTTATCCAGACCAGAAAGGAATTGGAAGCTCAGGCATCAGGTGTCGTTGCTCGTAGCGATTGTGGGTAAGTAACGGGGCTCGGACACGGCCCAGTGAGGCAGACTTTTTTTGGACAAGCCTGGGCACGCACTCAGGCCGGTAGGGCACATTCGCCCTGGGACGTTGTATGCAAGCGAGGCGCTCAACTCGCAACAAACCACATCCTAACCAGGGTCGAGGGAGGTTTTTTAGAGCAAAGCAAGGACTTAGGCGAGACGAAGGAAAGGGTTGAAGAGCGGAAGAAGGGCACAGTGATTCATCGGTGAACTAGCCTCGGGGATTAGATTTCCATAAGCATCGACCCCTGGCTCCGGGTATCTGGTAGCATCACACAAGCCCACACCTCTACCGCGCCTCCCCCTCCCCCCCTCTTCGGCTCTCCAACCGTCCCATCTACCAAGGATGGTCGGCTTCGTGCCAATTCCGTATTTTCCAGGCCCACCATTCATGAACAGGGCAAACGAGGAAAGGGTACCAACACGTGACAGAGCGCAAGATTTAGCCGCCAAGCCCTCTCAAGGTGGGCTCTCACTCGAGATTCTGGTTGGCTACCGTATATAATAAGTGTGGAGGGTGAAAGGATTATAACGCCGCTTCAAACCAAGAATTAAAAACCAAGACGGTAACTATGCCGCTCGGTCATCACAGAGGCCATTGAGCCGACCGCTTGCACGTTGGTCGTGTAAAATCCACTTGGGGGGTGGCTGTTCATTGTCAAGTTCTTGCTCTTGCAGTGGAACGGGACAGAACCGGTGAGGAGAAGCTTGTTGAACAAGGAGCAGCTGCATCCACCGCAACTTGACAAACTGAGAAGGGGAGGGGATTGGATACCTCAACGTCACCCTACTCCTCCGCGCCAGCAATGTTCACCAGAATCTCATTTGACAAGCAACTCGTACGTGGTATCATCATGGGTACGCATCTAAAGACCATTAGCTTGGCGTCTTGACCGTGATGGCCAAAACACACATTGCTGGGTAACCCTATTCTAGTAAACGCACCCATTTTGTGAACCCCATATGCCGAAACGCCGAGCGCCCCGATCAGCGCCAAACCTTTGTCCTGATGTTCCATGCAACCCTTATCTCCGGCTCCGATCCCGTCTGTTGCTCCGGCTGCGACTCCTACTGCGGCTGCGGCTGCGACGATCGTAGCTGTCATAGCTTCCGCGGCTCAAGCTTCGAGATCTAGATGAGTACGATCTTGACCGAGACCGATACCGACGATTAGAGTTACTAGTCGGGTTCGCAGGCGAGCGCGATCTTGATCTGGACACCGACGTACGCCGGTAGCTACCCGAGGCAATACTGAGGCGACCTGAACCGCCAGCCATTGGCGACCTCTGCCCGTGACCGGTGTGGCCACCTAGTGACGCTCCGCCTGATCCAGAAGCCCTGAATGGCGCGGCGTTGCGAGATTCAAAGGTTGGTCCACGGCGGTGCTGACTGGGGGGAGGGGGAGAGAACTTCCGGCGTGGCAGCACGATCGAAACGTTAATGACGGAACCATCAAGCTGAGCTTCATGCATATGGGCTATAGCTGCTTCGGCGTCGGCCTCGTGAACGTAGAGAATGTAGGCCGTCCCGCGATTCGTGCCAACTGCATTGACAGGATTTAGATACGAGTCTAAGGGACGGGTTGTATTGGATCAGACTCACGGGTTCTATTAATTGGGAGGTCGAGATCCTTAATCTTGCCGTATTGGCCAAAGATCTCGAGCAAATGGTCCTCATTGACATTCTTGGTGAGGCGCTCGACAACAATCTGTAGTCACACGGGGTGTTAGATGTTGTCCATGCCATGGTAATCGGGCCGGTGAACGTACCTTAGTACTTCTCACTGGTGCGCGAGTCGCAGGGCTTGGGCTACGAGAGATGGAACGGTCGCGGCTCCAGCTTCGATTGCTGCGGCTCCGGCTTTGGCTTGGGCTGCGGCTGCGGCTGCGACTCAGACTGCGAGAAGCGCTGCGGTCTCTGCCATTTCTGTGTGGGGAGCGGCCACGGGAGGTCCGGCTGTAGTCTCGGCGGTCGGGCGAGTGCGAACGAGAATACTGGGAGCGGGGCGAGGGGGAGCGGGAGCCTCGGGAACGAGGTTGACCCTCGCGAGGACCTGGTGATTGCGATCCGGACACCATCCCAATGCGATTTATGGACCGCCTCTGATGTGGTGTCAGACCGATGCTCCAATTTGAACGTTGATGGAGGAGGGGTGGAAGTGTTCGTGTTTGAAATTCCGGAGATGGCAAAATGGCTCCAACAGAAGCGACGAACGCGGCGGGCAGGAACGAGGCTCGCAAACGCGCCAGAGACCCAGCCTGCTGATTGGGCAAAGCTAGTTGGCGAAGCACCGACGAGTGAAGCACGGGCCAAGATCCATTGGCGGGGAAGCAGAGTGAATTTTCAGCGCAACCCCCGATACGCCAAGATTTTGTGCACTGGCGTCATCGGTCTCCGCCCTCTGGCTTCTCTGCAAAGGGAAATCCTGCGACCAGCCAGCTGGGCTTCCAACCGCATCATCAATTTGATGGGCTCCTCCAGATCCTTCAAGATGCCCAGATGCAAAGTCTATTTCGTATAGTTGTTGTTCCCGGCACATCCTGTTTTCGGGCTCATCCTGCGAGGTAAAGCAGGGCCATTCATCGGTGTCACTCGGCGCTTCTCCTCATTCTCAATTTCGTCTCCGTCATGTTCTAATGCTCCGAACCCACGAATGGGCGTCGCCGACTGCCTCTCTCAGTGTAAATATTAGCCCATCTGACGGCGTACGTTTATGCCGTCATCATTCTTGGGCGTTCTATATATCGGAATGCCAGCTGATTCACCAGAAATCAGCACAGCCCCATGAGCCTCTGCGGCGCCAAAAAAAAAAGGTGTCGTGTTTCCATCACTATCCGTACATGTCGTCCGAATTCACGTCATGGTCATGTGACGTCGAGACCTCCAGGTCCAGGTAACACGAAACTCGACGTCAAACCCCCTTGACCCCCAAAGGTCGATGTTGATGATGGCATGGCTTGGTCAAGGACCCTGCAGATTGGCTGGTTGAAGACGTGGCCTTGCAAGCAGGGGCCTGTGATTGGGCTGGCTGAAACGACGCTGCACCAAGGGTCCAATAAGCTGCCTGGGTGACGTCACAGCCATGATCGACAAGATGCCATCACACAAAAGCAAGTTTGGCACACTTGGACAATGATGTTCAAATAGTAGGGGCCGTGATGGCCTAGGCGAAGATTTACCGCCATCAGTTTTTCTCATCCAGCCTCGGAAGGAATCGCCTAATCAACCATCCAAGCCTGCAACGTCTAAGCCTTCAACCAAGCCTACCTTTTTGTGTTTCGCACGGCTTCACCACCAACATGCCTCTCTTCTCGCGCCACGTCGAGCCCGAGCAACCCGCTCCGGTTGAGCCTATGCACGAAGAGCGTCCCAAGCGGCGTGGACTCTTCGGCGGCCACCATAACGAGCCAGCCGCCCAGGCCGTAGCGCCGGCCCCCCCGCCAGTTCAGGAAGAACGTCCAAAGCGCCGAGGCATCTTTGGAAGTCATCGCACACCCTCGCCCACCCCATCCAACAGCACCCGAAACACGGTGTCAACCCGCAGCGTCTCCCCGGATCGCAGCAGCGGGGGCGTCTTCCGCCGGTCAACCGACGCCAGTGCCAGTGGTCGCCACGGCATCCTACACCGCTCGTTTGGCAATGGCGCTATCGCCGAGCTCGATCCCAGCATCGTGCAGGCGCGCGAGCGGGTCATGATTGCCGAGAACGCGGAGCGCGAAGCCGACCGGGCCTTGATCGCGGCCCGTGAGAGCGTTCGCGAGGCTCGAGAGCACGTCCGCAGAATCGAGCTCGAGGCCGAGGAAGAAGCTCGCAGAGCCAAGATCAAGCAGCACCAGGCGCGCGAGGTCTCGAAGCGCGGCAAACAACTTGGCCGTAAGTTATACCTTGCTTAACAACTACTACGAGACATACTGACTCGGATGCAGGTCATGGAGTTTGAGCGACCGCATGTTCGTCGTGTTTCATTAGTTTACTATGTCTTGGATAATACCACGCATGGAGTTTGGATATCACAGACTTTGGCTCTTTGTTGCTTTTGTACGAGTAATGTAACAGCAATGGAAATACACAATACTTTTCGCCGGTGAACACAAGATTTGCACCAAACGGCTTCCATGTTCTCAGCAAGGGTCCATAATAGCCTATCCTAGGTACCACATAGTATACTGATGATGACTGCTCTACGGGTTGACCCCAGAGCGTCTTTCTCATGAGCCCAGCCATGACAACAGATGTCCTGAGCAAGGACAGACAGACTACCTTCTCCACTCATAATATTAACGACCATGAACCTAGCCATGGCAAACGAAATGTAGCCAAGCTCTCAAGCTCCAAACGATCAAGGAACCCCTCCCATTTTGCTTCATCGCTGTAAAAATCTCTGCTTGGGCTGTCGGCTCGCACCGACAATAGCCATGAGGCTCGCCGTGACAAACACCATGTACCCAAGCTCGAAAGGATGACGTTTATCACTTCCCCTCCCCCCGATTTCCCTGTCGAACTTCGTCATACCCCCTAAGGGACTGTTGACTCGTATTGACAAGCCCGTGCGACTCGGCCGAGTCCAAGTCGCTTCCGATCCACATGCCCAACAAATACTATCCCAGGAGCACGACGGCGAAAACCACCAGCAACAATATCTGCCACGGTCCAGGAGACAAGTGGGTGCTGTCCGCCTTGGGAGTGGGCGAACTGGTGCTGCGCGTCGCCTGAGCAGAGCGTGTCTTGCTGCCCTGCTGCACCCCCTCGCGTGCGGCGAGAGTCTGCAAGAGGAACTCGTGCGAGACTGGTGAAGTGGTTACCACCATGGCGGTCGGGGTGGTGAGGCCGGCCAAGGTGGTGACGGCGGTCGCGTTGATGGGCTTTTTGGTAACCCAGGGCGGCGGGACGACCATGGCAGCCCAGATGATGAGGCCGACAGCGACGATGGGAGCGAGAATGTACGGCAGTAGTCCGAAAAAGGCACGCCAGTTGGCTCTCGGAAAGACGCCGCGTTGGGAATTTGCGCGTCTCTGCTGAAGAAGGGGCGAAGCGTGGACCGAAGTGTCCGGCTCAACCGTCTGACGTCGGAAGGGCGGGAAAAGCTTGCCCAGAAAGCTGAACATCGTTTCAATAGGGCTCGAGGTAATTTGATGGCAACTATGGTTGACTCGAAAGGAAACTGGAAGTGCTTTGGTGAGGCTCGCGAGGGAAATAGCCGCTATTTGAAGACCTCAACTGGCGGGCTTCGTGTACTTCGCGGTTGCTGTCAACTGGATCGCCGCGACAATTCCTTCACAGCTGGCTCACGGCTCAAGTTCCCAACAAAATACTACGGTCTAGCGCAGTCAGCGATCCTGGTCTTCCACGAAATGGAACACGGAAGAAAAAGAAGTATTTGGGCGTCGATGATCAAAGCTTTGCGCTAGGAAGTTCTGGAGCCTTGCCAGATCTGACCATCCGCCGGAAGAAACTGGGGAGAAGCCTCTTTTTCAGTGAAAGTATTACGACTCACTGGAAAAGGAGAGGTAATCGACCGCCCGGTTGGTTTTGGCGTTGCCTCAGCTGTGCTTGTGTCTGGTGATGACCGGGATGTGGTGGGCTGCCTCAAAGGAAACATGAAACCAGGAAGGAGATGTTGTCAGGAAGACAAATAGAGACCTCCGGGGAGTTTTTGGTTGAAATCAATTTGTGGATGGGAACGCCGTAGTCAAGACAAGCATCAAGGGATAGTGCTGGCGGCGAGGATTCTGACCTGGAAGAAACGCCTTGATAAGCAAGCAGGGCCCTGTTCGAATTTGCTGTGTTGTCTCTGGTATCGCCGACGGGTACTCAGCCCTCGAACGGTACGGGAATCCAGGAGCTCTGGCGGGTACGGATCTATGCACCGTATTTGTCGACGTTGGACAATTCTGTATTTACGCCGCCTAGTTGTCGATGACGTGGAGCTGTAGATTTCCTCGCAGTGCTGCCCAGTTGCAGGCGAACTTGAAGCTCTCCAGTCGTCGCTGAGACAGTGAATCGGAGAAGGTAAAGTTACCGACTTCGGACGGGGTTGATACGTGGTGAAACTGTAGTTGGGCTTCTAGTGTGTGGAATGGTAGTTGGAAAACTGTCAGAAAATCAAGCAAGCGCGAGGTTCTCATTGAATGGGAGCTGGCCGCCTGAACTGGGAGGCTACCTTACGGGTCGTGTCAAGTGAAGGGTCTAAGTAAACATGATTCATATTACCGCCCAGTCCCCGCATCCCATAGGTGCACATGTACACCATTCAATCTGGCACTCTCTACCACGTGGGCAGATTTCGTTCAGTTAACCACGCATCCATCAGCTAGATGGTCTTCGTGCGTGCTCGAACCGCATCCATTCCCTCGATCGCCTCGCTCGACGGCCTGGTAGCGCTGGCCCAAGGCGTATTCGTGAGCCTGGGGGGGGCCTTGGGTCTGACTTTTGTCTCCTGCGTCAGGAGAGTGGGGAGCCGTCCGATTATTGGCTCCTTCGCCATGACGATTATCTTGTGGCACTGGGTTTGATTTCGACATGGTACTGCCTGCCGGGCTTGAATTGGGCAATGATGCAATGAAGTTGGGAGGAATCAAAATGCCTGTGTCGGAAAAGTGCTGCCTCTCTGTTCCGGGATGACCCAGCTGTTGTGATGGGCACCAATATCGGTGTGGAACAAAGAACATGATGGCCAGCACGGACAGTCGCGACACCCTTACTCATAAGTTACATGTAGCAACAGCCGCCTACTCCAGATGTGCTGTAGCAGTTGCTTCCCCTGTCGCTTAGGCGTCGTTTGAGATGTTGGGCGATGGCTTCTGGCAAGCAAATACGGTCCGTTCTTTGGCCTGCATCCAATCAATGTGCCGCTGAGAATTAACTGTGAGGAGGCAGCCATGGCGACGGATGGAGTTGTTGCCCGAGAACCGGGACGGGCCATGATGACGCCCTCTCACGTACTCAATTGGGATTGGCTTTTAAACCGTGTGTAGCGACCTTCCTCGCCGTGAGGAAAACCTCTTGTTATGAAGCACCGGGAGAAGAAGGTGCTGAGAAAGGAGTGTATCCATGCCAAATGGCAAATGGCAGTCTCGTTCCTTCCCCGTTGAGTTCCCAAGCCCGGACACATATGCTTGACCCACATAGAATTTGAAAAACCACTGCTCGGTTCTAGGTGGACAACAGTCGCGCGCAAGCGTTTGCTCCTCGTGGAAAGCGATCACTCAGTGTTCCATTCCACATTGACATTCCCAGGCAGAACTGACTGTCTCTCCCCATTCTCTCCACACCACTTTTATTGCCAAATATTGCTTCCCATCACAGCGCGAGTAGCTAGCGATACTTTCATTTCATTCCATTTACCGACAATGAGGGCGATTCCTCTTTTGCTCGCCGCGGCTTCGGCAGTGCGCGCGACCTTCTGGATGGAGAATCTTCGCCATCAAGGCATTTCTCCCTTCAACCCCGACAAGGAATACATCGTGTTCAGGAACGTGAGAGATTTTGGAGCTAAAGGAGACGGAGGCAAGTCTGAATATTTTGATTTCATTCGTCTGCGCACAGATACTGACTTGTCCAGCCACTGATGACACGGATGCCATCAACGCCGCGATCAGCGTTGGAAACCGTTGTATCGGTTACCAGTGCGTCGGAAGCACCAAGACGCCCGCCGTGGTCTACTTCCCAGCCGGGACCTATCTTATTACTAGCTCCATCGTCGACTACTACTACACTCAGCTCATTGGCAACCCCAATGATATGCCCGTCATCAAGGGAGCATCCAACTTTCGATCGTCGCACATGGGCCTCCTCGAAAGCAACCCCTACATGGACAATGGTTATCTCAATTTCGTTAGCACCAACGTCTTCTTTCGCCAGGTTCGCAATCTGGTTTTCGATACGACTAGCATCTCTGGGGATGCCCTTGCCATTCACTGGCCCTCGTCGCAGGCCACGTCTATCCAAAACTGTGTTTTCAATTTATCCAGCCGCCCCAACGACCGCCACACAGGTATCTTCATGGAGGAGGGTAGTGGTGGTATGCTCTCGGATTTGATTTTCCATGGCGGCTACTACGGTGCCCAGTTTGGCAACCAGCAGTACACGATGAGAAATCTCACTTTTGATGGCGCAAAGACGGCCATTCTCCAGATCTGGAACTGGGGATGGACCTACAAGTCACTCAACATTATGAACTGCGAAGTGGGTATCAACATGTCGGCGCCGAGCGTCGGCTCAGCAACATTGCTTGACAGCAACTTCGTTAATGTTGAGACTGCACTCATTACGGGCCATGACCCGCATAACAGCACAAGCAGAGGCTCTCTGGTTGTTGAGAACGTCCTGTACACCAATGTGCCCACTGTTTTGGGAGCAGCGAGCGGAAAGGCTTTGTTAATGGGAACCCCGTCAGGAAGTGTCTTCGATTCTGGCTATGCAATTGTAAGCGGGCAGTAACTCGATCATGAGTCCACATGATCAAACAAAGCTGACGTCCTCACACAGGGTAATCTCTATGCGCCCCATGGCCCCCATCTCATGTCTGGGCGAGATGCTGCATACTTCTTCCAGCCGCAAACCCTCAAACGCGATTACACGTATTACGAACGTGCTAAACCTCAATACGAATCCTTATCGGCATCATCATTTCTCTCTGCACGAGACTACGGTGCCGTTGGGGATGGCGTCGCGGACGACACCAAAGCTTTGAATACTCTGTTCCAAGCAGCCGCCGAGACCAATGGAAGCCGTATCGCATTCCTTGACGCTGGGTACTACAAAGTCAGCGATACGGTCTATATCCCGCCTGGTGCTCACATTGTGGGGGAGGCCCTTGCAGCTGTCATCATGGGCGCGGGCCCCAAGTTTGGTGATATGGAGAAACCATACCCAGTCGTCATGATTGGTAAACCGGATGAAGAGGGCCGTATCGAGATGAGCGACATCATTGTGTCAACCCAGGGCGCATCCCCAGGGGCAGTACTTGTTCAGTACAACCTGAAGACGTTGGGTGATGAGCCTTCGGGTCTCTGGGATGTCCACGTCCGAATTGGAGGCTTTGCTAGATCCAATCTCCAGTCGGCCGAGTGCCCAACCACGGCCCAGTTAACCAACTACATCAAGCCGGGTTGCATTGCGGCGCATACGAGCATGCATATCACACCGAGCGCAGGGCATCTTTACATGGAGAACAACTGGCTCTGGGTCGCAGACCATGACATCGACGACTTGAAAATGACGCAGATCAGCGTTTTCGCAGGCCGCGGCCTGTTGATCGAAGGTAGCAAGATCTGGCTTGTCGGGACGGCTGTTGAGCACCACACTCTTTACCAGTATCAGCTTGTGAATGCATCGAACATCTGGATGGGCCAGATCCAGACGGAGACGCCTTACTATCAACCAAACCCCCCCGCTCCACATCCGTTCAACGTCCGCAATATGAAATACTGGGACCCGGATTTCGACGCAGATTGCCAAAGCAGTTCTTACAACGCGGAACCCCGTGACGTCTCGGCCACCCACGATATTCCCGGCAGTCCTCCGTGCGCCATGGCTTGGGGTCTGCGGATCCTCAACTCACAGGACGTTGTTGTCTTTGGAGCAGGGCTGTACAGCTTCTTCAACAACTACCGGACGAACTGCAGTCGGCTCGAGACCGGAGAGAACTGCCAAGCACGTATGTTATACGTTGAGGAGGCTCAGAAAGATCTCAGAAATAGCAAGGTGCAGTCAACGGTTGAGATGTACAATCTCAACACCGTTGGCACCGTCAGCATGTTGACACATCATGACGCCGGGGATCTGGCGTTCTGGCACGACAATTTTGTGAACTTTGCGAGCACCCTCGCCGTTTTCCGATGCTGAGAGTCATTAGGACAAGGGGACAAGACCAAGTGCTATTTGGGGAGGACAGATTTTGGCACACATGAAATCGGAATGGGATACACTACTACCCACACCATAGAGAGGTAGATGGGTCGGTGGAGTTCTTGGCATGTTCACGGCAGCTTAGGGACCTTACAAGGTGCCCCTTACCTATGAGGGACAGTGGTCTATAACCTTCACCAGGATTTTTACAAGCCACAGTCAGCGGTTCCATGGGGCTTCTCATTCAGTTTCATCTCCGTTGTCCAGTTATTCGTGAGTTACTCTGTACTCCTGGTAATGTGCAGAGACGTTCATCTGATGTTGATTGTCCCACGGAGCCACCCGATCTCATGCGGGGGGACAGCCGAGCGCTGTCCCGTGCGGGTCGATCCTCTTCTCCAGTGAGACAACGCCGACTGCACAGGGGGTCGTGAAGGGAAACACCAGGGTCCAATTTCCAAGTCAAGATGACGTGATTGGCAATGATAGTCCATGTCGGGCCGTTAGCGGGAATTTGGGGATGGGAGAAGCAAATCATACACTTCATCAGGCGACGAGTTGAATGTGTGTCTGCAGCCATCATAGTAATTGGCAGAGTGAAAATCTTGACAAGAAATGGGAGGGTTGCATCGTCAGAGGGGGGCCTGTCCTGGTCCGCATGAACGGCGCTCCACTCCACCTATTCCCCCAGCCGAAGTGTTTGATGGAATTGTTAAGGTTGACTATGCAGCATGTGCCGCCTCCCCCCTCTTGGTTTCATTGGGAAAAGGAAGGGGACTGGAGGCTGGACGATGGAACGATGCGGCTCTCATCTGCAACAGCATGGAAGGTAGGATAACGGCTGACTACGCGCATATGGTGAACCGCAAGCAACGGCAAGTGGGAAGTTTAAAGACTCAATTCAGACGTCAAAAACAGGTAAATGGTAAACAGATCTAACTAGTGAGTGGGTTGCAAGCCCGGTAAAAAGTCCAAGGCCACAACAACAATTGACTCGAAGCAGGCAACCAATAAACACATACATGCAATATGTACAGTACGGTGACGTCTTATCGAAGCCACGATCAAATGGCAAAGAAGGGGAAAAATGCAGCAGAGGGAAAAAAAAACAAAACAAACATTGCTCCAGTGAAAAAAACAAAACCCCCCCTCACATGCATCATCACTCCTTCCCCATCACTCCTTAAACATTCTCACAAAACCGCACAATAGGCCCGAAGATGGCGGGGTAGAAGAAAGTTTGAAGGTGTTAAGGGTAGTAAAAGGTAGTAAGGTATCTCGTGCATCACTCCCGCTTTTCCTCATGTCATTGTCATCATTCAAGAAGACGTCGCGGTACCCTAGATTCCTCCGAAACGAAGATTTAAAAAGGTCAAAACCCGCCTAACCATCCACCATCCTCCTCCAAGAATATGTCAAAGAAGTAGAAAAGGGGCAGTCTAAAAGATCCATCGAGATCTCTCATGTCCTAACCCCAAGAGTCCAGCCAGCAAGGACTAAAGTAACCCGTAGCACGCTTCTGTCGCCCAGAATCTCTGCCCCATTGTTAGAAATAGGGAGACTGGGAAAATGCAGAAAGTGGGTATCAAGGTATGTCGCGTGTGCGGACCGCAAGCAGCCACGAAAAAGACAGAGAGAGACCCTGAGCGACGAATTGGACCTGAGAAGCGTGCTGGTGCCAGTAGAACGGTGTGAAGAGAAAAGAAGACGTAATAGCCAGTCGAGTACGTGGAGGTATCTGCCGAGGGTGGGGTTGAATTGTGTCGCTTCGACTCCTCCTGAACTCGAGAAGAACGACTATCGGTGCCGAGTGGAATCAAAGGGGGAGCGTGACGGAGCCGGAGAACAGCGTTTTCTTCCCAGTTGCGAGGGATTATTGATCCCGACTTCGTCTCCCCCCGTAAGAGCAAAACGTCATCTCCTCATGGCTGAATACTCAGTCTAAGTTGCTTTAATGCCCGCGCCGTTTCTTTTTTTGTCGACAAAGGAAAAGGTTGAATAGGTGCTCGCATCGCAGAGCTCGGTTATTGACAGTTGTATGGAGGTTGGCTGTTGCCTCCCCAAAATGCCTCCCCATGTCCCCAACCCCTCCAAACTAGTAGCGAGTTAGTTTAGAGGAGGACGGCGAAGACGGCACCGGCAACCGCCACCAGAGCCATCGGCGCGCCAGAAAGGGTGGAAGCGGCGCCGGTAGGCGTGGCTGGTGTCGATGTTGCGGGCTTCGAGCTGCCCGTTGGGGTGCTGAGAGCCACCGTGGCATTGGAGCCGACGGTCTCGATAGCGGCACGCTCTAGGGTAATGGTCTTGGTGAGAGTCTGGTAGCTGGTGGATGTCACTGTAGTCAGCGGCTCCTCAGCAACTGCCGCGAGGGGCAGGAGCAGGGCAGCGGCAATCTTTGCGATATGCATTGTGACGGTGGTGAATAGAAATCCAGCGTGGATATGGTCGTGAAAGGTCGTTGAAGGCGTTCTCAAACGAAGGTCTTATATAAGATCCTCTGATTCTTTTTCCTGCCCTGGTTCTGGTGTCGTTACTCTTCGTTTCGTCCTCGCTCTTTGCTTGGAGGGATTCGTCGTGTCCGTGGGTGTGCGACTTGCTGGTCTGCTTTTTTGCGCGGCTAGGAGGGCGATATGTGTACTGGATGCACAGGGTGCTGGTCTGCTTGCAGAGATGTCCAAGGTGCTGGTTTTCAAGGAATGACGGACTGAACACTTCGAGTATTCAAGGTCGGATGGGGTAGACTTTGCCAACGAAGCCTGTGGGGAGAGAGAAATGGTGTGTGCAGGTGAAAAAGGTGCAGAAGCAAGAAGGTGCAGGAAGAACGGGGGAGAGCCCACGATATGCGACCCCGTCGCAAATGAGCCAAGACCCCCAAGTCCCATCGCGTGCTGCCCATGTCCGACCGGGTCCGTGAATGGTGTGCAGGTCAGTCTGCGACAAGGTACGAAGTACGTACCTTCGCACTGCCGCGAGGGATCGCTGTGTGGCACCTGCCGTCCTTGTTGGCTTGGGTGGGCCGACTCTACTTCGACCTCCTCTGCCGCGAGAAGGAGCGACTCATCGCCCTTGCTGGGAACTATGACAGCGGCAAAACAAGCCAACAATGAAGGCCCACGATCTCAGGTGAGCTCGAGACAAACAGCCGGACGGACTCGGCAAGTAGATGGTACTTGGCCATTGCTACCTTTCCCTGCTTAGGTGCTGGGTTGAGTGGCCATCGGCTCGGTACCTCGCACTTCATTTCGAGTTTCAGGCGGGATTACAGGTCGGAAATCACGCACTATACACCAGGTTCCGGCGCCTCCTTCAGCGACAGTTTTTGGTGGCTCCCACTGCTAAAATCACTCGCAGACAAGCCACAGCCACAAGCGATTCCATTCGCCCACCTCCCGAGTCCAGGCACACCTTGCACCCCCAGATTTTGCCGATGACGCTATTTGCGGCTCACTGATCTTATGGAGCTGACCAGTTACGCCTCCCCTCTCGGCTTGCGCCACTCGACGCCAATTTCGCTCATCGGTGCCTCATCACCGCGCAATGAAGGGCAGCAAATTCATTGTCAAGTCTTGGGTGTCGCTTGGGGGGATGGTCGCGCTTCGAATCGCGCCTTCTTCAAATTTTGTAATTTAAGGGTCAATCTGCGCCCTTGGTTGGTTGGCCGGGATTGGTACCAGTGAGACAGGGATCTGTGCGGTTGCATTTTGTTCCTGCGTCAAGACATGGCCCGTGCTCCAGTGATGGGGGGCCGCCCCTGGCAAAGAACCGTTTGGGCGCGACAGGGTGCCTGATAAGACAGCTTGGACAGACAGACACCAGGGCAGCAGGGCTTCTAGCTTGCAACCCATCACGAAAGGGCACGAGAGCGTCCCGGCTGGCCTGGCAACCTTGCGAATACGCCCAAAATGGACGGCACCATTTCCTCGTTCGGCCTTGCATCCAGTTATTTGCGGGGGAATTGTAATCCACGCAGCACAACGGCTGGAGACTTAAACGGCACGAACGGTGAGGCATTGCAGGCCGCTCCGTCCGATTTCAACAATCTACGGGTCACAGGCCTCTCTATACGAAGCCATGATAATGAGCGGGCAGAGGATTGAGCACTGTGTACAAAGTGTACCTGTTGGGGGCTCTATGTTTGGATGTGGCGCGCCTCATCCTTCTGCTTCCCTTCGAGAGTCTTCGTCCTGCTCGGCATTTGTCGATGAGATGAACGAGACCAGCGATGACGGTCTCACTCCAGGCTTGGGTACACCGCAGCACCTGATCACCTTGAGCTAATACGCCTCGCCGAAATTTCAGATCGTGGCTTTTTTGGAGTGGTTGCAGACAGGTCGCCCTCAGTCGGACAATCCCCTTGCTTGTAAACGGTGAGGCAAAGCGAGAAAGGTTTTACCATTTTTCTCTTTCTGCCATCGTCTAGTTAACCTATTGGCGGTATATCCGCCCCGCAATCTCGTCCAGCAGCAGTCGGTTGCCTTTCCGGCGACACCCTCTCTTCTGAATTTTCTCATCACTCACTCAGCACCCGTTTGACTGGATGTGGACGTCGGCACGGGGTCGCAGCCTACCAACGCCGCAGATTGATGACCTGCAGCTAGGCGGAGTGAGAAACAAACAAGAGAGAGTTCCCACAAGGCTGCACAAATCGACTGTTTGTTTGAAGCCGCACAATGCGTAGGGAAAGACTCGCCGTGGGTACTGTTGTCCTTCGTTGATTCCCCCGCCTCACGTCGAACAAGGAATAACCGCGTGTTTCAGGTGCGACAACGGGCGGTTGAGTAAGGAGAGTGGGTGAGGCCAATTCATATCCAAGAACTCTGCCTTTTCCCGCGATTCTGTGACAATGGTGTGGATGACCGGCCCACTGCTGCGGCCAGATACCTACCTAGATCGCCGATCACTAGTCTAGAGTTCGAACGTCGACCTACACTAACCCTCAATACCAGGAAGAATATCGAGTGAGGTCATAACCCGACAGGCCGGACACGACCACTGTCCATTACGTAGACTTCAAAGATCGTCAGGCATCTTCTCCTGCTGGAGCGGGAAGGTTTTCGTTTTTCCCGGTGACCTGCAGATTTTCCCGGATTATACCTCATATATATCCCCCATCTCTCGGTCATTGCTGAATCACCGTCGATCATGAACCTTCCCTCAATGGTATTAGCCTGGAGAGGAGCACAGCTCTGGCTTAGCTTGATGGTTTGTCTTTTCCATCGGCGATTCCGCGTTTGTTGACGAATACAGGCTGGCCACCGGCATTTTACACGGGATATGATGTCACTTCTTGCCTGACAAACTAGAACACATTCGCGCAACTTGCACAGTGATCCTGAACCTAGGTACATGCGACGCTGAGAGATCGCATCGTGCTGCTGGGACGTTAACGTATTTTCTGTCGTCCGTGTTGTACTTAAAAAGCTCTACCATGATTTTAGGTGGTTGCCGGTGCATACATGGCCGACACTCCACGCCGAAACTTTCAAAAACTGCAAGGGCGGCTCTCAATATTCTGGGTATCTTCATACACTATCGTGGAGAAAGCCTTTCAGGAGTCCAATGTCCTTCCTTCCTCGCCCCCTGGGCAACCTAATGCAAATGTACCAGCGCCTTGATATGCATAAAGTAGTTCCGTAAACGCCATCCGGCTTGTTGCCTTAAACCCCGAAACCATGGTCGGGATACCTTACGCTAATCCGCGCCATCCTCTCATGGTGGTATAGTTGCTCCGTCAAGATCCACCAAATCAACCAAGAACGGATATTGACATGACTACTTCCAGCGAATGCCAACTTCGATGCAGCTCATATGGCGAACACGGACATGATCCTCTTCGTCGGCATCTCCTTCCTCGCTCGTGACAATGTCGTCAATCGATCTGACCGTCCGGGTACGAAAGAGGACAATGAGTTCCTTATTTGTGCGCTTGAAGAAGGCGCCAACCTCGAGAGCTTTGGGAATAGCCTTGCCTGTTGCGACAAGAACAACATCGTCAAACGCATCTGCGCACGGCCAAGTGATAGGGGGCGTATCTCTTGTACGATCCCCGCGCACTCCCATGGCGGCGATGCGCGCCGTGAGAGGAAGCCCCTTGGTTTTCTGTGGTCCACTCTGAAGAGCTGTGCGTACGCGTTTGACACACGCCATGAAGGGCGCTTTCGACGTCACTTTGATGAGAACTGTATGGGGTGCACGCGGCGGCATGTCGTAGCCATCAATGTCACACGGCGGAGTGAGGGGGTTTGGATTTGCTCGTGATGTCCGGATGGTGAAAACCTCGGGGAGGGGGCGTTTAAGAACCCGGGATCCTCCAGAAAAGTTAGTTCCTGTGATTGAAGCAACCTTCATTGGTCACGATATCAGGTACACCGGGCATGGTGCCTACCTTTGGGAATTGGGGCCATCTTTTCCCCTTGACGATTTGCCAACGGTCCCGGCCGGTCGGATTCTGTAGCCATGGCATCCATGATCAGGAACACACCGAGGCTGGCCGGCAAGGCTGCTTCGACGTGAGAGAATGTTCTCGCAAAAATCGATCCGGCTGTCAAAAGAGCCGGCGGTAAACCATTGGGACTATATTCTTATCAATCAGTTTTTATTGTCGGCCTCGGAGATTTGGTATTGGTGAGCGAACGGTCAAAGCATACTTTGCAGAATCTGGTTGTTGGCTGGGTGGGTGATCGTGTCGCACCGAAGATAACGTTAAAGTCTACAAAGTACGTAATGGTGGGGTTTCTTCGCCCCAGAGCGCCAAGACTTGAGTGCGCCCACCGCTTTCCTATCTGAGACAAGCTCCCCACGTCATCCCCCAACATGGGTCGAGCAGTGGACTTCGGCGTTGCGCATCATGATCAGATCTTGCGCCAGGCATCACCAACACCACCATTGCTATCTGCCACTTTTGGATATTGTTGCCTATCACCGGACGAACAACCAATAGCGATTTCCTAGACAGCTACAATGTCAGTAGAGATTTGGCCACCTATTGCCCTCGATGCGCTCAATAGCGCCGTAGCTGCATCGCAGGTTAGTCCCTCGCTGCATCCACCGGGAAACCGCAACGGCGATTCCCTACCAGGGCTTCACCATGGACACATATCTTAGTTCCTCCTGGGTGCTAATCGGGCCCGTATTGCCTCAACAGAATCGAGAAATCGACTGGCTGATCGAAGAGCTCCACGAAACGCTCACCAACCTCAAACACGGTCTTGAGGACTGCTATGCGCTCCTCGCGCCAATAGATCCTGGAAGTACACTGGTCGTCAGCACACATAGAAATGAGGTGGTGAAGGGGCATGTTACCCGTGTCGGGACTAGGATAGTGAAAGGGGTCCGTCTCTCGTTCCCTTCACCATTCGAACTAGAAATGGCTGACTTCGATCATAATATAGATGATCCACCTACGCATGCGTACCCTCCCTCCACAAACCCTGACTATTAACCCAGATCACCCGATACACCTTGCACCCCTGGTATCGCTGCATACCTTGCTCACCAACTCACTCGACCTCCTCGCCTTCACTCTCTCCTACTGCTACCCGGCATCCCACCCTCCGACGAATCGTGCCCCGTCTTCGCCGCCGACATCCTTAGCGCAGTTCCTTACCGCCCAACTTCACGTCCTCTCCCAGTCACTATTTGAGGCTTCATCCTTACTCAAGGGGCCGCCGCTCACGACTGCCGACCCCTCATGGACAACGCGTTCCGTCGCATTTTCGCACTTTCTGCCACCGCATCCACATGCTGCATCCGCACACCAGCAGCAACAAACAGGGGTCCCACCCCTGAGCTTCCACCTAGCCATCCAGGATAGTTGCCTGGTGCTATGGCTGCGGAGCTTAGAGCCAGCCGACGCACCTATGAATTTCGGAACAAAGCTGGCTCTTGCCATTGGCACGACACGGCGCTTGGAACATGACGAGGCGGAGCGCATGTTTGGGTTCTGCTGCGCGGAAGACGAGGACGAATTGCCGGTAGGTGACGGGGCGCATCCTCGGGCACATTCACATTCGCATGGCGCCCCACAAACAGGGCTATCAGGCGGAGTTGGGCGACATGGGTCGTTCCCGGTCGGGGGAGCTGCACCGGGCACTGCGAGTGGGCTTGGGAGAGGGAGGAAGGAGGTCGAGGTGTTCGTCCGGGAAAAGGTGCGGGTCGAGACAGCGGACCCAAGCCTCCTCTCTCTGTCCTCAAAGCTTACAGCGCTGGGTCTGACGCTCGGCGTGGCGAGGCGAAACCTTGCGGCGGCGATAGGCGAGGAGCCAGAGGACTAGTGGCCTGAAAAAAGCTCCAAAGATGGGACAGGTAGTTGGTATTACGGACGACGGTTTGGATTTGACGGAGGAGATGACGAGCGATATACGCAGTGGCTGCAAATGGACAAGGTATGTTCTGGATCGAGATCCACGTGGAAGGGCTCGGCTTGGTGTCTCGGGCTTATTGGATGTTATCTCTGAGCACGATTCTCCCTCGATAAAGAGTGTGTGATGAACGTGGGCATCCAGAGGGGCGCCAGTTCGCTGTACCCGACGTTTGGATGGAAGCATAAGAATAGTAATAGGAGCTCCGCTGCTCTTGATTTAATGCTAGAAACGAGACTGAGACAAACTAAAATTCGGTATCCATGTACAGGCGCGTCCTCTCGAAGCGCAAAGTAATGATTCTAAACATCCAAGCATGAGCCCACCCGGACTGCCCCGCGCTGAATACTAAATAATTAAGCAACAGGAGACCAGGGCATCGGGATCAAAATCCGGCTCTTCATCTCCTGGATAAGGGGAACCGTTTTGTGCACCGTCTCAGCCCAGCCCTCAATACCCCAACTCTTTTCACGGCGGATCTTGCGCTCCTCCAAATCTGCGAACTGCCAAAGGTGGTGGACGGTGTTTAGATCGCCAATTTGCACAAACCACGCGCCAACACCCTCCATCACCTCCCGTCTAGCCTTCAGACCCCGACGCCAGTGCGTCTCCCACTCAAGCAGGTTACCAGGGTGTAGTGTGTACGAGCGTAACTCAAACAAGCCGCCAAGTTTGCGGGGTGGTGTTGTCGGCCAGAAGCTGAATTCCTGCATCAACGAGCTTCGTTTGCCCTTGATGAGGCTTCGGAGCTTTTGGTCAAACTCGGGATAGCCAGGATGCTGCGAAATTTGGTGGAGTGAGGCGTGGTAGCCTTGGTAGCGTTGATACTCCCAAATGTGAACTGCGGTGGAGAACAGGTTGTGAGCAAAGCGTAGGCGAAGGCCAATCAGAGTAACTCACCAAAGGTATCACAATCGCCGACTTCGGTCCGCCAGCTCCCGACAAGATGAACCTTATTCTCTTCCGAGGCGGCCATGCGCGGATACCATTTGCCGACAAGATCAACGTATTCTTCGACACACTCGGGCTTCACCTCGTGGAAGACAATCGAATGGACATATTTGCCTCTGGCGAGCACCTGACTGAAACTAGCCTCGATCTGGGCATCCATCTCACGACCTTCCTTGGTCCCGTAGATGAGATTAGTCAAAGGGCCCGCCTTGCGAGGAGATCCTTTCTCGGCGGCAGCTGTGGCCGCGTTTCCTGCCGCCGGTGCTGTGCTTAGCGATCCGAGGCCCTGAGAGCTGCGGACACCAGACGAAGAGGGGTATGAGGAGGTAAACGCACTGGCTTCCTTCTGCTTCCGTTCTTGCTCCTTTACAAGCTGTTCCCTGAATGTCTTCTGTCTACTGTTGAACTTCTCGTGCTGCTCCGGTTCGATATCTCCCAGCGACGGGGCGCGGCCTTGAGCAACCAGCGAAGTCGTAAACGCCCGCCTCAGAGAGGCACGGGCAGGCACACTTGTTGCGGTGCGGGCAACATGCCGGGACAACATAATGGAGTGGGGGAGGGCGAGGTCCGGGTAGAGTAGGACGCGGGATCGGGAATGAGGGGGTGAGCCTGAGGGCGCCTAGACAAGACGTCCTCGGACGGAGTTCTTATGCTAAGATATCGTTGAAGCCAATTGAGCGACAACAAAGAAAATTGAACGAGAGAGCGTTTGATGGGTCGGCACAAGATTTCTGTCGCACGAGTGGTGTTTGTTCCAATAACTGTCGTGAGGACGGGATATCGGGTACGGAGGGGAGATCGACACGAAACGGAGGAGCAGCACGGCAGAAGACAGGTCAAGACAGTCGGTATTCCGTTTGGGGCAGCTTGTGCAGGCGCAATACACGGCACACAAGAGAGGAGGCCAGGCCAACAGGAAAGAAGAACGGCAGAGCGGCAGCAGACGGAGCGAGTTTGGTCTTTGGGGTATGACTGAAGGGCAACCGAGGCCGGGAGGCAGAATCGGAGGGGGGGAGCAATGCAGGTTAATTGGATGAAGGAGAGTGAGACGGTGCGCGTTGCCTAACACCCCGCACTTTGGAGGAGGACGGTTGAGGATGCGCGGAAACGCAAGCACCAGCAGAGGAGGCAGGTGGCCTGGAGCTTTGGCCCCTTGTTCTCCGTTGCCCAGCTGCTGTACCCCGTGCGGGGAATGATGTCACAAGGGGGCAGCGAGGGAGAAACGTTGGCGCGCTCCGTTCTTGGTTTCTGCCTGGTAAATCAGGCTCCATGACCCACTTCTGTAATCAGCGCCCAAACGTAGCTGTCGGAAAATCAGAAGCCGCGAAAACCGCTCGTTGTGCTGACTCGAACCTTTCCCCAACCATCAAAAGCTTTCCCAATTCCTCCCAATCCGCCAATTCTTCCGGACCTTCTCAAGATGTCTTGGTTCGGTGTCACCCCGCTCAAGAAGTTCCCGGCGCCTGTGTGTACGTTCAATTGACTTCTGAAACTCGGCGACGACACGTGGAGAGCTCCATGCTGATGGCGTCCTTGCAGTGCGACCGATGGCCCCGTTCATCGCGGCTGGTATGTTCTATCTGGTCCCATGGCTATATTTTGATTGGCATTTAGGTTTCGCAGACCCTAGGAAAGCAGGACTGACCCCACGATGTAGGCATCGTCATCGCTTACGGCATCAACTCGGCTCAGAACGCCATGATGAACTGTATGCTCAAGCTTCCACTGTGCTCGAGATCTCCCCGAAAACTGACCGAAAATTTCAGCGGCCGAGTTCAAGAACGACCCCAGAAATCCCGCAGCAAAGTCTGGCCACTAAGAGGGTACGATGATGGTGGGGCGACGAGTCGAGAACATCGCGAGACATTTTTCCTTGATCGATTCCCCGAGCCTGTCGATTAGGCGGCACTGTACCATAGACGGCAGCACGACGTCAATTGACCTGCATTGAACATGGAGTCACAACCTGTCGTGGCTGTGGAAGGACATGCCATGGTGAGCATCTGCGCCTTTGACGTGACCTGGACTTGGACCGGACTGGGGGCATACTGAGGCTGAGGCCTCCAGAATTTGCCAGCTTTCACGTTGATTATCAGCGTGTTATCGACGTCCCGCTATTTTCTCGATTGGCGTGGTCGCGTTCGCTCTGGCATAGATTGATACTTTGACCCATTGCTGGGCGCCCACTTTGAGAGCTCGTTTTGAAGCTCACGGATATTTGGGAATCAGTAGAGGTTACATCTCATCTGTGTTCAAGAATCTTTCCCTGCATATTAGCGGATAGCGGAATATTACATGCCTTGTGCCTGCTGTTCTTGGTAGGGGTTTATGTCGGTGGTTAGGTTCGCTGGTGACGTGCTCTCTCTGTGCACTGTATTACGCATGTATCATGCCCACCCATAAATCACTTGTCCATCTGGTGAGGCCCATATTGTAGACATGTTTTAGATGGTCATGTCTTGCCCTCAATTCATCATATCGCCACCACTTATCTGTTCCTCACTCCTCATATCAACAACCTGACTCTAGCCCCACAATTTGGTTCGGCTGAGCCGAGATTTCTAAGCTTGTATCGATTGATAGCGGACGCTGACTCCGACCCTCATAACCCCGAGCTTCATGCTGCACCTCCTTAAAGACTCGACGAGATCACTCTCTCATGTCCAGTGTCTTATCCGAGCATATTTTATTGCCAGTCGTAGATTCTGCACAGCTATGGAGATGGGGGAGAGCGACAGCGGCCCGCCGGCGCCAGCTAACGGTAACGATAAGCCACAACGTCGGGCTCAGAAGCCCAAGGTCCACAAGAGCCAACCCCACAAGAGAGAAGTCAGGATATTAATGCTTCATGGTAAGTAATTTACAGAACCTAATGCCACCACATATGTACTCCCTCCCGTTTTTCTTTTCTCGTTGACATCTCCAAAAGGGTACACGCAATCCGGCCCGCTCTTTCGTGCCAAGACGCGCGCCCTCGAAAAACTTCTGGCAAAGGTCCTCGCCCCGCTCAACCTCGTCCCTGCGCTAGTGTATCCAACTGCGCCGAACCGGTTGTCGCCACGCGATATTCCCGGGTTCGAGGTGAAGCCTGCGGCGGAGGGTGATGTGGATGATGCGGAAGTTGACTCGTGGGGTTGGTATCGCAAGGATGAGGCTACGGGATCGTACCGCTTCGTGCACGAGGGCATGATGCGGCTGGCCGAGACGGTGGCCGAAGCGGGGAAGGCGACAGTGGAGGAAGGAGAGGTGTCGAGCCGCCGGAATGCTATTGACGGCGTGGTGGGCTTTAGTCAGGGCGGCACCATGGCGGCCATGTTGACGGCAGCGCTGGAAGGGGATGAGGGGATGCGCCAGGTCGATGAAGCGCATCGGGGATGGGTCAAGGCTCTGAGAGAAGCGAATGAGGGACAGCCGCTGAAGTTTGCGGTCATTTACAGTGGATTTTGGGCGGTTCCCAAGGATTTGGCGTGGCTGTACGAACCCAAGTTGAAGACGCCGACGCTTCATTTTCTGGGGAGTTTGGACACGGTAGTGGACGAAAATCGAAGTCAAGGGCTGGTGGAACGGTGTGAGGATCCAGTAGTAGTGGTGCATCCGGGGGGACATTACGTCCCGGTAAGCAAAGAGTGGGTGATGCCCTTGGCAGGATTCATCAAAAAGTGTCTTGAAACGACAGCATAGTGTGGTTCGAATAGCAATAGACCATAGACGAATAGACGTGGCGGCGATCTGTGGATGCAGTCTTTACGTGGCTTTGTCCCTATCTCGAGTTGAACGTAGCTACAGTAGAAAGTCAGGCACCCCCAGCCCGCTTCGATGTCTCGATGACACTCTTGGGCGGCAGAGCGCTTTGCTCCGAATGGCTGTCCGGCACCATGTCAGGGTTATACCGCTCGCTGCCCTTGTACACGCTTCTCTTTCTTCTCTGGGATGGCAGCTCACCGTGGTTTGACGGCGGGATCCCCAGGTTAGATCTTCCCGCCGACCGACCGCGCTCCATGGGCTCGCCAACATGGGGCGGCTCGGCCTCGATGCTAGACTGACTCTCCTGAGGGACTAGACTTGATCGAGTCTTGTCGATCATTTCTTCCTCCAGCTTGCGTGGGTCTTTACCCCATTTCTTGATGATGCTCTCGTCTATACCGCCAGGGTTGTGCTGGTATATGTGTGCCATCTTGTCTTCGGGGCCGCCAATTCCCTCATAAGCATGGCCGTGGATAAACCTGGCACATTTTACATGTCAGCTTGGTTTCCTGGAAAGCACGAATGTCAAAAGCAAAACGATCAGGGCTTAACTACCGTCCATGGTCATCAATATCACCACCCTCATCAGGGGGTATGCGTCGGTTATACGACTTGCTCGACACGTAGTCATCCCCGTACTTTACACTCGCACCAGGGAATTTGCTAGTGTCAACATCACTGACTCCAGCAGCCTCGTAATCCGTCGCTCGATCACGACCACTGCCCGTTTTCGACCTGTATGAGTTGAGATCACGCTCCGCCTGCATGGCGATCTCGCTCAGCTTGTCGTTGCCCGGAGCGCCGGTCATGGTCAATGTGATGCTAGCGTTCAATGTTTTGGTGATGGTAGGTTCGTGCTGCACAGGCCTCAAGCTGTCTTGACGAGTTTTGACCGGGTTTAACAAAGCTGAATTTTGTAAAAGCAGCGTCACTCTCCCCGTAGTGATGCAATAATGTTGTGGACATGCCCGCAGCATGTTTCCTTGGGAGCCAAGGAAGGTTAGTCTGCCAAAGACACTTCATACCTGCGTCATCCCAAGTCACGGTCGACCTCAGAATATGATTTGGATCCCTCTGCCATGTAGAATGGTCCGCCAGTCCCCGATGCTCTTCCGAGCAGAAACGCAAGGCTTAGTGAGATGTAAAGGTAGTCATGCAAGGGGTGTCACGTGCCTCGTTGCTATGGAAATATCTTGACGCTCAGGGGTAGAAGCAAAGGAGAAGAGTGGAAAGTATCATGATCTAGACTTACATGCATATCCAAGACATAATTTTCTGCTATCTCGGCCTTACCAGCTATTTGAACCGAGGTCTGTTCGCCATGTCCGTGATATGAACAAACTGCTGTCGTTTCTTGAAGACCCCCATCCTTCCGCTCCGACATGACGAGGAAGATGCAGTTCTCGCTCATCTGCTCATATCCAGCACGTACCTTCCGACGACTTTATTCTCCCTCATAGCTCCAAACACACTGTGCAGTTCGCTCAAGCCCACAACCTTGAAAGGGGAGTTGATCAGCCCCCGCGCGAAGAAATCGACAGCCTCGGCCGTGTCCTCCCGGTTCCCAACATACGAGCCCCTAACCGTAACCATGCGAACTACCGTATCGAATACGGGGATTTTAAGCTCGGCACCCGCAGGCATCGCAATTAGCACCACGGCACCATGCGACCGGACGTACTGCGTCGCCTGCAGGAATGGTTGCTCATTCGGCGCCAACAAGAGGACAGCGTGTGGACCCAGTCGGTCTCCGCCGCTTGCCGTCTTGACATCCTCGACAACGGATTTGGACGTTTTGAAGTCGACGTAATGCGCTGCGCCCAGCCGCTTGCACGATTCCCCTTTCTCGGATCCTCCGTCGACGGCGATGACATGCAGACCCATGGCCCTAGCGTATTGGATTGCGATGCTCCCCAGGCCGCCTCCAGCACCGACGATAACCACCTGTTCTCCCGGCCTCGCACCGCTCTCCTTGAGCCCCTTGTATACAGTCAGCCCCGCGCAGAGGACTGGCGCAACGGCTGCCATGTCGACGCCCGTTGGCAAGTGAGCAACGTGCTTCGCATCTGCTACAGCAAACTGCTGAAAGGTGCCGTCCACAGTGTACCCCGACAAGGTCGCCCGCTGGCACAGCGATTCATCTCCACGAATGCAGAACGAACACTGCAGACAAGACGAGTTCAGCCACTTGATGCCAACAGCATCGCCAAGACGCAGCGTCTCGTCGTCCACGAGGGAGCCTTTGGCTACCACTACACCAGCGCCCTCATGGCCTCCCACCACGGGCGTCTTGCGTGGCAACGGCCAATCGCCGTCTGTGGCGTGAAGATCGGTGTGGCACACCCCCGAAAATCGAATCTTGACAAGAACCTCGGTCGGGCCTGGTTTCGGCACGGGAATCTGCTTGTAGGAAATGACGCCGTCGCGCTCAATGACCTGCGCCCATTGCAAATCCGGAATGGACATGTCGCTCATGATGGAGGTTTTTTTTCTTTGGCTCAGGTGTGGGATTTTGTTTGAAGAAGGAAACTTCCCAAGTTGTCCGACAATTTTGCTTTTTCGACGCGTCGCTCGCTGTATTCGTCATGTCCACGTCATGATGCGCATTTCATTTACTGCAGCGCGACAGCCTATGAAATTGCTGGGGGAAGATTCCAGCATAGCAGTTGAGTCTTTGCATCCGGAGATTCTGTCGGTCAGTTTGAAGAAAGTTCCCAGGAGTTGGAGGCATTGAATCCCAAACGGAGGCTCGCACCCTCGAATTTCTTCCCTTGAGAAACAAGCGGCGGGCAAGAGGCCTTCATCGGCCATCCAAATCCTCAATGGCTTTTATTGAGCAAATATCCGGGTGTCGACACTGGGACGTTCACCAATCTGCACAAGCTGGGGGTTGTCCTACCACTCTTGCCAGTAGATGGACTCCGAGGATTACTCGGGTGCCGTCCGAATGAACACGGCATGAGGCGTATTGCACTTCTCAGCCTCCTTCCAACCTTTGAAGACCTTTCCACAAAATTGGTCTCTCACGTTACCATCATGCCCGTTGAGGCGCCCTGTGCAAAGTGTCAACACTTGGGCTACTTACCTGGATCTTACTTGGCTTGAAGCCATAGCCGTCGTAGTAGCTTGGGGTGGTCAGATGAGAAGGTTTTGCTATTTTGCGGTCAACTTAGTTTTTTTTCTTCAAATATAGTTAAACCCTAAGATTCAGGCCTTTTCCAAAGACCTAGGTAGCGTTGGCACATGGGAAGGTTTGATTGTGTGTTGCCGATTTGACTGAGGGGCGTTGAGTGACTCAGAGAGTATAGGCGGGTCCTGGTGCCGCATCTCCCAACTTAATTACCATTGACGCTGGGCATAGTGTTTCAGTTGTGTTTTCTTTTTCTCTTCTTTGGATACAACGCACAAACCGTTACCTTTGATCAAAGGTTCAAAACAGCTACAAAACTGGACAAGTGCGATGCCCTGTTTGCAAGGATGCTTGGGCGTTCGGTAAGTGACATTCTGTGTCGACTGTAAACATTGGTCTCTTTGTCATACGAGTTACATAGGCCCTCGAAGAGGATCGATGAATCCTAGCCTGGCAGAAGTCATTGTTGCATATCAAAGCTGTACAAAAGTGGTTGATTGAGAGCAAGTGCGCGAAGTAAACAGTAAATTCCATATCACCTGATAGCATTGAGCTTTTATAGCGGCCGCCACGCCAGTGACCGGTTTTGAAATTGAAAATGCTTGATCGCACGTCAGATTTAAAGTTGCACAATTGGTTGATGTCCGCCCTGGAAAGGAAGGGGAGAAGTGCATGAAAAAGCGGGCCTGTGAGACCAGCACTTGGCCAATATCATTCTTGAGTGAATAAGGCGGCTTCACCATCAGACCTGAGAACGCCAAGCGGGGCACACGACGCCCACGCCGGACAGCAAGTGTCGAGAACGCCGTGAGCCCAAGATTGAAATCATTGCAGCCGACAATTTTCGCTCTCTCCATTTGCAGCCACCGTTCTCATCGCAATTCACGACAGAAATTCCTCGTCCCAGCCTGCAACCACGCCTCTCGTCTGAATTTGCAGCCAATTGCGCTTGGTCGCAACCCGCGACCATTTCTCCCTCGGACCAACTCTTTTTGCTATTTTGGCAGCACCTTTCGTCTCATCTCGGGGCTTCCAGCAAAAGTTCCGACGACAAGCCTGGTGCATTACCCCAATGGACCAGTCGGCCCTGAGCGACCTGGCACTGGACCAACTGTGCATTGAAGACCCGGCCCCCGAGGAGCCGGAGCAGAACGAGGAGCCGGAGCAGAACGAGGAGCCGGAGCAGAACGAGGAGCCGGAGCAGAACGAGGAGCCGGAGCAGAACGAGGAGCCGGAGCAGAACGAGGAACCGGAGCAGAACGAGACGCCGGTGGCGGGGCCGACCACGGACCAGGTTATCGTTCGGCACCCTATCACGGGCCTGCCCATGGTCATGCAGCCCCAGACGGGCTTCCGGCTGATGCCGACATCATGCGGCGGATGGTCCATTTTCGGGCCGGGATGCTACCTCCTCGCACTGCTGGACGTGGAGCTTCTGGACCGAATCCTTCTCGAGCACATCGGGTTCCATCACGACGATCCCGAATTCATGTTCTTGCGCAGGGCCCATGGAAGAATGTACAACCTGATGAGGGTCTGTCGTGCGTTTTACCACCGCGTCATCCCTTGGCTGTACCGAGACATCTCCATCGCGAACGAGTACGCCTTTGCTCTCTGGGAAACCCTGGGGCCCGAGTCACGCTACCCTGACAGTGCGGCTTTACTGAGAGAGCATGTTAAAACCTTTCGCTTCTATCGCAACTGCACCTATCGCCTCTACGATCATAGACGCTTGAGCATTATGAAGGACTTGCCAAACCTGACTACCATAGACGTGTGCTTCTACCCTCCCGCTAGGGATCTGACAACATGGTTGGAAAGCACGGCAAAGTCCTTCAAACGCCCGTCAGCAATCGAGTGCATTCGTCTCAGAGAATTGGACAAGCGGTTAGATCCTTCTTGCCTCGGCCCTTCTGACATGGAGCCCCGAGCCCTCATTGGCTTTCCAAACATTCGAGAGCTAGATATCCAGGCAAAAAGCAGCAGTATTTTCATTCCAGCCGCCAACGGCGAATTGGTAAGTCATCATGTTCTCCCTCATTGAACCCAGTTCTTTTGACGTCCATGGATAAATAACCATCTTCACGGCAGGATCTGCTCAATTCATTACCTCTAACCAAGCTCAGCCTCTGGGACTATCGGGGTTCGGCTTCGAACTTGAAAAAGGTACTGGGCGGGCTACCTCACCTCAATCACCTTGCCGTCGTCATCAGTTTACAGGACCGATCCACCATCAAGCTCACGGCTCCAGAAATTGTCGATGCTTTGCAGCCGGTTTCCGGTAATCTCCGGGAGCTCAAGATCGAGTTAGAGGACGATTTCCGAGCCGTATACCAGATTGGTAGCACAGCTCTGGATATGAGCCATTTTGTCAATCTCAAGACTCTAGAGCTCGCGCCCAATTACCTTGATTTCGAAAATGGCTTCCCACCCAACCTCTGCACGTGGGCTTGTTCGTTTTTCTGGCCCGGACCAAAATGGCGTTGGCAGGCCCAGATCATTAGGAGCACTCCCGCCCCTTCTCGGGATTCCAAGAAGCCAGACGATACCATTTTCCAACCCCAGCCAATACGCCTGCCTTGGAAGCTGTGGTATAATTACTGCACGTGGTCTGAGGAGAAACAAGACCGGCAGCTCTTCAACCACCAGAAGATTCAGGTTTTGACGCAGTTCAAGCAGAGGGAGGAGGCGCCGCCCATGCGGCCTTACAACGGAATCCCCCATCGCGGGCCCTGGATCGACCCCTCTTCGCACTAGCTTTTGAGCGCCGCTCAAGTGAGACTGCCATCGTGCAGTCCATTGTTACCGCGGACTTTGGCACCGCGGGTCGAGGAGAAACGCGAAGATTTCGCGGGAAGGGCGATAAATAATACTGAGGGTTTGTGGCAGGGATGGGAAAGATTGAGAATTTCCCAGATTCAAAGGGATACCACCCAAGTGCATGGCAAAAAAATTGGACAGGTGGTTGGATGATTGGAACTGGAACTGTTGGACAAAAACGTTGGAATATAGCCCCTTAAAATCGGCATTGGGAATGCAGGAAACAAAAACGGACATGATTTGGAGCGCCTGGAAGGGAAAAAGCAGACTCCCAGTGAGATACCACGCAGCTGGGAGTTGTCCCCGAAGTCTTTTGCTTTGGCATAGTCAAAGCGGTTTTTAGGCGTTTGATGGTTGGTGTATTTCCCGTCAATTCCGAAGCAGAGATCAGCGGCATTGTATAATAGAAGCTGTTCAATTATGTAGGTAGAGACACAGATAGGTACCTACAGTAGTGGGTAGAAATTACCTTTTCATTGGCCATCAAGTTCCATAGTATGGTATGGTGTTGTCTAGATTGCTTTGTCTAGGTAGGTACACATCACATTGCGCTTCTACAAACGACTACGGCCGTAGTAACTCTGAGAAGCTACCAGTCTTTGAGAATTTTCCATCATATTCATTGGCACATTTTATTCATGACCAAGCTTGAATCAATCCCCCCCTTCTGAAAAGTACACAACCTGCCATTATTCATAAAAAATACCGTATAAACCCCAGAAAGATCAAATAGCCACCCAATGCACGCTGGATAATAGATGGACGGAATGAAAATAGTGATACATGTCGTCAAGTCATACCCTGGTTTCCTTTTCTTCCCACATTGGCAACGTCGGGCTCTCAAACTCCGTCTTTGCCAGCGATGGTGATAACTGGGAGTCCTCCGTGGGTGCGGAGCTAGTTGCCGGCTCCCTCAGACGTTGTATATCGCTGGGGCTGAGCTCAGCATGAGCGAGTTTGGGATTTTTGTTGAAGAGCATCCTCAGGACGGGGATGGAGGCGGCTATGATGGTGAGAGCCCCTTCGGCGCCGCCCCAGATGGTGACGGCTACGGTATCAACTATGCTAGGGTTAGAAAACATGCACATGACATTGAAAGGGAGCCAGGGAATAGAGTTTCATGACGTACCAGGATCTCCTGCCAGTTGGGGCAACTTTACCAGCTTGGCGAATGAGGCAGCGGCTGCGCTGGGGAAATAGTCAGTACACCATGAAATGGAAGCCATCATACAGTCCATTGGTCTCTTACATTATTCCCATGCTCATAGCTATGGCAACACCAAACTTCTCCCGTTTGGTCATGCGCAGGTTCCACAGCAACACCCAGGGGCATAGGGCGAGCACAACATCGATGGCGCCCGAGTATCCTATGGTTTTGCCCAGTCAGCCAGACAGGTCTTGGAGTCGAGAAAAAAGGCCAGGAGAGGGCAACCTACCAGCTGACCACTGATACAGAATGATGATCTTCTGAGGATCAATGCACGTTCCTTCCACCTTGGAGTCCCAGATCTTGGCAAAGGGCGTGCATTTAACCCACATGGTGAGCATAGCGGTACCCATGATGAGGTTGAGGGTGATGATGATGACCCAGATCATGATGCGCATCCAACGGTCTGAGAGACGCAGCAGGGTGAGGGCAAATGATGTTTTGCTCCACGAGGCCGACAGGACCGAGAAGAATCCCGCAAATACGGCGATGAAGGGCATGAGGGGCAAGTTTTCGGGGCGGATATCGTAGCCATGTTTTCCGTAGTCGAGGGCAACGCAAGCGGTCGTGGTAGCGGCACTAACAAGGAGGGCAACCCAGGAAGCGATGAGGACATAATCGTCCCACCAGAGACGTCGTCCACGGAGATATTTGCAATAGAGACGCAGGATCATGAAGAGGAAGGCGAGCGTCGTCAAGGTCCAAAAGACTGTGTTCAGCTGAGGGCCGAGATCATCGTGGGGTAAGCCATCGTCCGTCGCTGCCGGCTCCTGCCTCGAGGCGAGGACGCGGGGATGGAACGCCGCCATGTTCTCGCGGGGGGCTGTTCATAGGCCGCTCATGTTTTTCTGTTTTCTTTTTAATTTGGATGCGATGCAAGAGCAAAGGGCATACTAGCGTCGCCCCTCCTAAATGAAGAAAAAATGGGAATCTGGGGGAATGGAGAAAGCCAATGTCCACCAACGCACTTCCGGTGACAGCAGATGGGGGCCCGTTTAAGTCACATCGTCGAAAAACTGACCGTTGTGCCTTTCCCACTCGAGGTCCGGTCCCAGTTGGTCCGCCTCAGCACACACACCCCTGCAAGCGCCCAGGATGAATGCCCAGGCGGGCGCCAAGAACCACTCAGGTCCGCGGGTGTGGACGAGCTGCATTCAATCTGTCGGTCCATGGAGTTGGGAGGGCCGATCGACATCCGCCAACAAAAAAGAGCGAAAGGGATGCGAGAAATGGACGGAATTAGAGCCTTGAAGCCCCCAAGTCATACAAAATGCTGCTACTTTTGATCCCGTCTTGGTATGTCTCGCTTCAGTCAATTGGCGGTCAAAAGGAGACTGCACGTCAAGGTCGCGTCTCCAGTTGACTACCACACCACTTTTTCGGAGTTCTAACCATTTTTAGCTGGGCAAACAGCAACACTCGAGCACTCCGCTACTCCAAGTGAAGCTTCCCAAGACCGGGCGGGAGGAAGAACGTATGTACGTAGCTAGCTCTCTGGATCGGAGCACAGCAGATTCGAGGACATCCTTGAGGATCCTCCCCAATAAGTCTATCGCATTAAGAAGATCTGTGCAGCTTCTTTGCGGAACCACACTGAAACAAACAAAAAGCCACATTCGTGAAAGAAACCTAGCGTCGCACGCCATGTCAAACAGATACCAGCCCCCCGCGCAGCCTGTCCAATTTCTTACAGGACGCTCGGACTTGTGCCTCAGCATCGCTGCCGCCAAATTGACGGGACCTTTTTTTGGGTCGCAAAATCTGCCGGTGATTTTTCAGAACTGGAATTGTCTGGGGAGGGAGTTTTGTGCCCCTCAAGTGCCTTGGCTTGGCCCCCAGACCTTGGCTCGGCACGTGGCAGCCAAATGATTTGCGTGGTCCTGGGCGAAATCATCTCTTGGCAAACCGAATCCAGGTCGAAGATCTCACCAACCTGTGAGCTTTAAAAATAGGGATGGGCAAATCAATATTGACATGTTGCACGACAGGATATTCAATATTAAAGAATGCCGATCTAGTTTGGCAAATGACTGCTTTTTTGGCCTTTTGTTCTTCTGCAAGCGGGAGTTGGCGATGGATCTTTACAGACATGACACAAGTGATGAATGAGAATCACCCTACGAATGCGAATAGTTATGTCTCCCCTGAAAGCAGTTCTCTCACACCCCACCATGGCAAAAAGAGCCAAACCATTGACTCTACTATGGTACGACATGTCTACCCATATTCGTATTTCAGGGACTTTATGAGACCTCAATCCCCGCTGCTTTCCCCGACGAGTAGCGGACCCTGCCACGCTACCACATGTGCGTGCGCTAATGACGGGAATCCGCACTCACTCCAGGTGGGGTTCACGCCGCTAACTCCCACCTCCCCCCTCGCGCGCAGTCCCAGACATGACGTTGCAAAACCACAACTCCAAATGCGAAACTTCAAGATTCCAACTTAGTGATGTGTAACGAACAATCAGCCACCTACAAGCCTATACTACAAAGTATCGACAAGGCATTTATTTCACTGTCGATCAAAAGATAAAATCGGCAAAGGTACAGAGTACCTAGGTAGGCACTTTTTTATGAGAACAAACAAACAAAACCCCTTGGCAGGCCGGGCTCGATCTAGTTCTAGTCACCCACCCACCTAAATTCTCTCTCTCCACTCGCGTCAATGGACTTCCCCAAGCTATACAATACGAAGGAAGCACACTAGTTACCTCCTGGCAGATCCCGTGGTAGCAGCAGCAGCAGCAGCAGCAGTACCACGACTAGATGAGGATTTCGGAGAAATTACTTGCGTACCCGCCTGGTCCGCCCACCCACCAATAACGTCAACAATAACTGCCGACTGGACAAGATCCAAAAATGGGATAACAAGGATCAGACAAAGGAACTCTTTCTTTTACGGCCCGGCCCGATTCTGCTGATTGGGGCCTTGTCTGTGTCCACGTTTGTCTGTCCATGTTTGTCCAGAACGTTTTTTTTTTTTTTTTGTTTGGTTGCGGCGGCACAGCACAGAAATGATGTGCCGCGCTTGCGCCACGAGCTGCATGCCTGGCTATGCCATGCCAGGTTCTGGCGTGGGGAAAATGCCGAGCGGTTCGGTTCCCTTCTTTCGTTGGGTCGTGGGACGAAAAAGAAAGAAAAAAAGTGATAGACAGGAGGGACTGGAGAATCACAATCCATCTAGGTAGGCTAGGCTGGTCGGATCGGATTTCTGTCTGGTATACATCTCTCATCTGTCCGCCCGGCAACGTATCGCCAGCCTACCTATCTATCCGGGGGCACTTGGGACCACGTTCAGTAATAGTTACCCGCTGACGGCATCTTCCAACATCACGCCATCTACAGAGGGTACCAGTGCTACTAAAACTGGTGAAAGGATCTAGTGTCTCTGCAAGTCGGCTCGCTTGGTCGCTGCGGGAACGGCCAGCTGCAGCACCTCCTGCAAGACAAAGGGGGTTCGATACACGCGGCTCGTGTAACCAAAAGGCTACAGTCCCACCCCTCTCAGCCCCTCACCTCCAGACATTGTAAATAATGTAAAATAAACTACGGTTTAATAATGTCACCACCGATCCGAAAGTCTATCAGTGCTAAAAAGTCTATCCGAATGCACAAACCATACACAGATTACAGCTTAGACTTCCTCCGCGACTTGTACAACGAGACCTCAACACCCCTTGTCTCAGGCCCGCCATTCTTGAGCACCCTTCTCAGGATCTTGCCGCTGGGACTTTTGGGGATCTGGTCGACAAAAACGATACCGCCCACCAGCCACTTGTACTTGGTTGTTCGCTTCTCGACCAGCTCCTTGAGTTGCTGCGCGAGGGCCTCGAGCTCAGCACGGGATCGCCCGACCTTGCGTGGCACGACAAACGCCCTGGGCCACTCGGTCGCCTCGCTTTCGTCGTAAATGCCAACGACACCTGCGTCGGCAACGTGCTCGCTGCTGCAAAGAATCGCCTCGAGCTCAGCAGGGGCGACCTGATAAGCACGCACCTTGATGAGCTCCTTGAGGCGGTCGGTAATGCGCAGACGGCCGTGTCGATTCAGTGTGCCGACATCGCCGGTGCGGAACCAGCCATCCGAGGTCAGCGCTTCGGTCGTGACCGACATGTCGGTGTTGCCCTCGTGGAGACCGATGGGTAGGTAGGCCGACATCAGGCTCGGGCCGCGAATGAGGATCTCGCCTTCCTGGTCGAGCTGGGCTGTCCCGCCAGCGCCGTCTGAGATGCTCAGCTCGATTCCCCAGTGCGGGCGACCGGTATCTCCGGCATGGTCGTGCATCTCAGCTTCGGTGATGCCCCGTTGCAGGGAGGTTGAACACGTCTCGCTCAAGCCGTAGCCAAGGCGCACCCGGAACCCGCAGCGACGAAAAACCTCGACGACAACCTCATGGCCAAGAGGCGCACCGCCCGTGACAGCAGCGACAACGGTGCTGAATGCGTTGCGTCCGCTGGCATCGCGGCGGGCGTAAGGCTCGACGTTGGGAGCCTTGGCGAGCATCACGGCGATAGGCGGGGCCATGTGCAAGTGGGTGATGCTGCGACGGGGGATGGCCTCGAGCATGGCGTCGAGGCTGAAGGCCGGCATGGTGTAGACGGTGGCTCCCGTGCAGATGCCGAGCAGGAAGACGTTGCAGAGGCCGAAGACGTGGTAGAAAGGAACATATCCGAGAAAGCGCTCAATGGCGCCTGGCTTGTGGAAGTCGGCATCGTGCCAGAGGGCGCCGACCGAGAAGTTGAGGGCATGGTGCGAGAGAAGCACGCCCTTGGATCGCCCCGAGGTGCCCGAAGACCACAGCACCACGGCCGTTCGGTACGCTGCGGCTTCATCGGGGATGTGAACGCGCCGTCGCAACCGAGAGGCAAGAAGCGTCTTCCAGTCCCTGGTTCCTGGTGCAGGCGGCTGCTGGGGAGGAGAAGAAGAGCTGTTGTTGGTGGGGTTCAATGGGTACTGATCGGCGGGGTCGACGGCGAAGAGGGGAACGGTGCTGAAATAGGCTTGGTCCCCCTGTTTGGCTAGCGCACCCCGCATGGCGGAGAGACAAGCCGAGGAGGTGATGATGGCCTGGGGCCGCGAGTTTTGCAGGATCCAGGCAATTTCATCGCTCGTCAGCGCCGGCGACACCAGCGTCGCCGTGAGCCCGGCCGCCCACACGCCGAGCAGGATCGGTGCGATTGGCAGGCCATTGGGCAGCTGCACGAGCACCACGGGCGCGAGTTCGGCGCCTTGCCGACAAGTCGCCGTGGGTGGGAGCTTCTGCGTCTTGAGAGGATCCAGCCCCAGACCCACAAGTCCGGACGCGATGGCGAGCGCGTCCTTGGATATTTGCCCGTGCGTGAGAGCGCGGTCTGTCCATCTGCTGTCAGCTGCTGCTGCTGCTGCTGCTGCTGCTGCTGCATGCATGCATACATGCAAAGGGCTCGCTCGCAAAGGGCAATGATAATGACACTCACCTGATTTGTTGTCAATAAAAATTGGCCGACTGGCCTCAATTGGAGGCAAAAGTCGCTCGGCGGGACAAAAATCGCTCTCGGCAAGAAATGGCTGGCTGAAGCACCAATCGAAGGCATTGCGATAGGGGAGCTCCCCAGGCGGTGCCCCTGAGTAGGCGTCGTCGGTGGTGCTGCTGCTGCTTCGCGCGCTAGCAGCCATGATTCGACGAACTGCGTGTCTACGGCACAGTCTGAGCGGCGACGAAAAAGTTTCGTTTTTTTTTTTTTTTTTCTTCCTTTGTATTCGCGGG
>Ga0247765_1000284_pt1 | contig 40877 bp, 32 predicted proteins | sample UWRJL106311C6_FD_179949 | JGI IMG/M metagenome (GOLD analysis project Ga0247765, IMG submission 179949) | Plant litter microbial communities from Arlington Agricultural Research Station in Wisconsin, United States - UWRJ-L106-311C-6 | ecosystem: Environmental > Terrestrial > Plant litter >... | reverse complement strand
GGGGGATGGTGGTGCGGTATCATAGAGCCCTGAAACCTGGTGATCCTGGGAATCAGACGTGATAACGACAGCTTGCCATAGCCTTCCCTCGACGTCCAACCTACACTTTCTACCCCTCCCGAATGACCCGGCGTGTTCCTCTTCGATATGAGTGGCGTGGATGTTGAGTTTGAGTTGTTTACAGCCGGAAAAACTCGGGTCTCGCTTCCAGTGCAAAACGTTTCTCGTCGAGACCCAACTCCAAGAGGGCCCTCTCTCTCCCTGTGCCTTTTTCTCTTGAACGTCATCATCGCTCCACTGGACATACCAGCACAACCCTCTGGCCATGTCTTCCTTCCAAATTCCAGCGAGGTAAGTCAGGCCAAGTGTTTTTGATACCCGCGCAGCGATCCCTGCCAGTGCGGGAAGGCGGTCTGACTCGAAAGTCAGTTTCTTGATCGAATATTCCTGCACTGCCCGGTACCAAGCGTCCAGCGCTTCATCTCCTGTGGTTGAATTTTGGGGAATCATACTCCAGGGACCCTTTGTTTGTGTCTGGACTGCTGTGCTAAACCATTTCCTCTCGGTCTCAACGGTGGAGCAGCACTCCCAAACCATACCACGGTCAGTAAAATGAAGGGTGGCAGGGGATACAAGGCGCTCCTGGAAGGCCCAGCCCCTCATAGACAGAGGCCACCACCCGAATCGCATCCTTCATCGTTGAAGGAAGTAAATCAATCAAGATGCCATCACAGTGCTGCCGCAGGTTGACAATTTGAGCCTGCCTGCAGTGACGTGAAGGATAGCGGCTCGGCATTTTTATTTTCTATAACGGCATGGGGCATCCGTAGGTTGCACTACGCGGCTAGCATTACAGATAGATCATTAGAATCGGACTCAACGTAATCCCAGAAATACGTCAAACTTGCTCCCAGTTAGGGGGGTAATTTACCGGATCAAAGCTGGGTAACGACGCTAATACATTTCAGTTTGTATGAAAAACGGCGGCGAGATCCACTTCGTAGCCGCTGACTGGTAAGGTTTGTCCCAAATAGACTTTTGGGTTGAAAACTTAGTTTCGTCCAATGAAAGCGTAAATATAAATCCATCCCTCCCACCCCTTTTTGTCTTCTTCTTCCTCCATCGACTTCCAGCCAGATCATTCTTCTCTCTTTCACCTCAACACCAACCAAGTCATTCTCTTTACGCCCCCTCAATACCAAAAGTCATTTTCTCACACCCACCAAGCACCATTCTTTTCCATCATCATCATGTCTCCCAACACATGCATGCAGTCTGGAACCATCCCGGATTCAAACATGAAGTCCTCCCAACCTGACGACATGAACGAAATTATACGTCGCCGCCAAGCCCGCCGTCGAAATATCCAGCATTCCTCTTCTTCCAAGAGTGATGCTGGCGAATTCAAAATCGCCAACACACCGCTCCGGGTCGCCGCGCCGCCACCGAAACCTCTGCCACTTCTTACTCGGTTTACTCCATCCTGTAACCTGGTAGAGACAGTATTCCTTGACATGGATCGCCCCAGAAATCCCTCTTCTCTCTGTTCTTCAGTTGCAGAAATTGTCAAGAAACATGGCGTGAAACCCTTATCCATTGAGGTCGTCACTCGTTTTATACCCGCTGATGAAGAAGAAAAGATATTATCCGAAACAAAAATGGTTACAGTTCTAATCATGGCAGATTGGAATGAGCGATATCCAAGAGACATGTTGAATTCCCATCCCAAAATCCTCTGGGAAAAGATTGTTATTGCCGCGAAAAAGTTTGTTGACAAAGTCAAGGTTTCATCCACAAAACTTGGGGATATTGAGGAGATTGGAATCGAGATGATTGACCCAAGTCTTGTTGTCTCTGACAGGTTTTGTGGCCCGATTCCTCCTCCCGCGATGATCCCCCCGGACAAGTGTACGACAGTGTACAGGAAAGCTCTGGATATCCTGGATAGATACGCTGCGACCAAGAACAAGGTCACTTTCCTGTGTTTAATGAGTTATGGCCCGTCGGCGGATCATAAACAAAATGATCTGACGCTGTTTGTCGGGCTGGATTATACGTCGGACAGTACTAACTGGTGGCGTCCTCGGGCATGCCTTAAAATGATGCTCGTCAAGGTTCATCAGGGTATCCGACTGCACATGGAGAACAACGACTCTTCCTCAACGGACCAGTGCCCATTCCATATGAGGGAGGAGTGGGATACGAAGAAAATAGATGAGATGCCAGGAAACGGACAATTCGATGCCCTCAGGGACAAATACCACGAGACAGTGCGTCTCGGTGACGACATTGGGCCTGCACACTATCTTTATATTGCCGGAGAGGATAATAATGCTGCAGACAAACAGCTTAAGCGCTTTCCAGGGTTCGGAACTTTGGGGTGTTGGGTTGAAGTCAAGACTCTCCTCTCCGAAGACGACGACGATAACGATAATGACGACAACTCCGAGCATGGAAATTACAAGTATAAGTGGACGAAATATGCTCTGACCAGCTATAGCGTCATACGAGCATGCTTGAACGGTTTTCAACTGGGCAAAGACGCGCAGGGAAATGCAGTTCCCCTCAGTCCCAGTGAGGGTTCGGAACTCTGGAAGGCGGATATAAACGGAATATTCCCTGATTCCCCAGCCGCTGCTGAAGTTGTCCCCCTGGAATCGCCCACGCGTCGGACCCATTCCTGGGCTATATATTCGCTTGAGACGGAACTACGACAAGTCGAATCATACATGTACCAGGGCTATGAGAACATGAAAGCGGAGATACAGTGTGAGCTTAAGAATAAACGCGCCTTCTTTGACGACAACAGCCAAAAGAATATCTTTGGTACAGTGTACTGTGCCTCAGGATATACCCGCAGAACAAAACAAGGTGGCCGTCTAGACTGGGCGCTTATCAAACCTGCAGATACAAACGAGGAAACCCGGATCGGAGAGAATGAGCTTAAAACCAGGGAGGAATGGATCGCCGCGTCCTATAGCGTCGATATACAGCCTAACTCTCCTGCAAAAAGCCCGTTGGCGGATGGATCCCGTGCCCTTCTTTCAAGTTCCATGCACAGCAAGCCGGAAAGAAAGAGGATTGACGCGATCAAGAACGGAGATGTGGTCTACAATATTGGCAGCAGTACGGGTCCGACGGGTGGTCGATTTCAACAGTTTGCCAAGGTGCTTGTTTCAGTGGCAGAGGACCGCCATGTCCAAGAATACATTACCGTGACCAACGCCAACGCCGAGACCAAAACGGAAGGATCAGAGCGATCATACTTATCCACCGAATATATTTTCTACGGCATGGGCATGGGAAGAGAAGGTTCCCGAGTCGCCAAGCGGGGAGATTCTGGCTCCGTAGCATTTGATGCAGACGGAAATGCCCTTGGCCTGGTATTCGGAGCAGGCCAGGCCAATTTTGCAACAAACGGCGGTCATGCGTTTATCACGCCCATTGAAGACGTGTTTGAAGATATCAAGGCGTACTCGAATCACAAGATTGTTGATATTCGTATCGTAAAAGGATAATCTAGCCCCTGAAAGATTGTTAGCTAGGACCTAGCGAGTATCCAGTAGAGGTGTGTGCAATATAAAAACAGCTGAGAAGCTATTTCACAAGGTGTCAAGAGAGAATATTTACGCCTTAATTCTCACATTCAACGCCTTGATCCCCCCGTATTCACCCCTCAACTTTCTCTCATCAAGCCCCCAAAAACAAAAACGAATGCCGGGAGTAGGTGAGGTTGGCCCAGAAGCTGCAGCCAAGCCAAGCTGTAAAGTACCACGCGCGAACATCTTTCAGGAGTTGGGGGCAAACCCACGGACCTAAATGTCTCAAAGACTGGGATTCCGGGACTGATGTGAGGGGTGGGTGGGATTATTGATGGGTAATAGAAGAGTAGAATAGATGGATAGATTGCCCATTTTGATGTTGCACAAGTGGTGGCTCCTTATCATTCCTGACTCCTAACGGGGAAATGGGAGGCAGCCAATGCCTCCCACCTGCATGACAACCCCTCTTTTTGAACAACCAACATCACATCCACGCCTCCAACCTTCAACGTCATCCCCTCTATCAACCATCACACCTCGCAAAAATGAAGCTCACCAACCTCCCTGCCGAACTCATCGGCGAAATCGCAGACCTTCTCAACAAACACGACAAACGCGACCTCTTCGCCTTTCGTTCCGTGTGTCAGCAACTCCGGGACCAATCCGCCTTCGTCTTTGGACCCTATTTTTCCTCTGTCAAAGTCGAGCTATGCATGTGCAAACCCTCTCTCCGACGCCTGCAGCATCTCTCCCAGGAAGATACAATCCGCCATTATATCCGGCAGCTGGTCTTCTACCAACCTCCCCTAACCCACTATTATTATCCCGACAAGATACCACCACCCCAAACCAACTCGGCATTCCCCTATGATGATGATGATGATGATGCCGCGACCGTCGTCCTACATGATTTGGCCGCCATCTTCTCCCAACTCCCCAACCTTTCGCGACTCATCATTCGCGACGATGGCTTTCCTTGCCCGTTTAGCCCCGGAACCCCCCACTCCCAAGCAGACTACATGTTGTTGTCCTCGCACCGCCGCCGCCTCTGTCTCGACGTGACTTCCACCCTCCCTTACTTTATTCTCTCTGTTCTCACCCAAAGCAATACTCACCTTCCGTCTTTCCACATGTATTCCCGTCGGAACATTGAACTTAACGTCAACGTCAACCCCACTCTGCCCTTTGACGGAAATCCCTTTCCCAACATGCACCTCCTCCCCCGGAATTGGGCCACCCACCTTATTGATCTCAGTCTGGACTGGAACCCGCAGCAATACTCCTCCATCACCCCGTTCGCCGAGCTCATCGCCCATCATTCCCCTGCGCTGCTCAGCCTTCGGTTATCGCGATTTCCCACCGAATTTTTTCGCGCTGTGCTGCTGCTGCTGCAGCAGCAGTCCAAGTCTGGGCGCCGGCCGCCAAACCGCCTGCCGAAACTCCAGCGTCTAGAGCTGGTGTATTGTCTGTTGGGTTCATCTCTGCGCGAGCAGCGGAATCTGAACCGGGAGGATTTGACGGGGTTTGTTGCGCAATTCTACGAGACGCTGCAGCATTTCCACATTAGTGGGCTTCGGCTTGCCGCATCAGCAGCAGCAGCAGCGGAAGATGGACCACGGTATTACCAACAAGGCTATCTGGACGGCCCGGCGACTGCGTGGCGGGACATTCTCGCCCAGTGGGCCGCGGGCATGACGAGGCTGAACTCGCTCGGTTTGACGTGGTTGCTGCGCCAGGTGGGGAAGGGGGGATGTAGTCTGTCTAGAGTGGTCGTGTTTCACAATTTGTTTTCCTCCTGGAAGGAAGGTGTCCCGACTGGCGTGCTGGGGGTGAACATCGCAACTGACAGGCCCACGTATGGAGTGCGGTACTACGGGGAGGGGGAGGACGAACATGGGAACGGGGCGAGGGCGATTTTAACGCGCATGGCCGAGCATGCGAGGGATTGCGAGGTGACAGCGACCATGAACCCCGACAAGATTTCTCACTTCTTGGGCCCGAACCTACCTGTTGATGGAAATCTGGTGGCGGGCAGGCTAAGGATCAAAGCAGAGACAGCTGATCACGTACATTGTCCTGATATTCTGGGGGAGAAGCAGCCAGAGGTGCCATATGCTTGGTTACGGGCGTCGGCAACAGATGAGACTGAGCGTCGAAAAAGGATGAGGAGGGTGAGAGGGGACAGGGAGATATGACTTGACAAAACTATGCCAGGGACAAGACATTTAAGGTCATTCCAGAACATTAGCAATGCAATTTCCATTATCGTCAAAATCTAGGAAATTAGTGAACTGGAAGTTCATCGCTCTGAGTCTTTTTGTTCGGGGCGAACTCGAGTCGTGTTGTGGTGTATGCGGTTCCTGGTGTACGTTTTTCTTGGAAATAATGCAGGCGATTGGGCGTGATTGTGACCCTCGGTTTGAGTTCGGCATTTTCCGGGCCACACTGAACATCAACACAGCCCCAGAGCCTTGTGATGACATTGTCGGGCGCCCTCTGGAAATTTGCGCTTCTGACCGACTTTTTGCATGTCCTTTTTATCACGCATATTGCCGCTGACAGATGTTTTTCGCTTGTCCCATGCTTTATCGCCGTTGTATGTTGTTGATCTGAATAGTGCGAACCTGCTGTCATGACATCCCTCTCGATATCCCCCCGCGTTCTGCTCCTCCCCGTCTTCTTCCTCCTCCCCCATCCCATCCGAGCATACACCAGCTTCCAGCCGACCTGCTCCGTGCCGAATGAAACTGTTCACTTTGTGGCCTCGGCCGGTGTGCGGGGGACATTCGACATTCTCTGGAGCTGTCTCTTCACCATTCTGGCTTGCACCTGGTCAATCCAGCATCTCAATATTCCCGAGCAGCGTGACCGACGCAAGGAGACGAGCAAAAGATGGGGCGCCACGACCTGGTACGATACCGTGTGGGCGATGAAGCGATTTTGGACCAACTTTAAGTGGATGGTTGTTACCATCCTCGCGCCGGAGATGATCCTGGGGAAAGCCATCGGGGACTTGATGACAGCGCGGAAACTCACCCGCAAGTTGAGAAAGCGTGCTGAGGACGAGGGTGTTGAGTGGAGCGTGACACACTCGTTCTTTCTGTTGATGGGAGGGTTCCGGTTCGAGAAAACAACCAAGGGATCTGAGACTGAGCCTAGAATTGACGTCGACAAATCACCATCCGAAATCGTGGTCTTGACTCCGGGAAGATTAAAGTACATTGTCGCCAAATACGAAAATTGGATCTCCCTGGGACCCCGCGTTTTGCCTCGGCTTCACAAAATATCGGGAGAAGAGATTAAAGATAAAAGCAAAAGCAACTTGTTCGTTAAAACTGTTGCCGTGATCCAGGTCGTCTGGGTTACCGTGCAGGTCATCGTGCGGACATCTCGTGGCCTTCCTGTATCGCAGCTCGAACTGGTTGTCACAGCATTTTCCGCCTGTGCTGTGCTGACATATATCGTTTTGATCCCCAAGCCGCAAGGCGTCGAAGTTCCTGCCCCCTCAATACCCGTCTTTGAGTCGCAGTGGCATACTGTTCAAGGCCAGTAGAATTCTGGCACTATTCACCTCCGAAGCTTTTTCATTCCTGGCCTAGACGAGTCTGAAGACAGAGAATATACAGGAGCGGTAGCCAATGACGCCATCTGTATAGATGAATACCGAGACGCCTCGTGGCATGCTTTCGGCATCTCAGCGAGTGGCATTCTTTTTGGTGTCATTCACATTGCGGGCTGGAATTTCGACTTCCCCTCTCACACAGACCGCATGATATGGCGTGTCTCGAGTGTTCTTATCGTTGCGCTCCTCCCTCCGAGCCTGCTTCCCTTTTTCTGGAACTGTTACTCTCAAACATTCAATCTTTACCGCATTTCTTTGCGCAGAGAGCGATTTGCTCAGATGTTCGCTCTTATCTGTGGATTCATATACACCCTGGCACGTCTAGCCCTTCTGGTTGAGACATTTCGTTCGCTGGCATATATGCCTCCGCCGGCGTATATGCCTCCGCCGGCGTATATCTCGACGTGGGCAGAGAATGTGCCACATTTTGGTTGACATGGGGGTTCGCTCTGGATACCCTCGATAACTCTCCCGCGACCCCCCCTCCCCACAGAAAACTCACACCTGCCAGCTGCATTGAAAAGTCTGAAATTCCGATACAAAATCTTGATGCGCAGGTCAGGCTGTATCGCACCAACGGCACCAACGCCCAGCACACAACACATAGCACACAGCACTATGAACAGCGTGTAATTCCATCGGCGCAGTTCGATCAATTGCGCAATCGGATTGATCGCGCAGTTAGATTGATCGCGTAGTTGGATTGATCCAGTCGCGCAGTCAGTCGCGCTGGACTGTACAACCTCCAGTCAGCAGCTGTGCAGCTGGCTGACACGGTGACACCGAAATTCGAACTCTTCCAGTACAGAACCTGGGCTTTCAAATGCCCAGGTGTCTGGCACTGGCACAGGTGGAGATGGGGGGTCGCGGGAGATTTATGGGGGGTATCCAGAGCGAACCCCTTTTTTAATGAGCAGTCACAAATGGATGATACCTGGGCAGGGATAATAGTAATAATTGATTTCCAATCTCGTCTTTCCAACGCCATGATGTGGCCTTGTAGCCGCAGTGGGTACTTGGTATCGTCCTGCTCCCTTCAATGACAAAGCCGACCGTGATGACAACTTGAGACACCCATCCCAACCGCTTGACCGCCGAAGCCAGCCGAATCGTCAAGTACGCTTCGACATCTTCACTTCCAACCCCTCCTGTCGCGGGAACCAACTATTGATGATCTTCCAATCCTTGTCTGGATGGGCCAGTTCAACATCGTACAATACTGCTAGAGTGGAGACAACTTTGAAAGTTTCCATCAGACCCAAATGCTTGCCGATGCAAATGCGGCTGCCACCACCGAAACTGAGATCGGCATTGTTCATGACCTGCAGGCGTTCCTCGAATTGCTCCTTGGTTTCGTCTTCAGTCTGCAACCAGCGCTCGGGGTTGAACAAGTGAGCGTCAGCACCGAATGCGTTCTTGTCGCGACAGATAATCCAAGGGTTGAAGGCGAGGATGGTATTCTCGGGCACAACACTACCGTCTGGAAGGCTCTGGCCGCCACTAGGTACGTAGCGCTCAAGACCTAACGAGACACCGGGCAGATAGCGGAGGGCCTCGCGAACCACGGCTCCAAGATAGGGTAGGTTGCGTGTGACTTTGTGCGAGAGGGGGCACTGTTCCTTGGTGAGACCAGCGGCGGCAAGTTCACTACGTAACCGAGCCCAGACACCGGGTGTCTTGAGGCTGTAGTAGATTGCAGAGCGAATGGTGACAGCCGTGGTGTCGGCGCCGGCGATCATGTTGATCATCAGCCAAGACACAATTTGGTTGTCGTTGACAGTGTCCGGACTGGCATTTTTGGCCTCAATGAACTTGTCCAGGAAATCTGGAACAGCAGGGTCATGATAGTCCGAGTCGCTACCCTGATACCTGTCAATCAAGTGCTTGATGCTGATGCCTGTGATGTTTCCGAAACCAGGTGGGCCGATGCGATAGATGGGGTTCTTGTCAAACCAGTGGTCAAGGGAAGGAATGCAGCCAACCCAAGAGAAGTAGTCCATGGCCTTCTCAGCGTTGCCTAGAGTGCCGTCAAAGTCACGCCCGTTTGCGAGATAGCCAATCGGCTGGCTAAATGTCACGGATCCAACAACATCCCAGGTGACTAGATGCATGTCAGCGCTAGGTTGTGGCGGTGGTGGTGGTGCCCTGGGAGTTCACGAACAGTACAGGATCCAATCCCCCAAGTTGAAAGCCTTTCCAGCCTCAGCCCCAGTCATGAAGCGTTTCTCCAGCTCACTGCAAAGCTGCTTGATAGTTGTGTCGACATGAGGCTCAAAGGGGGCAACGCCGTTTGGTGTATAATGCTTCGCGATCGGCTTTTTCTCTGCTGCATGCTTGTCCTTATCGAGTTGACTGAAGATATTGTAGACAATGTGGCCCTCGACCAAGGCGCTACTTGCAAGATAATATCCAGTCTGGCGTCGTGTTAACAAAGTCTTGACGTATAGTGTCTGAGTGCAAACCTTTTTCCAATCCCCCTTGATGTTGAAGACAGTCTTGTTCAGGTCGGGAAAGTCGATGTCGAGGACATTTGGGCCGATGCGGACTACCGGGCCGTACTGCTTGTGGAGCTCCAGGAGCTTCTCATGGAAGCTTTTGCCCGCAACATGGTACAGCCGCCAGAGGTTGGTGAATTCTGTTGGCAGCTGCGGTCAGCTTGTGCCTGTGGATAAAATTTGGGACGGTCTGGGTGGGATGGATGACCTACTCGCCAGGAAGGGCCCAGGGTAACGTCGAAGTGGGGAGCTCAAGTACGATCCCACGAGGTAGAGACCAAAGGCAATCAGAGTGCCGACAAGAGACAGACGAAGAGTCTCGCCGTCAAGACGTGTGAAGAGGAGTTCCGTACTCATCTTTGCCTGTACGGTTGTCGATGCAGATCAAGGTACCTTGTGAGGAAAGAAGCAGAGGGGAAACTTCTTGACTGCGAACACTTGAGTGCGCAACAAGAGGTGGCAAGCTGCTCGGTGCCGGGGGTGGGTGGGCAGAGCTTGTGCATTTCAGCAGGGCCATGATCCGGGGTCCTTGTAGCCCGACGACATGGATAACCCAGGACAGGGAGGGGTTTCAGCCTGCGAGAGGTGCAAGCTGGCTGGTGCTGCTCACAAGTGCAACCCTTTGGGGAGAAGCTAACCTCATGCGCTGTTGCATTGCAGACTGCAGGTTGCAGCTCGCAGACGAGGGCCAGCGAGGCCAGACGGGCATCGTCGGCAGAAGGCCGTGCTCCCATCCGCTGTCAAAAAGGATGGGGTAGTGAGATTCGCTCAAGACACGGACTGCTGACTGCGGATAGTGCGACCCTGTGGCGGAAGCTCGGAAGTGAGATCTGAGCAGGCGGTCGGATGTGGTAAGTGTGCGAGCAAAACGAACAGTTGGGGAATGGAGAAATTGTGTGATCAATCATGTCCGGATGCAGCAGTCACACATGGCGGTGTGGGATCCACTTCGATAGGTGGGAACAGAGGCAGGACTCTGCAGGACGGAAGGTACTGAACGTGAATGGGAGACGTTGGTTGGGTGAGCTGGTTGCTCTTTCCACGATTCCCAGAACTGAACTTCTGCACCGCAATCGGCTGACGAACTCGCCAATCTGTCTCTCGCTTTCTGCAATGTCGTCCAGTGAAGGTTGTGTGGGATTTTCAGTGCTTACGAGACTCCTCCCGCGTGGGTGCCGGTTTCTTCGCGTCCCCGACGGAGAATTGTAAAATGTAACCAACGAAGTTGCTTTACCGACTGCGCGGGAGACAGGGGTTCGCAGAGCGACTGGTCAAGTCCGCGGGGGCGACCCACTGCCTGTGCGCCGGCCTATGGCCCTGTCCGTTCGTTCCACTTTGACCAGCGACCGACGCCACTACGGAGCCCTCAGACTCCCCGTGATTCTCCGAGCTGCGGGCAACCGATCAAAACATGGGTGCTATCTGTGCGGATTCCATCTCATCGGACCTTAACCCGTCGTTGCACACTGACGACGTTCAAGTGCAACTACGCCAAGAAGCAACTGCCGCCGATGATGAGAAACCCAGAGAAATTCTGTCAAGCCAGCTCGAAAATTTGCGATTCTGCTGACGCCCATCGTAATACTTGGGGTCGCAACGTGGCGTCTGCCTTGCCCCCACTGCGGCTGCATGTGGGGGTTGCGATTGGGCTTCGTCAAATCGTATTCGACATGGAACAGGTGAAGAAGCAAACATTTTGTAACCTGTCACATTTTTTGTGTACTTTATGTACTTTTGTGTCCCCCCTGAGCAGGCATTGGCTTGTGAAGTTGACACAACTCTGGCATAACTCGCGCAACTCGCGCATCAGTCCGCATCAAACCTGACACCGCTCTCTCCTAAAGAAACCGAAGAACAAACTGCGGAAGAAAAGAAAGCAACCCCCCCCGTCGAATACGGCAAGTTTCTCCTGCCACAACCAGGGTACGGCCCAGGAGATAACAGCTCGCGCATCTTATTCGTGGAAATTTCCCTCAACGCTCGCAAAAGAAACTCTGGAATTTTCGTTCTGGATCTGGCCTCCCCTGTCAACGGCTCTCGCGGTTTTGACGACCGTTGACTGAAACCCGGCAGTTGAGCCCTGGCTGGTGGAGGGTTGTCTCCCTCCCCTTTTCCACCCCATCACCTGGAGATTGTGTGCTCCTCAAATATCATGTTGACCTGTCTTCTTGTCGACGAGCTGGTCGGAGATTTGGTCTCTGTTAACACTCTGAGAATGCCACCGCTGGTCGATGGGAACTCTTTCTTATAAGGCCCGGGACCTTGTTTGCTATTCAGTCTGCTATTCAGCACCTCAAACCGCTTAGGCTCCTCCGAAACCTCATCCAGTCTCCGACAAACCCGACATCGCCATGATAGGTGGAAAGGCCCCGATGGCTCTGGCCATCATGTGGGTTCTCACGGCCATCACTTTGGTCTTGGTCGTCCTCCGCACCTACACCCGTGCTGTCATTGTCCGTCAGTTTGGCGCCGATGACCACGTTTTTGTCTTCTCAGGGGTGAGTTTCGGGCCTGCCGTCTTCTACAGCTGATGCATTAGTTGTTGGAGTACTAGCAAAGGGCTGACTGATGCAGCTCATGCTTTTGTTCTACACCATTTTCCTCCAAGTGTCCGCCAGTTACGGATTCGGTCAGCCTGTGCTTTCGCTGGAACTTGACGATGCCGTCCATGCTGTGGAGTGGGAGATGATCGGCCAGACCTTTGCTGTTCTCGGTATGGCAACGGCAAAGGTTTCGCTTGGTTTGTTCCTCCTCCGCATTGTGGTCAAGGTGTGGCACAAGATTGTCCTTTGGGTCGCTAGTGTCGCCATTCTGCTTGTGTCCATCGTCGTTGCGATCTTGTTTTGGACGCAGTGCCTCCCTCCGCGATCGCTTTACGATCCCCGCGTCAAGGGGACATGCAGCTTTGGCATCGCTCCTTACTCTCTGCTTCTCGGAGGTCAGTCATACCCCACACTGCTTCGTGGGTGATTTGTCATTCTGACTCGTCGAGCGTGCAGTTGCTTGTATCGTCGCTGATTTCTTCTTTGCGGCTTTCCCCTGGGTTTTCATCTGGAGGCTCAACATGAAGTACAAGGAAAAGGTGACCATTGCTGCAAGTTTGAGCCTTGGTGTGGTGTAAGTATTGGAGTCCTTCTAATGCAAGCAGTGGTTGACTGGTCGATAGTGCGGGTGTCGCGGGCATTATCCGAACTGTTTCCCTCAGCGGTATCGCAAGCCGGAACTACACAGGTTAGTCAATACTTTCTCAATCGCCCCTGTTTCTTGGCTGGCCATGTCTCACCGATGCCCCGCAGAGGACACGGTCACCCTCATCATCTGGTCTGCCGTCGAGCTCGCCGTCACTATGATCTGCGCTGCCATTCCCGTTCTGCGCCCGCTGTACCGACGAATCCGCGGAGGAATCTCAACCGATCGCAGCCACAGCTCCAACGCCGTATCCAAAGGCTACTACAAGCATGACACGGGCAACGACAACACGGACGCCGGTGGCAGCATCCAGCTTAAGGATGTCCCAACCACTGACAGCGATACCGATCTCGAGAACAACCACGGCTTCCCAGAGGCCAATCCCAAGCTGGGCATCCGTGGTCCGACCACGGTGACGTATATCCGGCGTGATAATAACAGTGATGAGGAAATTTTGGGTCCTGAATTCCGGAAGAGCCAGAGTGAGGCCAATGCTTCTGGTCGTATTCAGGTGTTAGAGCATGTGGATGTCCGTGTGGAAAAGGTGGGACGCAAGTAGAACCAGTGATAACATCAAGCAGTGCAACAAAGGACTAGAGATTGCAGAGTTAGGAATAACTAGAGTAGGTAAATAGACGCTCACGCGAGCATTTGCTTCATTGTTTCAGGAATGATGGTGACGAGGTATGACTCGGAGGCCTTTTCCTCGCACTGCTCCGAACTGGCTAGCTGGTAGAAAGGAATGCATGAGATGAAAGACATGACGGGAAAAGAAAAAAAAAAAGAAAGAAGAAAAAGTCATTATGTGCAAGCCCCCTAGTCGGATGAATGAACGAGTGATGTTCAACCTACGACCAATCTGTCGCATCGTTTTCCACGCTGTGATCTCCGCTCATCCATCCACCCGGACATTTGATGTCGACTAATGACATCTAATGTCAACTGCTGTGTCTCCACACCTCCCCCTGCCCCCTTCCCGCCGCCGCTAACTAAAGCCGAACTCAACATCAACTTCTTGTCCCTACCGATTCTGTCAACTCCATTCCCCGTTCTCCCCGCTTGTGGTTTCGCTAGATAGTAGATAGTAGGTAAGGTGATGAGGTGGATAGGTAGGCAGGTAGGCAAGGTAGTTCCCAACCGGAGGCGGTGTCACCTTTCGAACCTTGAGGCGTCTTGCCGACTCTCTTCCAAAGTTGGTTGCGCGGGACGTGGTGTTGACTGGTTGCACGTCGCCACAGCCCCTCACTCGGCGACAGCAGCCGTTCCAGTCCCCATTTCGTCTGAACGCAAGACCTGCCCCAGTCGAGATTGTTTGTACGAGCAATACCGGAACTCTTCGCCTTGTTGATTTGGTCAGAGTTCAGAGTAGAACCCCGGTCCCGCCCTGCACCGCACTGCACTGTGCTGCACTGTGGCGCGGAGAGACTGGAAGACGGAGAGTCCTACCCACCCGCCAACCTCGCCTTTCCCTTTTCCTTTCCCTTTTCCTTTCCCTTTTCCTTTCCCTTTCCCTGTCTCTGACTCTGTCCCTCTTTCACTTCCATCTCACCTCACCTCATTCACGTCCCGTCTCAGTTCCTCTTCTCGCCCTACTCCATCAGGAGGGTCGGACGGGAAGGAATCTTGACCGATTCATTCGCTCATTCATTCATTCACCCAACGCCTGTCCATCCATCTACCCACCCAGACTGCCGGACAAGACAAAACAACCTAAATACCCTGTCTGTCTGTCCGTCCGGTAGTGATTGCTGGGTTCTCCGGTCTGCACCACCACACCCACACTCTCTCAATATCTGTCCGCTTGCACCAGACGTAAATTGAACATTCGCCTGTGCTTATGTGCGTCTGTCTGCCTCTGCCTCTGCCTCTGCCTCTGCCTCTGCCTCTGCCTCTGCCTCTGCCTCTGCCTCTGCCTCTGCCTCTGCCTCCTCCCCACCACGCCGCGACACGCCAAAACATCAGTTGGCACCAATTGAGGCCGCATAACACGGAAACAAAACATCCCAGCCTACTTCCTCCTTCCTACTTCCTCAGTGCTAACTTCCATTAAGAACACCAAGGCCAGAAACAAAGGAAACAAAAGCCCCATGAGTGAAATTTTCATCTCTCATCTCAAACTCTCTGCTTGCTTACTAGCAGAAATATCGCTATATAACTATTATTTAGAATAGCGAGTAAAGGGTGAGCAATGAGCATAAGGCTAAGCTGGGCTGAGCAAACGATTATGAGATCGTGAGGATAACTCAGAAGAAATGAAAAGTGTAAATCGTAATGTGGAAATGAGGAGAGAGAAGAAGATGGGAGGAGAGGGGAAATGAAAAATGAGAAGTGAGAAGAAGAAATGGGAAATGGAGGGAGGGAGCAAAAATGAAACTAGCCAGCCACGACATCCCCCCCCTTCTTCTTTGCCCCGTCGTGGCCCCTTCATCCATCCATCCCAGGCTCCTCGCCAACTACCAAAAACGGCTCTCCCGCCCACCCCTCCAAACCCACGCAAAATGCACCTCAACCTTCTCCTCCACTCCCCTCCACTCCCCTCCAAACCCATCTCCTCTCCTCTTCTCTTCATCATCTTCGTCTTCGCTTCGTTCGCTTCGTGTCGTCCCAAACCATACCATGCCACATCATCATCTTCGTCAATCATCTTCGTAACCATCCCCATCCCCCTCGCAACCCCAAGAAAGAAAGAAAGAAAAAAACACCAAAAGCAAGAGTTTCAAGTCTAGCTCCAGGTCAGGAAAAACGACTAATAATCGTCATATCCTCCAAACCCCCAGCCTCTCTCACCCTCATCACCTTCCGCAACCGCTTGCACTGGCTCAGGATATTCGGACCCATCACACGCCAGTCTGGCCATGTACTGTCTCGTGAATTTTTGGTCGGGTGCCAGTCCCGCATACATGAGCGGGGTTACCAAAACGAGTGCACCATCAGGATCACCGTCGTAGCTTTCCAAGGCGTTCATTTCCTCCCTACTCATTCTCATACCCAACAGGGATGAAGGAATAGAGGAAGAAGCACCCTTTGTAACCATGGCCTTGATAAATGCCAGCTGTCTTCCCGCCATCTGCCAGACGAATTTCGGATTTTTCCGATAGAGCGTCTTGAATGCCGCACTGGCTTTGATGAGGGAAAACAGGCTGTTTTCCGCTGGGTCTGCGAGATAGCGCTGCTCGAGAAGGGCCGCCATCTTAGGGTCGACTTTGGCGGCGGCGCCAAGAGAAGAGAGAGTGATGGCGCGGTACTTGGCATGCAGGCGCGCGACTTTGGTGGGATAGCTTTCTTCTTCTCCGGGAGACGAGGAAGGGGGGAGACGGTTACGGTTTCCCATGGAGGCCATGGCGCGCGACCATTCGGATGCAAGCTCGGCGATCGCGACGCTAAGGGCGGCAAGAAGGTTGGTAGCAGATTTGGACTTGGAAAGTGAGGCGAGGGATTCGTGATACTTGAGCAGGTCGCGGTCGTAGTAGTGCGCGGCATTGGGGTCGTCCGGGTCCGTGGTCGCCGTCATTTTCTTGTGGAAAGCAGCAAGCTCGCGGTCGATGGCGGGCTTGGCGACGCTGAACTTGAGGAAATCGATAATATGGGCGGGCTCACCCATTCTATCCCAGACGTCGGTTTTGTAGGCCGGATCCGGGAGCATGTTGGGGGTTCGTAGGAGCTCCCTGCGGAGTGCATCCCAGCTACGGTTGTCAAAACTAAGCCCCTGCTTGCTTTGGTCGACGAGGTTGCCGACCAGGGTGCTGAGAACAATGGCATGGAAGTTGCCGACGTTGTTGTTAATGTAGCAAAGCCTCTCTTTGTAGTTCGTGCAGATACCCAAAAAGTTAGGCTGCATGGCAAAGAGAAAACTCTTGGTGATCATATCGTAGACGGCCCGCTCTCTAGATTTCGGATCGTTGGGGCCCCGGTCGTGCATGATTAGGTCGCCAAATGTTGTCTTGTCCTTCTTGACATATTGGGACAAGTCCGGCTGCTCTGGCACCTCGGCATTTTCGAATCCGTCGACGAGATCAGGATCCCAGCAAACCCACGCCATGTCTCCGTCGTAGTCACCACCAGAAAGCTTGTCGGCCAGAGGGATATCCCCGGTGGCAGGAAAGACGATGACATCCTTCAGTGCGTGTAACTCCGGTTTGAAGACAGCTCGAACCTTCTGTACATCGCTAGTAAAGTGTGCAGGAGACCGGGCGACCAACACATCGCGTTCAGCGAGAAGAGTAAAAGACAAATCCTCTGTTTCTGCTCGGAATTTGTTGGAAAATCCGAGGTGGACTTCGTCCTCTTTGAGAACTCCCCAAAAGTCGACGACCATGTAGATGTAGGCGGACTGCCCGACTTTGATGTTGAGCTTCGTCTTGAGAAGTTCGCATTTTTGCTTCTGAAGGTCCCAGGCAATGTCCTGCATGTACTTTTGTCTGCGCGGATCGAAGCCGCTGTTAATCATCAGATGCATGATCTCTTCCTTGCTCTGAGGCAAGCCGCCAAGGGGTGGGACATGACCGTGTTGGACACGTCCTGCACGAACGTTAAAATTCTGTGTCAACCACTCACGGAACTGAAGAGGGCTGTTGAATGCTTCCTTTTGCTCGTTAAATCGCTTCTGAAGGTCATTGGCAAGTCGGTTGCCAATGACATTTCGCATGTGATGCTTGTCACGGGCTCGGTCTTCGAGGACAGGAAGAAGCTGAAGGTTGAGGCCGGCCGATTTAAGCTCGGTGGCCATGCTCCGAATCTCCAGGGTACGCATAAATGGATCCTGGAAACTACAGATCCATTTGCGCTGTGAAGGATACGTCTCGATCCAATCATCATCCCCGGTATCCTGAACGTCCATCAGCCACATGCCCTTCGCAGAGCCCATGCGACCCTGCACAGCCGAGGGAATGTCGCTCAGGCCGAGGGCATCGCGAATCTTGCGAGCGACACTGCGCGACATACGGCCAATACCGTCATTCATGACCTTGCCGACCGGAGACATAATGTCCTCTTGACGGTTGATAATCTGCTGACGGCTCTCGTCGCTAGCGTCAAAGTCGAACGTGATCACTGGATATGTTTTGCTCAATCCGAGCTGGATACGGGAAAAGAGCTTCAGATATGGCTGCCACTCGTTTTCCTCGATGGTCAAGAGCCAGTCGAGCATCTGACTGACCTTGAATTCGGTACGGTTGTTGATCGGCTCATCGACCGGAACAACGAAACGGGGCTGGCCATGACGGGGCACCGGAGCGAATCTGAAATTGTGGCCGCTCTCGGCGAAGAAGTGCACACGATCCTTGAAGACGGGCTTCTGTTCGCCTTCGAGACGATAATCGCGCAGAGGCGCCCTGTAGCCTGCGTCTTTGGTATAAAAAGCACGCCACTTCCGGCCGACAAGGGAGTGTTGCTGCTCAGTCAACCATCGAACGATCTGCTCAGGGGCACCATCCACCTTGGATACAACGGGCGGGGCGCTTGCAGATGTCGGCGACGGGATTAAGATCTCGAAAAACCGATCGCCTCCAAAACGGCGAGTGAGACGGCAGCCTTGATCAAGATGCAATGGCTTGAGGTTGACGCGGAACAGCGGACCGGTCTTGGCCATGTTCCAGTCGAGCGACGCTTGTAGGACTACAACGTTGCCCTTGGTCTCGAAAGTGCTGAGAGCCGCGGCCCATGCTTCTGCAGACGGTTTTTCGGGGAAAGACTTGAACATGCGGTGGTCAGCAGACCTGTTGGCCACATCGCCCGGCCGGGGCGCGTATCTTTCATCAAGTTTGCGCAAGTCCCTCCAGATAGCCTCTACGCCGCTCTTAGCCCAAGCCGGATTGTATCTGATATCGAGCGACTCGAGGTCGACTTTGCAATGCAAGCCAATGCGGGTGATCTCCCAGGCAACGGCGAGGGGGGCATCGTGTAGCCATCGGGGGGAAACAGCTGTTGATCGAGGCGTGTTAGAGAGAGGTGGACAATGGATCGCCGCACTTTCGCAACTTGACCGATAACTTACGCCAAATGTTCTGAAGCCGGTCCTTCAGGGGGCCCGTCGGGATATATTGGCGGGACTGGATAGGCTGGACAGCGGGAGGAGTGGGCGGAGAAACTGGTGAGGGGAGATTCACCGCAGACTGCGCTTTGGGGACCGACCGATAGCTGCGGTCTGTCGCAGTTTGGTACTCACTGCTGCTGGCAGACGAGGGTCGCGTGCCCACGGGGCCCGCATTACGGTAGCGCTGCGAAGGTGGTGTCGTAGGTAGCAAGGTGCTGGTCGGTATCTTAGTGGAGCCCTGGAAGGTAACCGTCGAGAGTTTGGGCGCGGCACTCGCAGGTGGCGCTACCGTGGTGCTCTGAGTATATTCAGGCTGCTCGGTGGCTTTGGTAAACACGGTCGAAGCTCCAAAGGAGGTTCTGAATGATGTTTTAGTCGGCGAAACCGCCCTTGAAGCTGCATCTGGCTTCGCAACCGTCACCTTGGTAATGATGATATCGTCGTCGTCATCATCGGGGTAGAGGTAAGGCTCGTCAGTTGCGTCCAAGGCCAGGCGCTGGCGCGTGGGAATCTTGTCGAGCACATGCGAATTGGGCGCCGGCTTCGCGGGCGAGGTGAACAATTGCTTGCCCTTCACCCGCTTGGAAGCAGAATCATCGCCGCCATCAAGTGATGGCCGTTTTGAGCCTGCGGAAGGCGGGGTGATCGGGCTAACCACAGCCATCTTCTCGAATCGCCCTGTTGCACCCGTGCTGCGCGGTAGTTGGCGCGGCGGTGTTGAGGGGAAGGTGGGATTGGGTGCTGGAACACAGTAGTCTAGGGTTTCCAGAAGTATCTGCTGGAGGTGCCAACGCTGGCCGTTGGTGCTGGCTCTTGGCGGCGCTGAGCTGCTGGGCAGGGTTCCCGGATCCGCTTGCGGTTTTATCACCCAACGTTGGGAAGCTGTTCTTGCCTCTTGGTCGAAAGCCTCAAGGGCATTTTCGAGGAGCCCTCTACTCTGGTAGTAAAGGAATCGGATTCTGGTGCAAATACTATTGGCTGGTTAGGTTTTGGCTGGGGAGACTGATCACGGATCTCGGCGCCGATGTTGTTTGTATATCGCGGACAAGAAGGAGAAAATTATCAAGAACAGTAACCCCGGCGAGAAAGATTCCGCTAAAAACTGTCGCCACCGGCCAACAGGTACTTACCGGTCCCATTGGGCGTACTCCTCGTCCTCATCCGCCAGCCGCTTCCTGTCTAGGGGGGTGAGTGTGTTGTGAGGCACCCTAACTGTTAGTCCGTATCTGGCGTTGAGATCTGCGACCGCCCGCTCAACCGGGTCTCCTGGAGTGGGTGCCATCATTAATCGCTGTGATCACGACCAAGGGTTGGAATGTGGTAGGTCTGTGACGGGTATTCCGGTCGCGCCCAAGTCGTACTGGAAAGCTACTGCGAAGATCAAATTTTCATTGTTAGATTGCTTATTGTTCCAGCGCTGTCGGTGCGTTTGATGAATCAGGAAAGACTAGGGAGTCTTTGGGAAATTGAACCAACGAATGTGGTGAGAAGAACAAATGTGTGAGGGAAGAGGTTGAAATTTGTGCGTTGTTTGGAGGAGCGGAATAGAAAATACCCACCGAGTCAGAATCGGCGCGCAGCGATATTCTTTATGGGCAGGTGGGCATCCCTGATTGGGGATGAATGTTGAGCCTTGGACCCAAAAGACGATGGTCAATGCTTGAATAGGGTGAAGCCAGAGCAAATGCTGGAAATTGACGGGGAAAGCCCAAAATGGCGTCCGGGAACCGTAGCAAGGCCTGAAGGACTTTTTCATAAAAAGCCCTCCCTAATGTTGTTGCATATGGTTCTCTTGGGAAGATGGGGACTGTCAATGTCTGCGCACAGGATATCCAAAGTCAGCAAGGCTCCCGGGCAACAATCCAGCTTGTGACCGCTCTGGAGGCCTACCTCGACGGATCACAGTAATCAGGAAAAACGTAGCCTTTCTGGCTGACTGAGTGCGATGGGAGACTGGTCGCCGATTTCGGCCTCAGGCTGCAAGATACTAAAGTTCGGTGTTTTTCAACAGCACCGAGTTCAGCGATTTGGATGCTCGGTTTTTGTCACCAAACCGTTGCAAGGCAATACATGATTTCGAGTGGGTGTCAGCACTAGGCTATGGGACGGAATTGGGCTGGAAGGCGACGAGAGACGAGACGAGGGAATAAAATCCAGTCGCGTTTGGGTCAGGAGTCAAGCTTGCCGGCTCATTGGACGAAACACTCGCTCTCCATCATTCCCAAATCACCTTCCGGCGGGCAGAAAATGAGGTTAGGTATGTTGTCTTGAAGATTGTTGCAGCCTGACCATGAAGGAACGTCAGAAGATGCCTCAGGAAAACATCCATTTTCGGATTGGTGCAGTCGGTTGCGGGACACTAATTAATCCGGCCAGTTCTCCGTCGACGATCTCACAGGGATCTCCGCTGTCATGTCTTGGCAAGATTTCATGCATCTGCGAAGGGTTTGAAGTCGTCGAGGGCGAGTGTTGAGAGGCTTGCCATACAGGGCCAAAATCTTAGCACAGGCTATCGCGTCCTGCAAACCATGGATTCTGCCTATTGTGCATACTCGAAGACTGCGACGTGCACCAAGCTGGTTGTGCCAAGCACAGAGGCGGACACTGCTGCGTCTATTTTTCCCGGCCCGCTCAGGGGACACCGCGACGCACGTGCCATTTCTTCAGCGAGATCGAGAAGAGTCCAAGACTCTCGTCTTCTCGACTCCATTGAAAAGCCACCCGTCTGAGTGGGTATTCCATTCCAGATGGGCTTTAGCTGTGGAATCCGGAAATCCGCAGCGAGATGACCCAAAATGGCGGGTCGATTCGTGTAAATGACAAGGTGGCTCACCGTGGTTCGTTTGGAGAAATGTTGAGGGGTCCAGCAGCGCCGAGAGTGGACCCTTGGTGATATCAGTCAGCACCCACAGATCTTCCCCGCCCCCACCGCCACGCAGTCGACGCTTTCCGAAGTCCCACGTTAAAATCCCAGCACGCTCGGGGTCTTTTGATGAGGGGGCTTTCGTCCTCGGATTTCCATCGGTATTCATCGCTCGACCAACCTCTCTCCGAACCATCGCGCTTGGAGATCTGGCAAGCTGGCGCTCTCCTGATTTTCAGCTGCCCGACGCTAGCATCTGTTCGACTCGATCGCGGGTCCACATTTGCCTACCGATCCCACGTTGCGGTGATTGCCATTTGCAGCGCCGCCTAACGCTCTCCGCCGGTGACATCCTGCCGAACCGAGCAGCCCGCCAACGACGCCTATCGTCGTTTGCCCGTGTCTCTGAATCGCCACCCCACACGTCGCACACTGCGCAACGGCGCGGCATCAGTGATCTGTCTCAAGGCCCCAATTGCCCATTGCCAATGTCGGACGCGCACGACAGCCCCAACCTCGACGACCTCACCCCTGAGGAGGCCAGCCGTATTATCCATTCCCACCGCAAGGTGCGATATGGTGAGTGGGTCTCATATCCTGTCCTTGTGTGCCCCTACCCCGCTTCCCAGCCGACATCTGTTGTCGTACACAACCCCGTCCCTGCCCAACCCGCACCCCCTGGCGATCCCTCGGCATCTTTCATGAGCTGCCTTTTTTTTGGTTTGCTCTCTGGCCAGCCAATGCCTCCTGCTCACGTTCCTACAGGTACTGCCTGCTGGCCATGTCGACAGCGCAAAGTAAAATGCGACAACAAGGCCCCCTGCGAGAACTGCGTCAAGCGGGAACACCCAGGCCTTTGCTCGTACAAGCCCAACCGCTCTGCCACTGGTAAGAGTGGCTCTTTCTCAGAGACCAATTCGCAAAGCAAGAAGCGCCCACATTCGCCGGACGAACAGGAGACGAGGAGTCAGAGCAACGAGGCCCGGGAGTCCATTGCTTATGGTGTGTGCAGCTGACCCACGTGCAACCCGTTCCGTTTATTGATCAGTCTGACCAGAGCCCGAAAACGCCGAAATCACCAGATATGTCGGCCAAAACAGCATTCCCGCTTTGCTGAGAGAGCAAACCTCCAACAACGAACCCGAGGATGTTAATTTTATCCGTCAAGACATGCGTTCACTCCTCGGCCTTGACAACTCGGCCCCTTTCCCACTGATGTCCTCTCGACATCTGAACAGACTCACCTCTGACATCTCATCTGAGCTCCCATCTGATAGGGAGGTTATGAAGTAAGCTCAAACGCTTTGACATGGCCATCCCACAACGCTCACTCTCTACAGACTCTTCAGAACATACAAAGAAATCCCCCAACCATTCTGGGGCTTTGTTATGGACATCGACGACCTTGAATCCAGGTTAATGGTTTATCTGGAAGATCGCGCCAAGAATGCCCGCGCCTCAACCAAGACGACTAGGCCTGTTTCTGCGTCATGGCTCTCGATACTATTCGCAGTGCTGGCTGTTGGCTCCCAGTACCACGACTCGCCGTACCACATTCGAACCCGAGACTCGCAGAAGTACATCCAAATCTCGTTCCATTTCCTCCGTCTTGGCAACTTTTTGTTACGGTTTGTCTCGGTCCACCTCCAGCAAATGACCAGACCTTCTAACCATTATCCAGGCCAAACTTGGATTCCGTACAGGCCCTTCTCATGACGGGTTTTGTGCTTTTGAATGACATGAAGGCTGAGGCATCTTGGGCTCTCCTCGGGCTGACATGTCGATTGGCACAATCGCTCGGGTTACATAGGCCTCAGACAATTGATGCACGGTTATCCCCTGAGGCTGTCAAGAAGGAGATGTCAAGGCGGAAGCTCTGGTGAGAGGCCAAGAAGATAAAACCCAACCTTGCACTAACGTTGCTCTAGGTGGACTTGCCTGTGGCATGATACTCTAACCTCATTGTCATTTGACCGGTATGCGTCGGCTGTTTGAGAAAAGTTCGCAACACCACTAACATCTCGTAGATCACCGATGACTAATATCCCATGTTGCCCAATACCAATGTCCCCGACTGCTAACACCGATGGATGGGTTTATCTCGAGGCCATGTATCACCTTTGCCAGATCATCGGCCAACGGCTCAATCCCGACGCAGTTGCTGAGGCGACTTATAGTACTATCCTGGAAAACTGTGCAGCTGTACAGAATATACGAGACAAGTTGCTGGTCCAGCTCCGCACAAAAGAAACCTGCAAGTCCGCGCTAGACCGGTTACAGCACTTCGCTATACGGCTTCACACTGCATACACCATCTCAGTCTGCTGTCGACCGGCTCTTCTTCGAGGAAACAGCCGACTTGATGCGAGCCAGAAGAAGTTTCTGGCTGATCGCTGCAAGCTGAACTTGACAGAGACGGTGCGCATGTTCCTTGCCATGCATCAACTGTCTGTCATTCCGACCAGGTCATGGGCGTTTACCTATCACGGGCTGTCCTCGGCAGTTCTTCTCGGCATCCTCGGCGAAACAAAAGCCGACCCCGAAGTTCGTCAACTCCAAGGTGATCTCATCTCAGCCTTGTCGGCGACGGTAACTGCAGCGAAGGAGCAAACATCCCCCCAGCCCCATATTCCGAAGTCCGACCACGATATCGAACTGTCAGGGCCACTATCTAGGGCGTTGACTGCGCTGAAGAACATTTACGATCACGGGAGTGTTATTGGGCCGACGGTGAAGAAGGAGAGCAGTGGGTCAATATCAGGTTCCGGTGCCCGCACGCCGTTGCACTTCGGCAACTCTGTTGCTAGTGGATTATCCAACGGAAACACACTTGGGCAAGATGGCGACTCTCGAACGCTAGATCCGCATCAAAATGCGGCTTTGGCGATGGCAGAGATGCAACAACAGCAACAGCCGCCTGGCATCTCGGCCGGGATGCCAGACTTCACCAAGTGCGTGATAACTGTTTTTCCCGCGTACTTCTGCTGACCGTAGGACAGTATGCCGTTTGGTCAGCCACTACAAGAACCTGGGACAATGCCTGATATGTCAGCATTTGATCCTACTACTTACATGTCGCCATTAGATCTTTACGACTCAATCTTTTGGGGTATGTCTCACCAACACTGGTCGGTTGAGTGAAATAAACTGACTTGGAGCAGAATCCCCCGATCCCTTCAATACGGGTGTCGATTCGATGAACTTTGACTTCCTAGCCCATCCTCCGCCGGGACAGCCGCAGCAGCAATTCTACTTTCCATGATCTCGCTTAGTTCTCGTCTGACACTTGTTAGCGAATGGCGTTCTGGAACTAGCGAATGGAGCATGTGCTAGTTGGCCGGGTTTGCAAGCTACCTACTCAACATATAGACTGATCTGGAAAATTTCATGTTGTTTAAAAGGTTCTGAGCTCGCCTGTTGCTGCGTTCTTTGCGATGGCTTGGCTGGAGACCAATTCTAGGTTGATATCTACCAACGACTGAATGAGAATATCCGTTGGCTCGGATGCAACGGTATGGTTCTGCATTCCGTCGGCAGCATATCAAGATCAAAGGCTATCTCCGAAGTCGTTCCACGACGGCAATGGGGGGGCACGAATGTGGGCGGTGAAACAGGTGAACAAGATCACAGGGGACAACAGAAAGGGGTGGGTGTTACTACGGAGTAGAACGGGGTCTCGGACTGGATGGCCAAAGATTCATGACGATTACATTGTATGAATCTGGGAGGTGAAGGACGTGTCAGTTTGATGAGTGGAAGAGTGATTGGTTGTCGCGTCTGGATCCGTTTTTGCTATCGGAGCAAGACAACCGACGTTGTTCGCTTCGGGTACAACCAATAGTGGGTGGCGGGACCCCTGACAAGCTTTTTTTGGCGGAGCGCATGAAATGCCGGCTCTGAGAGTGCTGGGTTCTAGAATGCAAGTAAATGACGGGCTCAAATTGGAAGGTGGACTTGGCATCCGGTGACTACCCCCGGTTCGGCACCTGAAGCACAGCAATGCAACGGCATTGAGGTCCGCTCTGCGCCACTTCCCGCGTGAGCTTTTTAAGGCCATGTTATCAATGCGAGCCTCGATCCCTGTGGCCCCATTGTGCCTTGCGGGGTTATGGCCATCTTGCATCTTGCTGGGAAGGTAACACCCGATCTGTGGTTTGCATCGCGGCTCTCCCCACCCAAAACGGAAGTTGCTCGCTCTTGTCCATGTCCACATGTCTTTGCGACCAACTAACTCCCTGGTCATTTTTTTCTTCTTCTCGTGAGCCCTGCCAAGTGATCATCGCACCGATCGGATTGCAACTCTGGTTTGCTTGTGCATTGGTTGAGGCTGTGGTTGTGTTCTTTTTCCTGAGCTTACACCATTTTTATCGCCTAACAACACCCTTTGATTGCCGACTATAAGACCAGACCCAACATGCCTTGAAATTGGAACAAACTGACCACTGCTAGCTACGTACTTGGTGGTGGAACATTTTTTGTTTCCTTTTTCCTCCAATCTGGTAACCTGGTGAGAAGTCAAGTCAACCTCTCCAGTTGAGCTTCCAAATCTCCTCAACGCTCGCCAAAATGAGGTACCTCACCGCCTTGTCCAGTCTGCTTGCGCTATCATCCACCGCCTTCGCCGCCAGCGTGCCGCCATCTTCTTCACAGAAAAAATCCTACTCGGGCTATAAAGTGATCCGCCTCTCTGTCGGTCAAGATGTCGCCAAGATCAATGACTTGATTGACAAGCTCGGCCTAACGACGTGGATGGGCGCTCCAAGACAAAATGGGAGAGCGGATGTCGTCATTCCCCCAGGACAGGTTGCGGAATTCGAGGCCCAAACAAAGGGCATGAAGAGTGTGATTATGCATGACGATTTGGGGAGAGCAATTAGCGAACAGGAGGGCTATAATGTCTATGCTGGTGAGTGTTCCACTATATCTATCTACGATGGGGAAAAGGTTTGGTTTTGCTGACTGATGATAATGATGATTATTAGCTGGATCTGCAAACGCAACGTGGTTTAACTCGTATCATAGCTACGATGACCACATTCAGTTCCTTAAGGACTTGCAGGCGTCATACCCCTCGCAGTCGGCGATTGTTACCTCAGGGGACTCACTCAATGGGAGACCCATTACGGGCATCCAGTTCTGGGGAAGCGGTGGAAAGGGAAAGCCGGCGGTGGTGTTCCACGGCACGGTGCATGCTCGAGAGTGGATTTCTACCATGGTGGGTCTTGTCGTTCTGAGGGATCGAGAGGAGGGAATACTAATGACGAATAGGTTGTCGAGTACTTTGCGTACAATCTCCTGACCAACTCCAACACGCCCGAGGTTCAGGGTTTCTTGGACAAGTACGACTTTTTCATCTTTCCTGTCGTCAACCCTGATGGTAAGCATTTATCTACCTTTCCTAGGTACCTATCCAGGTGCAAAGGCAGGCATCTCACTTACACATGGGATAGGTTTCGTGTACACGCAAACTTCAGACCGGATGTGGCGCAAAAACAGACAGACTATATCAGGCAGTACTTGCATTGGCCATGATATCAACAGAAACTGGCCATACCAATGGTCGGTCAGCGGTGGAGCTTCGACAAACCCCTGTGCTGCCGACTTTAAAGGAAAGGCCCAGGGCGACACCCCCGAGACGGCCGCTCTCGGCGCTTGGCTGAAAGCCACCAAGGCCAGCCAGGGTATTAAGCTCTTTATTGACTGGCATGCCTATTCTCAGCTATTCATGACGCGTAAGTTCCCCACCTACCCCAAAGGAAAGAAAAATGAAATGCTAACTTGTGAGGGTGGATAAAAAAGCATACGGATATTCCTGCACCGCTGTAGCAGACAAAAACACCGAACTGCTATCCCTAGCGAAAGGCGCCGCCGCCGCCATCCAGGCCGTCTACGGGACGAGTTTTAAAACCGGCCCAATCTGTTCGACCATTTACAAGGCTACAGGAAATAGCGTCGATTTCGCCAACGATGTCATTGGCGCGGACTATGTCTTTACCGCGGAACTTCGTGATACCGGCAATTATGGGTTTGTGCTGCCTGCGAACCAGATCGTTCCGAGTGGCGAGGAGGCGTACGCCGGTGTGCGATATCTGTTGCAGAATATGAAGTAGAAATGACGAGTTATGATTTTTTTTCTTGTAGGGTCAGGGGAGGGGGAAAGGGTTCTTTGACTTTTTACACTGCATTTCATGAGGATGGCATTTTCTGGTAGTTTAGGTAGTTTGATAGTTTGATAGTTTAGGTACCTAGTTTAGGTAGTTTTGTGGAAGAGGATTATAATTAGAACATTACTGGGGACTTGAGCTAGCTACCTTGGTACCTAGCATTGAGAAGGCTGAGATATACGTGATATATATATATATAACTGACCCCAGCTTCCTGGCTGCCGTCGCGAGCTTAGCCTTTAGGGTTTCGAAAACGTCCAAGTGGATCTGGTAGTGATGGTCTGACAAAGCCTGTGTCTTGATGATACGCTGTGCGAATTCGATTTGGATCGAGGTCCGGCTCCAGATGGCCTCGATGATCAGAGCTTTGTCGCGGATGTCGTCGGCCGCCGATTTGTACGCGCGACATGCGTCAATGAGCTCTTTTCCGTACTTGAGACAGAGGTCGGCTGCGCCAACGGCTGCGAGGATGAGCTCGGCCGACATGTTGAATCTGTAGAAATCAGCGTCGTGGATTATGTTTTGCAGAGGCACAAGGGTTAGGCGAGTGCCTGACATGGCCAGTTCCAGACACAATACACCTCTTGGCGCCAAGCCCTTGATGCCATTTCACGCCGGTAAACGGATCTTTTGGCACAGCATTGGCCAGCAGGCTTGGGTGGTGGGTCGGCTGGCTGAGGGGGCTTGCGGCCTTCTTGCACCGCCCACTCCCATCTTCGTAAACTTCTCCGCGACACACCAATCCCAAACCACACTTCACCTTTCACTCTACTTTGGGGAGATCAGCGGTTGTGACCATGGCTCCGTCAGCAATTTGATCCCCGCTTGCTCGACCTCGCCCCTAGTCGACGCGCTCCGAACCAAGCAAAGCCATATGTACGCAACCGCCAAGTTCTCGCATGAAAGGGTATGCCTGTCTTCGATTGCCGCCCCCCTTCTCTGTACCACGCTCTGACAGGTGTTCCACCAGTACTCCGATTGGTTTGTACGCTCCGACGGCTGGTTTGAATCCCGGGACGCGGTGTTAATATCCATGGAATACCTCGAGCGTGGAGATTTGCAGAGATACCTTACGTGCGCCCTGCCCGAGGCAGAGGCTCGCGAGATTTCCTGTCAGGTTTTGGAGGGTCTCAATCATATGCACGATAACCGCTTCATCCACCGAGACTTGAAACCTAGGGTAAGTTGCCGCAATTCAGGAGCACAAAGCTACGCTAACAAGCTAGAACATCATGGTCGTCGAGAAGGGTCCGGATTGGTGGGTCAAAATCGCTGATTTTGGTATTAGCAAACGCAGAAACGACGTGACGACCCTCCAAATACTCCAGCGAGGGACGATGGGCTTTGCTGCTTCCGAAGTTGTGGGAATATCCGCGGACAGTGAAGACGGAACCTATTCTACCGCCGTTGATATATGGTCCCTTGGAGCCGTGGCGTTCTTGATGCTTACAGGCAAAAGTGCTTTTGGGGACTTTGCCGAGCTGGTAGGATACTGTTCTGGCAACCGAGACTTTCCCGTTGAGACGTTGAAAAAGTTTTCTGTCTCAAAGTGAAGGTCAAAGATTTGTCGCCAGCTTGATGATGTTGGCACCCGAAATGCGGCCAACCACAGATAAAGCACTCCAGCATCCATGGATGGATATTGTTATCAACTTGACCGAAAATGCAGGAGCGAAACATCTCGAGATTATGTAGGCATCAGACATTTGTTTGCCAACAAAATATTTGGCGCAGGGCTAACGGCCATGTCACAGGCCGATTGACGGTACTAAGACCGCGAATACCTATGTAACTATGGTTTTAGAAGCATTGGCGGTTTGGAGCGATGAGGATGAAGCTGGAAGCGCCGCCATGCCTAACCAGATTATAAAGAGGATGCAGCTGATCGTCGAGGATGATGACGCGTCTGGGAAAGATGGCCAATCACAGAAGAAATTACCAAGTGACAACGACAAACTCCAAGTGAAATTCCCAGCGAAGAATATACCGAACTGGCGACAACATCTACCGGTAATAGCGAGCAATTCAGAGTCGTGTTCTAAGCCCGAAACCTCAGGCTTCCGACCCGAGGAGCCCAAAGGGAGGGCCGAATCTTCCAATCATGAGACGAAATTCACTCTGTAACCTATCAAGCCGCTAAATCCCATTGGTTTTGATGACGACGAGGGTTACGACGCTGACGCAGGTTATGAGACTCAGCGTAATGTCACTCTGGATCGCCGTCCTGTGGCAGTTGTTTCTGGCGAGGCAAGCGGCACGAGCATGGAAAGGCGGCTTCGAAGTCGATTTAAACCCGACCGACACCGCGAGCCATATGTCGAGCCCCTTGAGGAAAGTCCCATCAACTCGACTGATTCGTCTCAAGACCGAAGGAATCGCCAGAGGGGTAGAATGGCCCAAAAGAGCCACCCCAACCGGAGATACGCCGAAACCCCACTCAAAGCTGAATCTACCCCGAACAGTCTCGTTATATACGACAAGCTGAACAGCATTGCGACTTACTTTAACACGCAGCTCCGTCCTCAATTTGAGCGGTACATTGAATCTCCGCCTCTAGATTCCAAAATGCGCGAGGACGAACGACAGAGGCTCTTAGAGACTGTCATGCAGCAGGTTCTCTTGAAACTTGACAAAGTCGACTTAGGAGGAGGAGACGAAGACGCGAGGTTATTGCAAAAACGGGTTGTCGGTGATGTCCAAGATGTCCTGGAAAAGGTGGGCGACCGCCCTCGGGCGTCATCTAAGCCTGTTTATTGGCCAGTTCCTCGAAGAGGCTTTGACAGGAACAGCCATAACGATGGCTTGACAGAAGGAGCCAACAATACCGTCTCCACGCCCGCCCCCGCGCGCCGCCTACCTTTGCTCGAACACAAACTTGGGGAGCCCCCTAAAGAGACCCCGACGAGAACAGCGACAGTGATATATATATTCTCAGAATACAAAGTTCAGTTTATCAATTTCCTGATATCAAGTCACATAGTTCGCCAGGATACCTGTTCCTGTGATATTCTCTGTCAAAAAGAAAGGGAGTTTCGGCCTGAGGCTAGAACGCCACAAAAGCACGGTTTTCCCTGTAGACTTTGCAGGCCATGGATATGAGCAAGAGGAGGTTTATGAAGAGTTTGGGGTGAAATGCCACACCTCTTCTATACACTGGCCAAAAAAGACCAGAACCATAATGACGAGTAGTCACGTAAACTGTACCACACGGAGACAAACTTCGGGCTCGGGCTGCTCGCTTGCTAGAGTCATCTGGTCTCAGCGTTGAAACTGTCAGAAACACTGCACACTGGAATCCGGCTGCAACTGCTTGATTGAATTGCTCCTAGTTTCAGTACTCTGGGCTCAATACCCTTTTTGTGCGCTTGCGTAAGGTAACTAACGTATTTTTATAAGCGAGCGACCAGCTTTAACAGTATTTGGTAGCTGGCACACGGAAAGATGATAAGAAAATTAACAAGGTCATTAACAATTTACTAACCTAGCATACTTTGGTGTGGCAGCCATTGGTGTGATCTTGGTGGCACTCATTGCGGGCATCATTTTCTGCCGGACGAGCGAGGCGTGAAAGAATTGAGCAGCAGCTAATGCAGCCCACGGCGACTACCAGCGAGATAGAACACGGTCATCCAGCGGCCGCAGTGCTTTGCTGCCACTTCCAACCCGCTACAGTGCATGAGACGGAGCAACAACATGGGTAACCCGAGCTGGGTAGCACTAGGCGAACACCAGTAGCTACAAGTTAATTCCATCACTCAACCAACCACACACACTCGACAAGGTATCAAACATCACCACAACAGCGCCGCAACCACCACGGCAGCCAAGGTCCCTCCCCGGGCCAAAACAGTCCTCGACGCCGTCAACAATGCATGTACTTGACCGGCCCCCCCGCTGTTATAAATGACAGTATTCCCATTCCCATTCACATTCGCTCCATTCCCTCCAATCCCCTGGTTATTATTTGCCCCGCCCACCGGCGGCGTCGCGGTCGCCCCTTGCGTCGCCGGTTGCTTGCAACAATCACACACTCGTTAGTTCTTTTCTCGTCCAACAAATCATTGATATGTAGGTACTCTGTAACAAAACTCAACTCACCACCGCCCCCTGCGTAGGAGCCCACTGCGCAGCATACGCGCCTCCCAACCCGGCAACTCCACAATCGTAGTACATTGCGGTACCGCCCGCGCTCCCCACATGCATGGTAATGGTGACACAGTCGGGATATATCGGGTGGAGGCACTTGATCATGACCGGATCGCTGTAGCAGCTGCTGTCGCAGAAAGCCAGGGACATGTACGGGACGCAGGCCGTAGCGACGGCACAGGCTTGGTTCTGCGGGCAGCAGCCTGCTTGGTGGAGGTGGGTGTTGGCCGTGCATTGGAGGCCCGGGGAGCAGTAGAGGGGCGCTGCCGGGTTGCCGCTTAAAAAGGCACAGGTTTGTGCGTTTTGTCGCCTCTTTAGATCGCCTTTGGGGAGTGTGGGTGAGGGAGTGAGTTGCGGTGGGAAGCCGAGCTGGAGGCCGCCGGTTGGGAGGTTGTTGGTTGTTGGGGAAGGAAAGTTTGGGGTTTGTGCAGCAGCTGCTGCTGCTGATGATGATGATGCTGATCCCATGGCAGCTAGGACCGCAATCGTGAGCCGTAACGCTACTGACATTGCGATTTTTATTTTGTCAGTTTGCGCGAAAATATATATATATATATTTCTGAATATCTGTGGGTTAAACACACATAGGATTAAGGAAGGAAAGAGGGGGGAGGGGGGGAAGAAACGCTTCGTCGGCCTCTTGGGTTAGGCCCAGCTCTTTGCGGGCGGGCTTTATTCCATCATTGCCCAAAGAGCATTGGGGAACTTCCGGGTGGGCTTTTCAGTGCGTTGTCTCTGGGGGGGCCTTTTGGCCAGTCATATTTTATCACAAACCCTCCCAAAAAAAAAATAAAAAAAAAATATGGGGTGCCTTCTTTTGCCCGAGTTCTTGCAGGTCTGCCCAAAAAAAGTTGGAGAAATGGGCGTCCAGAGGTGACACGACACTGCAGCCAAGCCTAGTCTAGGCCACAAGACGCAGAATCTAGGCCCAGAGATTGAGCATCGTTTTTGTTTTTTGGGGCTGGTAGGTAGTCCCTCCCCGCCCTCATTGGACGCCACGGTCAACCTCTGTCGGGGCTGAAATCTCGGCCCAATGGCGTGTAGCCTTGGTGTTGTGTCACAGCCCACTCTACAGGGTTTCGCGAGCAAATGGACAGGAGTTCTCAATGTCTTGGACTGGAGCCTTGCTGCAGATGTTCGGACTTTGTGATGGTGCTGCATCGTGCATTAGGCCATTCGAGGCAAGGTGCCACAGTGTTCTCCTCCTTCAACCCGAGGGGTTCTGACAGAACTCTCTCAACTTTCCACTGTCCCATAGCTCTATTTCTCACGTCTCGGGAAAACCTTAGACTACCTACCTACCTACTCTGCTTTTGACTTCAGGGGCTCTCTCTCTCTCTCTCTCTCCAAAAACCATGACGCGAAGTAGATACTATCGTTCACTCGCCGCCACCATTTTATTGGTTCTTCTTTTGAGTGCGTCGTTGGATACGACTGAAGCATCGCCGCTATTGAGGAGGGAAACAACCGAGCTGCGAAGGAGGGCACTGGTAGGCAAGTTCTGGGTCACTTTGCCGCTTACATCTCGCAGTGAACTAAAAACTACCCTTTCTTGTTTTTATAGTAAACAATGACCATATCCTAGCGTCGCGCGTCCCAGCTCCCACGACGACCGAGAACAAACCAACGAGAAAGCGCGACGTGGTTGTCTCCAACCCAACTTCAACCGTCACTGTCGGGGATGGAGGCGTATCAATCAACAACGGCCCGAGCAGCAGCGGGACAGCCAGCCAGAAGAGCAAGGAGAGCGAAGGGCTCACCACGGCAAACAAGATTGCTATTGGACTCGCCATCCCCGGCGCCCTGGCTGGCATTGTCACTCTGATTCTCGCATGGCGGAAGTGCAAGAATCGCCGACAGAAAAAGACCGAGTCGAAACCGCAGATGGGAGGAGGCTATGGGCAGTCGGAAGCGGTGGATGGAAGCAGATGGGCGCGGCGGTATTGACCTGTGCTGGAAGTTTGTGTATTTTTTTTATTTTTTTTGTGGTTTAGAGGACTAACCAGAGATGCTTTTACTTGAATCCTGTCCGCCTTTTTTGAAACTGATATTTTGGGAAAAGAAATGAAGCCGACTTTCAAACTACACCTAGGAAGTACGCTTTAATTCTCGCCATTCCTTGGCCACCTGTTACGGTGAGAGGCCTTTTGGAGGCCACGGAGAACCCCCCCCCCTCTTTCCAAGTACGCCGCTGTATCTTGGCAGTGGCAAAGGTGTTACTTAGCAGCAAAGGAATGTTGGAAAAGGAATGCAAGGTTGCCCCTGGAAATCTTTAAGCTACCCTACCTACTGAATCACAGTTGGTGTGATTGGAACGGGGGATAGTATTTTGCAATGAGTTTCGTGGGGTGGGCTTGATAGTGAGTGCCGTATTCTGTTCAGGAAGAGAATTGAGAAACGAAGATGGAAGGAAACTGACGGCGTTGTTGCCTAGATAAATGTCCGGGCGGAAGCAACTACACAGTGTTGTGTTAGTTCATAGGACGCGGCGGCTGGGTCCAGAAGGGAGATCAGAATTGTGTGCGGAGAGGATGAAGGATTTGACCGCATCAACAGAGAGAATTCATTGGCTGTCAATCAGGATCGTCCGGAAGCCTAAATTTATAAATGATACCTAACTTTCAGTCAGGCCAGGGCCCAGAAGCCACCCCACCCCCCTAACCATATCCTCCATCCTCTTCCTGGATGCCTCCAGCTCCGGATACATATCCCACCAACAATGAGGAAATCCACTATAGACATCAAGCCTCGTCGGAACCTTGCACTCCTCCCGCAGCACACGCTCATAGATGAGCCCATCATCCCGGTTCATATCCATCCCGCAAACCTGGAAATAAGTCGGCGGCATCCCCACATGACCAGCTGCAATACCGTCAGGGTGCCCCTGATCAAACGGCGCCCACAACGGCGAGTTCACATCAGGCCCTATCGCCTCCCTAAAAGCCTGCATGAACTTGTAGTTCACCACGGGCGCCTCCTTATTCTGCTCCATTGACAGGTACCGATCCCTATACCGCTCAGGTACTCTCCCGGGATCCATAAAAGCCCCACAGATCAAGAACTGCCCCGTCACACGCGGCGCCAAACCCGCATCGCGTGCAAGGTGGACAACAACATCGGCGAAATTAGCACCAGAGGAGGTCCCGCCCACGAGGAATCCCGCTCGAGCATCCGCATGCCGAGGTAGTAAGATGCGCGAGGAGGCAGATTCAGCCGACAAATCGCTCGCGACGAGCTGCAGGATTGCCCAGGCGTCATCTATCATGGCCGGGAAGGGATCCTCAGGGGCCTTGCGTGTCGAAGGGCAGATCACGACGGCGCCGTGGGCTGCTGCGAGCTCACGTGCGAGGGGGATGTCAAATTCGGGATATCCGAGGACGTGGGCGCCACCGTGGAAGAGAAGGAGAATCGGCGCTGGTCGTCTAGGACGACCACCATCCGGTTCCACCTCGTGCTTGACGTGACAGACAAGAATGCGAGAAGCGAAGCCAGTGGTGAGCGGGATTGTGTACTCAGCTTCAGTCATGTTGGCCGGTCGACTCGCGGCAAGCTTTTTCTGCAGATCGGCAAGGCCGCTGGCGACGATAGTCTTGAGGGTGAGGACGTCAGTCGGCAAGTCTCCAGACGGACAGCCACGGGCTTTCCATGCGGTTTCGAACTCTGGGTTCATTATCACTGTTTGGAGGATTTTTGTCAGCGGTTCCGGGCCGGGGACGTGGGACATCTAGAGATATAGGGGAGCTTGGAAAGGGAACGATTTAGTGTCGATTTTTATTTTTTATTTTGTGGGGTGTGCGTGCAACTTTCCAACATTGTTCAGACAGAAGAGTTTTTTTTTTTTTTTCAAACCCATCCCGGAGATTGGGCCAAAAGCAACTTGCCTACCTAACTCAATGATCATACGGGTTAAAGGAATATTTCACCGGTTGGCCTGTCTGTGTAGGTACATAGTCCCATAGTCTAAACCCCAAAACGGCAGACCGAGCAATGCAAGGGGGGCCTTCATTGGGTGCATCTCTGAGGTGAGTCACGCCGATCGTGCAATCGATTATGATTAATTCGTTAGCTCGAGACCCCATGGCCCCCGATTCCGCTCTTAACAGCATGGAACAGCTGTAATCAACTCTATTTGGGAACCAAAACAACAAGGGTTTTACGGTTAACCCCTTTTCGAATTCATCTATCCTGGCCACTTTGTGTTTTGGGTTCGTTTCAAGGCCACAAGGATAACAACTTATGTGCCTAGCACAAGTCGGAAGGAAAGCAATGCAACTATGAGAAGAGACAGTCATGTTCCAGAGAAAAAGCAACGCGTTCTATCTTATGGATAATTGGGCGTACTAAAGTGTCCCCCGTCATGTAGAAATCCATCAATTCAGGCCAATCATATATACACCGAGGATTCATAGAGTTTCATATCATACATGTAGATTCCATGTTAGATCCCACACATTCTCTAACATCAGAAACCATTATCATGCATCCCACGCTTTCATGTCCTTCCCCAATCGCCCCCCCCCCCCCCCCCCCCCCCCCCCCGTCCTATCCACGATGGGGCATGAGGGTGGCATGGGCACTTGGGAAGAGGTTCATGATTATGATTGGGGAGACTTTTGAGCTAGAATTGACAAGGCTGAGTGAGGTATACTAATACTTTACGTGATATAGAATATATGGAAGACAATATATTCAGTATCTAGGGTTTGCTTCCATCTTGCAAACAGATAAATTACCTACCTAAGGATGCCAACCTGGAAGGGATCCCTGCCAATCAGGTGCTGCAACCCTGGCTTTCTTTTTTTCTTTTTTTTGGTTTTCAAGGGGCTTGATAGCTATCATCCCCTTTGGTTTTAGCTGTCAATACCGACCTGTCGGTATTTTATACAATCTTAACCGTCTCCTCACTCGTAGGCAGTTCCCGAATAGGGCAGTGACTTTGCTGCTCAAAACAACCAACCCTTTCAAAAGCCCCCGGTACATTTTCTGACGGGATCAAAACCAACCCTTTTGTCCGGTCTTCCCATCTCGTTGCGTCACAGCCTACTCCTACTACTTGATATTGAAACTCTATTAAAAACATCAGAGTCAAAACAGGAACCTTTTGCGGATCCACGAATATGTCCCAGTGAACTTTTACCTCCACCCCTCCTTCTTTCACCGGGTATTTGGAATATGCATCCGGGTTCATGGTGAATATCTCGAGTTCTTCCTCAGAAAATGGCGTCTGGTTCCGACAGTGCTGTACTTGACCGCGGAGAATCACAAACCCGCCTTTCACCGCTCCCGTCTCGTCGCTTCCAGCGGGAAAACATTGCGCATCCACTACCGTAGCGTACCATTTGTATGCTCCGTCATCGTAATACACAAATTTATCATGATACGAAAACTCAACGCCCTCGGCTCGTCCTTTTCTCCAGAAATTGTCGTCCGTGTAATCTAATGAGAAGGGCGACCAAGTCGGCGCTCGGTAGTGCGCAGAGCGCTGACATAAACCGCCTTCGACAAGCCATAGGATTGAAGGGAGGAGGTCGTTTCGCCAAAACCCCGCTAGGTATCCGCCGACTCCTCCCCCTCCTCCCTCCCCTCGCTGCTGCCGAGCTCGTCGTCGTGCTTGCCATTGCTTAGCCAGACCAGAGAGCGCCGGAAATCGGTCGGATTCAACTGTTAACCGTCGCCCAGAATATTCAACCAGCCAAAATCGCCAGAGAGATTTTGTATCTCCTTGATACTCGGAGGGGACGGTGGTGTCGTAGCGGGCCTTTCTGACAATAGCTGTCTGTTGTTCTTGTGGGGACAGTTGTGGTGAGATGGCATCCATCTCCATACACTCGCATTTCAAGCCCTCGATGCATTCCCATAACATCTCATGCGGGGTAAAATGCACAATGCGTCGAGCCAGCAAGTTTTCCTGAAATGTCCACGCTCGCTTGCTCAAGGGTGCTTCTTGGAGAATCTTGGAATGTCTCGCAGAGCGGTAGTAACCGCGCTGGTAATCTTCATCTCTAGGCATTTTCCTTAGTAAAATCCGGGACGTGGTAGAATTAGCGGCATTGTATATCTGTCCGACCTCTTGCGAGTTTTCTTTTAATAGCGGCGATTCACTCCAATCCAGAAGATCCAAAGAGGAAGAAGAGGACTCAGAATACCATGGGATTCGATCAATGAACCCACACGTCGAGTCCGTCGCTTGAGACGCCGCAATGACGAGATATGCATCGCCGTAAATACGTGCCATTTGCGAGGACTCCCTCTCCCAGTCGGCGATGCTATCTTGGATGATGCATAGAGAATCGATCCAGAGATACTGAACACCAATGCTTCGCGTGACGGAAACGGCATCTTGAAAACTCTTGGGAAGAGTTGCAAAAGGTATGCCTTGCACCCTTTGCTGCATGTTTTTTGTCGTTGTCCGAATGAGAGACGCCGACCCCGACCCCCAGCAGTGGCTCAAAGCGACAAAGCGCGCCTCCTCTTCTGGGGAAGAGATATGGAGGCGGATATCATCACCACCACCTCCTCCTCCTCCTCCTTCTGATTCAGAGTACACAGTAGTCACGTCCAGTACGCGTCGAGGGAGCGGCGGCGGAGGAGGATCCGGCATAGAGGAACAACATTCTTCGTGATCTGCATGACAATCGTCGAGCCACGAGTTGAGGATCGCACCATATTCATGACGACGGGCTCCGAAGCCAGCCGTCGTTCTGCTTGGGGAAATATAATCCCACGGAGGTTTTGGTGATTTGCCAAAGGGAAACACGATTTGTCCGTTCCCGCTACTGGTTATCATGAGGGCACCAAAAAAGTCGGCCACCTGTCCGAAACAGAGGATTCCGGCCGGAATGCAGTGGATATAACGCATCATTGCCCTGGCGTCGCCGTCGTGGTCTTTGTCTTTTTGGCCGCTGGAGTGTACATGTGCGGCAAAACAGGTATGCAGTATAACACACTTGCTGCAACCTTTTTTGGCCGTTTCTCGGATGGTGTCAAAGGTGCTATGGTATGTATCCGTCTGGCCGACCTGTTTAGCCCGAAATTTAAGCTGTAGGTCGGCTTTCCGACAAAGTCCTTGACAGGCACTCGGGTCTTTGGGCCAGTTGATGATAAAATAGGCGTCGTTGGCCTTTTCGGTGTGTTTGGCCTTGTCGGTCTTTCCAGTGCTGTTTTTTTGGTCGCCGTCTTTCTGATCGCTGCTGTTTCTCGGCTCGGTGCTGGTCTTCTCCTCCATGCTGACTCCTAGTGGAGGATCTACAGATGTGTCCGACATTGTCGTGACCGATGAAGAGTGTGATAACAGTCAATGGCTGCACGCGATCAAGCCGCTAGGGTATTATGCCTGATGTGGTTTTGGCCCTGAAGGTGAGTACGGTGACCCCGAGTGAGAATGGCCCAGAGAAGCCTTTCCAGTCGTCGGGCCTGAATTGCGGCCTAACGCACGGCGGCTTAACCATAAATCATGATTGGGACGTCCGGACGTATCAGATGTCGCATAGTGCGCGGACCAGACTCGGTCACCGAGAAGAGGTAAGCGATTGGGCGGTCAGAAAGGTAGAATTTGGAGTTCACCCCCAAGATAACCTCGCTCACTCCACTCACTTAACATGGCAAATGCCACTTTTAAACACCTTTCCCAGCGCAACACGACGGTAAAAGCCCTCAATGGGGAAATACTCGACGAGGGGCACAAAAAGCGGATCCCACTCAGACTCGGTCCTTTCCTTTCCTTGGGAATATACTAGCGGACGTCGATTGGCAGGCCAGAGTAAGGCAAAGGCAAAATTCAAAGTGTGAATGGACGAGGTTAGGCCTAAGTTAAAACGGTGGCTCTCATGGTGTACTCCATAAGCTTGCACGTGCCGCTCAACTAAATGCGGATAGGATGTCAAATGGCTCGGGGAGAGAGCTGTCGCTGCGTATATAGAGAAACGCAGTGAGCATAGAATCACAAGGTAAGGCCCTATTTTCTGAGCTGAGAGAGCATCTGAAGTGGCAACTGCAGCAGGTCAAGAGACCACCCGCGGCCATCCGGGTCGGCGAACATGTCCTCAGACAAGCTCACTCCAAACCTCAACCCCCCACTTGATAATAAAAAAGAATTAGTAAAACATATCCGTATCCACAGTCATCTTTCCCCGCCCCGACAGTTCAAACGGCGCTCGGATCGCCCGGAGATGTTCGTCAATCTTGCCGATGATCACGGCCGCCGTCTGCGCGCGCATGCTATCTCCGATTTGTCGAGCAATTTCGCGTTCTAGTGTCCTAACATTTTTGTTAACACGAGCCAAAGTCATAGTCAGCCGTCACAATCTCTCTCTCTCTCTCTCTCTCTCTTTCTTTCTTTCTTTTCTTTCCTTTTTGGGGGCTTTTTTAAAGGAGAAAAAAGAAAGAAAAGAAGAAAAAAAGGGGGGATGGAGGACATACCAACTAACACGCAGCCCCTCCAACTTCGCCTGCGCCCAATTTCTCGCAAACTGCGCCACGCGATCCAGATGCTGCGTGAGATAACGCGCCCAGGCCTGCTGCATGTGTCCGGCAATGGACCTGCCTTTTTCCAGCTGAAAGGCCTTTTCAAACTCATACATGACATCCTTGATGTGCCGAAAAGCTTGCAGATGTCGGGCCTTGACGTTGGTGTCGCCGTAGTAGTCAAATACAGCTTCGATTAGCTGGATAAATTTGAGCCCTTTGGCGGCAGAGGCGAGGGTCATGTCTATGCAGCTGCAACCCGAAAAATTAGAATCAATCCTTTCTGCGGAGGTGTAGAACAGAGCCAAAAGAAAAAAAAAAAAAAAAAAAAAAAAAAAAAAAAAAATACCAATCTTTCCCAC
>Ga0247765_1000283_pt1 | contig 40889 bp, 26 predicted proteins | sample UWRJL106311C6_FD_179949 | JGI IMG/M metagenome (GOLD analysis project Ga0247765, IMG submission 179949) | Plant litter microbial communities from Arlington Agricultural Research Station in Wisconsin, United States - UWRJ-L106-311C-6 | ecosystem: Environmental > Terrestrial > Plant litter >... | reverse complement strand
TTTGAGTTTTGTCGTTTTGGTGGGTTTTTTTTTTTTTTTTTTTTTTTTTTTGGGCCCCCCCCCCCCCCCCCCCCCCCTTTTTTTTTTTTCGTGGGGGGGGGGGGGGTCGGTGTTTTGTCCCGCCCTGAACTCAGGGGGTGCTTTTCGTCTTTTTTTTGCTCGCGTGCAGTCCAGTCTAGTCCAGTCTAGTCCAGTCTAGTCGCAGGACTAGAGTTGCAGCCACTGCCGCCCGTAATTCCATGTCCAGTTCCAGTGCCCTGAATTCATTACCTCTCTGCATAGAATGACAGACACATTCATGTTCACTTCAATGCCACGATCAAACCCCTACACAAATCAGACTGAAACCACATTTGTTCTGTCACTTGCTTTGAGAGAGAAAAAAAAAAAAAATTGATTAATCACATGTGCATACACCAAGCCCAGACTCAGACTCACACCAGGACATGTGCATCAAAGAAAGCCCCACTGGGGGTCTGGTTCAAGATCCGCTGCCGCGCTCAGGCTGTACCATGCCATCAATGATCAAAATGCAGCAAATAAAACACGAACATGAAAGCTCTAGGTCAGTCACCAAACCCAAATTGGATGAGGTGGTCGTGCAGGTCAAGCATCATTTGACAAGATTGCAGAACATGAAACCACTGGACCTTGTCATGGCCAGCTGGAAAGGCAGACACTCATGGACTGGACGGATGCATGGGATGAAACAGCAAGAAAAAAGAAAAAGAGAGAAAATAAAATAGATGGCAGTCATGACACGCACCATACATGCACTCTGACGTATCAGTCAATGAAGGGGACAAAAAAAAACTTGTCGCGAAATGTCTCTGGTGGGTGATGTGACGTGGGTGTGGAAACATTGAACTCATTGTGCGACATGGTGAACAAAGAGAGAAAAGTCCAGACCCAGGTGGAGTACGCAAGAAATCTCTCCTCTGTCCTCAATCAATCTTCCGACTGCCGCCCCAATGCACATGTGCCTGCTCCAGTCCAGTTCCGTCCAGTCCAGCTCCTCTGTTCCCCTGTTCTGCTCCCGTCTCCAGTTTTGCGTCATGGGAAATTCGGTGCGAGAATGGGTAATAGTCCAGTCTGGTTCTTTGTCCCTCAGCAGAACCCACCACATGCACCACTGGCACAAAGTATAAATCGCCGGATGCGGTCATTTGCAATCCTATGCATCATCAATTTTCAACTTTCAACTTGTCGCTCCCAACTCTCAATACATTTTGTCCCCGTCTTCAACATCAAATGTACTCGTCAGGCTACCCCCCTAGCTCTGGGGTGCGGAACCGATTCCCCCAGAAAACATTGAGCGAATCCCTCGATGAAAGCGACCAGTTCCAATTCGAGTCAAAGCTCCCCTCCATCAAGAACCCGCAGCAGCGGCAGCACTCCTCAGTCACAAAGTCCCCAGGCAACAAGGCCGTGTCCGACATGAACATGGACATGGACTTGAAGCAACAGCTCGCCGCGTGCCAGAAACAACTGCGCGCCACCGAGAAACATCTCGCCGTCGCCGTCGCCGCCCGAGATAGAGTCAAGCTCGCAGCCACATTTTCCTGGCCTCTGGTCAATGTGGGGATATTTGCCTTGCTCATGTTGGGCCTTTTGTTTCTGGGCATTTCTACCGGTCCAAGCACTACTCCTACTACTACTACTATCACCACCGAGAAAAACAATACCAGCAGCTTGCTGTGTCAGCCCGTCAATTTTTCCATTTCTCACCACACCGACGTGATTACGACGCCTGAGCAACTGGTCAATCTAACACGAGCGTGGATCGGAGCGGCGGACACGTTGTCTTCGTTGCCTTATTATCATTCCAACAAGAATGATGATGATATGGAGAGACCTTCCTGGGCTGAGTTATATCTCCCGGACATTGCATCTCTCTGTTCTACCCTTTTGGCCTCACAAGTTCACCAACATGTCCATGTCCATGTAAACGACAACGACAATGGGGGCAGCAGCAGTGATGCAGAGAACAAGACAAAACATGTCGCCCACATTTGCGCCGCTCTCGAATTCCATCTCGCCAATGCCGACGCCACATTTGCGGTGCTCGCCCCGACGATCCGGCCTTGGCCGCGCAATGCCGTGGGGTATTTGGGTTTTTTGGAGAACCAAGTCCATGAGCTTTTTCCCCAAAAAGATTCCATGTCCGAGAGTGACAACAACCTGTTCTTTTCCCCTCCGGGACATGCCACTAGAAATGGACATGGAAATGCCCCCAGAGAAATAGCTTCCCGTCCCCTCCTGGAAGGTTTTGACGGAAACGACAAGGTATCGGCCTGTTTCCCCACGACGGACACCGACGGCCTGCAATTCTCCACCCACCTCCGTCCCGCGGGGGTGATTGACCCGGAAGCTTTGTCAGTGCGCAAATTATTCGCTGCGTCGACGCATCCGTGGCGTTTTGGCGTCGCGGCAAATGCAGACCGGGTTTTGGTTTCGTCTGCAGACCATTCGCTCTTTCGGAAGTTGGGCCTGCATCTGGATAGTCTAGATCTGGGACTGGGACAGGTCGCCGCCGTCGAAAAAGCTCTTGCGGCTCACATCCGTCACAACGACTTCCCCATCCCCATGTCTGACTATTTTTCCACAGGGCCATGGCAGGGCCGGGGTTCGCTTGGGGATCTAGTCTATTCGCTCGCGGTAGTTTCCGAAGGAATCAAGGAGCTTTTGGTTTTGGGCTACCAAACTCCTGGTCTATCGCATATTCCCTCGGGGATTCTGGGAGTGAGCGCCTCCTTGCAAAACCAAACCACGGCGGCCCTCACCGCGTTACTTTCCCTGCGCGCGGCCGAGATGCAGGCGGATACACTATCTGCTCAGCAAAAAGATTTCAAGTTCCGACGAGAGAATTCGGATCAACAAGGCTGGGTAACTCTGCGCATTGTGCGACCCGGGATTGCCCGACTGCATCTGTCTCCGCACGCCGAAATCACGCACCATCGCTATGCGCACCCGACGGACATTGAAAAAGTATTTGCATCCTCCCAAATCGCCGCGCAGGCTCTGGCGGATTCTCAGAGGGTAAAAAACTTGGGCACCGTGGTGGACGGGCCGAAATTGCGACGGCGTAAAATTTCCTTTTCTTCTCCTTCTTCAGGTGCAGAGACAAAAGAAAGGGAAGAGGCATTCCTAAACAAGTGGCTATATCATTTCCATCTCGACTTGTCTTCCATCCTCGCTGCTTCTTTATCTCTCGACAAGAATACCCCTCTGCAACAGGTGCGGGTACAGGCACAGGCACAGGTAATGACCCCGTTAGGTTTGGTAAACTGGACGATTCATCATCACTTGTCTGAGCACGAGACCAAAAAAGTGACGAGAAAAGAGATGGAAGAGGTGTTGGAGGATTTTGACAAATTGTTTGAGTAGCACATACTTACACATGCAGGGGTGTGTCTGTTGCTGTCTGTGTTGTCTGCGAGATATTCAGAGGTTTTGGAGGGGTTGAGCCTGGAGGGGCGGAGTCTGGAGGATTCGATTCTACGTTCCTGTCATTCATTCCTTTCTTTCTTGGCTGGATTCAGAGACCCTTACTTTACCTTTAACTACCTAGGTAGGTTTTCATGCATACATGCGCATCAGACAGAGTCAGAGCCGAGACACAGAGATAGATGGATAGATAGATTTGACAAAAAAACTTTTCTCCTCTCTTCTTCCCTTTTGTTCCAGGGCCATCGAGCACATGCATGTGTACACAACACAACACGACACAACGCAGTATTCCAGACAATGAAGAACGGACACGTGTACTCCTTCTTCGCCTTCTCATCTTGAGCATATAAGAAGAACGTCCTCATCACCTGTTGTTTCTTCTCTCTCTCTTCATCTCTTCATCTCCATACTCATCCAGTCCTTCATAGGTAGGCATCTACCATCTACCAGACCAGACACCAAATTTTTGGTAAAGCAGACCAGACACACAGGATACAAACCACAGACAGGTACACGTACAGATCAGAAAATGCCCATTGACCACGCCCTTCGCGCTCGACAAATTCAGCGAAAAGCCGCCAGTCTACGCCATACTGACCCTGACCATGCCGCGCTGGTTGTCCTGCAAGGACTCGATCCGGACGGGGAAATTCTCAAGTTTTTTTCCCGAGGAGGAGCGGGCGGCACTGGCACTCGTACCTATCCTAGTGAAGAAGAGGAAAAAGAAGAAGAAAAATGGCTACCCTCGTGGGATTCCCCAGGACGATTCAAGGGCTATCTCAACACCACGTTTTGCAAGTGGGTGAGGGATTACAAACAAGCCAAGGCCGAGGTGGAAGCAGAGAAACGAGAGCAGAGAGACGAGACGGCGGCAGATAAAGGTGGACATGGCATCAAGGACACACTGGCAGTTCAAGTTTCTAGAGGAAGCGGAGATGGAAACAAACACCCCGACGAATCCACTTTAAAGGAGGTGGAAGAAGAAGAAGAAGACGAGGAAGAAGTGGAAGAAGTGGAAGAAGTGGAAGAAGTGGAAGAAGTGGAAGAAGAGGAGGAAGAAAAAGAAGGAGAAAAAGAAAAGGAAGAAAAAATTGCTGCAGGTGGAAACAACGACAAACAAAGAATCATCATCCCCGGCAACAACCCCACCCCACAAATCCCCCCCACCGCTGACATTGTCAAATCCGTCATGGACCAGCCCATGATCCAATCGCTTTTGGGCATGGTCGAGGGGCTCTCCGTAGTTTCCAACAATAACCCAGTAGTCGTCACTCCGAGTCCGGCTAGAGGAGAAGGTTACGTTCCCGGCGGCTGGGTTGGTAATCATCAGGAACAAGAGGAACAAGAGCTGGAATCCCTACCACTATCACCCAACAGGGAAAACAAGACAAAAAAGGAATCCTTCACAGAGGAGGATCGACAAATTTACGCCTGGGCAAGGAACCAGCAGAGACGACGCCACGTGGAAATCAAAGCCGCTTGGAAGGAGGCCAAGGAGCGGCTGTATAATCACAAAGAGTCTGATCGCAAAGAGTACATGTAGAGTTGGTCAAGTGGACTGGATTAAAATTTTGGTCAGCAGGTTTATGTTGAACAAGTTGAGTTAAGCGGACTAGAGTTTGGTTTTGTAGGGAAGTACATGTATGCATACACACACACACCGGCTGGCACCTAAAATGAGATAACCTTTGCCTGATCTTTTTGCTTCCCCCACTTGGCAAATCTAAAAAAAAAAAAACAAGTACCTGCTGCAAAGACTGGACCACCAAGGTAAATTCCAAATTAATTTATATTTGTCACGGTGCCGACCTGGACTGGGGAAAAGACTTGAGAAGAAAGAGTAGTGCTGCTCCGGGTAGCTATATACTTGTCAACTGGTAGGTTGTGGGTAATTACATGTACCAAGTTGGCGATAATCTGGCCTTGTCTGGTGCTGTGACAATGTCTCGACCTTGTTGGCTTGCCTCTAGCTGCTTGCTGTCTCGCCGCCTTTCTTCTGGTGGTAAAGTACTTGCGCCGAGGGTCCTCGTGCGAATAAGCACATTCCTGACCACTGGGCTACATCTCCGTCATGGCACACGTACGCTTGCGCCGCCAGTAATCAGGTCTGGTTGATTGAACTGATTGTGAGATTGACTCGCACTCAACTTCAGCTGCGAGATTAACTGGCCTGGAAGCTGACTCCCCCAAGGTATTCTCGGGTCTAGGTAAAGCAAATACACCAATGCAATATAAGTATTTGCTAGCTGTGGTCGTTGTGGTAGATTTGGCTGAGTACCAGAGTCTCTATTAAGATCTGGCGAGAAGGCGACAACGAAACGCCAGCAAGGTGTCTGAGAAGAGGTGACTCAATAACTGGCACACACATAGAAACAGCCGCAGGTAGTTCATTTTTTTCCCGCTAGAATCAGTCATTGTTTTCAAGTTAACGTGGAACTAGGTTCCCAGCCAGCATATCATCAGTGAGTGACTCGTCAGTGTATCGCTACAGGACCGGCCTCTTCCTTGACCATTCTGTATAGTTTATTATACTATCTCGCCGATGGAGAATAGATTAGCAAGTGTTGCCATTTTTTTCTTTTCTTTTTTTTTTCCCCTTCTTCTTTTTTGAGCAGGTCGATTCGCCCTCGCAGAGCAGAGAGCATGTCACGGCAACCAACCAAAAAAAACACAAGGCAAAGACTACGCAAGCTGTGTGGCTATATTCGTAGAAATTGGAAGCTAAAGAAAAAGAAGAACAGGAAGCATCATATTTGGGTTACACCTTTGGAGTCGTGGCTTGATCAGAAGGACGGAAGTGAGGGGGTTCATGTCCCTGGCCCCATCTAACACCGCCCAACTTTTTCTGCCCTGCCCCGCAATCCACCACGACTTGCCATCACGTCTAGTAATCGCCATCTTGCAAAAGCGATTCCAAAACTATTTCTGCAGAGAAAATCTCATTGGGAATTGGTTTGCTTCTCAATTGATCACATACGCTTGATACAACAATGTGCGCCCTGGTGGTAGATCGGACTGGTGGAATTGGCGCGTCAAAGTCCATCTTTGTGTTGACCGCGAGCGACAAGCGGCCATCAAGGCTGGGGGAAGATGTAGGGGGCGGATTTTCCAGGGAGGAGGATGCGGCCAATGATGAGCCGCCCTCAAAATCTGAGGGCGCGATATGATTGGTAGATTTTCCGAGGAGAATGAAGTCATTGACCAGCGGTCAATGACAAGCCGCGCTCAAAGTCTGAGGGGGCGATGTGATTGGTAGATTTCCGAGGGGTGGGTCCGAAGCCGGAAACCACGGAGCGGTGGCGGAACCCAAAACTGGGTCGGGATGAAAAAATGGGGCCTTAGCTCGACAAAATGCGGTTTTGCAGAATTAACGACTGGTCTGTGCTCGCTGGGGTTGACGCCTTGGTGCTCGACGCCCTATGCAATGGACGTGGATGCTAATTTGTTCCGAGCTGTCCTGGCTGTCTACATCTTGGAAGCCTTACCCGCTGCATCATGGATCTGGCGGGCGAGCTGGATGCCCAAGAGTTAGTGGTGTGTTCCCTGGCCTTCACCATTCCAGAACCACAACCATCTACGACCGCCACGCCAGCCACATGTAGAGTGGTCAATGTTCTGAGTCGCCACCGCCACCTGTCCGGCGGGCAACGCAGCAACAACACCAAAGCAACAGCCAAAACAAAACTTCCCGTTGATATATCTCGCCGGTAAGGGGTCCCAAATCCACGCAACCGCGACCATTCGATTTGCATCGACGAGCCGATCACAGCGACATCATCAAACCCGCCCTCCGGCTCCCATACCATATAGAAACCCCATGTCGCTATGCTCACAAGGTAAATATCCAGTCGCGCAGCGGTCGCGGTGCATGTAATGGCATATTGTAATCGCCTTGTCGATACGAATCCAATGGTGGTTGTTTCATGGATTTTGGAGCGCTTGGGCGCTGGCAAATACTGGTTGTTGAATGACTTATTGTGTGTGGGGATCAAGAACCTGTGTGATACGGCAGCGATCAAACAAAACCGCTGAAAAAGCTGTTTCTCAACTTGGATAGATGGCGCGCGCCAGGGGAATTGGTTTGGCTTGTTTTCGGTGGCGACGGCGACGACGAGGGTGATGGGTTGTGGTGTTGTCGTCGTGCACGGCTGTCAAAGTGGAGCCCCTTTTTTTTTAGCACTCCCAGTTTGCCAGTTCTCTACGATAAGGGCGCTCAATTTTGAGATGACCGACGGGCTCTGTAAGTAACGCTGGATGCCCAATTTAGATCCCATGCAATGCAGATCCGCCGCAAAGCCACACGGCCGCGGAAAAAAAAAAGTTCGTGGAAGTGGTCGTTGCATTCTGGGTTGTTCAGCCGTCGTCAGGACGATCGGTCGGTCACGCGCTGTTAGCTCGACAAAACCAGAGTTAGAGCTTGGTCTGTGCGGCAGCTTCGGGGTTTTGTCGCTCGGTTGGGTTGGGGCCCGCTTTATTGTCCAAACCACAATAAAATGGGGCCAGCTAAAGCACCAGATCCAGCGCAAGTCATGACGAACCAAGTCACCACGATCAAGTCACCGCGACCGAGCCCACCCAACCAAGGCGACGGCGATCCAGCCCGTATAGGCAATCCAGCCCATTTCGAGTGTGGAAGTATCAATCCGCGCATCGACACAGCGGATCTGCGAAGCGTTTTGCAGAGTCAAGGCTTGGTCGGTGTGGGCTTTTCGGGACCCTGAGCAGCTGCAGTTGAACAGGCCCGCCACATGCACAACCATGCACCACCATGCACCATCACATCCCAAGCAGCCATCACAACGCCATCGCAACACCATTGCAACCAATCGCTTCGGCGACCACACCCTAATAGTGCCACGGAAGTTCCTATGATCGGTGTCCGCGTCAGGACTCATTCGCCGCCATCGTTGTGCCGTGATGGCTTCAAGTTGAATGACAGCGCGCTGGATGGATGGCGCGGTGGATTCATAGCTCAGCGAATTGGGGGTGTCTTCGATCGGGGCCTCGGAACCATAGCACCTTGTCCCGGCGATAGCATCGCGAAGTGGTTGCGGCAGCAAACCCCACCAAGATACACCATTGCACCCATTGCACCCATGGCAACCATGGCAAAGACCATTGTGATAACTATGGCAATAGCTGTTAGTTTGACGACCGCTGTATGTCGCGACATGGCCGCTGCATGTTCCGTGGAGTTTAAAAATTACAGTTGACTGATTACAGTGCGTGGACATGACGTTCAGTGGGTGTGTGAAGTTTATAGTGGGCTAAGGGTAAATTTTTAGTTGTGTACTTGGCGGTGTGGGGGGAAATTTCTGGAACACCCCCCTACTTCGTAATAAGGACATGAAGTGGACGGATCTCACCGAGTTGCCCAGACGATTAACAACTCGGGAATCGCGGTGTGCACCCCCTGTAGCACCATTGCAGCACAATTGCCGCATCTATTGATTCCTTGGTCCGGGCTCCTGACCTTGGAGATAGTCTACGTATAGATGAGATTGTCATAGCACCAAACAACCTTGGTTGGCGTCGGGTCGCCACTGAACCGGCACCCACCCGTGATCCACCAGACACCGAGTATATAGTCACCCGGGACAGCACTGCTCCCTCTTCCTCTCTTCGTGCAATAACAAGTCCTTTTCCCCAGTTCAAGGTCGGCACCGTGACAGAGATAGAATATGCCTTTTCCTCTTTTGCTTTCTGGACCTATTTTCAAGCCATATAGGGCTTGCGTAACTTGTTGCCCTCTGATCAGAAGGATGTGCATCCATTTTTGTATGTAGGAGGCCATTCTGGGCTGTGACATGTTTCTTTTGTTGTTGTGCTGTTACGGCTGCACATCCTGTGCAGCTCCCTATCATAACTTTAAGACGTATTGATCTATGGGTGTAGTGTTGTTTCCGAGTGTTTTCCACCAGACCACCATTCCACGGTCCATAACTATCAATCACGCAACAATCATAAACTCATAACGCAGAGGCCGTCGAGTTGCGCAGAGCGGGAGTTTAAAAATTATAACGGGCGTTTTACAGTGGGCGTAGCTAACATACAGTGGTCGTGTGAAGTTTATAGTGGTTAGGTCGTGCTGGTTTGCGCTAACGACAGTTGGAGATGGGAGCTAACTTAGCTTTTTGCGCATTAGCAAATCAGCATCAGCATCAGCGTCGGGTGTTCCAGACGGGACATAAAGAAGGGTTATCGCCTCGCCCAATTTTGAGCAAGAAGGCCTCCCCTCTGATCAGAACAACAGGATTCTGAATTGGTCAAGTTTCTACCTGTTCAGCGCGGCTCAATCGGGGAACGCGCCCGTCGACAGGAACCTGCCCCATCACCCCCAGACAGGGACACTTTTTTTCCCATCTGCCGCATCAAATCAAAATCCCAGCGAGGCCATTTTTACAAAAAATACCTGCCTGAATCCCGGCCGGTACGAGGGGGTACGTAATGTGTCCAGGACTGGAACTGGAAGAGAGAACATGACATGACATGAAATGACGAGACGCCAATACCATAGCATGACAGGAACATGATTTGAACAAAAGAAAAAAAAAGTCAAGGCGCAGTAGAGTCCGTTATGGACGTGTATCCAATACCGAGATTAAACTCTCAAACCAGCTATATGTACCCCCCGCGACATTTTCAAAAAGAATCGTATCGAGAGTTTTTCCGAGAAACCAGGGCCCACTCTTCACCATGCCCATATCTAGTCCCCACCTATTATGATTGTCATTGTTGTCATAGTTATCGCCATGGTCACGGTGATGGCGATGACGACAACGGCGACGACGACTATGTCGTTGTTGACCTTGTTGACATTGTTGTTGTTGACCCTGTTGGCGTTTCTCATGACAAAGGCTTCGATATCTTTCCAATTTCTGGGTTGCCTCGCCAAGAGCGGCGGCTGGATCTGGATCTGGGCCGTTACTCGAGAAACCCGGGATGGAATGGTCTTCCCCCAGTAAGGTATTGGCAAACCGATCAAATAACGCCGTGCGTTGCGCTTGTCGACAATGTAGCGCTTGTCGACGGAGAAAGCCGAGTTCTTCAAAGCCAGCACATGGAGCGGTATTCGTACATTTAATGACTGTCCCCGTCTCTGTCTCCGTCCCTGTTCTCGTCTCCCTCACCGGAGGTAAGGGGTGGGTCGCACTGGTGAGTTGGCGTTGTAACGCGACAAGGGATGCGGCAGTTAGGTTGGGTCGTGTTTGTATCTGTATCTGCTGAGAAGGAGGAGGGGGAAGAGAAGAAATTGTGTTTTCGGCAACAACAACAACTTCATCCCCATTATCCACCTTTCGTTCCTCCTCCTCCCTAACAAACTCTCTATTTCTACCCATATACCCGACCGGAACCGAAACTGGGATCTGGATTGGGTTGGCTGTATGTGGGAGTCTGGTGGCCGAAGTAGTAGGTTGTTCGTGTAGATGAACCTGTTTCCTGTGTGCCTACATGTAGAGATATTAACATTAATATATATTTTCTTTTGAGTAAAACAGGGAAAGTCTAACAAGGACATAGACGAGGGGGTGAAAAGGAGAGAGAGAGAGAAGAAAAAAACTCACAATATCCCTCAGCTGTGCAAAATATCCTCCTCCTCCTCCTCCTCCTTGTGCCCCTTCTCTACTATAGCGTGGTCGTCCAACATTTGCACGAGAGCGTTCAGGTCCATGTCCATGCCCAGACCGTAGCTTTGTCATTTCAAGACTACGACTACGTGCTGTAACAGGGTCGCCGTCAAAGGGGCGGCGCTGTGGGTTCAAGTTGACTACATGTTGGGCCTGAGGACCTTGTGTAGGGTTGGTGGCGTTGACCAAACCTCGTGGGTTGGGCTCAATCTTGACAGGCTGCTGCTGGTTGAGAGGAGCAGAGTTGTTGTCGGTCTTGGCAATGATGATGGGGGGAGGAGGGTGCTGCGGGTTGACTGCATCGACAGAGTCCTGTAGGTTGATATTGTGCCGTGGATCAGTGGGGTCAACATCAACAGAGGGTTCCACATCAATTCGATAATGATCCAATACCCCCGAGAAATTCAGCCTTTTCTCCTTGGCCACGGTATCCCACGACTCGGTCACCAGCCCATCTTTTATCCACCTGCTCAACTCATACTCTAGACTTCTTGCTACCCGATCCTTAATTACGGAAAGATCCGATTCCGAAATACTGCACCATTGCACGGGATCGGGATTTTCCGGATTCAGCACACTTTCCGACTCGATCAGCCCCCGGACGAGGCTATCGAACCGTTCTCCGTGTCGAGGGATGGACGATGGAGAAGACGGCTTTTCAAGCGCGAGAAAGAGTCGCATGGGGATCCGGTCCGAGGCATCCCATTTTGGACGCACTCGGGAATGGTAGCGCAATTCATCAACCCAACGGCCGCGAAAGATTGGCATCTGACTAGCTGGATTGTTGGATTTCTGGATTTCTGGATTTCTGGATCAATGACTTGGTGACTTGATGACTTGATGACTTGCTCAACTTGGACTGGACTTGATACTTGCAAGACGCAGCTGGCTGGACTTGAAGAGTTGAGAATTTGACTGTGGTGAAAAAACACTTGACCTTGAATATCAGGAACAGCCCATTGTCCTGGACATATTTGATCACATGGGCCGACAAGAGTTGAGTTGAGAGCCTATTATTACATGTACATGTAACGACTATTGTCCCATCAAAGCTGTGTGCCAGCAATACTAGACAACGGTCTGGACAATGGAGAATCTCGTCAGCGAAAGTCATGTTCTTTTCCTTTCCACATTCTGGCCTCAACTGGTGCCTGGCGCTTTTTGGCAACAAACTACATACACAGACAAGACCATGTTCTGCATTATTCTTCACAATAGTTACATGTACAAAGCCGGCTAGATATGCGCCGAGGCACATATCTGGACAATAAAGGTGATGTACATACATGGACATGGCGAGAGACACCGACCAAAGGTACGGATGCAGTAGCAGCAGACCCGAACAAAGCGACTAGAGTCACGGATGCAACGGGGAATATGCAAGTTTTTTTTTTCCTTCTTTCTCTTCTTCCCGCAGTAAACAGCCAGCAGCAGAAATCGCGGATGCCGTGACACGATCTGGACTGGTCTGGAGCTATATGGGGTCGGGGAGTGTCAGAAATGAGAGAGACGGGTTTACGCAAAGGGCGCAAAGTTTCACTGAACAGTCAGAGCAAATGCGAACGGGACTGGAACATTTAATGGAAGAAAGTAAACCCAAGTTCAAGTTTCGACAAGAGACATCAAATGGTAATCGGGGGCCCGGGTACAAGACAACTTCATTACGTGCAAGCAAACAAACAAATGTCTGAGACCCGGGGGAGAAGATTCAAGTCCCGGGGAGAGACACACAGTAATGACAGTCGAGACCGGATACGGATACGAGGTGGGAACATAGCCGACATGGAGGTTGTATCAGGGAGAGACATGGAACATAAAGCGAAGATGACAGCACATTCTAGATACGTGTACATGACTGTGTGGATTTGTGGATGGATGGCTTTGTTCATTCTGCAGCAGTGGTGTGGGTGGGGCAGGGGAGAGACAGATCTGAAACTGACAAAGTCAAACTGACTTTTTGAGCTCCACCTGGTGCCAACGCATCACCAAGGGATTTGGATTCTCTCACCGGATGAGAAGCAGATCTCCCGCTTTCTGGACTCTCCTGGCTGCTGATTTATCTGTTTCTAACTTGGGTCATTGCGGACCCAAGAGAGGAGACTGTCATAGACTGATTGACACTAGACCCTGATCGTTCTTTGTTGTTTGTGCCTGCCGAGAAAGCGTTTGCGAGAAACTACTGGTAAGTCTGGGCGTGTGTTTTGCGATAAACTAGCGGTGAGTCCAGACGTGTGGTTGCGAGAAACTGGTGGTCAGTCGAGACGTGTGGATGATGAACCGAGAGAGAGAGAGGAATCTGCTCATGGCGGTCATGGTGCATGTAGCTGTAGTTAGTTATATATATCTAGATATCCATCGCCTTTGCAGACTTGAGAGATTCTCCCAGTCAAAAAAAATACATGTTCCAGTCAGACACATCTTTCCATTGAGCACATCTGCCTGCTGAGTACAAGCCAATCCCTGGCTCACACTGCCACCATGTCAACCCCCAACCTCGATCTCTATCCCCCCGCATACCACAGCTACGTGCTAGCTATCCTCAACGGGAAATGGGATGAGTACGACCCTATCGGCCAGCCTGAGAGTTTCCAGGCCGTCAAATGGCTCTCCGAGACGTACCCCGATCTCAAACGCAAAATGCAGTTCGATGCGCTTTCCCTCACCATGGATAGCCACCCCAGTGAGGTATCATCGGCCAGGGCGGTTGTGAATTCGCATCGGGTGGGGTGGAAAGCCGCCAAGGTATTTCTCTCTCTCCTCTGGTCTGCTCATTTAATAATCTCATGGGCTAATAGACTCCTCAGAATGGACAGGACCAAAAAGATGACATGGGAGATTTGCTTGATCTGGGACAGGGACAGGGACAGGTTCATCATTACCAGCCTGCTGCTGCTGCTGCTGCCCATACTGGACATGGGCATTCGATGCCGCCGGGACACGAACAGAAAAAGCCCACTCGCATCATCAACAACACTATAAACAACATGAGCCCACCACATTCATCCGGAAGCGAGACAGCAACAGAGAACATGTTTCCATCCATGTCGGCGTCCGCGTCCACCAACATGGACATGAACATGAAGAAGAAAATCACGTCCCTTCGCAAAAAGTTCCTCGACGCGCAAAACAGGTGGAGGTGCGGATTGGAATCCGCCATTGACGCAGAGGTACAAATGACCAATATTTTTACCGAATTGGCTTGTCTGCGTCCTTCCACCAGCACTACTGCTACCACTGCCATGAATGCAAAGGCGAAGGCGATTGTGCAGAGTGATAGTGATGGGGACAGTGATGATGATGATGATGAATCGGATTCGTGTCTAGACTATTCCTGTTCCGGAGACGACGACGACGATGATGATGATGACGACACTGATATTGGTCTTGGTCACCGCCGTCAACGCCACAATCTCATTTTTCTCGGTGCCGGTGCCGGTACCGGTACTGGTATGACCACAGCACATGCAGGTGGACACGCCGCCGCCAGTGGTCATGCTGCTAGTGGTCAACATGAACTTGGACATGGACAGCACCTGCACGGCCCTATCCGGGGAAAGAATCATCGCCGGAGACAAAAGAAGAAGGAGAAGAAGGCTATCTTTGGTCTGTCTGGAGGAGCTGGAGGAGGTGGTCTGCTGTGATCTTTTTTTCCCTTTCATTTCCTTCCTTCCCTTTCGCGACTGCTTGTCTACCTACCTTAGTTGCCTGACTTCATCTTGTCAGCTGCATACCTTACTTGCACACTGCACGCTGCACACTGCCTTGCACTCTGTTTGTTCCCTAGCTGCTCACCACATGCATGAACCTAGCTTACCTATCGCGGACCTCGCATGTCCCTCTCTGTGCCCTCCACCCTATTTTACATCCCGCACGCACGCACGCTCTTGCTCTCTTTCTTTGTTTATATATTTATCCTTGGCCTGGCCACCCAGGGGCATATATATGACAAAAATTGAGAGAGTGAGAGAGTTAGCGGAGCGCGGTATTGATGTTTAATAGTTGAACGAGGAAGAGGAGAGGTTGCACATGCAAGGGAAAGCGAGAAGGAGTTCAAACTCAGGCAGCAGAAGCAGCAGCAGGAGCAGGAGCGGCGGCATGAAAGAGGGCTTCTTTTTTTTCTTCTTTTTTTGTAAACGCCACCCTTCACCCTCACAATCACCTCACCCTCACTTCACCCTCACTTCACCCTCGTACTTTGCGGACTGGAAACAGCACTGAAACATCCCACGGACTGGCCACCCGTGAGATGCATAAATTTTGACAGGTCCCAAAGATCGGGGGAAGAGAAGAGAAGAGGAAGAAGGGGAAGGGGGTGTGATTTGGATTTAAATTTGGATTTGGATTGGATTAGGTTGAAAAATCCATCGGGGACAGGACAGAACAGGACAGGACAGGACCTGGCATTTGTGTCATCACATTAGAGAGACAGGCTGGGGACTGGATGTGGATAGCGCACCTGTGTGTGTGTGTGTGTGTCTGTGTTGCTGCCAGACTTCCCCCCCCTGTAAATGCCAAACTGGGAGCTTGTTGAACAGTTGGGGAAAAACTCGGACTGGCCACCCGGGTTTTTACCGAACTGGACCGAGCTAGTTGGCAGAACGCAGGGAGGAGGGTAATGGTTGAACACGTCATCAAATGTCATGATAGCGGATACCTAAAAGCCAATTGAATGGGTGTAGTCTGGTGTCGACGACTTGAGACATGTCGAGCCTGTCTGTAGTTTGTCCATCCATCCGGTTTGTATTTGATGTCCAAGTAAGTATCAAATGTCAAGTGTCAAAGTCAATAATCCGACGTGAAATAAGATGAACAAGAAACATGTGCAAGTGGCTCGCTAGCAGTCCCGAATCAGGTAACGGTTACCTGATCTGACAAGTTATGTCCATGACTAGAACAGAATGTGGGCAGCACATTGCGATCAAGTGTAAATGCCAAGCTTGAATTCACTAACTACATACCACGCGTTCCCTGTCTCGTTGTTTGCACACCATGTGTTTTTACTTGGCTTGCTCAAGTTCCAATTTCTGCATGTCCGGGAGTCCGGGGCCGCACCGAACTCGGGAGCCGGGAGCCGGGAGCCGGGAGCCGGGAGCCGGGTTAATCTGGACTCCACTCCATACTTGCGAGTCCAAATCTGCCATCATTGCCCCCCTCTTGACTTGCATAGGCCATGTGATGGACGGCGTGGCACAATGGACGGATAACACAGGCTGTGATGCGTTCTCACTCGGTCGTTTCATGCAGCTTTGCTACATGTAGCCGCTCAAATTCCACTCATGTGCAACATGAAGGGGTACATTCACTTGAGAATACATGTACCGTAGCGGTCACCAATGGTATATACATGTATTGGAGCTTCGGGTAAAAGAGAGGTCTACTGCCACGACCATCTCGAACTATTGGCAGCCACCCACACCCTGACAGTGTCAGACGACCGGGCTTGTTGTATCTTGAAATTTCCCATAATCCGTACTCGTGCCCGGCTCATTGCATTCATGCTCCGGCTGGGCGCCATTAATCCAGACCGCCGTTAACCTGTAAGCCGGAACACCCGCCGTCAAAGGCACAACGATGGCGGCGGCGACCTGAGTTGATGGCTTATTGGATTAACCGTGTGACAGACGCATTGCCGGCACTAGTCGTCCTCGGAGTATGTGTACATGTATACGGCTAGAGAAAGCCCCGGATGTAAGGATGCTTCTCTTGCCGTATGCGGTGATATGCCGATCAACGGCGGCTGAATTGGCAGTAATGGCGACGGCGATGGCAATGGATAGGGTGGCCGCTGCACAGTTTGGGGCGGTCGCGGCACAGAAGCTCAAGAGCAATGGTAGAGTGAGTCGGGAGCCAATATAATTATATCCTGAGCTGTAAATGAGAGTAGTCCCATCTTCAAATGAGTTGGCGGACTTGATGGGAAATCAAGGTTTGGTCTACACATCTACGTGTTTGCCAATTGAACACTGACGAACTGTTTGGGGTGCATGGTTAACCTTGGTGTTGACCCTCCATATCCCCTATGTCCTCGACTCAACTTGTAGCAGGCATAACAAGGCCAGCCGAATCCAGGGTTTAAACCGGAAAGAAAAGGGCAATAAAATCCCAATATGTATCCAGATTCCACGTAAAGGAGAAATGAAACGTTGGAGGCTATCTCGGAGGATACATGTAACCTAAAGACACAGCAGCAGCAATTTACGTTTAGTGGTTTCCCAGCCGAGGTGGTAGGCTGGATTCATTCACGGGGGCTGGGCGTTCACTCGACTGGGGGGATGGGTGGGCGTGTTCGGATTTATTTTTTCCATCAAGACCCCTACGGCATCTCCTCTTGCTATTAAATATGGAAGTGACAGTGTTGTTGCACTTTGATTTTTAACCAGCACCAAGAATCCCGAACTATGTCCTCCAACCGCGTTTTTTATATCTTTATGAAACCCAATGGTCGAAACCCTCTGACAGCCGTTTCTAAAGCCCCAGGTTAAAAGACAGGTTGGTTCTGGTTCCAGTCAGATCATAGAGTACTGGATGGAACTGATAGCCGAATCAGAAACCAAAGTCACCCGACTAAACACAATTGAGCGCAGGAGGTGTGGCAAACACTACAGGGAATCTGAGGCCCGCAACTTCATCTACGCCGACATGAAGCGGAATGATCCCGTCACGCACCGCTTCATCCAGTACGTCCTGATGAGGCCCGGCAATCTCTTGATACTAGTTAAGGTTGGTAGGACGGGTCGCGTTGTTGTAGCGCCCGATGAAAAGCACCGTTGGATCAGTCGTTTGAGGCTTGGCGACTTGGGGGAACAGAGGCCAATAACGGACGAGGACTGGGATGTTGATTTCGAAGTCGATATGTAATTTCTGGATGAAGCAAAGGAGCAGCGCAAGTGCAAGTTTGGATTCAACGACTACTACGAGATTTATATTTGGGACTTTGCCGCTGGTGGGCCGGCAAGTCACTTTTAGCAGGACATTATCGATATAAGTGTTCTTGGACCCTCTTCCACATCCTCGCTACTCACATTGACCTCAGAGTTGATGCGGGCCCGCCGTGTCCGAGGCACCCGGGGCAAGTATACGCACATCAAACCTATGATGGGACAACTGACGTGCGAAAAAAGACACGAAGCGTATACGGCCCGTCAAAGCTGGAGAACAGAGCTTTTACGACGAGCTGACCGGACCGACCGCATCGTTTGTGGTCAGAAACAGCAGGGGGGCAGTTGTTGAGAACAACTCTGGATATCCCGCCCGTGTCTGGCAGGTACATATTCTACAATGACAGCGACGCAGCTGAGGAAGCTGTCATTTTTGAGGAAGAAGCCTCGAGGGCATCCCGGAGAACACATCGTTCGTCGAAATCACCAACCCCCTCCAGCAGCTCGAGGCTTCGACAAGGCTTCGGAAGCAGCCGAAGAAACACTGTCATTGTTGGCAAAAGAGCAGCTGGGCATAAAGAGTAGCGGGGCTAACAAGGGCTATGTCCCGGGCGCTGAAGAATTTCCCTTCGCGGTACCACCCATCTGGAAGCAGGCACACATGTACCTCACTGACACGCTATGGGCTGATAAATGGGCGCGGGAGAAGTTGCCAACTGGGGATCTCATGGTGAAGGACCGCGCAGCACTCTTGAAAAGGCTGGACTACGCCTCGGTCAAGCTCAAGCCCAGCGTGGAGCAGCTCCGGAAGCTGGCCGACTCGCAGGAAATCATGGAAAGAGACCGTTCTTACAGTAGGCCTAATTCTGTGCCTCTCGTGGATCATGATGTGCGACTGACTTTCGGCAGTTTTCAGAGACACACTCCATCTCGGCAATCTGGAGCCTGGCGCCGGCGAGCGATATGCCGAGTCGATGAAACTCATCACGGGTCTCCAAAAGTACCAGTCACCAAAGCCCGAAGAGCACGGTTCTGCTTGGTAATAGCTGACTGGCTCAAGCTCAAGAGCTACTACAACGAGTACAACAACCCCACAGACCCGTGGCCTCACAGGTACATCTTGCAGGACATCACGCAAGCCTTTATGACTATGGGCCTCTTCTTTCCCGGCTTGGGGGTGACGTCAATCATCCAGGAGTATTTGGCATCTGAGGATCGAAAGAATTTCAAGGACAGTACCATCTTCGATCCGGTCACACGATCGGCCAAGATACCTGACATTCGATCGCGGACGAGTTGTGGGCGCCGACTAAAAGAGTTGTGGGCCGACTGGGAGATCACAAGGTGTACACAGGCGATGATTTGTACATTGACCAAGTTCCACTGGACTGGAACCTGGCGATAAGGACTATGGTTGCCAAACGTAAGTCTCTTCCTTTCCTTGACTTTCAACTTTCATGTATTGACTTGACAACCAGTCTACCGCGCCGGCGTCATCGGACTAGCGAAAGTGACACCCCGCCCCGACAACTGCCCGGGCTTCGCCATGGCCAAATATGGAGTCCCAGCGACGATTCCGACATGACGAGCAGCGGCGCCACGTCGGTGAACATGATCCATGCTGGCTGCTCGGCCTTGGGGCCGGTGAGGTACGAGGTCAACGAGGACGCCCAACCGCCCCCTTGTGCCGGTGCAGGGGATGACGGGGGCGGGAGGAGCGAGGTCCCGAGGACGGCCCGCTTCGTGTCGCCAGGTACACCAGCACCCTCGCGAAGCCGAAGCGCGCGCTGCCGTGTAAGTCAATGTCGATGCGCTCGAGGGCGGCCATCGCCGGGTCTAGCGGCACTGAGAGTTCGGGTTCCGTGGCCTCGGCTCCGGGGTCCGGCGCGTGGTAGCGCACGAGGATGGGTGCCGCCGGGGAGGAGGGGTCGATGAGGTCTTGTGAGAAGAGGGCGCATTGTGGGTACAAGGAGAGCTGCATATTCTTGAGGAGACTGTTGTGTGGCACGAAGCAAAGAGTGGCTAAATTAGCTGGAATTGTTGTGTCGAGGGGAGCCAGAAGTCTGGATCCTCGCGAACTAAACTATCTAGTGTGGACTGGGCTGGAAGTGAATTGTGTGGCTCCAGTGGCCGCCTGGCAGTGGCCGGCGTGCCAGGGGTCCACAACAGAGACCGCGGTCAGCCTCACCCCATTCTGGTAGAGTGCATAGGAGTTTCACATTTCCCGCTTAATCTACCAATAATGTGGCAACAAGCAACCACACTGGCTGCCTAGTACTCAGCCACGCCACCACCCTTAATTGGTTATTAATTTTAATCCCTTCCTTTTCTCCGCAGCCAAACACAATGTCAATATATAAACCACTGGAAACACCGACCTCGGTCCGACTCATCGAGCTGCTGGGGAGCACGAAAGCAGACAGCCCGCTCCGCTGTCGCATTCACCATGCCGATCTCGACGACTCCCCGGCCTACTATGCCCTCTCCTATGTCTGGGGAGATGAGAGCAATCCCGGCGCGATCTACTGCGACGGGATCCCGCTGCCCATCACCCGGAGCCTCGCGGCCGCGCTGCGTCACTTACGTCTCCCGGGGAAAGCGCTGGTGGTCTGGGCAGACGCCATCTGTATTAACCAGAATGACACCACCGGCGAGAAAGAGGCTCAGATCACCTTGATGGGCAGGGTCTACTCGCAAGCGGCCGAGGTGCTCGTCTGGCTCGGCGAAGAGAGCGCGCTAGAAGATCCCAAAGCCGCTTTCGAATGCGCCCAGCAGTTGTGGGACCGTCTCGCGTCGCGGTTTGACGACTTCAAAACCTGGAGGGTGCAATACAAACCGGCCGAAGACATTCCGGACCTCACCAAGGTCGACAACATTGTTCACGACATGGACGCTATCAACCACCACTTCAGCATCCCTCCTGCGGGCTCGCCTGGGTACGGGGCCTTGGACAGGCTGCTTCAGCTGCCCTGGTTCACTCGGGCTTGGACGTTCCAGGAATCTTTCCTTGCGGCGGGCCGACGTTTCGTTCTCGGGGGCAAGAGCATAGATGGAGAAGTGATGATGCTCGCGGTCGACACTTTAATCATTCTCGGCCGCAAAACCGGGAGGAGCTATTTCACCGCGGTGGGCAACACAGACTTGCTGTGTTCCATGGTCTCCGGGCAGCAGCCCATGAGAGCGGTGTTCCGGGACAGCTTAATTGGGCTACTTTCGCTCCGGCGCGGTGCAGCCTGCAAGCTCCCGAGCGACCTCGTGTACTCGCTCCTCGGGATACACGGGGAGTCATCGGCAATCTGTGTCGAATACAATAAACCCTTTGGGCAAGTCTTTGGCGAGGCCATCTTGGAACATATCAGAAACTCGGGGAGCCTCTCCGTGCTGGGACAAGTAGACGTGGCGACATCGAATCCATCCACGGCATCCGTTCCATCCTGGGTTCCAGACTGGAGAAAGGTCAGCAGCCACCACCTGTTCTCGCGCGTCCACTATGCCCTGGAAGATCAGCTTTATTCCTGCACAGGTTCATCCAAAGTTCGCCTTCTTCGTCCCGCTGAGGCCACTGAACTGCATATCACCGGCGTCGAATTCGATAAAGTCATCGCTATCATCCCTCGCGAAACTTTGGACTTTGAGCTAGTCTTTTCCCAGTTCAGGTCGCTGCTGAACAAAGACGGTCTGTACGAGCCCACCGGCGAGGTCCCACACGTCGTGGGTATGCGAACCAAGTGCGCTGACCTCGATATTTCCCTGTTTGATAAGGGAGTCGGGGCCAAGAGATTAGGCTCGGATCCCCAGTTGTTGACGGAGCTCATGTTTGCGGGGGACAAATCTACGGCGGTGGGATTGCACAGCAAATTTAGAATAACGAGCCAAGACACCCGGCCTATTGTCACCCGAGACGGCAGGTTCGGTCTCGCGCCGCTGGGCGTCCGTGAAGGAGACGTGGTCTGCTTGATGCTGGGAGGCGAAGTCCCTCTGTTACTGCGCCCGATTGTGGGAGGGCCGGAGGGCAAATACACCTTTGCGGGAGAGTGCTACCTCCACGGGTTCATGGACGGGGAAGGCTTGGTAGTGTCGCGAAGTCGCATGTGCTCATTGTATGACAAGGCGGAGACTGCTTGGCTACACCGCTTACATGAGCCTCAACCGTTTCCTTTTGTAACAGCTGAGTTTTGTATCAGATAGGTAGTTCCAGAAGAGAAACAAGGCGGAAGAACATCAAAATATATAGAATTGTACAACAGACCTATGCATTTCTGAATTACGTCCTTATTAGTTTCTATAAAGTGATAGAGTACGGCACCGAGGCCTCCGGAATTTGAAGTCGCAGTTCCATATTTAGCCGTCCTGGCTCTAACAGCATAGCTCCACCATCTTCCACAATCTAATGTGGCAAACATACGTGATAAGCTCCCCGTGAATTTTCCACCACCGCATCAACAACTATCCCCAATTACAATACAACCACACTTCGAAACAGCCACAACTGAATCAGAAACAGATGAATCAGGTGGTTTTGCAGCCTCCTTACACGTGCGTGTATTACGGTCAGGCTTGCCACACACGTCACAGCACTGAATCTTTGTACGACACTCCCCTGCACCACCACCATTTTGTTATCCTATTCGCTCGCTCCACCATCCCAGGTCTGTGGCTCACTTAAAGTATTACAGCAAGCTTGCAGTCCACCTCTTCTTCTCATTAAGGACGCAAGGATCTCATCTACAGTTAAACCCAAGTAGGTAATCCTAACCCCCTTCTGCGACAACCTCCAATAAAAAATCCCTGCTGGCTTGTCCAAGGGCGTTAACGCAGCCAACTACGCCTTCATGATTCGAACTTTAACCTGCCGTCCAGTAAACCCCCGGCAACCACGACAACAGCCCCCTCTCCAACGATCCGTCTCCCTCGATAACAACCGCTTCTCCTACCCCATGCGCTCCGACACCACCATCTTCAAAGGCGTCGCCTCACCACCCAAAAGGCCAATTCTTTGCCGTCGTCGGCGCCTCCGGCAGCGGTGAATCTATAGTCGTCGCCCCCCTCGACCGCTTCTACGACCCCTTATACGACCCCTTAACCGGCGCAATCCACATCGCCTCTTTCTGTTGTGGGTCCGTCCCCCACTAGGTAGGTGAATGGCATAGGTGAATACATGAGTGAATGGCCAGACCAGCGCCTCCCCACCTTTTGTACTAGATAAATAGATAGCTTCGCACAGATGCACAGAATTCTCTCTGCATCACCAATACACCACATTTTGTGCAGATGATCACCCTATTGTGACCTACAACACTTTCCCCCTGCCCAATCTCATCTCTCACGTGTAATAAGAACCTATTCTATTCCCGGGCTCCATCGCAGAAATATCACCCTGGCATTGACGTTGACTCTTCCTCCACCCCTGACTCCCCCCAAATACCCGTGTCCGACTCCCAAATCGAGGCCGGCCTCTGTCAAGAAGTCGAAGAGACGTTAGGAGAAGAGAGTTCAATTGAGTAGAGTTGATGTTATTGTGGTTTGGCGGAGGAATTGAGTTGAAGTTCGCGATGCAGCCGAAAAGTGTGTCAATTGATGGGATATGGCAATTGATGGTAAACCACATTATGTCTAACAAGAATAAAAACGAAGCAATCCACTTAGGAGTTTCTTAGCTTAAGGGTGAGATTTATTCACTTTCGTAAATGAGGAAGACGGGAATAGAGACCTAATAGGGAACGTAAACTGGGTTTTTATGTAACTTTGGGGGTAGGGGTAGGGGGTCCCAGTTTTAGGCCACCTACGTCCCAAAAACTGGGACCTTGTGAAAAGTTGCCATTCGAACTGCAGAGTACTGCCTATTTGTCTAAACCATGGTTGGCGATCTCCCCGATCATTTCCTGATCAATTCCTGAGCAGCGCCTGAGTAGCGCTTGAGCAAGGTGGTTAGGGGTGGCGCGGGTGACTGGAGCTGGTAAGGGAAACTTTAGGGTAAAACAACAGCTGATCCTTTAGTAGCACGAGCTATCAATCACCAAGTTATACCGTTACAGTTTACAGCATTCTCACCTATCGTCTACTAACGCCCGTGATCCATCACAGAAATCAAACAAGCCCTAACAAGGGGCAGAGTTCAGGCTTTGCATCACGCGTACCTCTTACATGCACCCAGAGCATCTCGCGGCGTTTCGGGTTTCAACCCTGGCTTTGACCCAAATCCATCCCCAAATCCCTGCTTAAGGTCTGGTCTGGGGCTGAAAAGGGAGGGACAGTATCTGGTCGGTCCAAAGGCAATGATATATACTCGACCTAATTCCCAAATATAAAAACAGGCTGCCGCGTCGGCAGTAACTCGGTACACCCGCTCCAGCCCCCGCAGTACCCGCCATGGACCAATTCGGCCGCGGAAATCAGCCCACCTGAGCATTTAATATCCCCGTGTATTGACCTCAATATACAGTGTCAGCCCCTTGTCTACAAGCTGATAAAAGGTCTGTCTGGAGGAGCTAAAGGATGTTCAATGCCTTCCAGCCTATTCACGGCACTCTAAAGTAGCTATGCATCTTTATCGACGACAATACACTAAAAGGGGTTGCTACCACCATCTGGTTTGCTATACGTATCCCGATAGTCTACTTGTTGAAGGAGAGTTCTCCCACTTAATCTCGTACTATCACATTTACTGGATCATTAAGGTCAAATGTAATTCATGTTCAACCTCCACGGTCAAATCGACAAAAGCTGGATGAAGATGGTTGACCGACTATCTACATGTAGACTCAATGTCCCCTTAACCCTGCAAACGCGCCGGAACCCGATATTACATGTACCCACTCATCATGGACGTAACACGGAATATCACCATCACTGGCGGGACAGGAACGAGGTGAACTACACAGCTAAAAGACCAGCAGCAGGAGTAGCTCACTATTATCTGCCAGAATTAAGGTGTTGTATACATATATCGGAGACTGGGAGACTGAGAAAGGGGGAAGGTATATAAGGGCACTTCCGGCCAGACGTGACGTCTGGTAGTCAAAATACAATACGCGACGCCCCGAGACATGGTTCGAACTAAACAGCCTTTTTAAACTTGCAGTTTTAAAACACAAACACTTGTAAAGAACAGCGCACAAGGCACCCACCCACTCCAATCCACTCACTATCTGGAGGACGTCCTGGCTGCATGATGTGTAGTTCATATACATGTATCCGTCAACGCGGTTGGGGGAAACCAGGGTCTTCGTTTCTACAAGTTTGGAAGGGTATTTCGAGATTATTAACTTTTGGTTCCAATATACGTATAGGCTAGAGCCAGTCAAATCCCCCTCAAGGCAGACAGTTCCCAGAGGCTCGTCACTTTAGACGTCCAGTCATTCCCCATCCTTTAAAATCCCCAACGACAGAATCAGCTACGGAACCTCTAGAGGTATCAATACTCGTCATCTATCATCATCTGTCATCATCTGGCTTTAAGAACCCCGGTCTGGTACGGAAAACAGACAACCAAGCAAAATTCCAATTAACGTAATGTCAAGTGAATAACCTCACGGAAGTGCTTTGACGAGTTATAGTGTTTCTGGGTTATCTAGGACGTAAAACCAGCCGCGGCTGAGAAGTGAATTGTACTTACAAATATATGTCAATATATATCTAAGTATTATTAATCTTACACCGCGGAGGACCTCTAATCCTCGTCCTAGTGGGCAAGCGGTCCCTTTATCTTTCCGTTTAGGCACCATAGGTGCTCCTATAGTGCAGGTATCGGTACGATACCGCACCTAAACCAACTCTACTTCCAGCCTACTATCTACTAGTCTGGGTCTCTCCTACCCAGGATGTGTGACAGGAGGAAAGTTGTCACATTTGTAAAGAAAGGAAAAGGGAGGGTGCCCGTGTGTCGGTTTGAACTCGGTCCGTACTCGCTCTTTGGCCCCGGTGCCCCGGCCATGTCATCGGAAGGTAGGAGGCGAAAAAAAGGGGGGGTTACTCTCTCCTTTATATTTATTACCCCGCTTTCGGTTCGCCCACAGTTATATATCTAAGTAGATAACCATGACACGGACACCTGTACCATGAAATACCCTGGCTGGGTAAGTATCTACAGTATCCCAAGATGATATATAATGTCTATCTACATATATACGTACAATGACAGGGTCGTTTTTAGCTTTGGGCTATATCCCAATAGTATTTATCTCCCCGTGTTGGAAATCTTGCAGATGACTAAAGGTTTACTGACTATATTATTAACCAGACTTCAAATATGAACACATACTAAATACATATGCCCAGACGCATGGGACGGTAGATTGGGTAACCGTTGCCGACCGTGTCTGGGAAAGGTACGACATCACAGCTAACGGTACTAGACGCGCGGCGCGGATCACGTCCTTAACTACCCCAACCTCCTCAGTCTGCATACGAAGTTTCTGCGAGTGGTCTTTTCTGCTGATTGAGCTGGCCACAACGAACGTGTTTCTTATGTTCCGGTTATGAAGGCTATATACCTGCGCCGCCGGAATCATGGTCACGGTGCGGCTCCCAATCTGCCGGGACATATGGTGAGAACACGGATAGTCCCGACCCGACAAATCTCGCTACAGTACCAGCATACCAATCCTAAACTTTTGCCAAATGTTGACAGGAGAACCAGTCCAGTCGCCAACTGCTGGCATTTGTGTTCGAGGCCACCTCGACTCACCCGGACCTACATGTACTAACCAGTGGAATGAATAGAGGGTGAACCGAATATCGTAATTGCCTGAGGAAGCCAGGAAAGAAGAATAAAGAAACTAATATAAAGGTAAATAAAATGTTTGATTCTTTCACTTTAACCTGCCCCCATATATCTACAGCTGACGGGTAATTACTGGATAAAATACTAAAAGCAAAATCTTCATAACTCACTAATATATATATAAAATCCGAGTTAGCTAGAGCTGTTTCAAAAATGGCGATACTTGATCCGAAAACTGCCGTCCGGCGGTTCCCCAGACGAGAGGTTGCTGGTTCTCAGCCTCTTTTCCGTATATATAGCTTGCAGCTTCTTCGACAATCGGGTGCCAAGCTTTTCAGCATCCTTCATCATCTCTTTCACCCTCAGCGCTCGAAAAAGAGACACGTATGCCGAGATCGAGTACGAGTATAAAAGAGGCCAGGCCCTCGAGATCTTTTATTCCCCCCTGGGATTAGCTCAATGGCGCGGTCCATACGGCCCAGCCTAGCGTTAATGCGGCTTGAGCGGCGCATTCCGTGCATGAGTTTTCCTCGGCCTAAGGTTAAAATACTCATGAAGAGCCCCCTCTACGACGCTGGTGATTTAATTTGTAAACCTTGGCCCGGGTAGGGGTTGGATTATGTTCGTTGCTTATAATTGTTAATAACTGTACGCTGAACGGATATAGCGGTGTCTTACCGAACGAACACGATTTGGACCAGCGTGAAGAAATATACCAAACTAAACGAATAGATTTCAATCTGCTTTGCGCCCTTGACTGTGAACTACCTGGTGTGCATCCCACGGAACTGCCCTTCCGAGGCTGACAAGGTCGTTATCGGACGGCAGAATGCCTGAGAATGAGAATTCCGCATACAAAACCCCTATAAAGCTTCTTGTTCTTCTTCTCCATTTCAGCGCCATTGTCAATCAGCGGACGCTGTTTAAGGCAAAGGCAAGTTGACTTGTAATGCGAAGCCGACTTCTATGTTGCTTGTAGAGTATCCGCTTAAAGTTAATACGTAACAGAGAATAGCGAGATAAAGCTGTGATGATATCTGTCTGGTAGAATTAAAGGTACAAGACTCAGTGATAAGCCAGACACTATCAGTCTTCTTGCCGTTGATATCATCTATGATGAAGAATGATGCTGGGATTGCTTGAAAGCCCTGGATATCCGCGGCCCGAAGCCTCGAGAAATGGCCCCGAACGAGACTCGGGAAATATAGAGGCTTGCGAACTGAGTCGGGAATCTACCATCTTAACCTTAATATATCTGCAAGTCCGTCATAAGAGCTGATTAACGAGATGGTGGTATTCGCCCTCCTTGACGTCCACACGCATCCGCACATTGCCTACCTACAGGGCTCTGCTGGGTATGGACGTGTCTTTAGATGACTAGGTCCCGCCTGTCCTCGTGTTGAGAAAGCAGATTTGGGTGATTTGAGGCATCTTTCCCAGTCGACAGGAGACGGCAGTGCCCTGTCTCTTGAAGGCAAGCTGAATTTTATGTATTGATATCGGCTTTGCTGTTGGGGACATGCACTAACTCAATCCATCCTCCGCCGGGCGCCGCCCACCGTATTAGATTATCTACGATTAACTAACTAACTGACTGACTTACAATAGGGATGGTTTACGCTCCTCGAAGCTGGCAATATGCTCGTGTTTTAAGATAAACCTTGTAAGCGAGTTGCCAAGGTGACGGGTTTTGGTGATTCCGCTCGGTACTCTAACGACGACCAGCATCTCGTCAACTTACCAGAATCGGCCCCATAGACTGCTCCATAACATCACACCCCGACACTTTCTAGTGTCTGGGGCCCGGGAATTAGACATTTGCTCCTTTGGGGTTGTCAGTCTGTCTGTCTGTGGCTTCTTATTGAGAGTATACAGCTCTATTCGACTGCAGGCTCAGGCTTAGGGGCCAATACTGCTTCCAGTTTTAAAGACGTCCTTATGAGTCGGGTAAATGATGGTGGCTTCCTAGAACTTTCGCTCGAAGTTGTAGGTCGAGATGGTCACTTTTTCCAACGCTACAAAAGACAGTCTCAACCAAAGGAATTTTTGAGGTTCGTCCCAGCCTCGCACCCCAATCTCTGCGGGTATAAAAAGGCCCCATGCTGACAATAATATTGCTAGCTTGAGACCAGCTTCTACTGTTATGTTCTTTTTTGCCTGACTTTTCGTCTCCGTAACGTCATAACCGTAAAACTTTTGTTGAAATCCTCGGCCACAGGCATTTTCTTCAGAGTCTGATCAACTTACTCCATTATGCTATTGAATCAATTACACGCTGCAGGCAGCCCTTATGCTGCTACCAGGTTGGGTTCGGCGTGCCAAGGGATTTGATCTCGAAAAGACTAAAAGCTACGTGGAAAATCATAGAATACATTTACCGTATGTACCTCAAGAGGAAGTAGGCCTCCGAATTAAGTAGCAGACCTAAAGAATATTTTAATAAAAAAACAACGCCAGATTTAAGACGGACTTTTCAAAAGACCTAGGTCGTCGTAAAGGCTACTTAACACAGGTCTGTTTGCCTTACCCGTACTATCGGGACCAGATTTGGGTTAGTTGGAAAATGCCATATGACTTCAAATCTTGGAAGGGGATTCCGCCACCTAGAGGAATTTCCTAGCTCTCAAACATCTTTTTCCTCCTAATTGATGCTGAAGAGTCAGCTAATTAAATTATTTAGGGGGGGGGTACGGGAAGCTTAGTTGAAGCCGAACTGCTGCAAACCGAACTCCCCTTAGTCGTCAGGTCGCTTGCAACAAACCCCTATCTACCTAGACAGCCCATTGAGCTTTTGGATGCCATTGGAAAGCTTGGCATTGACACTCCAGAAACTGAGACGCCTGGAGGACATGGAGGCGGCGGATCCGAGGGACTGGAGGAAGTGTGGCAAGCCCGAGGCTGAAGGAAGTCAAACCACGGTTCAAACCAAACAAAGAAGCTAAACTACGCTCGCCAATTCAGCCTCGACGTATATCGAATCCAAGGACAGGAGGGACAAGCTCAAGACCTGGAAATAAAAGTCTTGAGTAAGAGAATGACCACCCTCAGCCCAGATCACGTAGATATTCTAAGCAGCAAAAGGAGAATCTAGCCCAGCAAGCCATGGAGACAAGTGGAATTGGCCGAGGCCGAAAGATTGGAAGAAGAGGTTAAATTAGAGCTGGAGTAAAAGCATTTGGGTCAGACCACCCTCTGGCCACATGCATGTATTGCATTATCGAACATGCCTAGAACGAACCATGATCGCGGCTAATTATCCGGCACTCCAATACCGTAACGGATTTAGACACCTGGCGACGAACTTGAAGGCACAAGGCCGGACTGAGGAGGCGGTGGGACTAACATCAACACACGCGCCGCGCCAGCAGGAACCTTCGTTAACACCCTCCCTAGGGGAGACACGGTCAGGGTAGTAGAGAAGCGTTCGCTGGCGTTTTCTTCCAGTCAAGCCATCGTATCCCATTCTCAAATGAATAACTGTCCATTTTTGGTGTTAACCCTTGTACGGTTTGTCAATTGTAACCGCGCCCTCGTTCCTCTCTCCCAGAGGCAGTCACTACATTGTGTACCGCGAGAGGCCCCACGGTGAGCGGGAGAGAGCCTGATAGAACTGAGCACTAGTACTACCAGGGGCACGTATGCCACTAGCATCCGCATCTCCACCCGGATGAAGAGCAGATACCAGCACCTAGTGAGCAACACCAGTACCATTTCTTTACCTTATTCGGATACAAATTCTATATTAGCTTTTGATTTTTTTTTTCTTAGGATGTAGCGATGCGTACCGTCGAAATGATGTCTGCCGAGCGGTTTACAAGTATCTCCGTCATCGACTGAAATGACAGTAGATCGCGTGACATATTGACCATTTCTTTCATGAAATTGTCGTGCGTCAATCCCGGACTGGCCATGGACTCATCGCGGCAGTTGGGGGACGACAACCAGCCAGTAACAAAGTCTCCCGCTTAGGTACTAGGTACTCCCACGTGCTTGCAGAGGCCGATGGTAAGGATCGGAGGTGTAAAGAGAGTGGGTCTGCTTGCTTGTCAAGGTCCATGTCATCGAGACTGGCGTTCTACATGTACCAATACCTGAATTTGTTAGTTAATAGTATACAAGGAGCATCGAACTCGTTGTGGGCCTGTTTCACAAACTTTGTGACAATACCGATGGAAGCGATTGGACCGCGCGATCAAGTTGGACGAAGTGGTGGAGGAGAATGTCCAAAGACTACTTCAGGAGCTACGGAATCATTTTCCAAAGGTTGAGATGCGCAAAACAGAGCAAGAATGGCTGGGGGTTGTGCCCGACATTGAAGCGTCGAGCGGCTCGGCGGAATCGAAACAGCATTGAGCTTCAATGGGCCTGGTATCTATGACGAAGTCGCAGCAATCGCTGGAATGAGATGGATGAGATACGCCTCCAGCTCATCAAAGACTCGACTTCTGATGTTTTTAAGCTCTGGAAACTCCAGATCCCAGCCGGCGAAGTTGTCCAGTCAGGACAGCATTGCGGGCACCTGAATCGGGTACTCAACGGCGCAATCTCTGCCCTGATCGAAAGAAATGCTGTGGGCGGCTGGGACCAAAATTCCAGCATCGGAACAAACCCTCATGGCGCTTAGAGCGAAAGGTTTCGGTATAAATCCAAAACCCTAAAAGCTCAGCCTCTTTGACTGCGTGGGCTTCGAACTACCTGGACCTGCGCGCTGGTTTTGGATTCGTTTATAGAATCCCAGAGCTAGCGCCTGGATGCTCCTGCTGTGGGTATTCTCCTTGATGCGTTTGCTGCAGCTTCCAAAGAAACAACCCAGGGATTCGATGATAAAGGCCGGCCCTGGCCGACGATTGCATGAGCCTGGCTACGAGGATAATTACGAGCCTTGCTAGCAGGCTTGTAGATCTCTTGGCATCGTTTCACACCATCGGCTGGCTCCAGAGAGAACTTCCCGCTCGAACAGCGTGCGTTACGTTAATTCTTCTGTCGACCAAGGCAACTTAAGTGTGTGGCGCAAGCGGCATCCTTGGAGAAGTATATTGTCTGGCGGGCTGAATAAGAGCCGTCCTAGCAACAGCAATACATGGAAACACGGAGGGTCCACTGCTGGACTCGGATTACCCACAGTATCGACATCCTCACCATTAAAAGACGGAGCGTTTCTAGATGGGCTATGATTACTTCAGCCTGGGTACACATGGACAAGGTTTTCAAAAGAGAACGCATGTCACTCGATCCACCTCCTTATGGATCCCTACCTGCCACGCCTTGGTCCGAGGATGGGGAGAGAGTACCGGAATATATATAGTGAGGTTGCTGCTAACAGACGAGTTGATCCTCATCCGGAAATGTCCAATCCAGATTTACGAAGAGGACAAGCACAGCCTTTCGGCGAATTTATAAAAAGAGCTGTGGAACCACTTATGACACTATCGAGTGTGTACGTGGAAAGCATAGATAAAAAAAACAAAATAAAATGAAAATGTGAAAATGTAGAGCCATTGGATCAATTAATTAGTTAAGCTGTGGTGTCGGTATCAACTCTGCCTCAACGGGCATCACCTGTTCATGGTACTTCAATTGGACCTACCCAATTGCTGGATGTTGCTTTCACTCATACAAGCTGAACCATGACTCGAGGGGGGTGAACCAACTGTGCTAGTTCAGCTCGGATAGCCCAGATTCGCTGCCGACCTTGCCACCGGCTACCTCCCCACAATCCAGGTGCTGCCAACTCATCCAGGATGATGCCAGGCCCTGTCGCGGATGCCGTGAAGCTACCACGAAGGTATCTCTTGCTGCCCCTTATATATTTCGTCAACCCTATCCGTCACCGGCTCCGACATCCCCTCTGGTGTGACGGCAATATCCCCTCACCAAGTGACCCCAGCGGTAAGAAACAGCCGATGCCTCACCGGCACCTCCCACTACTCAGGCTGCCATGCTCATTACTGGGACCTAACCACTAGTACCACCAGTTCGACGGCGAAGGTATGCCCGCCTGGCCATCGTGAGAACTTCCCGCTCCACATGCGTCCGAGGACGCATACACAGGAGTTTCTCGGCCTATGAGCGAAGCCAACTTCACAAGGACATGGCGGCAACAGCTTGCTAGTCTGTCACCAGTTCGCGACTGGAATCTATGATAATATCTACGCATCTTTTTCTTGAGTGCTCGTTTTTGCAAAGCAAGCAACACAACCTTTGAAATCTATGCAGGTCAGTCAGTCGGTTCATATTCCACGGCTGCCTATATCACCTCCCAAATAGCATAGTGTAGAAAAAGCTTAGGATGGTGCGTATAGGAGCAGCACCTATTTTGAGTCTTGCCTAGGTGGCCCTGCGCTGTTTTGCTGTTGCTCAGCAATTGCTCCCTCTTCCCTCTCTCCCTCTCTCTCCCTTCGTCACGATTCATTCATCCAGACTCACCTAGACTTCAGGACTTATCTTTCAGAGGGCCCATGCCCAGGGCGACGATCGATGTATCTACGCACCGCCAACCAACAATAGCCCGATGTGGCCCTCCAAGACTCCTTACTTCCACCGAGTTCGAGTGGAGTGGGTGAGCGGCTTGAACCAGTAGTCAGTACCCAGCATTGCCGAGTCAGCAGCGCGCAGCATTGCTGTTAGAAAGGCTATTTTCTTGTAAGTGGCATCTGGCACGCAAGGTAGATGGGGCTCAAAGGCTGGTAAATGCAACGCGTAGTGACGGCAGTCTCGAGAAGGCGTCTATCGGACTTCAGGGACAGCGTAATGGGTGGTTGCAATATAAAATTAAACTGTTTGTAAAAAGACGTTGAGGTTCAAGAGAGACATAAGAGTCAAGTAAATAAATCGTGGTCATTGGAGGCTGCCCTGCCACCCCCTTTGTGACTAGATTTTCGTTTCTTTTTTTTTTATCTTCTCCTAGCCCTAGTAATGTGGTTCAGCCTGTTTTCACAGCAGGCTTCCCCGAAATAAACTGGAGGCAGTGCGTGACACCACGCTCCAACCAGCCAGTCGCTACATTTAAGCTCTTATACACTATTCTCCACAGCAAGTAGCTCTGACTATCTACTCAGGCCGGGTCACCACCAGGCTTACCAGAGGCTCCCTGAGGAGCGGTGCCCATTTAATACCACATGCATCATCTCTACTCCAAGTCTCTGCCAGCCTTGCCACTACTGTTTGATGCGGTTGCTTGACCAAGGGAACAAAGGAGAGAAAACAAAGAAAAAGAAAAGAAACGATTGAAGACAACGTCTTTATCCTTGGCCGTAGTTTCCAACGTAGCAGATAAGCGGCAAACTGACTTGTTTGCCAACCTGGGACTTGTACACCAAAAGGATACTACGGCTCGACTGGGAAATCTCACGCACACCATATATGTTCAGTTCCAGCAGGATGCTCGTTACAAAACTCTATGAGATCTTCAACCCCGTAGTTGTCTAGGAGCTACATCTACAAGTAATCTGGAATGGGTACCGGGGAGGAGCACCGCTAGTACTTATTATTAAATAGTTTAAATAGTACTCTTAATTGAAGATATTATTAAGAGCGCTACTAAGGAATTTAAGTATCGTAGCCATTTTCTGGAAGCCCGTTGCTGCTAGTTCTTTTCAACGTCAATTCTAGAGTGATATATTATATTTTCAACAAAACCTTCCCAGCGTTAATAACGAGTTCCAATATAGCATTTTTTCAGTTATAAACCAAACTAACCGGAGGCTTGTCTTGTATCTAACAATCCGCATGGAGTTAGTAACATAACCGCAACTATTCGTGGTAGTATTAGTATAACATCGACATAATTTATAAGGCGGAAGATGCTACACTCGTACTTATTTCCACATAAATCTTAAGTTAGAAACTCACAACTTAACTTACATACTTACGGTAGGTTATTAAATATATATGCTTTTTCAAAGCTGTAAAAGATTTATAAAAAAAGTTATTCCTTCCATATATTTTAAGGTTCGAGACATCAACCCAATACTTACAATACGGCTATATCTCGACACATCCGTGACCTATTAAGAGGATGATTAGCCTTATATAAATAGAAATACTATTATTTAGTGAGCGCGTTATATGATGAAGACCGTAGTATTTACGTATAGCTTTATCATTTAATTTTTGAATATATAAATAAATAATATCAAAAACTCTACTAATTTACATGTAGAATTTTGGTTTTTAATAATTATTATTATTAATCTTACACCGCAGAGGACCTCTAATCCTCGCCCTAGTGGGCAAGCGGTCCCTCTACCTATTTATTTAGGTACCGTAAGTGCTTCTATAGTATAGGTATCAGTGCGATATTGTACCTAGACCAACTTTACTTCTAGCCTTTTAGTAAACCCCTAAAAGATTGCTAGCGCGGGACGTGGTAGATATTCAGCAGAGGTCTGTACAACCTTCAAACAACTGCAAAACTATCTGCGAGAGGTTCAATTAGAACATTAAGGTCCTCATTTTAAATAATTGAGGCCTTGGACCTTGTTGTCAAGACTTTGAATTCTCTGTTGAAACTTCAAGTCCCTATGGTCAAGCGCTGGAAAAAAAAGGGAAGATGCCTAGCCTACTGATTAGGAGTGCTTGCGCGGCGAAATCGGCGATTGTGACGGGGAAGGTGTCGGATTTGGATATCTGGCTGTTGCGACGGCGGTTGCATGCGCTGGAAAGAATCTGGCGCGTCAAGAGGGCGACGCGCTGCACAAGGCCCCAGGGGAAAGAAGCAGCTTTGGTAGCCTGTCTTGTGGGCAGCGAGGCCGGCGTCTGCAACAGGGAGAGAAACGAGATCACATCGGCCGAATGCCCGTAATGATGTATTGTCATGCATGTGTCAAGGCATAAGTCAAAAAAAAAACAATTCGGATGGATCCCCACTGCGACTCTGCCCTGCCTTGCGCTTGGTGCTCAGCTCGCATCAAGCAAATCAGCTTGCCTCAAATGAGCAGCGGAAGGCTTGCAAATGGAATTCCCCTCATTCCGGACTAGACCTGAACTTTTAATCCTCATCTCAGCCTCAAATCTCACTAGTAATTGAGCCCTATATCGGCTTGGGCGGCAATCCATTAAATCATGACAGCTGCCACCTCCTTGGGGAATTGCGTAGAACTGCGCCACCAAGACTGGAGTGTAAATAATCTGGGTTTCTCCTACCCAAAATGTGTAATAGGAGGGGAGTTGTTACAATTTGTAAAGAAAAATGGGGGGTACTCGTATGTTGGCTCGAATCTAGATTGTATTTGTTCTTTCTTTAGCTCGGTGCCCTGGTTATATTGTTGGAAAGGTGGGAGGGAGAAAAGGGGGGAGGGGTTGTTTTTTCCTTTGTATTTGTTGCCTCGTTTTCAGTTTGCTTATAGTTTAGACGATAACCTTTTTTTTACAATTATTTACTCCTTATTTTTCTGTAGTTTACCTTACTTTCGGTTCGCTTTGGTTTATATTACGGCTAGAAGGTTATTATATTGTCGTGGTATTAGCGGTATATACGGATAAAAAAGGGGGGAGGGGGAGGTTATGCCTTTTTTCGCAGTAGCTTCGTTGTTGGTTTACCTTTGTTGGACTCCGGATAAGAAGCTATTAGTTTTTAATATTTTATCCTCGTTTAGCCGGGGTAATCTCGTTGCCTGCTGAGTGAGTATGGTGCGTAAATACAGATTCCTGCCTTTTCTTGCCTATAAATAAGGGGGTTCTTTTCCTTATTCTTTTTTTTCTTTTTATTATTATCTATTACTTTGCACGCTATAGCTTCCAATTCCAATGCCAACGCCTCGCTCCCGGGGATTGAGACTGCTGCGTGGAACTGCGTAGTCACTGCGTAAGCACTCTGCCATCACTTGTCTCCGCTAATTCTCGTAGTCCTGCTAATCTTCACCCTCGCGGCCCCTGCTGTTCCTGCGTCAGCAGCTTTCATATTATTTAAATGAATAATATAAGTAGCTTTATATAATAAGTAAATTAATAGCGATTAATATTTTTAATTAGCGTGTTATATTATATAGGTAATTACTAAGTATAATAGCTACCCTACTATTATGCTTAATATAATAAAAAGGGTTTTCAAAAGAAACCCTACTTTTATTTAATTAATATAAATAAATAAATAAATATAGGGGTAAATATTACGTATTTTAAGGGGTTTGCTCCGGGGACCCCCGATAAATCTCCCGCAACCCCTCTCCCCACAAAACCCACACCTGCCACCTACATCGAAAACACTAAATTTCCCATACAAAACGGGGCCATCTCAATATACTGGTCAGGTCAGGCTGCACCGTACCAGCACCCAGCGCCCAGCACCCAGGGTCATGATCGCACAGTTAGATTGATCGCGCAGTTGGATTAATCATTACAGTCGGATCAATCGTACAATCGGATTCAAGTAACTGTACAATCAAATTAATCGCGCAATTAAATTGATGGCGTAGTCAGATTAATCGCGCAACCAAGGCTGTGTGGTATTGTGCAAGTAACTGACACGGAAACATGAAATTCTGACTTTTTCCAGTACAAAACCTTGGCTTTCAAATGCTCAGGTATCTGGCACAGGCACAGGTAGAGATGGGGGTCGCTGGAGATTTATTGGGGGTCGCTGGAGTAAACCCCTATTTTAATTATATATATTATCTTACACCGTACGTAGGGTAGGTGCCACCCACCGGTCCTAATAGCCAAGTGGAGCTTCTAATCAATACTATCTAGGTGGAAAACACTGCGCCTACGTTGCGAGATATCCAGTCAACTGGTACTACGTACAAAAACTTCCCTAGTCCTAATCAAACCTAAGCCCCCCTCCTCCACGGGGAGGGGGAGTCCAGTCATCGGCCTTCTATTTGGATGCGTCTGTTCTGCCAATTGGTAAGGTCTCCCTGCGAGGGCGTACCGCCCTCACTAGTATTTATTTCCGGGGGCTAATCATCATCCAGGACCATTATATTGTCGGCTAACTAGCTCACCAAGGCCGTAATCATCTCGGATATATCTTTAAAGCCGTGGTCGGTCTGTGTCAGTACACGTATTCTAATTATTATCATAATTGTAATGATTTAAAATTCGAAGGCGAGTTAAAAAGGGGATAAAATAAAGGAAGAGAAGGAAAGGTTTAGGTATTTTACTATTAATTATTAAGGTTTTATCTAATTGGCGACCATGACAAACCACTCAGCGAAAGGAAGAAAGATGCGCTAAAGTCTAACCAATCCCACCAACCAATATTCCCTTACCCCACTAGTAGTCTCCAGTCTCCAGACCATGTTATAAAAGACGGCGACGACTGGCTTACAAATGATTAATCTCTTCAACCCACTTAGATAAAAAATCATCCCAAAGATTCTTCTATTGAGAGAACGGCAAAGTAATATAATAAAATTTAGAATTTTCCAAAGCTTTAATAATATACAAATAAGATTTTAATGATATAAATTACTAGTAATCTACAATATAACAGGAAGGAGCAGTAAGTAATAAACAGGTTACAGTATCCTAATATATATTATTAGAATTTTATACGTAGGGTTACTAGGGCTTTAGTATATAAAACCTTGAATATTAATAGTAAAAGAACGAGTACGGTCTAAGTTCGAACCGACACACGGGCACCCCCCATTTCCTTTCTTTACAATTATAACAACTCCCCTCCTGTCACACATCCTAGGTAGGAGAGAACCAGACTAGTAGACAAAAGGCTGGAAGTAAAGTTAGTTTAAGTGCGATATCGCACTAATACCTATACTATAAAAGTACTTACGGTGCCTAAACAGATAGATAGAGGGACCGCTTACCCACTAAGGTGAGGATTTATAAGGAGGTTACGGAAGTGGTAGTAATGGTTAAAGTTAGAATGTGTTGTATTGTGTGTGTGTGAAGCTTAGTTTTTTTTTTAACTAGGTTACAGGGCAGTGAAGCCTTTAATATAGGCCTTATAGTGGCAAAGGCTTACGCAACAGGCTTACGAAGCCTGTGACTCACTAGGTGGCAAATTGCCACTGTGGGACTATTCGCCACCTTGATTGTCTCCACATCTTACAGGATTAGAGGTCCTCTACGGTATAAAATCAATAATAATTAATAGTAAAATGCCTTAATCTTTCCTTTTTTATTTTTATTTTAATCCTCTTAACCCGCTTATACCTCCTAGATCGCTATTTATTTAATTATACTATATATTGTCTTACTCCGTATATTTAATTATACTAATTAGGTAAAGGGTTGTTTTATTTTAAAAGACCTTTTTATTATATTAACATAGAAGTAGGGTAGTTACTATGCTTAGTAATTGCTTACATAATATAGCGTATTAATTAAGAGTATTAATTGCTATTAATTTATTACATAAGGGTTTATATTATTAATTTAAATAATATTAACAGTAATAAAGGGTTTTACTATTCATTATAATTAGGTAGTGATTGTAGAAATTCTGGATGGATAGTAACGTAATCTACAGGATTCTTAGCCACCCTGGCAAGTGGGCTACCACTTTGCCAAATCCATCTAAGAAAAAGAAAAGACGACTAGGTTTTTCCACCACAGCAACAACTAGGCTATAATAACAACAACTTTCTACCTCTTCTTTGCAATTATCACCACTTTAGCAATTACTTTAACGTTTTTTCTTACGGAAAACGAAGATTTCTACGATTTTTGAGCCAAAAACGATCGCGCCGCAATTAAATTGCCAACCAGCTAACCCCACTACCCCACTACTGCCCGCATTGCATTTTCAAACCATACCGACCCAATTATCAACCTTTACAAAGCCTACAGTACCTATAGGGCCTGTAACGATTAAGTAAACCGAAAAACAAGCCCGTAGGGCAGCCTTAGCGATTAAACAGGCCCCCCGCTTAGAATAAAAAGCTAGAATTTAACTAACTATTACTAAGCTGCGGCGTTAGGGACCACTATTTTCTATTTGGGAAACCGCTACGTTATACAATATCCTACGAGCTACTTTAATAAGGCGATGGAATAGAACACCCTTTATAACCTAGTTAAAGGTTGGGCTGTAATGATTAGCCCCACACGAAGAAAACAGCATTGTTCAAACCGTTTATTAACTTAATGCTTAGGAATAGCCAGTAATTATTCTAACAATTAAATAGTTGGCCAGGGAGCTATTAGCTAAAAAATGGAAACCACCAGCCTGGGGGCTGTAACTGGTATTGGAATTTCCTCTACTAGTATTTAGATCTTCAGTCCGGCAAATCCAAAGCGTTGGATTAAGCTCGCTATAATATTATTAATAAAAGGTAGTTTAGTATTAGTTTAAGCTATATAATACTACACGTTTAAAATACGATATACCCGAAGCTAATAGGTATATAAATGAAAAGGGGGTTATAAAGGGTATCAGCGATAACAATAATGTAATTGTACCTTATTGCGAATTAAAAGATCCAAAAAAAAATAAGTTAAAAAGTAAAAAGATGTTTTTTTCTACCTACGCTGGTAATAAAGAGTAGGTTTCTATTATCTAGTACATCGCAACCGCTAATAACTACTTAATACTCCCGTACGTTATTTTTTAAGGGACCAGAATTCAATACAGGTAAATTAACGACAAAATTAATAAGTTAATTCGGATTAAAGTGTCTTCAAATAGGTAAATTAATAAAACCATCGCCCTATCATAATTGCGCTACTTTAACCGTTATGCAATCTAACAAATATAAAGCGAATACCAGCTTCTAATTCTTAACGGCCATTCCAGTCACATATCCCTCGAATTCGTATAATACTGCTATAATCATAAAATCGTCGCCCTTTATTTACCCCCCTCCCCCCCCCCCCAATTTAACATATACCTTACAACCACTTAACGTTAATATGTTTGGCTCGTTAGTAAAGCGATATAAATCCCTTGTTGTAATACCCTCTTTGGAACCCAGCGGATTAATAACCTTCAGTTTCTCAAAATTTATTAACAAGTTAAATCCGAGATTAAAGAATATATTATCTGCATAGTAAGGAGCTGGGTTAATCTCTTTAGATCCTAAGAAAATATTGGTCTAATTGGACCTTGATAAAAAGGTTAAACCACCTATTAAACCAATTACAAATATTACAATTTAACCCGAAATTAACAAGGTCATTACTCGACTTAACGCTATCTATATCGCCACATAGTACAAGGGGGGCCTATCTTTTCTAAAAAAAAAAAAAAAAAAAAAATAATTAAAAAATAAATATAAAGAAGAGAAAATAAAAAAAGAAACAAAAAAA
>Ga0247765_1000282_pt1 | contig 41014 bp, 38 predicted proteins | sample UWRJL106311C6_FD_179949 | JGI IMG/M metagenome (GOLD analysis project Ga0247765, IMG submission 179949) | Plant litter microbial communities from Arlington Agricultural Research Station in Wisconsin, United States - UWRJ-L106-311C-6 | ecosystem: Environmental > Terrestrial > Plant litter >... | reverse complement strand
GGGCGGGTGCTCTTTCCGGCTATCACCTACTTGGCAGCGGTAGCCCAGGCATCATTGAGCTGCAGAACTTGAATGTGCGGATACTCCTTTTCGACACAACATTTGAGGCACTGGCGGCTTCCGAATCCACCGACGAGACAAGTTCCATAGGCCATAGAGATGCGGCACCAGGACCCGCCCCTTTGCCTTTTGCGTCACTTGACGGTCCTGGGTACTGGGTGCTGGGTGCTGGGTCACCCGAGTAAACCCCGAAACTAATGCTGACCGAAAACGATCTCTCCCTGCTCCAGTCAGTGATGCCCTCATTCACGAATGGAGAACCCTCACCTTGGACGCCGTCGACCAGTTGGTAGGCGACGACGGAAAAGAGCACCTTATCAACTCCCTCAGCAACGACATTTTTGCACACCTCAGCATGGGCGTTTATCACTGCAATGTCAGCTCATACCTGGAGCACACTTCCAACGGCCTTGACGACGACGACGACGGCAATGCCAGCAGCAGCAATAAAAACAACAACAACATGATTATGGGCCTGGACGAGTTGCGTAGCAAAATCAACGACCTCAGCCGTGAGACAGTCGAGGGTCACAACATGAAGCAGCAGCAGCAGCTCGAGCCCCGCGACGTCTTCACCTTTACCACCTTCGGCGGCCTGGTGAAATATAACGTGGATAAAAACGAGACTGAAATTCTGGCCAAGGCTTTTATGGGGTGTCTGCAAGAGAATTTGAAAGTCTGGTACATGTGACGTGGTGACCAGACCAGCACACACACACCGTAATCTTGATTTGGGAATGCAACATACCAACCCGCCGTTGAGCACATCCCCACAGAGACAGCACAGGAAATTCAGAGCGAAAGAAAAGTGATGTTAGGTTATGGGATATTTTACCACTTCAAACAGCTACATATACCATGCCCACCACATATGTTGTGCATACCGACGAGGCCCAGCCCCTTGGGGTGCTTAATTCAAGGGCACGGATCAAACCGTAAATCTCGCCCGTCTGTTTGGAAAGAAGACGCGAAGTAAGTGCCGCAGCACGATATTCTTCTCGCCTTGCTCGTTTTCCACTGCATCCTGGGGAAAGAATTTGCTGTGGGTCATTGTGTATTCGCGGAGTTCAGCCTGGCTCTTGAACACCCTCACACTCTCTTTGCCGTCTCCGCCCCTTCCCCACTCGATGAGGTCGACGATGTTGACGTGGGTATTTCGAACAACCTGCGCGGACATGGTCAAGGTGTTAGTCAGGTAGGTTGTTGTTACGGCTAGGCAGGGATCCGTAGTTGACTTACACTCACACACGCATTAATGGTTTCTGGGGCCTGTTGGATCCCAATGGCGCGACATAAAGTGTGCCAGGCGGCCAGATCGCTCTCGTTGCCAAACCAGATTCTCACCTCATCCACCAAGGCCTGCCGGTAGTTCTGCCATGCCAGGTCGCCGTCAATGCTTTTCCTGGGCCATGCCATGTGCCAGCAACGGGAGCAGGAGCGGGAGCAGGAGCAGGAGCGGGAGCAGGATCAGGAGCGGGAGCGGGAGCAGGAGCTGCAGCTGCAGCTGCAGCAACACCGCCGTTATGAACTTTGGAACTGCGAAGGTGCTGCTGCAAGCCCTCGACTTGGTTGAAGTAGCGATCGCAGACCTTGCAGTATTGGTTGCTTTTGTGACGTGGCGAGGCCTCAAGATGTTGTTGCAGGCTCTCCTTGGTTTTGAAGCTCTTTTCGCAGGGTTTGCAGGTGAAAGCCATTGATTTGATTTAGAGGGTTATGGGCTGGCTGGATGGGTTGATGTGATCAAGATTTTTTGGTTGAAGACGAGGTTGAAGATAGCCGACGAGGGTTTCGAGATGCGGGCAGCGAGATCATTGGCTCAGCTACCTACACGATCACGAGACTGCGAACACTGTGGCAGCCGCACAACTTTTGTTGATTGGCCAATGTAGATATCCTGTGTTACCTTGTACAGCATGGACCTGTATTTTCCGTGTTGCCAACCTAACTGTTGAGATGTATATTTACACAGTGGAACTAAGCTAGGATATGGTTTTGTCTGGATAGCCAGAAGCAGTATCATGTATGCCAAGTTTCGAAAGACATACAACTATGAGCTCTGAGTTCTCTCGGAGGCAAACTCTAGCTGTTGAATCTCTTACCATAGAACTACAATTGGCCATTCCGCTCGATTTGAGGTCCGGTCTCGTGTCGGTGCCGAGGACCCAGTGGGAAACTAAGGCCAGCTTTAGATCAAGAGAGCATGTCCCATGACTACGTGCCACAGAAGATTAAGGGGGCGGGGGTGCAAGAATTTGCTACAGGAGTTTGGACGCTGACCGTGGCAAATTTGTTGGAGAGGATGACTGAGGCACCCAAGGCGGGAAGGCACTCTCAAGGGAAGGTACCTAGGTACGCACCTGCCTCAATGTCTGGGCAGTTTGCGTCCAATATTCCAACCGAGGAAGGCACGGCCAGTCACTACCTTATCTACTGCAATTCCACAGCATCCAGCAAGTTCCAATGTTCCAATGTTTTAATGTTCCAACCGGATATGGTGTAGTGGTCAACATTGCCGATTCTCAAACCCCCTTGAGGGATGAGAACACTCGGCAGCCCGGGGTTCGATTCCCCGTATCCGAGATTTTTTTTTGGCTCATCATTCGCGCTATTTCTCTTCTCCATTTCTGAACACTGCCGAGCCTACCTACCAGCTGCCAACTTTTTATCGCCCATCCCAACTGCCAGTTCTCACTCAGCAACGCGCTTCACCCTCCACATGGGCGTTCTATTCCCAACGCTCTTCTCTCCGCGCGGGTGGTCCCGCGTATGCACCGTCACCACAAACTTATCCTTATCTCCATGCTCCCTCGCCTGGTCCTTGGTCCAACCATGCAGCGGGATATGCGTGCCCACATCCAGGTGATTCTGACAGTTCGCGCACCCGCTCACGTGCCAACGACTGAGAATGGGTTCCGCGCCGAGCAGCTTGTCAGGGTTTCCATTGGCATCTTTGGTCCACACGGCCACGACAAAGGAGCCGCGGATAGCACCGCGGGATACCCCGCTCAGCTTGAGATGCGGAGGAGGCGGGGTGGCTTTGAGCACGGGAGGGTGGGTCGGGATGTTGTCATAGGTGTATCCGAGAGATTCAATGTTGGCGACGTCCTAATTCGTACATGTCATTAACGCCACTCACACATCTGGTCAGTTTAGGGGGGACGGGCTTACATTCGACGTCATACACGACCCATCCGGCTTCTTAAACGGTGTCAACGGGCTCTCCAGCGTCAACCACGTATTCCCCGGAACGCCAGGCGTGGGACCCTGCGCGTCCACCGAGTTCGTGCCGGGATACTCGGCAAACTCTTGACCGAGCACCAGCGCATGCTCCTGATGATGACGGACCTGCCAAGTCCAAAACATGCGATCGATAAAACAGTGATGGAAAAAGAAAATCGGGTCAAACGACGCCGTGTCGTTCTCGCCCATGTCGCCGTTCGCATCGGGCGCGTCTGCGGCGTCGGCATCCTGCGAGGGGATGTGGATCCCCCCGACGGCGAGATGGATGGAGTTATGCGGACTCTCGACCGGCACGGCGAGTTTCACCCCCTCGGGCAGATCGTCGTTCCAACGCTCCGCCGAAGTCGTGTTGGAAAACACGGCGTAGTTGGGCGCGTTGAGACATTCGAGGTATTTTTCCGCAACGTGCGCTTTCATGGGCTTGACCCCTTCGCCACCAGGGTAGTAAAACTCTTGCGTGAGCCACTCGATGACGTTGTTGTTGAGCATGGCGTTGGTCTTGTCGATACCCAGCGCGCGCATCTTGGCGTTGTAGTCCTCGGTGGTTTTCACGTCGGCTTGTCCAACCAGGCCGGAGAAGGGGTACCGCACAGTAGCGTAGCCCTTGGGCTTGGAATAGTCAGCGTCAGGGAAGGGTTGGTAGATGCGGTCCTGGATTTTCTTTTGAAACGTGTATGACAGGAGAGGGTTGTCAATGGTCTTGCCGTCGGTAAAAGTGTAGGTTTCCTGAAGGAAGATGGGAGGCACGCCGCTCGTGAGGGTTTCCTCGTCAATCTCATTCCAGTAAGGCATAGTCACGCCGGGCACCTGTTTTTGCAGGGCTTGTTCAAGACGACGGACATAGGCACGATGCCAGGTCGGGAAGAGGATGTTGCCATGGTTGCAATATCCGCCCCACCACTGCGGGTTGTTGTAGCCGGCACCGCGGAAGGGTTCGCCGTGATAGCCCGCGATCTGGAAGAAGGAATCGGGATCGGCGGGGTCGACGTTCTGCACGAGATGCCAGGCCCGGACGAGGTCGTCCAGCTCCGCTTTGGAGAGGGTACGAATGTCTTTGCGGACGCCGGTCATGTTGGGTATAGGTATAATTGACTCTGTATGATGTTGCTGAAGTTCTGGTCACTCTGGTGTTTGGTAGTGAGAATCAGAGAAAGTTGAATCTCGGAAATTCCCAGGAGATATATACACGAACCTTGGTTAAGAGCTTTCTTTCCCTTGGGCTCTGAGGAGAGGAGCGGAGACATACTTTCCCAGTCCAGTCCAGTCAGTCTCGTTAGACGCTGATGGCCGCAGCTTGGCCCCGTCAATCAGCTCGCCACAAACCCCTCCCTCAACCTGTCTTGAGCTGCATCACGACGATCTGGACTTCAAATACTCCCAAATTGCCTGACTGGATCATTCTCAATGGCATAACCTGCGAAGAACCCAAATAGGAAATCGTGGGGTCTCGTCAAAGATGACCTGTCAGACTACAGTAGTGGGTTTTTTTTTGTCTTTAACCAATGACTTTTACATCGGTGGGTTGCATCATCAACAATGATTGGTGGAAGGCCTAGACTGGAGGGTTGGCGATCATCGTTTTCAGCTCGTACGCTGTGTCTTGTCAGCCAGCCACTTGCATCACTTGCATCACTTGTATTCCTTGCATTCCTCCTGCATCCCCCTCCCCTCTTGGGCTGCAGGGTGTATTTCGGCATTTGGGAGGTGAGGGGTAACGACATACACACGCGGCAAGCGCCGATGGAAAAGAAATCCCAAGACTGAGACAGAGACGGACATAAAGCGGGGTTGGATGTGCCTCTCTCAGAGGTCGGGGAGCTCGGATGTAAACTCTGTTGCTGAATGCATAAGGTGTGTTGCATCCTGGGATTGTTGTTGTGTTGCGCAAAGAGGTTGGTGACGAGCAACTTACAAGCGGTTGAAAGTGTGACTGTATTGCTGGTGCGGGACGATTGGCAAACTCGACGGCCCAGGACTAAGAGTCATGGTGAATGGCGATATCCACCTATTCACCTAGGCACATATCGCAAACTACCTGAGAATTCGGACGAAATAAAGTGATGTAAGCAATTGACAGCGCGCAGCTTAACATAGGGGTAAGTCCAGAGAGAACCCAGCAAGCTCAGTCTCTTCTCCCAAGCCGCAACCATGTTGTCAAATGTTGAACAAAAGTACATTCCGACTAAACTCAAGCCGCGTTTGCCAAGTCCACCCCGTTATCTATTCAACGCCTTGCCGCAAGAGATTTTTGATATGATACTCTCATATGCCTGGGACAAGGAGCCACACTGGAACGAGGTTTCCAGTAGTAAGTAGCATCTTTCACCTCACCTGATACCGTACGCATCTTTATCTCAAAGATGGCAATCCGCGACTAAGTCCATAGCGGTTTAAAGATATCAACATAGCGGCACAGGGAGATTTAAATCTCGCTATCGCCAGCCAAGTTCTATCATCGCCGCGACGCGCGCCAGTTATATGCGCCGCCTAATTGTACACGTGAACGTCAGTATTGAAGGCGACAAGGACAAGCGCGCAAAGAAGGTGTGGATGGAAAATTATGCATTGTCACGCCAATTACAACAGCAACTTGCGATGTTGAAGAGTTTTGATGGTCAGGTTTGCAAACAGGTATGATCATAGGTACCTACCTACCTACTCAGCTTGAAAATACAACTTTAAGACCCTGTTAGGTTCCGTGCCTAATAAACCCGGTGTGGGTACTCCAATATCAGGCCGAAATACACCTCTACGTCAGCATCAAACAGGAAATACAGTCGCCTCCAACCTGGCGGCCCGAGTGGGAGGGTTTGCTTTCTAACGAGGCTGCTGCTGCTGCTGCTGCTGCTACCCTTCCCAAGTTCAGTGACAAGGTTGATTCCCTAGACTGCAATGAACAGCTTGATACCAACGGCCTGAAAACCGGGCCACTGCCCTTTATCTTGCACGCATTTTCCCTTTGTGGGTAGTATGACTCTGACCATGTATAAATCCTGGACCGTTGGACACGGAGGATCGGCCGCGCAATGTCAAGGTAAAAAAAAAACTATTGGGGAGAGTGACTCAGGTAGCCGCATCATCGGAACAGATATACTGACATGCGGAAACATGACAGGACTTGTTGACGCATTCGAAAGCGGCGAGTTTCCGAATCTCGGTAGGCTCTGCATCGACTTCTACCCCAACAGCCCTGTGGAAGGCCGCAGCCGCTATCGGATGCTGGAAACAAATGGCAACAAATGGTCCCTGAACAAGAAGGTTGAACATTGCGATTCGTCGTCTCTCACGCCAACTGTCATCTCTCGTAATATCGGGGGATTTCCACCTCCTCCTGGAAATTTTCTGGGACCCAGCCAGCAGCAGCAACAATGATGATGGCACTTTAGTTTGGCCGAACATGCAACAAATCGCCATGGAGTGCAATTCTCTACTCTTCAAGGCTTTTTGTTGTCGATCCATCCCCAGCTTCCCCCCCCAACGTCAAAATCACCATCAACTCAACGATATAGTAATTCGCAAGGTCAAAACAGCAAGGGACAGGTCAATACAACAAAGCGTGGAATTACTATCGGTAGCCATCTCGCGGGCCATGCTACACATGCCCAATCTTGCCCAGGCAAAAGTGAACGTGGCGCAGTTCCAACGCTCGCAAGGTGAATCGGAGCGAGATGCCAGATAGATATATCATGTGTTATCGTTTTCCCGACTCTACAAGTAAGTACTGTGGTGGCTCATATCGTGTCGAATCATGGCACCATGGAGGGGTTGGCAACTCTCAGCTGTCTCAAAAATTCATTCCACAAGAGGCATGGGATAACTAGGGACAATTCTCAAAGGCCATGTGGGAAAAAGCGCGCACTCGTTGGGGGGGAGTGATTTGGTGACGTTTTGGGGGACTGGTCGTGGACAGACTGGACTTGGGCATTCATTCTTGACGAAGGAGGAACCTGTCTGGTTGCCAAGAATGTCGACAAGGGCAGTTCCGACCACGCGTTTTTATTGCTCGACACAAAAGCTAGTGACAATTTTACGTGTCTTGGCTTTGTTGCACAGGTGGGTGGGGGGGTGACGTGGCGGTGGTCTTGGAATTTCTTCAGCCTCAACTTCCCCCCGAATTCGCTAGACGCCTCTCTCCAAATGCTGCCATCCATCCATCCATCCAAACCGTTGAGATGCAGACTCCCCCATAAGATGAGAAACGCTTCAAATCCGAGCTTACCCGAGTGCACTGTGCTGATATTACTTTCGTCCAAAAGGTGAGATGATCGGACCTGAGTTTCTCCCCCTTCGGATTCCTGCAGATTTCTGCTTTGTCCAATTTCGCATGCAGGGTCGAACAGGGGCCTGCCTGGGGAAATCACCTTTTTGAACTGGTAACCACAAAGAGACCCGCGTAAAAAAAAGTACAGCCTGCCTGCCCAACCGCGCCACTTCCACTGGCAGCCAGCCGTCTCGTCCCCGGTTTTCCCACCATTCCTTCGGGGAACCTAGCCTATCACAACCAACGCCTTTGCCCAGGCCAGCCGCAAACTGCTGCAAACCGCATGGTCCGAGGCTGAGCATACCTCTTGACTGTTGGGTCGAGACGGTCTTGGCGGGTGATCAGGGTACGACCCAAGACAAAAGGGGGCAAGCCTGATTTTAAACACTAGTGAAGGGGAAAGGCGCAGGCTTTGCTGTGGGGCATTTTCTCTTTCAGCTGACGGGGGCATTCAAACCAATCGCAATGTTCTGCATTTTCGATCAGAAGACGAAAGGCAAGGATGGCTTCGACGTATAATTATCTGGCGGGCTGCTGTTTTTTTTTCGGTGTCATTCCTGCCTACAGCGACATTGACTTTAACAATTAAGGTTAAAGCCGCCCCGTCCAACCTTAACGCCAGAATCCGATCTTGGCGTCTGACAAACATGGTGCTGCTGTCAGCAACCCTTTTGGCAGTAGCGTGTGCAGGCCTCACCAGTGCACACGCTGTGTCGGAAGGCACTCCGGAGCACCAATTACTGCCTCGATACCCCGTTGAAGTCGATGATGTCCACCTCCACGAAATCGAATCAAGAGCCAACAGCTTCAAATGTCCCGTTTTCCCTGGCGTCACCGCATCCCAGACCTGCGGCGACAAGGACATTTTCTGGGACAATGTCAGCTACGAGGGCAAGACCGTGACGTACTACTTTGCACCAAACGACAAGATCATCTCGGCGGCATCGGCAGCAAACCGAAAAGCAGTGCGCGACCTGCTCGAAGACTCGATCAAGTACGCGCTCACGGCCTACAAGAATGTCGCCAAGGGACTCAAGATTTACGTCGGTGTCGTCGGACTCATCGAAAACAACAGTGGTCTCTTCGGCATGGCCAACGTCGGCGCCAAGGACAACAAGGTCCAGTACTGCGGTGTGCTGATGAAGTACCCCTCGTCCGTCAGCGACCCCATCATCAAGCTGCGCACGCAAAAGGCCATGGTCCACGAACTTTACCACTGCATGCAGTTTGGCCAAAACTACATTGGCATGCCCAAGAACGGCCAAGGCACCCGCGGCAAATGGTGGGTTGAAGGAACTGCGCGCTGGATGGACGGCGTGCTGTACCCCCCGCAAAAACACCAAGACCTGCTCGACCTCGGCGAGTTCCCCGAAGAATACAAGTGGCAGAAATCCCTCCCCGAACAAACCTACGAAGCGGCGCTGTACTACCACTACCTCAACCAAGCGGGCATTTCCAACGCCATCATCAACAACTGGGTAACCACCAAAAAGGCCCGCAACACCCTGGCTGAAGACCTCGCCGATGCGGCGAACACCCCGATGCTCGCCGACAACTGGCACGGATTCGCCGAGGCCTTTGCCAACAATGCCATCAACTATACCTCCAAAATCGCCATCCATATCGACAAACCTTTTCCCCAACCCTTGACTACCGTTGTCCCTCGGCTGATTTTGGGAGGGATGGAAACGTGGAATTACTATCGTGATTCATTCACATTTAATATCGGAAGATTTTCTTTCCCCAAGGGCACCGAGCATCGATTGACGTTCCCATCGGGAAAAGGGTTCCAGTGTAGCTATCGACAGCAAGGTGGGCCCAAAGCCTGGCTCGGTCATGGCGACCCGTCGGTTACGATCAAGAATACCCATACGGATGGGTTCGGGGTCGATATTCTGTGTAGCTGCAATGCAGCCGTGACATGTTCTGGAAAGCTTACGGTGAAACGAATGGCGAATCCATAGGTTTTGTTCGTGTTAGGTTGGTAATTACGTGCGAGGAGTGAGGTTGGGATATACCCCCTGTATTTGGAATCAGCGATTGTATATGGGATATGGAAATGGAAATGGCATTTTCTAGATGGGGAGTTATGAATAATGGGCAGCATTTAATTTGAGGTTTTCCCCGTGGACTACACCAAACTCTCCAGTGATCACTATCTGTGTCAGCGCAGGACAGATGAGCTTTTGAAGCCAAGGTTTGGTACTGGGAAAGTCAGAATTTGAATATCGCTGTGTCATCAGCCGATTGAGCAACGCACAACACATACTGCAATCAATCCTCGATTAATCGAACTGTCCTGCACAGTGTACGATGGAGTCTGGCCTTCCCAGCGCATCCAAATATCCCTACCTTAGTTTTGTATGGGAAATTTCAGTCTTTTCGATAGGGTTTGCTTTGCCGCGACCAACTCTAATTCTTCAGTGTCAGTGACCACCCCCACACCGCCACCATCAATGAGTGTGCCCGACGGCTGATGAGCCTCAACTGCTGCAATCAATCACCGGGAAGTACTGTCTTTGTATGGAAAATCATGAAATTTCCGGGACCTGTACCTACCTAAAGCCGTTGACTTGATCTACAGATGTAAGTCCGCTGTTAATTAATCGATACCACCCCAATCATGAAGCTGGCGCGCGCCGTTGAGGCATCATGATTCCCCCGATTTGGATTTGATTGACGGGTACCTGTGGATTTGTCGATTGGCAGTGCCTTGGCTCGGTGCATTGGATTGATACCTTGGATTGATATCGCCTTATCCCGCCGGTGATGCCACCGGCCAAGTACTGTTTTTGTGTGGGAGATGCTGAAACTTCGATGCGGCTGTTACGTGTGGGTTTTGTGTACCTAGGAGGTGGGCGGTTTCGTGGTTGTGGTAGGTTAAAAAAAAACCCCTTTTCGACGCAGCTGGCAGGGGCTAGAAGAGTTACGAGAGGCAGTTAGTTAGTTGTCTACAGCAATTCCCATGGGGACATATGTTGGTATAATTCTCACTCGGTGTCCACTTGATGGCTCTCTTCATTCAAGAGACTGGGAAAGTCACCACTCAACTTGTTCTGTGTGATTTTTTTATTCGCATGTCGAGACCGGATTAGATACATAGAACAGCAGTCCAGCAAACCCGACAAGACCATGAACAATACAACTACTAAACACCCTCATCCGAATCTTCGCGAGCCCGTTCCATCTGCAGAAATTTCTCCCAATTATTCCGCACCGCTGGCGAAGGGCTCCAGCTCCTTTGGTCCGGACGCTTGAGCAGGCCCAGCAGTTTAGGTCGCCATCTTGCTCTCGAAGACGACCTGACGATGTGTTGTCGTTCATGTCGTGTTGCCCAACGATAGGAAACCTCAAAGTTGGGATACGGTTTCGGTATAACGTCGAGGCCGGCCCTCGCGCTATTCTGTCCGTTTGGGTTAGGGTGGACATAGCGATGAACGGGTTTTTGTTTTTGTTGTTGTTGGCTGGTTTCACGTGCGGCGCGTGCTCGTCGCGAAGGACGACGAGGTTCCGGAAATGGCTCGTAGTAGTAGTCGTCCATTTCCTCGTCACCCCCATAATACCAGTTCTCCTCGAATAGTGAGTTGAACTGGAACTCAATATCCAGTTCTTTTATTTTGGGCATGTTGAGCATGGCGTGCGTGATGGCGAAAAAAATCCCATCGAGACTGCGCTGTCGCTCTTTTCGGAGCGCAACCCGGCATTTACGGGCCTCCTCAGCAAAACTACCGTCCTCGTCATGGACTGGCTGGCGGGGATGCAAGTCGTAGTACTGGGATAATGATGGTGAAGAAGATATGCAGGAAGTTGATGGCTGGGCTACTCTAGAGCCCGAGCCCTCTTCTTTCTCGCTGTTAAAAGATGCGCTAAGCCCTGTGGACATGTAGAAAAGCTCCATACGAGGCCAGACATGACTGTTCAAGTTGCCATTTTTCTCTTTTTCTGCGGTGCCGCCGCCTCCTGCCCCTGTCCCTGCCCCTGCCCCAAAGAAGAAATGCCGAGTCAAGGCAAAAGACCCGCGGATATCAAGTTTGCGAAGTTGCGTCGAGAGTTTGCCCAATGCCAGGTTCACCCGTCGAGATAAAGCCCTAGAGTAAACATCTTGGTCCGCGCCAGGATTCATATTATTTGCCCGACTAGATCCGAAATTTCCAAACCAGATTGTGAGCTCTGAGAGGTTCGTAAAGCCTGTGTTTCGGAGTTGCGAAACCATGTTTAGCGGCGGCGGCGCGCGATTGTTGTCTGAGCGTGCCGTAGAGACCCCGTCATTGCCATCACGGAAAGCATTGATAATATCCAGCTTCATTCTTGAAGCGTGCGGAAAACACGCAAAGACTGTCCAGAGGGTGTTTGCGTCATTCCATCTCTCGGCCACGGGTGTTGCCGACAAGGAAAATTTGCCGTTAAAACGCAGTACCTTGGGGAACGGCACATCTCTGCCCTTCAACAACTCGCTAATCTCCTGTGTAAAGGTGTATTTTCGTGTCGTCGTGTCTTGTAGACTGTCCCAAGTCTTTCCCGCGGGCTGGGACCGTGGTTTCTCATGGTCCATCACAATATCAAGGTTGAACCGGAGGGTCTGTTACCAGTAAATCATTAGCGCACTTGCAAATCTTTTTAATCTGTCAACTATGGCTTTTTCCTTTACCTTCGGGAGCTTTGACAGGAAATGCAAAAACGTCCACAGCTTGTGCCGCAAGTAGGGGCCCTCTGGTACCGTCATCTCCATGGTCGTCATGGTCCTGGGGATGAGTATTTCATAATTGAGATTCCGAAGGTAGTCAATCCGACGAGGCATCGATAATACTTGCTGCAGCATTGAGAACTCTCTATCCGAGACATCCAGGTCACAAAATGCGAACCTCTCTATGCTGTGTTGCCATCTGCGAGACAGCCGAGCGTAATCGGAAAGGCGCCAAGGACTTTGAATGCGATGGTCAGCTACAGTTAGTAAGGCAACGAGCTGGTTTATCACCATGTCGAATACCTCTTGGGGAAGTTTATTCATCTTGATGTACGGGAGGAAACCTTGGCAATCTGCGCATCATTCAACGAGACAGAGTACGGGTTCGCACGCTTAGAACGGAAAGAAGGAGACTTTATAGCATATTCGACATGACGTACCTTAAATGGACCTGTATGACTCAGATACTATGTGTCATATGGAGTCAGCTGTTGTTATTTTGTCTGTCGTATCGCTTTTGTGTTTGGTCCTCCGCAGAATGTTTGGCTCTAAGGAGATAGGAGTCAATTAAGTTTGGCCTGGAGCTTATTTCCTTGGGAAATTTTCTGCGAGTTAAGCATTGATCCATTCTTGTATCTACACTGTAACAACTTTTCCGGTCAAAATGACACGTCAACCGTGCCATGTACATTTCCCCCGTCAGCTAAGACTCCTTTCTGCGCTCCCACGCCATCTTGCAGAAAATATTCCAGTTCCTCACTGCCGCCTCTGGAGGGGTCCAGTCCGTTTCGATCCAACTCTTCAGCAACCATGAATTTTTTTGCAGTGGCTCGTTTGTCTTTGGGGATGGATGACGACTCCACTCGGTTTCGCGATATGATATGACACAAGGTTGGTCTAAAGGAATCTGGGACCGATCTACCCATGAACCCGCCGGGTTTTGATCAAACTCGACATAAACTTCTGTGATTCTAGGCATGCCAAGCATGGCACGAACAATAGCGGTGAGGAGCATGTCCAGCCTCTGGCGCTCTTGGGGAATAGGTGGCCAGTGCCTAAACCCCCTCGGAATCAAATCATTTATTCCAAGTCGGGTTCTTCCTAGACCTCCCAGAAGCTTTCTAGCAGATTCCTCCTCCCTCCAAGATAGGCAGCCTGTGTCGTGAATATTGAGCTTCTCGAGATGAGGCCAGGTTCGGTACAAAGATGGAACCCCGGGAGTTTCAAAAAATTCCCGAGTCAGGACAAAGCAGCCCTGCAAATCAACCACGCGAAGCCGGGAACACAGCTCGCCTAGTGCTGCATTCACTCCGTGAACGTTTTTCAGGGCAAAGTAATTGCCAGCTTGCGTGGGGCGGTTGTACGCGTCCAAGTCCACATGTTCGCATTCATCAAAATGCATCGTGAGAACTTGGAGATTTCCCAAGTCAAGTGCTCTAACCCGGGAAGCCATGTCTAGGTCACAAGTTTAGCGGATGATTGGGCCCGTTCAGGATTTATTTATCCAATCAAGTCGACTTACCAACTGCCTCTGGGAAATGCCTTTCTCTTGCCGCCTGATCTGTCCCCGAGGTGTTGCGTGACATGGTGTCAACGCTGCGAAAAACGTCCATGATCCCAACATTCATTCCTCGGGCACTAGGGAAACAAGACATTAGTGCCACAACGGCCTCTGGACCTAGAAATACTCGAGGCAATTCCAGACCATGCACCCCCTTCATTTGAAAGTCAAAACTGCCAGCAAAGTTCCCGACGTTTGGGAGCGTAGGGGTTATGGCTGAAGGCCCAGCCCTGATGGCACTCCATCCAAACTGTCTTTCGAAACGGTATTGCTGTGGTTTGTCGTAGTACAACACAATCTTGAGTGCCCACTTTAGGCTCTAAGGTGTATGAATTAGCTTTTTCATGCCCCGAAACAAGGGACATTGCCAAGAGCCTCACCATTCCCAGCCCCGAGAGCCAGATCAAGAGCTCCCATAACTTGTGCCGCACGTAGCAGTCGACGATCCACTCCTCCGCTACTTCCCAATCAACCAAGATCTGATACGTCAAGAAACGTACAGAATTGATACGACGAGCTGTGGACAAAAGTGTCGAGAGCACGGAAAGGTCTCTGTCCTCGACAGAAAAGCTCCTGAACGTGCATCGTTCCACGCTACTCTGCCATGCCCGTGAAACTGACGCGCACTGCGAGACGCCCCATTTGCGTGCCGGGCTATTCGTGACCACTCTTTCTCCTAGGGGAAGATATCCCGCCACCATGTCGAGTAACTCTTGGGTAAGTCTGTTCATTTCTGCCAGTTCTTGTCAATGCTGGTTTACACACTTGAAGTTAAACTGTCTTCTCCGCTCAGCTGAACCAACTGAGGGTCACTTTATCTTCTCTCGAATGTCTGCACTTCCATGGCTGCTGTTGAGTCACGCTAAAGTGATTGCGGAAGATAGATGAGTGGTTTGATCTGTTTGCGTTTGTCGCAACATGGCAATGTTTGGCTCTGGCAGTTTGCAGGTTATGACTCTGGCAACATCCCAAACTTGGAATGAGTTATAAAATTTTAAGCAGAGTCTGACCCATTCTGCTTCCCAATGATTTTTGACATTACCAACTAGCCAAGTTCACGACATAGTTCACTATGTTCCATAAACTCCCCCAAGAACTCGTCAATGAAATCATCTCCCTACTCCCCGACCAACCGCCGAAAAAGGGGCTTGCCCAATATGTAACAGTCTCAGAACACTGGAGACGGACAATAGAATGCCGCATCTTTTCTTGTCTTGCCATCGATAGCCGTATGCTGCCGCTCTTTCAGCGCATACTCCGAAGGACCGATCGCCGAGAGCTCATTCGTCGACTCGAGTACACTTTTTACATTCCGGAATCACCGCATGCTTGGGAACGGAAATTCTTGCTGTTGGAAGACTTGAGGGGTTTCCTGAAACTTGTGGCGGTTTTGAACGAGGTAGGTATTTACATTCAGATCAAACTGGAAACATCAATACGTCCCTAGTGAGTACCTACCTAGATACAGAAGGTTATTGACGCCTGACTGACAGTTGTTTTTTTTTTTTTTTTTTTTTTTTTTTTTTTTTTTTGCAGGACACAGCACTTGAGGTGTCATTCATCTCGACAGAACGAGGCCGGTCCCGATACTACCAAACTCAGCGTTTACGCAGTCTATCTAGGCCTTCTGAATGGAAAGGTATCGTGACCTTGCTGGATAGTAGTAGTTCATTGGCTCGCCTACAAGGTCCCCATGAGGCTATATACGCCCTTCTCGCCAAGGTTCGCGCCACACAGATGAGATTAGAATGCTCTGGCAGAGGGAGAGTTATGCAGAAGAGACAGGAGAGGATCGGTGAGATAATAAACCCATACTATCTGCCTATTGACACACACACACACTCGGGGTTAGACTAACTCGGAGGGGTATTTTGGCTTCTTTTGCCTTTTTGCTTCCCTTTGAATTTTAGAGCTTCGCGATGGACTAAATACCATGGACCTCAGTCGACTCCGAAAACTCACCATCCTATTCAGTCACGAGTATAGCGACGAGAGTCGTGTTGGCCCCCAGCATTACCAGCACCAAGTCACGCGCGAGATGAGCGTTTGTCTCCGCACCCAGCTCCCCGAGCTCAAGGCGCTTTATCTACTGGATGGCTTCGTGCTGAGTCCGCATATCTTTGGAGACCCCGCGACTAGCCCGCAAGACGTGATCAACTGGCCGAACCTAGAGGAGCTGGTAATCATGGCCAATAAGCATTCTTGCGGCACCAACACGCCGCTTCCTATTCTGCAGCCAGGACACACTGTTTTGGACCGAGTGAATGAAATCATGATTTTAATGTCCCGGGCGATGCTGCGGATGCCCCGTCTGGTTAATCTTGACGTACGATGCCCAGCCATCTCGCAGAGCTACGGTTTATCCCCTTTCCACCCGGCTCTCCGTTACCCAGGTGCAGGTGCAGAAGTATGCGAGGCGTGGGTCGAATTTCAGAAAAAGATTGGCAACGAGCTGTATTCGTATGGTTCGTCGCGCCGTCCCGAGACTCACAAGCCCGCGTGGGAAATGATTGGCTATTGTGCAAAGTGGTCTGCCCAGAGGTGGAGAGACTTGGTCTTTGTTGGTTTCGAGATCCACGGAGCACCGGCCGAGGTTGTTCGAAACCTGAATCAGCTGGGTGATCAAAGAAATCGGGCATGATACTGCAGTTCGGGGGCTAGGGGGAGGGGTTATTGATGGCATGTATCTATCCATCTAACTACGGGACTCTGCCGAGATTTCGAGTTTTCTTGCTGTATTCTATTAGTCGTATCTACACGGTGGCCAGAATTCAGGCATCCACGAAAAAAAAAACCGTAATCGCCGTGTCACCCTAACCAAATCAGGGGCTCCCGGCCACATGCTAGACGCGGCCAGTGAATTCGTTTGTCGCGGATGGGTACCGACTGAAAATACCTTGTAGTGGACATCCCAAATAAGCCTACGGGTATCAAATCTAGGAGTTTGTTTCAAATCCTACAGTCTCGACACAGTTGAGTTTGGAGGTGCCAAGAACACACCGTCCGAAGACAATACGTTCGTAGGGCACACTGCTGACCGTCCCAGTAGCTGACTGACTTGACTAAGACGCAAAACTCAGTCATTATGGTATTGCAGGTTGCGGATTCGTTGATGGTATTATGGATGAGAGTTTTAGCCCAGAACCTTTTTTTTTCTGCTTTTTTTTTTCTTCAGCCTTTTTTTCTTCGGCCTTTTTTTTCTTCAGTTTTTTTTCTCTCTTCAGGTTCATCACCTTGCAGTCCGTCCACCCGCTGGATATTTCTATTTGGGGGGATGCGCGAATAGCAAAAATGGGGGTGCGCGACTAGCAAATGCCTTCAGGAATCTGCAGTGTCTTTGAACTTTGTTGTTCGGTCTGGCATAGCTGGTGGCTGCGTGATTCCCGCATTCAACTCCTCAGCCGGCAGCTTTGTTCCCTTCTCAAGTCCTTGAGAAGAGTGCATATTTCCGGTCTGTTCGTAACGCCCGACTTATTCGGGCCACCAGAGAGCATTTTTCACGTTGGATGTACAAAAGAGGGATCTCTGGCCCTATCAAGTAGAACTCGTCATCAACGCCAATGTCTATTCATGCGCCGATGAGGCACCCTGGAGGAGGACTTTCTCACCCGAATGGCTCAACTGCAGGCGTCTTGCGCTCCCACCGCTCATCAGTCTGTTTTCAGTTGACTACCTACCCACAACCCGACCAACCCTACGGATATGTTGTGGACAGTTCCGGGAGATGATTTTGTTTACCATCGAGGTAATGCTGATGATGCCCAAATCATCTCTCTTGGGTTTCTGGCTCGATCTGGCCCTCGTGTACGCGAGGTTATTTTCCCTTTTTCAATACCGCCCAACCTGAATTTAAACTCCAGCAGCATGTTCAGGGACAACCTGTTCGACGACGGAAAACCTTGGAGCCTGCATGTTTAGGTACTATTCGCCAGAACGGGCACCCCCCCCGATTCCATCTCTGAAGGTTACGATAGACTAAAGCTATTTGGACCATTGGCAAGGTCTTATGCCTGGCGCCCGGTTCGACGAGCCGGTTCGACGAGCCGGTTCGACGAAATTATTCCCGTCAAGGCACTGAATATCTGGCTCGGGCTTTTGGGGAAAGCTTCGAGAAGCTAGAATGGAGCGGTTGCCGTAGTTCTCTTGGTAGATGTTCCATTGCACACATGTGTACCCTGACGGTGCAGTCTTGCCAGTTGTTTGACGACTGGACTGGACCTGCAAAGGTAAGAAGCACCACCAACAGTACCTGCCTACATCCTACTTCGTACCTACCTTAGGTACATAGCTACCCTACCGAGATAGACAGATCACTGCTAACATTTTACTTTTTGCAGGCGTCATAGTTCCTGCACGTAATATCCCTAGGCGCACCACCCACACGTACGCGCACCGCCTAATTAGATTAAACGACCACCAGCGAGAAAAAAGGCCCCGGACAAAATGTTCCGCAGATTAAGAATCTTTCTGTCTGTCTGGTCTGGTCTATATTAGGGTGCTTTCGTGACCCGGGAGGCTGGGCACCCGAGGGGCCCGAGGCACCACCCCAGGCACCACACCCGAGGGCGAGGGCGGATTGAGAAGTGGAAAGTGGGAGGGAGGGGGAGGATGAAGGTTGCAAAGCAATCAACTGATTCAATACGGGAGGGGTTTTTTTTTTCTTCGCCTACTTCCGCTGTACTTTACTTTCCGTCGCATACCTACTTCAATCGATACCATAGATTTTAACAAAAACCATGCACAGCTGAAATGTGTTATCACCCTCTCTGTTTATCTGTCGCCGTTAATATGAAATATGCTGATCTTGTCCCCTTTTTGTCGCCCTGGCAAAGGCACAATTTTTTGCCGTGGTCCGGCATAACGATTGAACTTTGGACGAAAGGTGATCACCCAGAGACCGAGGAATCCTTCACAAACTCTCTCTCCTGTCCTCACGGTGGACATATTCTCCGATGGCCGACATATAGTTTGTGGCCTGGCGTGGCCCGGTTAAATCGACGTTCAGGGCGGTTAAAGTTGTGAGCCCCCTGATCCTGGGTGGCACAGCCCATCGGCCACGATTTCCGCGGCTGGTATGTGTGTGTGTGTGCAACTATACGGCGCAGTGCGGCCTTGGGTTCGGTCGAATAGCTTCGCGTCTCCGGAGCATGAGGTTCAGTCCAAGACTTTGATCGGAGCGCTTTCGGTCCCGAAGGTTGACGACGACGACGACAGGCCAAAACAACAGAGACCAGACAAAGAAAAAAAATCTCCCACCTTCCTGATTCAACAGCATGAATGGCACGCATAGTTGCAGCGCTCTGGGCCAGTTAATATAAATTCCCGTGTTGAGACCCGGGGCGCGGTCGCAAGCGAGAACCGCATGAAACAGCCAGACTGCACAGCGTGTGGTTAACAATTTTCATTGGGCTGACTTTTTGCAGCCAGCAGCAGCAGTGACAGAGAAAAGTCTCGCCTATTTTGTACAATCGTGGTTGTGTGCCTGGTCCCCCAAAAATAGAGACGGCAATCTAGCGTCGCATCGGGGCCTGTCAACGGCACTCGTTCTTTTCTCTTGTGGGTCTTTATGACGTTTTGATCGCGTGGTCTTCAATGTTACCTGTGCCCTGAACCTCACCCTACATGTAGATCAAATACCAAGGTAGCTGAGCATCCATTACCATTACGAGGTCAAGCACAGAGACAACCACGGACCACTTGCCGACTCCAACCCCTTTTCGTGTCGGCGACCATGCCCTGGGATCCCGAACGTGCCGTGTCTGTCTTGCCGCATCTTTATGCGAACCATTCAACGCCGTGGCTTACCCCGCATATCGAGGTCGAGCGCCACCATGCAACAACCCCTACACCACTCATCTCACCTGCACACCCTGCATCACACTTGACCTGCAACACACCTCAGCCTCACGGCATATGAGTTGACGTCCTGGATTCTCGTAGCACACCGCACAATGTCTACTTTCGCTTAAGCAGTATTCTGACCGGAGCAAGCCCTCCCAAAAATGAAAGGGGTGCATGTCTGTCTACCTCTAACCAGAGGGATCCGTCAGCTTCCAGCGCCGCCTCCCGCAAATTAAAAAATCCGGGTTAGGGACGCGGCCTACTTGGCCTTCAGGCGGCAGTAAGTGGAGAGAAAAAAAAAGAGTTGAGAAGGAGGGGGGGCACGGCAGGGCAGGACAGGACCACAAAACCGCAGACCACACACCGCAGACCGTGAACCGCAGCGGGCGAGCGGGGCCGTTATCCGATCTATGTAGGTACGGATACCCCTGTCAGCTATGCCCAGTCCATGCCGTCCCGTGTCTACCTAGTCTTGGGGTTGGGCTTTTGGGTAGGCGGACATCAATTCTCTTGGAGCTGTAGCTGCGGCAGCGAGCAATTGAGCAAAGACCGCAGATCACTTTGTACCGTCATGTTCATTCCCCGGTCTGTGTCGATCCTCCGCGCTTACGCCTCGCGGATACTTCCATTTGGTCCTACTCGGTACCTTGGGCCACGCGGTGGGAGTAGAGGCAGCGGCTATGGCTCTATTAGTGGTATTACTGGTCTCCAATAGCATTTTCATCTTTCTCTCTCTTTCTCCGAGATATCTATAAGTAGACCACACCCCATGCTCATGCCCACCACCACATCATCAGACCATGGGTCACCATAGGCACCGGTCACCACCGAGCATCAACATGGGACGATTCTCTAACCCCCTGAGTCTGGCCAACTGCGGCGCCATTTTCCTCTCTCTCTTTTCCGGAGGGTCAGCCAAGCCATTAGAGAACCCAACTCCCGTGGCTCATCTCTTGCCCCGACAGACAATCACACCGGGTGGTCAGCCATGTGGTGAGAATAATGCGACCAATCGGTTTTGTTGGAAGAACAACTGGAATGTGTCGACGGATTACGAGTTCTACCATCCTCCGGCCTTTAACACGAGGACGGTAAGTTCCTACCTACCTACCTGCCTAGGTATCTACTGTGCAGATATGGAATGCATATGCTAACTGGCGCAGTACACTTTCCGCATCACCAATGTGACCAACTGGCGCGGACCTGACGGTGTGGTCAAGCATGCCATGCTGATCAATGGTAAGTTTACATTTTACTCGCGTATTCATCAGAAAGAGAAAAAACTGACCTTTTAGGACAATTCCCCGGACCAACGCTCGAGGTCGACTGGGGTGACTACATCCAGATCAACGTCTACAATGACATGAAGGACAATGGAACTTCGATCCACTGGCATGGCATCCGCCAATATGGCGAGAGCAACCAGGACGGCGCCAACGGCGTCACCGAGTGTCCCATCCCCCCAGGGAGCATGAAGATCTACGACTTCCACGTCAAGCAATACGGCACGTCCTGGTACCACAGCCACTATTCCAACCAGTACGGCAACGGAGTTGTCGGCGCCATGGTCGTTAGGGGACCCACCTCGGCCAACTGGGACATTGATCTCGGCCCGTACCTCATGACCGACTACTACTACGAAACAGCAGACCGGCTCCAGCTGCGGGCCGAGCTTGCTGCCAACGGCCCGCCGCCCGACAGCGACAATATCATGTTTCGCGGCAAGAACGTGCATCCTTCGGGATCGGGCGGGTCCTATGATCGCCTGACCTTGACGCCCGGAAAGAAACATCTCTTGCGACTGATCAACGCCAGCGTGGACAACTCTCTGACCATTTCCATTGTCGGCCACAACTTTACCGTCGTTGCTACCGACCTCGTCCCCGTCACGCCGACCGTGCGATCGTCAGTTTTTCTCGCTGTCGGCCAGCGCTATGATATCATCATTGAAGCGAACCAGCCCGTGGGCAATTACTGGCTCAACGCCACGCTCGAAACTGCCAACCAATGCGGCAAATCCAAAAACCTCTTCCCCGCCGCTATTCTCTCCTACCAGGGCGCTCCGGCCAACGCCAACCCTACTAACCGCGGAACCCCACTCACTGCCACGTGCAATGGCGAAACGGGCTTTTCCCCGGTCGTCAAGCGCACCATTACCCCTTCGGAATTCGCACCAAAAGGCTCTCTGCCTATTAGCCTCGCTTTCCACGACTCTCCGCGCGGCCGCATTTTCGAATGGCGAGTCCGCAATACGCCCATCAACGTAGAATGGGACCATCCGGTGCTCGAATATATCCTGCAGGGAAACGATAGCTATCCAGCGCAGATCAACATGGTGGAAGTCGCGGATAAAGACCAGTGGATCTTTTGGGTCATTCAGAATGAATTTGGGTTGCCCCATCCGATACACTTGCACGGCCATGGTCAGTCTCTTTTTTTTATTTTTTTTATCTCTCTTGTTTTTGTCTTCCGTCCTGTCCTGTTTTGTCTTTCGTCCTGTCATGCCTGAGTACACCTAAGGAGAGTGGTGATATTGACAAGAAAACAGATTTCCTAACCCTCGGCATTGGTTCCGGAAACTTTTCCGCCGCCACCATGACTTCGCAGCTGAATTTCAACAACCCAGTGCGGCGCGACGTTGTCCAAATGCCGGGCAATTCCTGGCTAGTGATTGCCTACCGAACGGATAATCCCGGGTGCTGGCTGATGCATTGCCATATTGGGTGGCATATCTCTGGCGGACTGGGGATTCAGTTCCTTGAGAGGAAAACGGAGATAAGACAGCTGATGAAACTCGATCAGATGAAACCGAATTGTGATGCCTGGAGGAGGTACCAACCTACGAGCCCGTACTTGCCGAAATTGGACTCGGGATTAAAGAGGAGTCTTAATCCGGAAGTGGTGGATGCGCAGATGATCAAGCCGGCGATTCGGATTTTGGGGTGATACCGTCCACCTACCTTCCTACCTGAATGTTATACTCAAGGGAAATACATGTAGTGTGTGTATAGTTTAGTAGTGATACGCAAAGACGATTATAATGAATACGAAGCATTCGATCAAGTACACAAGACTTGACCTGACACGTCTAAACATGTCTTTGCGTAGTTACCGACTCGGAAGCTAGGACTCCCCTTTGCAAACACGACAACCAACTTGAAGCCCTGGGATATTTCTTCGCTTCCTACTGATCAAATTTTCTGCGCCGCACAACGACATTCATATCGCTCTGGATAAAAACCGCCGCATTGTACGAGTTCCACGGGTGGGTCGGATCCAGCAGGGTGAAGTCGAACCGTCGCAGTAGCTTAGGTAGTCTCTCACGTCAGCGACCCACTCATCTTTGGTTAGGAAGAGAACTGTATAAAGAAAAAGGGAAATAAAAAGATCACAGAATCACAAATGACTAGGCAGGTAGGCAGTAGAAAAAGAGAAACTCACCTCAACAAACACCTTGTTCAACTCCACCAACGCCACCCCCTTTCCTAGACACTCCCAGCGACTTCCCGACGCGAATTCCATCATGACCGTCTGTTCCATTATTTTTCGTCTATTTTCATCAACTGACACTGACAACCACCTTTCTGGACGAAATAAATCTGCATCGTCCCCAAATGTTTCTCTACACCGCAAAAACGCAAATGGCGCCCACGCGACGTTTGTGCCGGCGGGAATGCGCACTCCACAGACAATCTGGTCAGAGGTCGATACTTTGGGAAGCACAGCCGTAGCAGGCGGCCAGAGACGCAAGCCTTCTCGGATAACAGCTTGGAGATACGGTAGTTTCCGCGCTTCCGCGTCGGTGATGGGTGTGGAAATCTTTCCGAGTTTAATCCCGTCGTCAATTTCGGTTTGCAGCCGCGAATACACAAGCGGGTTGGTTATGATGAACAACAGCGTTGAGCGGATCGCCGTGGCCGACGTGTCCGACCCGGCGATGATCTGTACGACCGTCTCGCCTTCGGCTTCGGAACGAGTCAGGCCATGACGCACAAACGAGCCGAGCATGTCGCGTTTTACCACAGGGTTCGTGGGGTGGTAGCGTTCGGACACAGTGTCGTGGGCGACGCGCAGCACGGCGCCGATGCCGACCATGTTGCGCACATTGGGGATCAGCCATTTGAGATGGGGCGATTGGATCGTGTAGAGAAACCAGGGAACCAAAGCGGTCGCGAGCATGGCGGGCAGGGTGGATTCCGTGGTTTGGATGTATCCGTGTAAGTCGGTGTCGGCAGCAAGATAACCGAGTTCTTTGCCAAAAGCCAGCGCGGAGATGACATCAAGCGTAAAATACTGAACTTTTCGAGCGAGGTCGACGGTTTTGAATTCCGTGTCGGTAGACAGGTATTTCGTCTCGAGAAGAGACACCAAGCCGGCAACTTGTCTGTCAATCTGGAGATGCAGGTCGTCGACATCTTTCCCGCCGTATCCCGGGGCGAGTTTGGCGCGGAGCGTCTCATGGGCGGCGTCATCCAGTGTCGAGAAGGCATTGTCCTTGTGTGGATCGAACCGCAGGCCTCGGTACCAGTAGGAGCGCTGCCACGCTGACCGAACGCCCCAGATGCGCCGCAACTCGGCAGCATCCCCGCAGACGACCCAGCGGGGAGCAATCTTGGCGACCGGCCCGTACTTTTTGTTGGTATCGGCGAGGATGAAGCACATGCGTCCGCTGAGTTGGGTGTAGATCATCCAGAGATCAGTCCATCCCGCCCAAAAGGGTCCGGGGATGTGTTTGACGCGCGCATAGTCGCGGATACGTTGGGTGATGATGCAGGTTGCGAGGATAGCAAAGAGGGAGAGACTCAAAGCCCAAAGAGACATCATCGCGTCTGTTTCAAAACAGCTCGATCTGACCTTGATGATGGAGAGAAATGCGATGAAATTCGCTCACCGCATTCTGTGTCGACAAGTGGGGGAATGATCCCCTGTCGAGTCTCGTGGGTTATCCAAAGCGGAATGGCTCGTCGATATCAGCTGCATGCCGAGGTAAGCAGCGACCATTCCGTCTTGGGTTCTTATCGAACATCTGGGGATATTCACTCTCGTATATTACATTGATGGTATCACCAATGCCCAACAAAAATGTCATGTCAACCAAGGTAACGGGTCAAATATTGGCAAGGAAAAGACATCACCAACACACGTCGAGGAAATTACATGTCGGAATATTACCTTCTGCATCAACCAGTTGACGTTAGCAGGGTTACGTCGGGCTCCTTCGGGCATCTCGGCATGTCCACATCTTTGGGATACAGGCTTGGCCATTGCTACCATTTATGGTAAAACCGTGAGTTTTCCTCGAGTGTAAAATCAATAGCGGCTGCAAGCTCAGCAGTACAGTTGCAGTTCCTACGTTCCACAGCAGTAAGGCGGAACCAATTGGTGAGAAAGTCGGGATCTGATTGGTTGCCCAGGTTGGTAGTGGTTGGTTCGGCAATTTCCCGAGCTTTTTGGCCGTCTGTCCCGTCTTGGGGATGTGGTTGCGGCTCCACGGGCCACGAGGGGCTGACTGGTTGGCATGTCGTCAGGCGGGAAGATGTATTTTTGATAAATATGAGGGTCGTCCCAGGCTTGTCACTCTGGTCTTTGTGTTTGCCCGATCGTATCTCCATTGCTGTATGGCATAGGTGTCAGGTTTCGTTCCGAGTGCATCACAATGAAGTGGACATCCCTCCTCCCCGCCTTATTGGCGCTCCCATCTCTTGCTTTTCAACCTCTACTTCAATCCCGTGCACCCCCATCAAAACCAGACCAATGCAAATGCCACCCCGGCGACGCGTGCTGGCCCACTCCCTCGCAATGGTCCTCTCTAAACCAAACCGTCTCCGGACGACTCGTCCTCGCCATCCCCCCCGGTGCCGCGTGCTATCCATCTTTCAACGGCCTTCCCACTTTTGACGCAGCAAAATGTGCAGATGCTGCAGCGAATTGGTTCAACCCGAATTGGATGGCCGATCAAGCAACTCTGCCCATGACACCTGTTTGGAGCAACAACACTTGCGAACCTAACACTGCTACAGGGTCAGGACCACCGGCAGGATGTCCCGCGACGTGTCTCGAGGGATTCCTCTCTGCGTATGCGATCCTCGCTACGAAAGCAAGTGATATCGTCGCGGGAGTGAATTTCGCGAGGAAATATAACCTGCGGATCATCATACGTAATACAGGCCATTGTTTCATGGGAAGATCCGTCGGGTGGGGAGCCTTGGTGATTAACACGCATAGGATGAAGGGGATTAAATTTGATGGGAAAAAAACTAGTGATGGGCATACCGGCGGGACCGTCACGATTGGTGCAGGCGTGCAGTTTAGCGATGTTTATCCTGAAGCGTGGTCGCGGGGGTTGGATATTTTGGGGGGAGAGTGTCCGGTTAGTATACCTACAACCTACCTCACTTTCTAGGTGAAAACGTGTCTGGTGTGGGAGGCTACAAGGTTGTGCTAACAGATGTGACAGACGGTCGGCATGGCGGGAGGATTCGTCCAAGGAGGCGGCCAGGGTCCGCTTTCTGGCGTTTACGGCGTTGGTAAGTCATCACATCTCTTTTTGCCTTGACCGGGATGTTGACTGGGAAAAGGCTCTGACCACGCCGTTTCGTTTGACGTCGTCCTCGCTGATGGCCGCCAGGTCACGGCCGACGCCAAAAAGAACAGCGACCTCTTTTGGGCTCTTAAAGGCGGTGGCATGGGCACCTTTGGCATTGTCACTTCCGCCACCTTTAAAACCTACCCGACCGTTCCCGTATCCGGTATGAGTCTCCACATTACCGATACTGGTGATCGTTTCTGGGAAGGGGTAAGACTCTGGTATACTATGGCAGAGAAATACACCGAAAAAGGCATGTACGTGTGGTATTCCCTGGGCGAGGGGACACTTTCCGCACAGCCGTTTGTCGCACCCAACATGACGGCCGCGCAGCTCCAAGCTGTAGTTGACCCGCTGCTGGCGAAGCTAAGAGCTGCGAACGTCAACTTCACCACGACGCCTATCCAAACCTTCCCCAAATTCGGCGACCTCTATAACGCCATGTGGGAAACCACACACCATGTCTCGGGCGTGTCGGCATTCTGGGGCGGAAGGATGATTTCCCAGCGCGACGTACGGGAACGGGGAAACGACGTCGTGAATGCTTTTCGGAACATGAGCGCCAAATATCCCGGACAGGTAGCGTTTGGTGGCCATCTCGTCAACCCGGGGAACCGAATCAAAGACCCGCAGCAAAAGCTCAGCGCTGTGCATCCCGTGTGGCGCGACACGGCGGATATCCAAGTATTTTTGTACTTCCCGCCACCCTGCCAATCGCCGGAACAGCGCGCCGAATCGGAACGACGCATCACCCATGAGCTGGGCAAGTTGCTTCGCGACGCCACGCCACATAGCGCAGTGTATCCGAACGAGGGGGATATCAATGAGCCGAACTGGCAGGATGCGTTTTGGGGGCCGGTTTATCCGAGACTTGTCAATATTAAGAAAAAATACGATCCGAAGGATGTGTTTTGGGCAAAGAGCAGTACGGGGTCTGAAGGTTGGGCGTTGCGGGATAACTTGAAGCTGTGCAGGACTTGATCAGGGACAAGGTAGTATTCAGTACAGTAACTAGGTAGCTACGTGATGTCAATAGTTACAAAGTAATATCGTCTGGACTGAGAGTGCCGACCCTGAGGTTTCTACACCACATCCGTCAGCTCTGTTTTTTTTTTTCTCCAGCCTAATCCTTGTAAACTCTAACCTTGTAGTCATCCAGCCACTTGTAAGCTGGACCTCTTGCGTCTTCTTCATGTACCGCTCCTCGGGCATGTCGCGGTAATCTTCGCGGTCGACATCCATGAAACTCTCTTTGACTTCGGAGCGGGGAACAATCATGAATGAGCGGCCAGTTTTTTTTTTTTTTTCGTTAGCCTTGCCGTTGGCCACCTAGTCTTGTAACTTGATGAGAGTGGGTGAGCCCCTCGATGGCGAATTCCGGGTCTAGAGCAATGGTACGAACCGAAAAGAGGAGTTTTAGTTGTTGTTTGAGCTCCTCGACTTTTTGGATAGAAAGCCCTCTGACATCTTCGGGAAGCTTCACGAGCTTTTCTGCCAGGCTGTCCGAAGCATGTCGCACAAAACCCATATGAAATGTGCCCCGAGCACTGACAATCAACCTGGAAGTGTACATGTTTTCTCTTATTGCTACATGTAAGCTGACTACCTAGGGTAGGCGTTCGCAGGCCTGTTATCATGGATGATTCTGCTGGTGGAAAAAAAAAAAAAAACAATGACATTCCTCAAGGTATCAACTAGAACCCCAATGTTATATTGCATGGGTGTACGCGCTGGGCAGATAGAAAAGCTAGACAGTGAGAAGAACGGCGACGGTTGCTTCACTGCTATGTGTCAAAAGACCAGACCAATCAACCCAAAGGGGATCAGCGTGCCTCAATTCTTCTCCAAGTGCGCATTACACATGATGCTCCAAACACCAGGCACTCACTAGGTATCTTACTCATCGTCTTCCTCCTCCTTCTCGCCGTCTTCCTCCTCCTCCTCCTCACTGTCTTCTTCTTCCTCCCACATGTCATTTTCCTTCTGGTACTCATATTCCTGGACAGATCGCTCCCATCTCCTCCGAGCACTTTGATCTAAAACACCACGTTCCACCGCATAATCCAACTCCTCTACCCATTCGTCGGGTATACAAACCTCACTGAAATCATGGCCAGCGTGAAATACTAGCTTGGGTGGTGGGCCTCGAAAGAAGTTATCCAACACGCCCATCTTTTGCGTAGCCAGGATCTTTTGCTGGAGATAGCGAAGTTGTAGGTACCGAAAATCCGGGAGGAGAGGTCGTTTCACCCCGGCAGCAGGGTTGTCGTCATCATCACCCGACGAAGTGGAAGTGGTGGTGGAAAGCTGGTAGACGTCACCGTGCTGGATTTGGCGAACAGGTTTGCTGCGAAAATCCACTGTCTGTAGGTAGTCGTCTGGTTCTGTGCCTGGCAAAGAATGGCTCACACCTTCAAAGAGCCGTCGAAAAGCAACTACCTGGACGAGAATCTTGTTTCCATTGTCGTGGTCCGAATCAGTGTCGTTTTTGATGGGTAAAAGTCCAAAAATATTCTCTTCCCACATGGCAAAGGAAACAGCGTTGAGAGGCAGAATGTTTCGGGCCTCGTCCAGGTCCATGGACCGGAGCGTCTCAAGTGGCCAGAACATTTGCACAAGGCTCCAGCGGCGTATCGGCAGGTCCAGAAAATGGCGAGTCTCGACAATGTTTGCGGGGTGAGTGACCTTGTCGGCACCGGTAAGCACACAGCGGTTGTTGTGCCACCCCTTGACAATGCGCTCTGTGTCTGCGCCCTTCTTCTTCTTGTCTCTGGTTCGCACTTCTCCAGGTCCCCGGTACCCCCACGTGTCCTCGAGATACATGATTTGAGCTAAAAGCAGCTGCATGACACGTACTTCGAAGAACGACTCCAGATCAAACTCGTCGCCCTTCGCCAGCCAATCCGTCATTTCTTTAATGTTCAAATGCTCCATGACGGAATCCGGGTCCAAAGCCAAAGCGCGCAGTGAGAGGACCGACTTGTTCCACTTTTTCCAGTTTTCGGCTCCCTTGATGGTGGGCTTGGAGGGTGGTTTCCGGTTGAGGCGTTTGCCAAGGTAGGTGGCGAATCGTTGTTTGAGTTGCTGTTCGTTCTCTGGGACAGCGTCATGTTTGTCGCCGGGCTCGGCGGGTCGGGCGGCAAAAAGGTCAACGGCGCCAACAACAGGTCGGTTTCCGATGAAAGTCGCCGTGATTGTCGCCTCATCGTGACTCGCCGAGCACGGCTTGTGACGCTTCGCCGCACTTGATATTGGTGTGATTGGTTCGACGCTCGAAGCGCGACGTTTGTTGGTTGGGGTGCTCATTTTGGGGGGATGATGTGATCAACAGCAACTTGGACAAAACAAAGTCTAGGGGACAAAAGGAAGTTGAGAGGGAAAAAAAACAAAAGCTCAAGGGAAAAAACGTAGGTCTTTATGTTTGGAAGGTAGTGACGGTGTGGCTTGCGGGCCCTATTGATGGGTACGAAAGACAATGGGAGGCAAAACCCAAAATTGTGAGTCAGCATGTTTCTACCCATTGTTCTGGCGCCTCAATACAGACACATGCAACTATTGTCAGGCCTAGAATTGAAGTGGAGACAATAGTGGGGGATAGGGCTGGAAAGAACGACGATTCAATTCAAAAGTTCCAACCCTTCCGGCGCCCATTGTCGAATAGTGGAAGCTCAACGTACCTTATTCACTTGATATTTTCTTGACGCTCCTCTCATGTATTTAATTTTTTTAGTTTGGATCGGTATGAGATTCAAGTTTGAGGTCTTAGCCTTCAAGTTCAAGCTCTAATTTGCCAAAATCAAGGCATCTATCTTGAAATTCGACGCCTCCATGTGGAAACCACACGCTATGAGTATCTATAGCCTACGCTTCTTTTCTATAGCGTTAGGCTGCATCTGATGTGAACTATGTAGTCCTACCGTCTGTTCCAAAACTTCAGATCGCCATCTCGCGCCAATGGGCCTCAATACGTAAAGCCTGGACCCTTGCTGCAACTCCCCTTTGTTAAGCAACGCGCTAGCCCGCCAATGCTAACTTTTTGCCTCTTTCTCTCCCGACTCGTCCGCCTACTCTCAATCTCCCGTTCCCACCTCTCTCATTGCTTCGTTCTTCTGCTGTGAAACCACGATTTTCTATCGGATAATTCCTGCGCATCCATTTGCAGTACTGGCTTTTGAGCCGTCCTTGACGCCCGTTTGTGTTGCGGAAATTTGCCATCCTGCGATCGGCCTCCTTTGGTGTTCAAACCCCCCACGGCCGTTATGGATCTGGCATGTCGTGTATCCGTTGTACAGGCCGTATTCAGTCCCGGTCAGTGTCGTCGTCATGCGATGTTCAAGTGTACACCAAAGCTGCCGTCTTCCTTGTCGAGGCGCGACAGTTGCAACAACGTCTCGGCAGATAAGTGCGCTGCTTCAGGTTCACCAGAGTGGATGGTGTCATGATGGCAGTAGTACTGTCCCGTGTCAACATGGTGGGGCTGGAAGACTGAAATTTCCCACTGTTCGAATGGAAGGCGCGCGTCGACGTGTTCTCGCGAAATTTTCTGCAGCTATCACGGAGGGCAGGAAAGAACGACCCGCGTTTCTGGCACCGGCGCCTGTGTGCTACCCGTCCAAGAAGGAGCGACCCTTCTATGGCAATGGCCGCAATGCTTGACTTGTGACTTACAGGTTCAGCTTTTCCTCCCACGGCATTCAGAGTTGACAAGCTAGATTGGACGCCCTCGAACACCGCGATGCCACCGAATCACGATAGCGGGGTGGGGTGCAAAGTTGAGACAGACAACTCAGCGCCAGGCAAGAATCTGTGGAGGCCTCAACCGCAGAATTGGATCGAATCTATGTTCACGCCCGGTTCAATTCGCTCCTCGGAGAAGAATGCCGAACCCCCGCGATTCTGCTTAATTGGTTGCAGAAGCGATTGGCTCGTCTTGCATCTTTGGCATGACCACTCAGCTGTAAACTCATGTCTTGGCTCCTGTTACTTTGAACTTGACGGTTTGGGGAGCTCTGAATGGCGAGCTCGACATCGATGCCTAACCCCGCTCGAGTCGTGATGAACGTGCCAGTCAACAGTTTCGTCACCATCTGATGTTGCGCAACATCCTCCGTATACCCGTGTTGGCCGTGGTGGACCATGACTCGGTGGCACTTCAAGTCGTGCCGACAACCACTGGTCTCTGCGACCGGCTGAGAAGCGATTCCGGCATGTATCTCGTGCGGTTCGTCCGCGCGCGAGACACTGGAGCGCCTAAGACAACAGCCGGCCAGCTCGACGTTTCCGCCCACGCCCCCAGACGAACCAAATGGACAGCTAGGCCTCCGCTGGCCACCGATCGTGCGTTATACCCGAGAGGATGAGGATTCTCCAAGAGGCGAGCCTTTGGTTGGAGACATGGCCGTCAGGGATCCACAGAAGGAACCCGCAACCACGACATGTCCCGAGACGCAACAAAAGACCGAGACTGCTCCGACGGGTATTTACGAGACTACGTTGGCGACAACCGAGTTTCGCCTCATATGCCTTTCGGCTGCGGCGAGCGAGTCTCAGCCAGTGAACCTATGGTTGGAGACGCATTTGTATGACGACTGTCCCGAGTACGAAGCCACGTCTTACACATGGGCAGGGGAGGACGGTGATTGTCGGCTGTGGGTGCAGAGATGAACAAGAATTGGCCACGCGACGAGCTGACAAGATGCAGGCGCCAGCCCATCTTTGTGGGTCCGTACTGGGACATCCTCATGCAGACACAAAACTGCTGGGAGATGCTCCGCTACCTTCGCCCGCGCTGCGGCGTCCGCATGGTCTGGGTGGATGCCATTTGCATCAACCAGAAGAACAACCAGGAGCGGAGCGAGCAAGTTGCGAGGATGCACAAGATATACTCAGGCTGCTGGCGCGTGTTTTTGTGGCTGGGACCCGACGTCGCGCGTGGGAGTGGAGGGAGGATGTATCCTGTGCGAAGAGAATTCCCCGCATTTGAGCTGCTGAAGCCATCGCCAGGCGGGAACGAAGCTTCCTCGAAAAAAAACACTCGCCTGTCGTTATCTGCGTTCCGCAGCCTGCTCGGCCGAAGATACTTCAGCAGGATCTGGGTGATACAAGAGCTCCTTCTGGCTCCGCAGGTCATCATCCCAGTCGGCGACACCATCTACTGCATCGACCTAGCCATCTCGCTGATATTGCAGCACCAGAAACCAATGGGTTGGTCATGGGAGGACTTGGCTGCGCCCTGGTTACGATGCATTGCCGGCGGTCGCCTTAGCGCGGGTAGTCTATCCGATGCTATGGCGCTCACCTCAAAATCACAGGCCACTGACCAGCGGGACAGACTGTTTGCTATCCTTGGCCTCTTGCCGCCCAAGTTCTTTGAGGGTATCTTCCCTGACTACACCCTGTCAAATCAGCATGTCTTCGTGGGCTTGTTCTGCTACTGTCTAATCCAGCGTCGGGAGGTACATTTGTTGCTCCGCGGCGGCGGCGCATCTGTTGCCGGGCAGTATGAACGGTCGCACCTCACCTGGGTGCCGGACAAGTGGGAGACAGCTTTTGCACCTCCGGAAGAACCCAGTGCCAGGTTGCTACATGCGAAGGAGCTGGAAGTTGCTTTTTCAAAAGCATACGTGGGTGCAAACGAGCACCAGAGAGGCTATGGACTCGATCTCTTCTGCTTTCGGGACCCCCCAACTGATGGCAGGTCAGAAGCTCAGAGGGACCCGGCGGAACAGCCTCCCCCCTGGGTAATGAACTTGGAAAAAGACGTGGATAATGCAGACTACAAGGAATCGCGGCTCGGAATGCGTCCGTGGTTTCAGGACGTCAGCGTAAACGCAGATACGGGTACCTTGTCCATACGCCTTACCAGACTGGTTTCCATCACGGCGTCGCCTGAGCATATCGGGAGCGCTGCCTCGATGGAATTGTGGTGTGCCTCGATACGACAACAGCCTGGCACGCTTGGCGTCATTTTTCTACCGATACCAGAAGGCCAAGGTGCTTCGGTGCTCGTTGGGGATGAGGTGTTTGTCCTCCACCCAGGCAACTCGCCCCTGATCTACTTCGTCTTGCGGCGCCAATCGATGGCGCAAGGAGGCACCCCAAATAGGTTTAAACTTATAGCCGTCTGCCCTTTTCTTTACTTTGGAACCCGCTCCAGGGGGGACACTATCACCCACGCCTCGCTCGAAAGTCTTCAGTCCAATGTGTACGGCGACCTGGGTTTTCTGTGCTCCAAGCTGAACCGGAGTACATACGACATCTACTACCTCATCCGCATGTACGAGCACGCAATTGTTCCAGGCTTCTTCTACAGAAATGTTCGTCCAGCTTGGGATCTTCTCCCCCTCTGTCTGCTCGTGATCCGCCAGGATAATGACAAGCGGCCGCGAGATGTTATTGGTAGAGAAGGTCTGCTACACATTGTGCAGCTCTTTTTGGATCTGGTTACCTGTTTCCATCCGATGGCCCTTCATGAGCCCCAGTTCGGTCGCGTCTTCTCCCCCGCCCAACTCGACAACCTCATTGCACCTTACAAGGCGTGGTCATCGGTATCCATGTCATGGGAGTGGCGATTCGATGACTCTTGGGTTTCAGAGGACCGGATTTCGAAATCCTCAGCGACGATGAACGGCTGGATCAAATACCTGAAGGAGTACCTGCGAGAACTGGCTGCAGAAATGCGACTAACTCCGCTTTATCTGGCAGGACACCTGGGCGAGACGGATGAGGACGTTATGGCGAGGATTCGGGCGGGGCCCAGGGAGGAGGACCGCGATCAAGCCAGTCCAATACGCAGACATCAACTGTTTGATATATACGGGTTAGATGGAAGTACATCCATGGTTCAGATTGTATAATACCACGGGTTAGAAGAAATGTGCCAGGGGGTTACTCAAAGTGAGTCCATCAAAGTTAGTAAGATGAGAAGCTGACGCCCACTCAGGGATACTGCGGCAAGAATATGCTCTGTATTGGTGCCCTCGCCAGCCTTATGATTGCGGCCTGGGCGCGGAGAATGGAAGAGATACCGCATTGACATTCCCCGTGTTGACGATTGCTTTCTTGATTGACAGTGGCTGGGAGGTTGGCATATTATGAAAGAAAATGCTCGGGAGTTAACAACCTTAGGTACCTACCAATTTAGCTCATGGCTTTTCAGCAGCACTGCATTTATCTCACTATCAACGAAACCCAAGGTATTCAAGCTCAAGGTCCCTAGAGATTAAGAAAAATAAAACGTCCTCGCCTCTAAAGCTGCAGCCGCTCGACGTCGAATCGAGATGAACAATGCATGTAGTCGGTCTGGAAGAACCACCGGCCCAGCCACGGCCTATGCCAGAGCCAGACGGAGAGGTAAGAGGTCGGGGATGGCACAATACGGGAGTGGGTGGTAGTGAGCCGCCGCTTTTTTGAAGCGTTGAGAGAGCTGAGAACAAAGGGATGCGCGGACGCGCGCCGCACGGAGTGATTGGTCGGCGTGATACTTAAGGCACCTAGGTACCTCAGGTAGGCTTGGTCGCGGAATCCGTCTCTGTGATAATTCCTCGGGTTATCTACCTAGGTAGTTAATATTTGCCAATCCAGAGTCTAGGTACCTGAAGCGATTTGTTATATACCCCCGTGACGGCGGCGCCAACGTCTAAAGTTGCGTTTCCACACACGTCGTGTTTTAAGAAAAAAAGGGAGGAAATGGAAGAAAGAGTTGAGACCGACCCGTACTACCCCCCGACATGATTGATATCATATCGCAAGGGTTGTCTTGCCGCAACATTTTGATTGAATTGCAGAGAGAGAAAAAAAAAGTCCTTGGTGTTGTTGTATACTTTTTTTTTCCCCCCTTCTTTTCTTCTCATGCAGCCTCTAATAGACCTTCACGTCGATAATAAGCCTGGGCATCACGATATCGCTCAGCCAAATCCCAGATATTGGTCCTCATAAAGAAATCCCTCTCTTCCGCTGACAGATTCCATGCAGCTCTCTCAAAGTCAAGGATCATAATCCGGCCTCCTTGCACAAGGTGAAAATTCCCCAGCTGAGGGTCCTGGTGATGTACGCCAAAGGCATGAAGCGCTCGATAGCATGGCTGCAATAAATGCGAGAGCTCAGACAAGGTAAGGGTAGCTCCTTCAGGGGATACCAGAGAGACGCTCCCGGCCAGGTATTCCAGCATCAGTGCCCTGGAGCCCTGGTAGCGCAACTGGCCGTAGCATCTCGGTATAACCACCCCGTAAAGGGGTTTGAGTTGGTCGTACACTTTGGCTTCAGTATCAAACAGCTCAGCCATGGTGGCTACCTCGTCGTCGCCGCCTCCGTACTCCGGTTGCTGTTGTGGATTTTTCTGCATCTTGAGAACGACCTGGTCGGGAAGAAACCATTCGGTAAACCTGCTTTTTATCCAGGCCTGAGCGGAGGGGAATGCATAGAAAAAAAATTCGACAAAAAGGCTAATCAGCCACGCCATAGTCGAAGATTGAATGCGTATGAGAAGGAGATGAGGACAATCTAGGGCAAGCTGGGAGGCTAGGGCGGAGACGTAGCGAGTTCTGAACCAAAAGCGCTGAAATTTTGTGCTTGTTAGCTGTGTGTGCGTGTCGAGAATTTGTAAACTTCGTAAATGGGAATTACGGTCACATACAATGGGTGTCGCAAGTGGTTGTTCAGGTTTCGACGCGCACAGTCGAGCAGCAGCGGAGAGGCGGTACTTTTCCGGCTCACCGGGACGCTTGTACTTGGGAAGTTCTATCTCACAATTTCCCTGATGGGGCATATCCGGTTGGCGCGTGTGGTCACCCATGACTGCATCGAGGTCATGGTAAAATGACACTTGGACTTTTTTTTCCCTTCATCGGGGTCAGGTAATTTCTGACTTTTGTTTGCACTCGGACACGTGACCTGCATGCTTTACTTGCATCGCTCCCCGGCTCGGCGGAGATACTCTTTTTCTGTTTGCCCCGCGAGGGGGATGGGCATCATCAGGCCCGTCACCGTCACAGTGCGCACCGGGGGAAAGTATTGGGCACAACTCATTTGCGGTATCAACCGATTGTATCCAACTCATCGCTTTCCCACATACTAGACACTATGGCTTCTTCGGCGTGGGAACTGATCCTTCAGCACTCGGAAAATGTCGTCCAGAATCCCGAGTCCAGGTCGCATACCGATAAATCATGGGCCCGACCATACCCTCCGTTGCAGAGCTTTTACGTTCACACCACGGTAGACGACGAACAAGGTCTGGTCCATGCCGCATTTGATCCGGCATTTCTACCGCTGGGCGCCGATGAGGAGAAACGCTCTCCTCGGCCTGCGTACCCGCCAAATGAGAGAGGTTTTGGAGACTGGAGACCGAAGTTGATGTGGAGCACTGGTGGTATAGCGAGATATCCGACATTGTCCTCGCGGCATGGTCAAGATATCCAGCCATCGGCTCAGACGTGCCATACCAAGCCGCTCGGCGAGGTCAACATTGCGGAAAACGTGGATTGTACCTATGCCGTCCACATTGGCAACCAGCGAGTCCCTGTGGCCATTGGCGAGATGAAGAGAAATCTGATCAACAGCCGGGAGTGGCAGACGGGTCACTTGAGTGAGCCCCAGCAGAGACTTGGCCGCGAACTCCGGGGGTACGCAGACAAGTATCAATGTCCCCAGGTTTTTTGCTGGGATGTCCGAGTTCTGCTGCTGCTGCAATTTCGAGCCAGTGAACCTGAGGATATCCGAGCTGCAGATTGCCCGGTGGACTGTTGGGTGATTCCCGTGGCCGGCTCGACCTGTACACTTCGCTATGCGCTTTACCGGCTCATGGTGCAAGGCTTGCGAAGGTGTCAGGCCGCACTTGCCACCAACCGATCTCTCACGGTCGGGAGTCTGACCGAGTATAAGAGGGAGTTTTTCACTGGCTGTCCGATATGGAGGGGCGTCGATGGCCAGTCCCACGCCGACCACAACCACCACCACCACCCAGAAGGCTATGTACGGTCGGTACATGCAGCTACGGGGCGGTTGTATTGGGGGCAAGAGCGCGAGTTGCTAGGGGGTATAGTTTGGGAGACTGATGCATTTTGGGAACAGTAGATTTACCAAGCCTTTTCATCACAACATTGAGGTAATCCCATCATCTCTCTCACCTTCCCATGCAAAGTATTTACCTACCAGGTGTTTAGTGTTAAAATGTTTTGACGTCCCAATTTCCGTCTTTTATTTTTGAAGTTCTCACCAGACGAATGCTCCTCCACCTCTTCTTTTAACATCGTTGCCCCAATGACGCGGGGTCCCGCAAGACACAAATGCAACAGCAATAGACCACGCCAGGGGACGGCACGGGACGGAACAGCCTTGGGACACGGCCGGGATGCACAGTAACGAAATAGGGTCCCTGTCAGGCGTGCTGCAGTCTTAGCTACTTCCCCGCGGGCGGAATCAGGTCACCCGATTGGTTTGACGAGGAATCACTCTCAAGTCTGTAGGCCGAACCCTGCATTAGATCCTTGTTGACCGCGGGAGAGGAAACCCACATAGGATATCCGGTATGCATGTTTCACAGCTGCGATGGGGGATGATTAAGCAACATGAAAGCTCACGAGAGAATATAAACTATGGCAAGGTAATAATGGGGGAGTGAGGTATAAGTCCTGGACTGCTACTCGGCATTGCAGCGCAGGTGATAATGATATTCACCGGTCTCCTCTCCCTGCTTTTTGCCCTTTCTGCGGCAGGGCAAAAAGCTAGCTATGCAGCGGCTAGCGAGGACGAACTTCTGGGCCCCCGCTCCAACCAAGAAGAGGGCATTGCATCTTCATACACGGACGGCTCGTTGCGGGGCTCACTGATCCTAGAAAATGGCACCATCTACACCATGGACGGCCGAGGCCGGGTTGTCACGGTAGTGGGCATTGACGACGGACGCATCGTGTACGTGGGGAACAGTAGCGCCGACGCTGCAAAGTTGTTTTTCAAGCCACCTCGCGTCATCAACCTCAAGCGTCGCATGACGGTTCCAGGCCTGATCGACTGCCACAACCACATCGCTATCCTAGGGAACAAGCCGGGCTACCACCACCCACTTGAGCGGGCGTACAGCGTTGCCGATGTGCAAGCCGTATATCGCAAGGCAGCCAGCGAGGTTCCCAGGGGGAAGTTTATCACAACCATTGGAGCTATCCGTACATTTGCCCCGTTCCTTGAGTCCATTACTGGAAGGACGCAAATTAAATTAATCGGTCTTTTTTCCAGATCCCAATCAGTTCAAAGAAATCCGCCTCCCCACGCTCGCTGAACTCGATCTCGTAACGCCCAACCACCCGGTCTTTATCTCGGTCGGCTTCAACGGGCCCAGCACGACCAACACGCTCGGGAAATCAATCTTTGAAGCATTACCGCCCGATATCCGCCCGGTCATAGCCAGCAACGGAAGTATCGCCCAAGGTCTAGAAAACGGTAAAGCCCTCTTATCCCTCCGACGAAACCGCACCGCCGCCGACCTTGAGCGCTCGGTAAAAGCCGCCATGGCCTACGCCGCTTCAACCGGAGTTACCACACACCTCGACCAAGGCGCTTTCCCTGCAACCAACACACCAGCCGACTGGTCGGCCCACGAAGACCTTTATACTTTCCACCAACCCTGGCTGTCGGTATACGCAGCTGGCGAAGGGATTATCCGCTTACGTATTAATTTTCTTCATTACGACAACGACACTTCGTCAGCCACTGTCGCGAGCCGACTCAACAACACGTTTCCCTTTTTTGGTAATTCCATGGTGCGCACCGGGGGGATTGGTGAATTTGCTGTCGAAATAGACGAGTATGCCGGAGGTGCGGTGTTTGAAGCTGCGGTGCGGAAGATTGCGGCAGCAAAATGGCGCTTGGAAATCCACTCGCTCAACGCCACCGACTTTAAAACGCAGATTGATTTTTGGGAGATCATAGATGGCGAGTATGGGATTAAAAAGCTAAGATGGGTGCTCGCACACGTTCCCCAGATTACGGCGGAATATCTGGAGAAACTAAAACGACTAGGTGGCGGGGTGAATCTCTCTGGCTGGTTATACCTTGCGGGAACAGGGAATGCCACAAACCCAGCGGGGCCACCGCTGAGAGATATTGCAAACAGTGGCATCCCTACGGGTGGAGGTGCAGATGGCCCGAATGTCGCTCCGCTGAGCCCGTGGCCGCATATTTACTACTTTGTTACAGGCAAGAACGCTCTAGGTCGGGTTATTAACCCCGGGCAAACGGCTACACGCATGGAGGCGCTGAGGATGTTTACCAGCGCGAATACCTGGTTTCTCGGCGGGCCTGATGAGAAGCAGCTTGGTGTGTTGGAAACTGGTAGGCTTGGTGATGTGGCGGTTTTGAGCGAGGATTACTTTTCCACGCCGGATGAGAAGCTGAAGAGTATTAATAGTGTTTTGACCGTGGTTGGGGGCGTTGTGGTCCATCGCGATGCTAGTTTTTAGTCCTTTTGGACATGACCTGGAATATGTAGGTAGGTAGATAGCCAAGGAAAGACATATTGTAACCTCCGAGGTCCGAGGTGTCAAGGTCACGAACAGAGGGACGAAAATTGTCCGGCCCTGCGAAAGTAATGTGTGATCAATTCAGCCACGCTTGCTATCCGTATCTTGTCATATCTAGTGTTATTCAACACTAATGCTTGCCGTCCTCGTCCTTAACTTTCTCATATGACGATGCCAGCCCCTGTCCTGTCCCTCGCCCTCACATGGCCGAGGGTACCCTGATGAATCCGGCTGGAGGTATTCAAAGCTCCGTCAAGGATTTGCTCCGGCACTACACCACACTAGTGAAGTCGCCGAACCATCAGCAAGAGACTGGGAGGACCGCCACGCCCGGCTCACCCCTGAAGCAGCTCCTTCCGATAACAAGCACCAACATACGTACGGCGTTCAACCTTCGGGAGCAGAGCTACGCCATGGGCTGGGCCAGGGCTCAGCTACCTGGACGGCTTTACGACACATCCAGAAACCAAGTCACTATGCCCCGAATGCCCGTCATCGGCGATCCCGAGCACCCAAGACTGGCCCTCTATCACCACGGCATGTTGGTTGGGTTCAATAGTGGTATACATGTTCCCCGAGACCGAGACAGTCGTGCTGCTCTTGTCCAATGCCCTTGCCATCAACGATGGCCCCGATTGGATATGCCATCTCATTATCCAGACTCTCTTTGACGACCCGGTCAAGCACGACTATGTAGCCCTGGCACGAGACACGCTGTCCTTTGGATTGTCAACCTACGAACGCATTGAGAACGAGTTCAAGGCCGAGTTGCAAAACAAAACTGTCAGGGCCGCGCCCAAGCCGCTCCGCTCTTATGTCGGCAAATACTACAACCAGATGAGGACATTCTACATGGACATCACCATCAAGGGTGACGGGGAGCTTTGGATGAATCTGCAAGTAAATGCAGTGGAGAACAACCATCTGCGACACCACAACGGCGGCGAGTTCAGCTGGCACATGCCGCGAAACGAGCAGGTCAAGCGCGGGAGGAACCCCATCACGTACATGGAGTACTGGAAGATCAAGTTTGATTGCGGGACGGAACCCACGGCACGCAGGATATTTTGGATCATTGAGAGGGACCTCCCGGGCGACGGTATGGAGCTCACATAGGAAACGCCGACGGCGAGTGAGCACCAGGAGCTGTGAATAGCCGACGGGTACCTATTCAGATAGAGACGATAAAGCGTGGTATCCCGAGAAGGGGGTCTGTGCAGCTGCATTATAGGTGGTAACCGACACAAATCCCCACACCCAGACTCAC
>Ga0247765_1000281_pt1 | contig 41036 bp, 39 predicted proteins | sample UWRJL106311C6_FD_179949 | JGI IMG/M metagenome (GOLD analysis project Ga0247765, IMG submission 179949) | Plant litter microbial communities from Arlington Agricultural Research Station in Wisconsin, United States - UWRJ-L106-311C-6 | ecosystem: Environmental > Terrestrial > Plant litter >... | reverse complement strand
CCCCCCCCCCCCCCCCAAAAAAAAAAAAAAAAAACGCAGAAGGGTATCAAAAGAGAAGTCTAACTTCAATGCGTGCTCCAACTGGGTAGATATGCGCCGTTGAAACGCCAAAATGCTACATCGCATGTGATCGGTGGGATAGAGCTCGTTCCGGCTTCCCCTTAGGCGGGAGAGCCCTGGAAAGGAGGTCATGGCTCCTTGCCTCTTTTGCGGTCGTCCGAAGTTCCTTCGTATAGATATAAAGAGCTGAAGCCGGAGAGGGGCCACGAGTCTGCTGTCGCGTGAATGACAACCAACCAGGCGACAACCAGGTTTACCAAGTAATGCAGCATGTAGGCATATGAAACGCCGTATACAGCAGCATAGATTGAGATACCGAAGAGTAAGACGCTGGTAAAATGGCGGAACCGACTGTTGACGCGTGGAAGCATGTTACCAGTTGTGAGGGTCTCGACTAGCACTATGAACGGCATGATGGAGAGGACATTGTGGTGCGACGAGAACGGCGTCAGCCATTGAACCGCGAGGTTATGAACCCAAACGACTAGCGTCGGCAGATTTATTGGCAGAATCCAGAGCATGAGTAGAAGCAGCGAGTGGACGTAGTTGTAGAAGTTGCCGTTGGCCGTTGACCGTAGTTCCGAGGCGATCCGGTGTGCACGAACGGTCGTCGACAGCTGAACAAGGCAGGCGACGAGGTATGCGAACTGGTATGGGATGAAGGTGGACACCAGGAATAGCAGGACCACGGTTGTAGCCAAACGACGTCGAGGCGACGACGACAAGAATGCCGGCGGAGGCCCTGTTTTCCTCCGCTCATCATTCCGAACCCAACTAGGCCGTAGACTGAATAAATTAAATGCTACGCTCAGAAGCTGTGTGAGTGCAAGCGTCGTCCAGTTCAGCACCATGCAGATACCAACGCAGATCAAGCCAATGAGCGGAATAAGGAACCAGAAGAAGGGGTCCTGGGTGCCGATAAGCAGGTCGTTCTGGTGGAAGTCAAGCACAGGCGTGGTGCTGTTTCTCCAATGCCAGAAGCTAGCGTTTCCGGCCGGAGCTGGGTTTCCAGTCGAAATGGATAGCAACGTAAGGGAGGCGAGCATGAGTGGTATCGACTGCTTCAGGCACATATCCAAGCTCTCGGAGAAGGGCACAAAGACGCCTGTCGTGTCGTATATGCGGAACTGTTTCCGCAAGACCATCGCGACGACAAGCAAAGGGAAAGCCGCGAAAACGGTACGATACCGCATGTAGAGCTTTCCCAGACTCCCCATCATATCAACGGTTAGCGTAATATTGATATTTGAATCACAGGTTGGGTCGGTCCAAAACTGGAAGCTGAGTCCATCTCCTGCCATCCTTCGGGTAAGTGGTGGCGGTACATACGGCGCCACGCCGTGTAGGCTGACCATGACCTTGCTAGCGTTGACAAAGAATTTGGACTCATATGGCTCCGTCAGATACTGCCTCATGAGGGGTGTAAAGAGCTCGGTCTCGGCACCGCAACTCTGGCCGCTTATCTCCAAACTGTAAGCCAGCAGGCTCGACTGGAGAGAGGGAACCTTAATCTCGGACATCATCGGTCGGGTGGCAGGAAGTTGAAGGTGCATGCCAAACGAGAGCAAACGACGGAGACTTATTTGCCGAGTCCGGTGGGACTGAGAGTGGTCACTGAACTCGGCAATGACGAAGCCATGGGTCACGGCAGCCGTCTTCTCCACGACAGCGACGAACTGGTGTTCGGATATCTCGTCCAGACTGTATTGGAGGAATGAGAATGGTGGAATTTCTCGCTCGTGTTCCGATAAAAAGGGGTGCCGCGTGGTTTGAGTAGATGCCGGCAATGTGATAACGTCAGAGGCGGCATTTTTGCAGGCCAATCTCGTCGAACCGGCGGCATCAGCGGACAGGTCTATATGACTGGCGAAAATGGTGCTAGCCTGACCAGACTGCAGGGGGTACACGCTACAGAAAAGCACCTCCAATCTTCCGTTTTCGCCTGGATTATCAAGTCTTTGGTCGGTGAGGAGCGTAAACTGTTTGTGTCCAGGTGATCCGGGAGGTGGGATGGGGAGAAGGTGGGCTCGAGTTATCCCCCGGGCCCCTAATCGGCGCAAGACCAAGCGCTCACCCTGAGCAATGATGGAATTCGCGTTATCCTCGAGCGTGAGCAGTGTCGCGGGGTCCTTAAGCGATAGCATCTTCTCTGCCACAGTCTCCATGCCTGTTAAAAACCATCTCTTGAATACTCGCATCCGCTCAGCTCTTGGTTTCGTCTGAGTCGCCCGATTGACGTCAACGACATCATAGATAGCCTTTGTGATGACTTTGCGGAACTGGTCGCACCACAGAATTGCTTGGTGGTCCATACTCGTCCACACGTTGGGAATAGTTGTGGTAAAAGCCGTGAACCCATGTGTGTCTGGCACAAGAGACTCGACACTTGAATAATCCGAAGGGACGACGGTATCCAGTCCTCCTCCTGCGATCGACACAAGAGTGACGTGCCACAGGGGATTATTGTTCGCCCACTGCTGCGAGTAGGCATGCCTCCAATAGTCGTTTATATCCTGATAGATCTGAACAATTTGCCCATCAAAGGACACTGGAGGTCGGGCGTGTGGCGCAGACATTGTAACTATGGTGTTGATAGAGTTGGATTGGTAGTTGGGCATAATCAACATGGTCCGCGCGACTATGCCGCCCATTGAGTGCCCGAGGATAATCACCGATGTCGGGTCCGGTAGATCAGGGTCTCGGTCGGAAATGCGCGGGTCGAGGTACAAAGACAAGATGTAACGGATCGCCTCGTTGAGGTATTCAGCTTGGTCAAGTAAGGTTTGGCCGTGAAAAGCCGTAATATCCTCGTTGAAATCGACCGTAAAGAAATCCAAACTCCGGATGCCCGACTTGACTGTACTCTCGTCGTGTTGAAGGACGTCGTGGTAGTAATTTGCTGCTTCGGCCGCGATGGGTCGCACTTGCTTGTAGCTTCCAGCGTTGCCAGGGATGAAGAGAACAGGAACGCCCCTGACCTGCATCGACGCGCACCAAGTTAGCAGAAAGCCGACAGTTTGGACACGGACCTGTCCATACCTTCGTGTCGTGATTAATCCCTTGTTCGCGGTATAAATAGAGTGAGTATTTGCTCGCGAAACGAGTATGTTCTGTGTCGAAGTCGTCGAGTCGAGCGTACGAGGGTCGCATATACGACATGCGACAGCCCTTGGGATCGAGTTGTCGCGTCACTGAGGAATGAAGCACTGCCATCAGGGCCCCAATGCCGAGGACAGTGGTGATGAAGGTCGCTACAGTCATAGCCCAAGGGCTTCGTGGCCGTGAGCGTCGCCCGGAGGGCCTCGTCTCCTGAGCCTTTTCCATCTCCTTGGCGGAGACTCCATTCGCAGGCAAGAGGGACGGGGAAGTTAAATGCGCAACAGGGGCAAGGCTGTCTATTACCAGTCCATCGCGGGGGTCTGAAGGCTTCCAATTGACGTTGCTGGAGCGGCGACTTCTCGCGGGAGCTGGTCGCTTATCGGTACTGCGACGGCGATCGAGTTTAGAGAACGACTGACTCGGCGCGGCTGGGTTAGGGTCGAGAGCCAGCGAATTGAGGAGCGAATTGACGTTGGGAGCCTCGACAGGAGAAGAATCACCGTCTTCGGACCCAGATGAGTGCCTCCTCATTCCAGGGAAGGTGTTGTGAGACCTCTGCCACAAGCTTGTGGCACAAGGCGTTGGTGATTTGGTTTCTGTTTCGGGATGACGGGACCGGCCAGAAACGGTCGGGGCGAAAAGATTGGGGGCACGAAGACAACTGACCGACAAGCGCGGTGCGTGTCGGATTCCCTTTTCCCCGTTTCGTTTTCCTCTCCTTGGGGCCGTTCACGGAAGCAAGGCTGGAGCCCCGAGCTTTCCCGGCCTAGTAACCGCTGTTGAAGGAAAAGACGACCGACGTGACGGCCTGATAAGAGCATTGGAGTGCGGGAGAGTGGTTGAGGCGCGCAGCAGGATTTCGGGGCAAAATCTTAGTAGCACCTGCTGCGGCACGCCTACGCACGCCTAACTCCACAATTCCTGGTGCCCACTTGCAGTGCACCTGTTATCGACCGTGCTTTAGCTTGGAAACAAGCGTCCCGCGCTAGTATTGAAGTGGGTCCGACTGGTTTGGTTGTGGACTGCAGCGCCCAGAAGGGGCCACACGATGATACCCAGGTCTTCCTGGTAGGGAAATCGCTTTGGGAACGATGTTGACAGATTCCCGGGTTTGATCGAGTGTGGTGAGCAGAACAACGAAACGAGTGCCTGTAGAAGTCCCGAGTTGAGCAGATGTCGTGACAGAACGTAAGCAAGTTTGAACCCCCACCGCGATGTTTTGAGTGAATGTTTCAAGCTCCCCACGCAACCAGGGAAACGAATGACAGGAATGAATGACAGGCAACGGGACAGTTTTCATCAATTATCAGAAGAGTGCAAGCTGTAACAGCAAATACTCGGCTCAACAATTGAGACAGCAGCCAGATAAGTATGTGAGCTTGGCACGGTGCAACGCCTCTCCGTATCGGCGCCAGATCAAGGAGATGCGATAATTTTCCACAGCTAAGTTTCAGCCCGGAACCCTCATCCCATATTATCCATTGCGGTTTGCAAGCTGCAACCACAGCCCAGCCAATATCGTTTCCACCTCTTTTCTCGTCGAAAATCTACACAAAGGTAAAGTGCCGCCTGGCGAGAAAAAAAAAAACCTACTTTGGTGTTTTGTTTAGGAATGCAGAGCAGGGAGCAGCAGTCTCATGTATTCGTCCTCACTATCAGAACGCATTTACCAGGGGTTGGTAAAATATTTCAACCGTTCCTCAGCTGTTGCGAGACGTTAAGTGAAAAAAATATGGAGACTTTGAATTTCTACGTCAAGCTCTTCAACTACTCATCAAGGCCTTAGAAAGTTCTTCATAATTAAAGCCCTCGGTGCTCAGTGAAATGCCCTCACAAATTCACCAATAGCTATTTCTGAGGTGATATTGAAGGCTACCGCCAAGCGGTAAAGTGCCCGCGAACAACATTGCATTGTTATCGTTGCCAGATGAGATTGGGCTCTGCACACTTGACTACGAACACGAGCTGGAGAACCTTCCGATTTTTCCGTGGGTGGCCATCGTGAGAACTGATCTCTCGATGACCACTGTGACCGACTGAGCATGCGACGCCGAACTGCGAGCGAGCTGGCAGAGAGCTTATGTACTCTGCAACAGTCGTGCTACCGGTATCCTTCCCCTCCAACATATTGCAGATGATGCAACTGGCAAGGAGGGGAATCCTGCCGTGGTCAGCTCACGTCCCGCAGTCTTCCCGTTGCATGATATCGCTCCAGAACTTCGTAATCCAATGTCCAGAATCCAGAGCGCCAGAGACTCCACTCGTCAGGGCTAAATCGGCCCTCCTATCTCCGCTTCAAGTCAGCGCGCCAGACTACCAGAGCGAAGCGGAGGTACGAGGGTCAATTTTAGCCCAGACGAGTACCCCCCATCGCGCTCCGGATAGATATAGGAGCAAAGGATAGCATTATGCGACCCTGTGGTTGTCAGGTCGTTCTCCCGCGCGCCAGGATCGAGTGGCCGTTTGATGTAACCATAGCTCAGCAATCACGTCATTATCAGAGAGATATGCGTCGTTTCAATCCGGGTCCGACACTCTCGTGTTCAATTCTGCCGAACACGGCTGTTGCCGGAGATATTGAGGAACGCTGCCCGGACCGGGCGGACCGGTTGCCTCCTCCCAGATACATGTACTCCCAGAAGCATCCCGTTCTCTTGGCACCAAAGACACCAAAAACGTCAAGCAGCTGTCAGGTTTTACCTAGGATCCTCGTCCGGAACATGGCGCAGTAACGTTATGCGTTTGCTGTCACAGGAGAAACAACCTTATTAATATGACAGGGGATTGGACTCTGCGAGTCAGCTGGCCTCGTTCAGCCAAACACTGAGAAACCGCGGCTCAGTGTGGGAGGTGGAGTGTGACGCCGTCGAAAAGAAGCGCCGTCAAACAGATGGGTCAACCCCACAACGCTTCTAGTTTTGGGGCAGCGCTGCCGAGAGCAGATGGGACATGTCGATGGGCTTCTTCGGATTTTGCAGTCCTTTGCATTGGCTTGTCACTAGTGCCGTTCGGAACCTGCAAACCAAGATGGGGTCCTGGGGTACCATCAAATATAACTTTGCAATATTGGTTGAACAGTTTGATGGTCTGCGGGAAATGGAAGTGTCACACCACAGGCCAAGCTTGTGGTCCAGCGTAGATTTTCCTTGTTGATGGGGAGCAATCCTGCCGAACCTATGGATGATGGTTGGCTTCATTTGTCAGATCCACCCCCCTTGGTGACAAGTGGTGCGGTGGGGGCAATCTCGTGCTGATAGCAGATCGATTGGTTGTAGGTGGTGCACTGCGTATGTACTGTAAACGCGAGGGCTGGTGGCAGGCGCGACGCGTTTTCCAGCCGCGTGAGTTCCCCACATCACGTAATCTCGAGCCTCACCAGTCAATGGCAGTCGCCATTTCGCCAAATCGGGGAACATGAAATCAATGAACTGCCGCTTGCCATCTGCCGCAAGTTCTCGGCAAGGCTGAGAACGATGGCCTCCAGTGGTGCAACCATCAAGGCCATCGAGTCGAGCACGGTATGTATTGGCTGAAGAAAATACATCACCAGTCGAACAAGAAAATTACTGACGTAAAACGTAACAATTTAGGTTCACCAAATTCAATCAGGTCAAGTCATTGTGGATCTGTGTTCTGTTGCAAAAGAACTCGTCGAGAACAGTATCGACGCAGGCTCCACAAACATCGAGGTCCGCTTCAAAAACCAGGGCCTAGATTCGATCGAGGTCCAAGATAACGGCTCGGGCATCTCGTCACAGAACTATGCATCCATCGCTCTCAAGCACTACACATCAAAACTCTCCAATTACGATGACCTATCCACTCTCCAAACCTTCGGGTTCCGCGGAGAGGCTCTGTCATCGCTGTCGGCCCTGTCCCGACTGTCCATTGTGACCTGTACCCAGCCTGAGGCTCCTCGGGCAACCAGGCTCGAATTCGAGACGTCGGGGAAACTCAAGTGTACCAGCGTCATTTCCGGCCAAAAGGGCACCACAGTCATCGTCGAGGACGTCTTCCGCGCCCTGCCGGTTCGCCGTAGGGAGCTAGAGAGAAATATCAAACGAGAATGGGCAAAAGTAATCAACCTACTCAACCAGTATGCTTGTGTGCAGACCGGTATCAAATTTACCGTCTCCCAGCAGCCCACCAAAGGCAAGCGGATGGTCATGTTTTCGACCAAGGGCAACCCTACCACCCGCGACAACATCATCAATGTGTTTGGTGCCAGGACCATGAACGCCCTGATCACGCTGGACCTCAAGCTGCAAATGACACCCACCATTGGGCCAGTCAAGAAAGGGAAATCTGTCGATCATGGCACTACTATCGAAGTCCGCATCGTCGGCCATGTATCCCAACCAAGCCACGGTGATGGGAGGCAGGCTCCTGACCGCCAGATGTTCTATGTCAATGGAAGACCCTGCAGCTTGCCACAGTTCGCTAAAGTATTTAACGAGGTCTACCGCTTGTATAATGCCTCACAGTCGCCCTTCATCTTTGCCGATATTCAACTTGATACTCATCTTTATGATGTCAATGTCAGCCCTGATAAGCGAACTATTCTTTTGCATGACCAAGGACAGATGCTTGACAACTTGAGGGAGGCGCTCATTGAGTTGTTCGAGACTCAAGACGTAACTATTCCGGTGGCCCAAAGCCAAGTTCAGAAACTTCCGCCGTTTAAAAAGGTGCACCCAGCCCGCGACGAAACACCAGCATCCGCTGGCGATAGCGACCCATCACAATGTTCAGCCAAGGCCACTGTGCTTAAAAGGCGAGTGGCAGCCCGGAATATGGAAGACGAAGCCAGCGAGAAAGATGTGGAAGATGAGGATAAAGAAGATGAAGAAGATGAGGACGATGAAGAGAACCATGCTAAGAAAGATGACGAAGATAATAAGACCGTCGTTGTCAAGGTATCTTCGCCCAAGAGGCGCCACAGGCCGATGATATTAGTCAGGCCACCAGCTGCTGACGCGGAAACCTCCTCCTTGCTCTCACGGTGGTTAGGAAAGAAGTCGGAGACACGGGTTGAACCCCGATGCACAACATCGGCTTCACATACAAGCAAGACGACCAGGCAATCTGCTGAGGAATCACACAGCCCGCCTGGGAGCCCGGAAAGAGTCCAGGCTATCGAGGAGCACTCGGAGGAAGAACCTCTCCCTAAAGCAAATAGCACAGAAGCGGAAGCCGGCGTTCGACCTGGAGAGCGGCCAATTGCCGCCATTCCACCGCCGTCCCAACCTCCGGTCCCAATATCAACCATTCTGTCTCCAAGCCGCCCGTTCAAGCGACCACAAGAAGTTGCAACGATAATCATTGGTGACCACACCGTCACAGGTGTGGTCGGCACGCCCTCTAAACGGTTCAAGACGTCAACGAGTTTCCCGCCCACCAGTTCTCTCCTTTCCGGATCAGAGGGCAAACGCACAGTTCCTCTGCCGTCTTTTGGTGGTCGTTTAAGTCAACTATTCTCCGCGGCGCAAGATTCGGAACATGAATCGAGTGATAGCCATGGCGCGGCCCCCAAGAATTTTGCTCCACCACCAGACGAGGTGGGGGCTGAATCCAATGATGAAAATCGAGAGAGCGAAGCAGACGAGGAACAGGAATTGGAGGGTGGAGACGAGGGCGATGAGGATGGCGGATCTTTGTTTGTCAGCCAACCGGAGGAAAAATATGAAGGAATAGAAGACGGCAACACAGCGGAGCGGACGGGTGATGGACCGCTATTCCAAGTTCGCTCAAGCTCAGCGGTAACAAATAATGAGCTGGACAACAACGCCACCAGCCCTGAACAAAGCGCAGCGGGTTCTCCTGTATCGGCATTCTCTGAAGGCGATGAGTCTGGTGAGGGGTCTGGCGACGACGACGACGACGACGAGGAGGAGGAGGAGGAGGAGGAGTATGTTGACGAGGAAGAGAGGAAAGTGAGGGAGGACAACAAGTTACAGGAGCTGATTGGCAAATTGGAGACTAAGGCTGCTACAATGAAGCAAACGGAGGAGGGCGAAAAGCGGTCCAAAGCCCTCATGAGAGGAGGGACCAGGCGGAAGGACTCAACACTCAACCTCCTTCAGCGGGTCAGAGTAGACAAGAGCACACTTGCCAAACGGATCGCACACTGGGATTCGCGACGACCACCTAGTATCCCACCAAAAACCGACGATGAACCCAGTGGCCTCGACGCCAAGGACGCAGAAGAGAAACTATCCCTCAAAATCACGAAATCAGATTTCGGCAAGATGCGAATCGTCGGTCAGTTTAACCTTGGATTCATCCTTGCCGTCAGAGGAGCCACACTGCCCAAGACCGAGTCCGAGTCAGGCGAAGCGCCCACAGCTGGCAGCAAGCAAAACGACAACGACGAACTCTTCATCATCGACCAGCACGCATCCGACGAGAAGTACAACTTTGAGCGTCTCCAAACCTCCACTGTCGTCCAATCGCAACGTCTCGTCCAGCCTAAGTCCCTCGAACTTACCGCCGTCGAAGAGGAAATCCTCATCGAACACACCGCCGCTCTAGAACGCAACGGCTTCGTAGTCGGTGTCGACCAGTCTGGTGACAAGGCCGTGGGGTCGCGCTGCCAGCTGCTCAGCCTACCTATAAGCCGGGAGATCACCTTCTCGGTCGCAGACCTTGAGGAACTCATCTTCCTCCTCGGTGACAACCCCTCAGGGCGCGCCACGACTGTGCCACGCCCGTCCAAGGTGCGCAAGATGCTAGCCATGCGTGCTTGTCGGAGCAGTATTATGATCGGCAGGGCGCTTTCACAAAGGCAGATGGAAAGGGTTGTTCGGCATATGGGTGAGATGGAGAAGCCATGGAACTGTCCGCATGGGAGACCGACAATGCGGCACCTATGTGGGCTTGATCTTTGGGACGGGCGGAGTTGGAATGAAGGGGACGGGTTCTGTGATGGTGGAGAAGGGAGACAGACGGACTGGCGGGCTTGGCTTGGTGGCATGGAGGGGTAGATGGATACGTCCTAACCTGTAGACGGAGGCGTTGGGCGTAACCAATAAGATCACACGAGTTTAGTAAACAAGGAAGCTGGGGAGGGGGGGACTGTTCTGCATATACCACCAATCTCTACTCGATGAGAACGATTTTTCCCTCTGCAGCCTAGTAGGTACTGCACTGCTCTTGTTTGCTACCCAATTTTGAACAACGATATTTCCACACACGAGATCTCTTCCAAGCCACCAACCCGACAGGTTCGCCCACCAGTCGTGCAATTTCACCCACGCATTCCCTCGCCAGATAAAATTCATCCAGGTTCTATTACCCTGCCCTAATCCTAACTACCGAAAATCGTGACCCATTATATAACTCCGAGGGGATAACCACCAGCGAATTTCCAACCCAACCCAAGCTAGCTCGCGAATCCCCAGAGGTATCCTACAGAAATGCGCATGCTAAACCATTATTCATCAACCGTGTCATACCTCGAGAAGCGATTGCCCGCGCGACCCTCTTCTGCGATCTTCCCACTGACATGCCGCCTACCAAATACACCGTTGTTAGACCCTGCTAGGTCGTAATCGTTGCCCGATGACACCTGTCTGTTGCCGTGATCATTCCCGCCAATCATGATCGGGGGCGTGCCAGGTTTGAGCTCGCCGTAGGGCTTGGCATAAAAATCGCTGTCAAGCTGGATGGAGCTGTCACGGTCGCGACCCTGCTCCCATCTACTATCAGTGATGTCTTGGCCCGTGCCGCTGACACGGCGGTCGTTGAGGTTGATGGCGGAGAGGACCGAGTTTCGGACACGAGCAAAGGGGGTCTTGCGCCGGGGAGGCGGCGACGCAGTTGTGGACGGCGGTCCAGGGATATACTCTGACGAAGCATCCGTGGGGTGAGACCGGAGCGGGTTGGGGTGTGCAGAAAGATCGCCGATGTCGTTCTCATTGTTGACTGGAAGTGATGAGGGGTGGTAACTGTGTGGGCGACGCCGGCTGGGGTGAGTATAGTCGTGATTGTTCTCGTCTTCGGAATCGGACTCGGGAGAAATGTTGTACCGCTGATCAAGGGCTTCGTAGGTGCGGCGCTTGGTAGCGGCATTCATGGCGCGGGTACGTTGTTGCGTACGATTGACCAAAGACTCAGAAGCATACCATGCCTCGCTAAACTTGGCAGCCCGAGGCTGGGCGGTTTGCGCAGCAGGAACAATCTCAGGACGACCAGACGAAACGGCGCTGTTCCGGTCACCCGACGGAACGGGGCTGGGTGGGTGGTTCTCGTAGGCGTCACCGAGAGGAATCTCAGTGTAGTTCCCGCGGTTGGCCGGATAGGCTGACGATCTCGATGGTGGAGCTGACATGCGCTTCGCAGCAGCGATATCGCCGGCCGAGTTGTTGTGGGGAATCTGGTACTGGCGGCTGGGGAGATCCAGGCGAGCGTCGTAGTTGCCGTTGGCCAGGGTGACTTGGGAGTTCTGACGTGTGTGTATGAAGGGAACACTGGGCGGTTTAGAGAGCTCAACCTGGGACAAGGGCCGCTCTGACATGGCTGTGAGGCGCCTGTCGCTGTCGATGGTCACAACTGATGACTTGTTCCGCTTGTGGGCACGAGATGTAAGGTGACTCTCGAGAGGGTTCATGTCCGGTGGCAACATGGTGATGCGACGGAACATGACACCCAGCCAGAGGGAGATGGAGAGCGAGACCAAGTGCAGACCGCCGGCAGTGATGAGCCCATAGTAGACGGCTGGGACGAAGTACCGAACATTGCCCTGGTCCGCAAGCAAAGTGCGCCACGCAGCGTTGCCAGCGCTAGCTTGGTTGCGGGCCGAGAGAGCACCATAGGCGTAGAGAGGCATCACACAAACATCCGACACACCGGCAAAGACATGGTACGCTGCCGAGGACCCGGGAGTGCGACCACCAGCGGGATTGGAGAGATGGTAGACGGCATATATGCAGTGGAGAATGTTCACACCCAGCTAAGAAACGCCAATCAGTGTCACTCTTGATCCCATGGCATTTGTGAGCTGCAGGCGGAGAAGAACTCACCGTGATGCGGACCACCCAGCCTGTGAGCGGTTCGACATTGCTGATGAGCACCATCAGCACCAAGAGACCGACGGCTGCGACAAGCTCAAGGACTCGGAGACCTAATTGTACTCTACGCATCCATCGAATCCATGCCTTGGTGCTGCGGCCCATTGTCCGGAAATTCAGACGTCCGTTGGGCACCATGTGCGTGCTGGGAGGAGGCTTATGTTAGCGTTCTGTCCGCAGATAATTTTGGAGGCGGTTGGAGCATTTTCTCTAGTCGCTCCAGTCCGGGCCGTCGCAACGTTTTCCTTGTGACTGGAATGCGGAAGCGGGGCATCTACATACTCAGGATGGCGATTGACTGAGATGAGCGGGCCATTTCGCTTGGTTTTTTGCTTTCTGGAATTTTTCGACTCATAACTGGAACGGGTGACGGCCTTGGGATCAAATGTCGAGGCGGGGAAGCGCTCGCTGTTGGTGACGGCTTCGTAGATGAACGGCTGCCGCGTGCCCCCCATCTTTCAGTGCCGCCTGCGCTCAATGGAACTGAAATATATCTGACAAAAGGTGGCGAGAGAGTTGCAACCTTTGTGAGAGAGATGGCCTGCGTGTCCCAGCCGCAGCGTCGCCTTATGTGGGCGAAAGGTTTCCTATCTTTTTATTGGCGTTACTACGGTAACCTGCACATGCTGCTGAGCACCTTTCCATCGGGCTGACTGTGACGGGATAGCCCAGCCAATGATGTGCCCCGGGATGCGCCGGCGGGTAACCAGGGCAGCTGTTTCACCCCCATCACCACGGTGGTGGATTCACCAGTGAAAAGTTGCGGAATTGCGAATCAAATAGTTCTTGTGTCAACGGAGTCAATGTGGTGCAGAGAATAGATGGGTACCGGGTCAGGGTTCACTGGGATATGGGCCAAGCCCGCTGCAGTGTTCCTGCTCCACCCTGGGAGCCGCTGACGGAGGATGACGTCGGCTTTTCCACGACTTTGGGTATTTTCTCGCGTCTCGCTCCACCCCTTTTACAGCCGCCTCCTACCTTGCGTCATGGCATATTTTGTGCGGCCCAAACCAAGGGTGTGCCCGAATTGGCAGAGCACTCTCAACGCTTGCTTCACCCCATTTTGGTCCTCGCGTGGCATCGCCTCGGCCCCCGCATCACGCAAGAATGGAAGCCCTTGCCGCATCGCTGTCATCGGCTCCGGACCTGCCGGCTTCTACACGGCCTACCGCGCCATGACTCGGATCCAGGGCGCCAAGGTCGACATGTACGAGTCTCTGCCCGTGCCCTTTGGTCTGGTCCGCTTCGGAGTCGCCCCAGATCACCCCGAAGTTAAGAACTGCCAGGAAAAGTTCGACGAGGTTGCATCTTCACCCGACTTCACCTTTATCGGCAACGTCTCTGTCGGAAGCCCCAGCGACCACACCGACGGCGCTTCCATCTCGCTTTCCGCCATTCTACGCCACTACAACGCCGTAGTCTTCGCCTATGGCGCATCCAAGGACCGCGCCCTGGGTATTCCCGGCGAATCTTTGTACGGTGTGTACTCGGCCCGAGAGTTCGTCGGTTGGTACAATGGCCTGCCTGAACATGCCCGTCTTGCTCCCGACCTCACCCAAGGAGATGAAGCCGTCATTATTGGACAGGGAAATGTAGCCTTGGACGTCGCCCGTATGCTGCTCGAGGACGTTGATGTCCTCCGCAAGTCCGACATTGCCGCCCACGCCCTCGAAACGCTAGCCAGGAGCCGGGTTAGACGGGTGCATATCGTTGGCCGTCGCGGCCCCATGCAGGCTGCTTTCACTATCAAGGAGATACGAGAACTAATGCGGCTCCCTTTTGTCGCCTTCCACCCCATCGACAAATCCCTGATCCCATTGAACCCAGCTCAACTCCCCCGCGCCCCGCGCCGTCTTATGGACATCCTACTTAAGGGATCCCCCAACACCTCTTCTCCGATGAGCAAATCCTGGTCCCTTGACTTCTGTCTCACCCCGAAGACGTTTCTTTCCTCCCCCAATGAGCCAGGATCTCTCCGGCTTGCCGCCACCGAGCTTGAGCACACAACGCTCTCCTCTCCCTTTGATCCCCACGCTTACGTCCTCGGCACCGGTAAGACAGTGACTGTCTCTTCATCGGTCGCCTTCCGCTCAATCGGCTACAAATCGGTACCGTTGCACGGCTTCTCCGACCTTGGCATCCCTTTCGATGAGGCCCGTGGCGTCATCAGCAATGATGGTCGCGGTCGCGTCCAACACGAGGAGCGCGATTTGGGCGCCGCCATGGAGCTCGGAACCTTTCCCGGTCTGTACTGCGCCGGGTGGGTCAAGCGGGGGCCGACAGGCGTTATTGCCTCGACGATGCAAGACGCGTTTGCGACGGCTGATGCGATTGCTCAGGACTGGGCCTCAACGATACCATTCCTGAATGAGCCCGCCGGAGGGGAAGTTTGGGGGTGGGAGGGTGTGCAGCGCGAGACAGGCCTTGCGCAGGCGCAGGTGGTAAACTGGGCAGACTGGAAGAAAATTGATGACGTCGAAAGGGAAAGGGGTAGGATAGAGGGGAAGGTGAGGGAAAAGTTTGTTAGGATCGAGGACATGCTCGCCGTGCTCAAATGAGGCGCACCATGAGGCAACGGGCTTGTATTTAACCCTCGAAAGGTCGTTTGCGTGGCACTCTACGACTAAGTAGCTGGGTAAAACCCGCTCCATATGCCCTGCAAACACCACATGGACAGCTTTTTCCCAAGTCTAAGGGCTCGGCGATTCAAGGGTTTGGCGGGGAAATTCAAGACTTCGGATTTCAAAACCAGAACATGCATATATTGCATAACGCCTCCCAAACAGCCTTCTAGCTGTTTAGGTACAGTACAAACCCCTAGTTCAACACTTATCAAGTCCCACGCCAATGAATTTTTAGGGTTTGGCTTGTCCATTGTATGTCGGTACTTTTTGTTTCTTGTAGGCTATGCTTTGGAAAGCTTCTCTGTGAGCTCCGGCACCTTTTCGAACAAATCTCCTACTAACCCGACATCTGCAACCTGGAAGATGGGCGCATCCGCATCCTTGTTAATGGCCGCAATTACCTTGCTGTCTTTCATGCCCGCCAAGTGTTGAATGGCGCCAGAAATGCCCACCGCCATGTACAATTGTGGAGCGACAACCTTGCCCGTCTGCCCGACCTGCAGGCTGTTGTCAGCGTATCCGCTGTCTACGGCGGCGCGCGAGGCGCCCACAGCCGCACCCAGAGCATCTGCCAAGGGGAGCATGATCTTGTCAAACTCCTCCTTAGACTTGAGGCCGCGTCCACCAGACACTACCCTTCCAGCGGTCGCTAGGTCGGGACGGTCCGACTTGGCCAGATCCTCGGAAACCCAGTCGGTAGAGCTCTCAGCCTTGGGGTCGACACCATCCTCCATGGCTGCGGCGCCATCACCGATGGCCGCAGCTGGGAAGGAGGTACCGCGGATGGTGATGATCTTGATGGGATCCGAGGACTCAACCGTGGCGATGGCATTGCCGGCGTAAATTGGCCTTACAAACGTTTTGTCGTTTTCAATGGCTGTGACGTCCGAGACCTGTTGCGAGTCAAGCAGGGCCGCTACGCGCGGCATCAAGTTCTTGCCAAACGCTGTGTGCCCAGCGATGACATGCGTATAGCCACCCTTCTTGATATTCTCGATGAGGAGGGGTGCATAGTTCTCGGGGAGACCCTATTGTTAGGCAACATGTTAGTCGGATGGGCTATGACAATATCAGGTAAAGTAAGGGGGCAGAATGACGCACTTTGTCATATGCGCTGTTGTCGACGGAAATGACTTTGTCGACGCCTTCAACCTTCGTTGCCTCCTCAGCGACGGTCTTTATGCTGCTGCCAGCGACGAAGGCGTGGATGGAGCCACCCAGCTTCTGCGCAGCGGTAATAGCGCTCAGAGAGCCTATGTTCAGCTTGCCATCTCTTTGCTCGAGGACGGCGAGAGCCGAGAGCAGTCGCCGCAGCGCCGCCGGTGACCTGTTCAGTGAAGGCGTTGTCAAAAATGCCCGCCGGCCCGCCGATAACATGGTGCTGAATTCAATTGACTTCTCTCCCGACAGAGGTACACAGTTCAGAGCGTTAGGGGGAATGAGATGGTGAGATCGACGCAGGTCCAGAATCCAGCTTCGGTGCTCGTCCATGACGGGTTGCGACGGCCCGAGGTTAAACGTCGCATCCCTAACCCTTGCCCGGCGAGTTGTGCACGTGACCTTCGGTGCCTTGAGGCTTGTGCTCGACATTGGCGGCCCGAGCGCCAACAAGCTTGCTTCCAGCTGGTCTGGTCGCGAAATTCTCCAACGCGACTCTCCATCACGAACCAGCCCCCCCAGGCCATCATATCACGGTGCGCATTGAAGTGCTCAACGAAATCTTCATTTACCCTCTTACACTTGGAATCGCTGCATACATTCATCGATTGATTGCGTACAAAAAGGTGCATCGTCTCCCGACGCTCTCTTCTGCCGACAATTTCTGGTCTTGCACGGTCTTCTGAGACCGCCCTCGATTCGCTGCACTCGGTTCACATTGTCTCGAACATCGCAATGGAGGACGGGTCGGTGAGTTATGGCACGCCTACAAATGGCGCATCGCCAAGCGCCAATCCAATTCTCGCGCAACCCCCACTCGAGGCTCCAAGTGTTGGCGACCAGAGCGAAGGTAGCTTTCTCTTATTCTTCGCGTGGCATTGCCCAAAACTGACATATTCTCTTTCACATCCAGACGTCCAGATGGGAGAAGGACTAGAACCCACCATCAAGCAAGACAGCACAACACCTGCTCCCGGCGTTAATTCAGATAACCCGCTCGATGCGCCAGATGGGCCTACTGCCGAGACGACCAGGGACGACGAAGAGATGGGCGATGCGCCGAAGAACGAGTCGGCCCAGAATGGTGAAGGCGCTGGTGGCGCTGATGGCACATCCGAAGTCAAGACCAAGGAGTCAATTGAGAATGCTGCCCGCGAACACCTCATCTCGCAGACCCATTCTATCGTCTTGCCAAGCTACAGTACATGGTTTGACATGAATACCATCAACAGTATCGAGCGCAAAGCCCTCCCTGAATTCTTTAACAGCAGAAACCGGAGCAAAACTCCTGCCGTTTACAAGGACTATCGTGATTTCATGATTAACACCTACCGTCTGAACCCGGCCGAGTATCTTACTGTTACTGCTTGCAGACGCAATCTTGCCGGCGACGTCTGTGCTATCATGCGTGTCCACAACTTCCTCGAGCAATGGGGCTTGATCAACTACCAGGTAAGATTGTGTGGTACGTTGCGTGCGAACTAGTGCATTCTGATGCCTGATAGGTGGATGCCGACCAACGGCCCTCTCATGTTGGCCCCCCCTTTACGGGGCACTTCAAGATCATTTGCGACACTCCTCGCGGTCTCCAACCATGGCAGCCTGCTGCTGACCCCGTGTTAACCGAAGGCAAGCCGAATAAGGATACTGAGGCCAAGGCCAGCGCCACCCCGGCTCCGAAGAGCGAGCTCAATCTTGAGGTTGGACGCAACATCTATGAAGCCAACGCTAAGCACAACAAGCTCAACAAAACCAATGGTGACACAAATGGAGTCTCGGTTGACGACCTCGCAAAGGCGCCGATCGTCAAGGTCAACTGCTGCAACTGCGGCGTTGATTGTACTAGAGTCTACTATCATAGCTCGCAGGCCGACCAAAATTCCAAAACGAAATACGATCTCTGCCCGAGTTGCTACCTGGAAGGTCGGCTGCCCGGAAACCAGAGCAACGCTCAATATACCCGAGTCGAAAACCCTCAGTACTCGGCCATCCTCGATCGCGATGCACCTTGGACCTACCCTGAGCTTGTCAAGCTCCTCGAAGCCATTGAGCGTTACGACGATGACTGGGGCGAGATCGCTGATTATATCGGCACCCGGACGCGTGAGGAATGCGTTCTTCAGTTCTTACAGCTTGACATTGAGGACAAGTACATGGACTCGGAGAGACTAGATGCACCTATTGGTCTCCAGATGTTGGGTAGCCATGGTGGACAGCTTCCCTTCAGCCAGGCCGATAACCCCGTCATGTCGGTGATCGGCTTCCTTGGTAGTCTTGCAGACCCTGCCAGCACCGCAGCAGCGGCTGGCAAGTCTTTTGAGGTACTCAGGCAAGGTCTCCGTGACAAGCTCGAAAAGAGCGACTTCTCAGGGGCTAATGGCAAGGGTAAGGAGAAGGAGGGAGGCGATTCAATGGAGGTCGACGTCAGTCAAGAAGTCACGACTACCACCGTCACCACAACCACAAAGACGACCATCAATGCATTGGCCAAGATTCCCTTGGCCACAATCGGAGCGAGGTCGGGCGGTCTAGCGACGCACGAGGAACGCGAGATGACAAGATTGGTCTCGGCTGCTGTGAATAGCACGCTCGAGAAGCTTGAGCACAAGCTGAAGTACTTCAACGAGATGGAGGCGGCGCTACAGGCCGAGAAACGAGAGCTGGAGCGTGCACGCCAGCAACTGTTCCTGGACCGTCTCGGCTTCAAGCGGCGTGTTCGTCAGGTGCAGGAAGTCTTTCGCACGGCAGCAACGGCTGGCGGAGAACAGGGAATGCGGCTGACACAGGATCTATCGCTAGAATCGGATCGCATGAGCTTTTACGCTCCACCTACAGCTGGGGCGATCCAGCCGCTGAGTGCCGAGGGCCAGATCAAGAGCTACGAAGCCTAGGAGGCATCGAACTCATATGCTGGCTCGTCGCGAATTGAGATGCCAGCGGAGGAGCACATACGACCCCCGCTGCATGCGTGCTGGACGGAGCAGAATCTTTTCAATCGGCCAGAGGCGTACAACTCTCATCGTCGATTTGGTCAGTTTCCTCAAGGAGATATGCAGAGCGTGCGTCGACAGCCACCTCTCCATACCCAAAGCCCGGCACTCGCTCATCCTCTGTCTGTGGTTCCTGTTCCGGGAGTCGTCCCACACTCGCCCAATCCCGTTCCGCGTATGTCTCGCATTGCGGAACATCACGATTGGCGCGATATTTATCGGGAGTTTTGATTGGGACCTGAGATTTTCTATTAGGGCATGCTTTTTGTCTCGCTTTTCTCCTATCTGAATTTTTCTAGGCGCATTGGTTGGTAGTCAGGAATGATATGCGATGGCAGGTTTTCCCGAGATTTCCTTGTTGCTGACCTGGCTGGCAGAGGGGTTGCTTCCGGTTTACGAAAAGGAAGCTTGTATGTATAGCAGGTGCGCTTTTGCTATTAAATCTGGTGTCTGGATTGGGCTGGGTGGAGGAGTAGAGCGGCCGTTTATGGGATCGAATTTTGGAGAAACATCGCCAAATTTTAGGTCTGTAGCTTTGGAACAAAACATGAAGAGACCCAATAAAAAACCATATCGCATGCAGTGCTGTAGGTGGTGTCTCGCAGTCAAGGCATTCCGCACGCAAGCGGCTTTCTAGCATGTGAATTTGGGTGCGCTCCACTTGGCCGCCCGGCCCGCTGCGAACCGTGAACCACATGTCGCGTTACAGAATTGGCACCGCTGACTCGGCAATGCCGGGGCACTGCGAGGCTAATGACGGCAATTAGCCTCGGCTTGAGGGGCCGTTCGGACAAGCGCAGCCAGGTCCGAGCCGCTCACCCGCTCCACTTGAACTTGGAGGAATTGGGGAAACTTGGAGGGCCACATGGGACCTGTCCCACATGCACTCCATAACAAGCTCGATCAATGTCTGAAGCCTTCGATGCGACGGACCCTCGACCTAGAAAAGTTGCCTAGGTCTGCGTACCTTTGAGGGACAGACCCTACGCTCCCGTGCTTGCCCTGCTTCTTGCCCGAGTTGCAGGTTCTCTGATCGCCTCCCTCCCCCGCCTCACCTCCGTGCCTCTCCTCCTCCGTGTCTTGTGGTTGTGCGTCCCGCTTCCACCCCCGAGATCCACACGCGAGACATAGCAAAATTCCAACCCGTTGGGATGTTGGCTTCGCTCATACGTACAGAGGCTCGGTCTCCCGCGCTCAGGAATATTATCAGACAGACAAAACAACAGAGGATAGCCTTCGCCATGGCGCCAGAGGGCAGACGAAGCAACAGCTCACTCCCTCCTGGTAAGTCGCGCTCCCGATTTCGGAATAAATGCAGATGGACTGACGGGTCACCGTCGCACAGGTTATGTCGAGGACAAATCCAAGGGTCCAATGCTGCGCTTCCAGGAGTCACTCCCCCGTCTCCCCGTGCCAACGCTGGAGCAAACAGCCCAGCGCTACATCAAGACGCTCCGTCCTCTGCTGTCCAATTCGGAGTTAGAGGCTAGCACCAAGGCTGTTGAGGAGTTCATTGCTCCCAATGGGCCCGGTCGCAAGCTGCAGGAAAAGCTCCTCGCCCGGCGCGAGGATTCCAAGCACAAGAACTGGCTCTACGACTGGTGGAACGACGCCGCCTACCTAAGCTACCGCGACCCCGTCGTGCCCTACGTTAGCTATTTCTACTCGCACCGGGATGACCGCAGGCGACGCGATCCCGCCAAGCGCGCAGCCGCCATCAGCACTGCCGTTCTCGAGTTTAAGAAGCAGGTCGACCAAGGCACCCTCGAGCCCGAATATATGAAGGGACGTCCCATCTGCATGGACAGCTACAAGTGGATGTTCAATGCCAGCCGAGTTGCCGCCAAGCCAGCTGACTTCCCCATCAAGTTCGACCCCGCCCAGAACAAGCATATTCTGGTCATCCGCAAGAACCAGTTCTTCAAGGTGGCTCACGAGGTCAACGGCCTGCAACTTACCACGGCTGAGCTCGAGCAGGCTTTTCGCCGTGTTTACGAGCTTGCCAACGCTCAGCGTGCACCTGCGGTTGGCGCGCTGACGTCAGAGAACCGCGATGTCTGGACTGATGCGCGTGCAGTCCTGCTCGGGGCCAATCCCGCCAACGCCAAAGCCTTGGAAGCTATCGAGTCAGCATCCTTTGTCGTGTGCCTAGACGATGCTGCGCCCGTCACCCTCGAGGAGCGCGCGCACGCCTATTGGCACGGTGACGGTCAGAACCGCTGGTACGACAAGCCGCTGCAGTTCATTATCAACGACAACGGCACCTCGGGCTTCATGGGCGAGCACAGCATGATGGACGGTACCCCTACCCACCGGCTCAATGACTATGTCAACGATGCCATCTTCAACAACAAGCTCGACTTCTCCGACCCTGACGCGCGGTCTGGGCTTCCCGAACCGCAGGCGATTCGCTTCGTCGTGAGCAAAGAGGTTCAGGCCGATATTGACCGTGCCGTGCGCGACTTCAACAATGTTATCGGCCAGCACCAGCTCGCCGTTCAAGCCTACCAAGGCTATGGTAAGGGTCTGATCAAGAAGTTCCGTTGCTCTCCCGATGCCTACGTCCAGATGATCATCCAGCTCGCCTACCACAAGATGTACGGTAAGAACAGGCCCACATACGAGTCGGCTGCCACGCGCCGCTTCCAGCAGGGACGTACCGAAACCTGCCGTAGTGTCTCTGAGGATAGTGTGAACTGGACTAGTGCCATGGCCGACCCCACTGTCGACGATAAGACACGGATTGGCCTCTTCCGCAAGGCCATAAACTCGCACATTGAATACATCAACGCTGCCTCAGACGGCCTGGGCGTTGACCGCCACTTGTTCGGTCTCAAGCGTCTTCTCGAACCCGGTCAAGAAGTCCCTGCCCTCTACAAGGACCCGGCTTACACATACTCTTCCTCTTGGTATCTGTCGACCAGCCAGCTAAGCTCCGAGTTCTTCAACGGCTACGGCTGGAGCCAAGTCATCGACCAGGGATTCGGCATTGCCTATATGATCAACGAGAACAGGTATGTTTTTTCGCCCGCTTTACACACATGCAACCAAGCCAGTTGATAATTTGTGTTGTTTAGCCTCAACTTCAACATTGTATCCAAGGGCCTGGGTAGCGATAAAATGGGCTACTACCTTGCTGACGCGGCTGCTGACATGCGCGACCTCCTCATGCCTACCATCGAGGCTCCCAAGGCCAAGCTCTGAGCCTCTTCGTTGTTCTGTTCTATCAGCATCAAAGCTGGCCCTGTTGTTTGGACATATAAGAGATACTCATTTGCAAACTAAGCGGGGGCGTAGGGTATAGATATTTTATTTTGTCTGTGCAACAAAGTAAAATGTTTCAAATAGACCTGACTATATCATGTTTGCGGTGTGGGGAGCTTCCCTTTTGTCATCATCATGAATAAGGGGTCTGCTAATGAACAGCAGAGAGAACAACAGAGAGGTGTGAAGTGCATTTTCAGCGATTGCATGGTCATTTTCTCGGAAACAAATGCAAATGACCCTTAACACGAAAGGTACCTGCTCATGGCTCTAGATCCCGCCACCCCCCTTCCCGCCTGCAGTCCTCGCCAGGTAGCCTATCAAGCCCAAGAATGCAGTAGTGCAACAAACCCAAATGTCTGCCTGCGCGAGACGTGGCACGTGTTGGTAGGCGTTGAAGGAAAATATTTACGTGCCGGGTTAGAAAATAAGACCTGGGAGCTTCGAGGCGAGCCCTCTAGAAACGAGAGGTATCGCTTGAATGAGTTGTTTTCTTTGTAAGCCGTAAAGGAAGATGCCTTAGATTGACCCTTCTACGGTTGCCAAGTTGTAAATGACCACGCGAACAATTACGGACCAACCTCTAAACAAAGCCACATCGCCTCAGTGAAGTCATTGAGTCAGGAAGTTAGGTATCGGGGCAAATACAAGTGTTCCACAAACTTGATTTCTCACAGCGCGGGAGGGCCTATCCGTCACTGCTATGAGGGAAGGCGTCCCCGCTTTTCGATGCAATTCAAAATGGCTATATATCGTCTACACGCGCTTAAGTTGTCCGAACACGACCTACCCAGCGTGGGACACAATCTCGTTCACCATATCGCCCTTCTCCTTGTCATAGTACGAGCAAATCTGCGAAGGTAGTGGTACCTCCCTGTAGTCGTCATCATCGTCGTCAATTACATTGAGGTTGACGCCAGCTGATTTGCTGGTAAAGATGCGCGTGGAGATGCTTTCCTTGCTAAAGTAGATCTGGGCGCCGTCGATTTGGTCGAGCATGACGGTGGGGACGGCACCGAGAACCTGGAGGGCAAAGTTCTGCGACTTGACGGCGTCGACTGTTGAGACGAGCGATTCGACCACCAGGGAAAGGCGGTTAGTATTCTCAATGGTCACGGCGTTGGCCTTGCCTCGCACGATGATGGTCGTGTTGCTGCACTTGGAAATCAGGATCGAGTGCGAGATGCTGGCGTCGATTTCGATGGGTTGTTGCTCCTTTTCAAAGTTTTCCTGGTGTAGGGTCAGCACCTCCCATCACATATTCAGACAATGTGAGACATACGACAGTCCATTTGTTGCCTTCAAGCTCCTTCTTGGGCGGCTTCTTAACCCGCATGCTCTCGGGCTTGGGCTTCTTTCCGGGCGCAGGGCTCTTGCCACGCACCGAGCCATCGCGCTCAGGAACAGTAGAAGACGCCCTCAAGGATGGGTTCTTATGTGTCATCTCGGATTTGTCAACCTTACGGAGACCCCTGGTGACAGCCTCACCCTTGTTGAGTTCTGAGAAGACGGCACCAAGACCCCCTGCGGCGGCGGGTTCCGGCTTTACCTCGTTGATTTGTAAGACCGGCGGGGGGCCCGGCGGCGGAGGTGGTGGAGGGGCGCCACCAGTCCAGGGTACGGGAGCTGCCGGGGCAGCCGCCAGAGACTTGGCAACTTCTTGCGCAGGTCGACCCTTAGGATTCCAGGGCACACCGTTGGGGAAATAATTTTTGACGTAATCAGTCAAATCACGGAAAATTTGGTAGTATGACTGAATCCACTCGACCATTTTAGGGTCCCTGTCCGCTCAGTTAGAACCAAACTAGCGGAGAGTATAGCACAGCTAACATACCTGTCCTTGGCGTCCTTCAAAACGCGGTTGCCAAAGAACTGGGCAGAACCCAGGTATTGCTCGACATGTTTGTACGTTCTGCTGTCCACCGTCACCCAAGCCGACACCATGAAGCCCTCAGCCACAGCGCTGAGCTGGTTGAAGACGGGGCTCCCTCGATTTGAGTCCTTGATATTGCTGACCTCCATCAGAGCCTCGTTGATGGGCTTCAGAAGGTCCTGGTACACAGACATCTCGGCGCCGGAAAGGTCGGGCTTCTTGGACTTGGTCGTAATAAGAAGGAACTTGCGTTGCTCCTGAAAACCTTTGACAACTTTGGCGGCCTGTTTGCGTAAGGGTCAGCCGTATTTTCTCGTGGTGGAGGGTGGGAGATCAGAAGTCCCGCGCCATACCTGTTCGGCGATCAGGCCGCCAATTCCTTTGCTGATATTTGCATATTTCTGCACCGACTGTTCGATAAAGTTGTCAAACTCCTCGATGGACTCCGGGACGGGCTCTGGCGGGGGCGCCGGGGCAGGAGCTGGGGAACGGACGGCAGCGGGGGTAGTAGCCGACGAGGTAGCGGCGGAGGTGGACAGGTTCGAGGCTCCGGATGGAGGCGGCACGACGCTTTGTTGGAGAGCCGGCACAGCCTGGGGGAGCTCTACGACCGACGAGGCGATGTCCTCGAGTCTTGCCGTAGCGGCTTCGAGCCTACGCAACCAGTTAGGAAGAGCGTCCGCGTACGATGTGGCCAGTCGCGCCACGGGTGCTGGCATGATCGCGGTCGCAGACTTTGCAGTTGCGCCCTTGAAGGAAACAGAAAGGGTCGACGCACCTCTTGATGAGGGTTGTAAAGTTGTGCATATTATTTGTAGCCATGGTAGGTTCAAGGCACTGTGCTGATGGAGCAGCTTCGTCCAAACTCTGAAATGCTGGCTGGGATCGTCTGGCTTAAACAGCAAGCGAGCACGGTCGTAGTACGGACAAGGTTTGGGGAGCAAAGGGTATTTATTATATTATGATCGCAATGACTGCTGTCGTGCTGCTGCGCAAAAGCTGAGACGTTGGGGTGTGGAACTTCTGACAAGATCCCCCGGGCCAGAGCCGGACCCCTGCCCCTGCAACCTTGCATCAAGAGCTGCGGGGAGCTTGGACTACCTCGAGTTGTTTTGTCACTAGGAGCCATTGACTTTTGACAACTTCCAGGTTGATGCTTTGCGCGGGTCGATGTTGAATTGCATCCCGAATTACAGCCATGCTAATAATTTCAATCTTAATCCGACGATATCAACGCTGCAAAATCGAAGCAACATATCCAATCGCTGCTCTGATCTCCGAAAAGTTTCAGGCATGCATGGCCCACTTAGAATTTCAGGTAGCCAGGGGAAGCTCAAATGGGGGTTTCACAGAGGGGACGCCTTCTAGAGATTACTGTAAATCGGTGCAAAGCTGATATCTCTCGACCGGTTCGGATGAGAACGCTGGGAAACGCGAGAGTGTTCTTTTACTGTGCGGGGTATTTGTATCCGTGAGCAAGAGACCCCCCTCGCCTGGGAGTGATGCGTATAACCTTTTGCTACAATCCAACCCCTGAAAGATTGTTAGCATGCGACTTGGTGAATATCGAAGAGGGGTGTGAGCAGCACATGAACAGCTGGGAAGCTGTTCTGCAGCGGGTTAAGGTAGAATATTTAGGCCTTAATTCCAATATTCAAGGCCCTGAGATATACTCGCTAAGGTCTTGAAACTCTTCGCTGAGGCCTCAAGTTTCCATCATCAACACCTCAAAAATAAGAAAGAATGCCAGGGCAGTTTTGATCCACAGGCTGTAGCCAACCGTAAAGTACCGCGTGAACAATCTTTCAGGGGTTGGACTGTGGCCATGAATATTTCCGGGCCAACCTCCCCCCGGCATTCTTTTCTATTTTTAAGGGGTTATGATGGAAACTTGAGGCCCTAAGGAGTAAATTCCAAGGCCCTAAATGTTAGAGTTAAGGCCCAAATAAACTGTGACTTCTAGCTACGAAGCTGACAACCTAAAGTCTCACTGCCAGGTCGCAAACGCAACCATTTCTCATGCAGCGTCAGGCACCAAAATGCCTGCCTGAGCCGCCCCGAGCACCTGCAACCCCGAAACTCAACCAGTCGAGGCGTCTGTAACTTCCCGTTTTGCAGCAAGGCTGCATCCCACGGTCTCCACTTGACATCGCGGTGGCACCCTGCTGGGTCAAGCTGACTCTCTCCTTCCCTCCTTCCCTTTTCACATTCTTTTACCCGAATTAGTAAATCAACGGTCATTTACCAGTAATTTTCTCTCGATTTTCATCTAGACACACTCGACCATTGTCCCTTCGGAGACATGGCCCTGGACAAGGCCGCAGTAAGTCTAAGTCGGGCCGGAGACGGCGCACACAAGAAGACTGAGCCCTCCTCCGATGGGGCATCTCAGTCCATCGACTTTGTTACACTGGGAATGTTCATTATCGGTACGCTGTTGCAGAGCCATAACCAGTTCCTTCTTTTTGCCAGCTAACATACCTAGATGAGATCCATTACCCACCTCCAAAACCCCCAGTCGTCGACATCCTCGGCGGGGCCGGCACATACTCGGCGCTTGGGGCACGGCTCTTCTCACCTCCACCACTCTCTGAGACAGTTGGCTGGATTATTGACCGGGGCTCCGATTTCCCGGAGCCCATCGCTACAGACATATCCGCGTGGGCGACTTCAGTTGTTATGCGAACCGATCCTTCCCGGCTCACCACGCGTGGCTGGAATGGGTATGTTTCGGACGGGGACCCTTCACGTCGCTCCTTTAGATACCTCACAGCTAAGAAACGCCTTACGGCTGATGACCTTATTGGCACCCCCCTCCTCCACGCCCGCGCCATACACCTCATCTGCTCACCTACACGCTGCCAGGAGCTCGTCACCGAAATTCTCTCCAAGCGTAAGGATGATGCTTACGAGCGCGACCCCGAGATGAGCACCTACACGCGACCAATTTTTATCTGGGAACCCGTACCCGACTCCTGCACCCCGAATGAGCTGTTGAACTGCACCAATACGCTCCCGCTCGTTGATATCTGCAGCCCCAACCACTCTGAACTTGCTGGCTTCATGGGCACCGACGGCCTTGACCCAGATACAGGCAAAATCAGCACCGATCAAATCGAGCGCAGCTGCGAGCAGCTCCTCGCTAGCATGCCCCTGCAGAGCTACACGCTAGTCGTCCGCGCCGGTGATAAAGGCTGCTATGTCGCCCGAAATGGCGGCCGGAAGCGTACTTCCTATAAGAGCACCGCTGGCGCTAAGAAGAAGAAAAACGAGTACATTCGCGGCGGCCTGCGGCCTGACACGGATATGTTAGCGCTATTCGCTGGACTGATGCAAGATGACGAGGGCCATGTCGCGCGTGAGGAAATCGAAGTCGATCCAGGACTGGAAAAGTGGTTTCCATCGTTCCACCAGGGCGAAGTCAGCGTGGTGGATCCCACCGGGGGGGGGAACACGTTTCTGGGTGGGCTCGCCGTGGCACTGGCTAGGGGCAAGACCATTGAGGAGGCGTGCGCTTGGGGAAACGTGGCGGCGAGTTTCGCCATTGAGCAAATAGGCGTACCGGTCCTGGGACGTGACGGGGATGGGAATGAGACATGGAATGGCGTACGGGTTGAGGCGAGGCTTGTGGAATACCAGGTGAGACTTGGAATGATCAGTTGATTCTGTGAGCTGGAAGGGGGATAGACTTGATTTACATTGATTAGGGCTTGAGAGCGTGGGCGAACACGCGGTGGAGTCCATCTGGGGGGTTCTTTGATGTTCAGTTATGACATGACAAGGCCATACACTGGAGTTGTGCAGTTGTTATTTTATAATGAACGGATGGGATGCGATGCGATGGAATAGATCAAGTCAGAGGACTCTTGTGCATACCTAGAAGATCGGTTGAACTTGACCATCCCGCAGATATCTCCTTGTCTAGGACGCTGTCCACAGCAACCAACTATCTATCTTCCTCGCTAGCCCGCCTGTCATTGTTTTTCCTTCCTCTAGTTTTCGAGATACAAGATAAGTCGACAGAACCGGAACATTGCTTGTTTGCTTGACCTTGACCCTCGCTGATAGATGATGCCCGACCATGAACCATCCATCCCTCATCCATTTTCTGTCACCTCACCAATCATTACCTCTGCTAATCATCTCTTTGTCTGATTCATAACAGCCTTTTAAATCTTGTAGACCAGTTCGCCATCAGAGAACCTATCCAGCATGTTAGCACCTCGCACAGCAAAACCAAAATCGACCCAAGGGGAATACTGACATAATCTGATTCCTCGTTGTCATCTCCCTTAGCGCCTTAATAGCTTCGTTCTTGGCAAAAGCCGCGCCGCCCGTCCGAGCTATCCTGGTATTGACCGCTTCAATCAACTCGTCCACCTCGGCCGCGTCGTCTTCAAACAGTGGCGTGTTCAACAACTGGCCTAACGTGCGGCGGAATAGTTCAAGGCGCTGCTCGTTGAGAGCTCCGTCCTCCTCTTCGTCCTCGTCGCCTTCAGCGTCGTCGTCGTCATCTTCATCGCTGTTGTCGTTGACCTCCATCGAAGCGGCGCTCCTCGCCAAGCTCGAATCAACGTCGTCACCGCGCTGTCGCCTACTGCTTCCCGAGGCACGCGATTGCGACTGCGATTCGAGCTGCGATGCGGGGACCGACGAGGCGAACGAGAACTGGGACGAGGAACCAGTGGCGCCGCTGCTGGTTCCTGTGGTTCGGATAGACCTGCGCGGTGTAGCGTCGTAGATGTTGTCTTCGGCGACACGGTCGTCGTCTCCTTCGGGAGACCCGCCCCGAGCCGGAGTACCGTTGGTTCTGTGACGACCGTTGGCAGCTGTGGCACGCTGACTCCGGGTGGTAGAACGACCTACACTTCGCCGGCTGGTGCTTCTGCGGGCGTTAGCGCCGCCGTCGCCATCATCCTCATCCTCGTCTTCAGAACTCTCCTCGGAGGAGCCGTTGTCATCAGCTGGCCGGGTCTTCCTGCGCTTCTTGCGCGACTCGTCTTGAACCACTTCTTTGAAGAGGGCAAATCGTAGGATACCCTCAGCGGCGGCAGCGTCACGCTCCTCTACGCGGTTGGATAGGCGGGCCTTGGCGTGGGCGGTGGCGAGACGGATTAGCGTCTCGAGGGTACGCACCGTCATGGGGCTGGTCTTGCGCTGGTTGCTCTCCATGTCATCGTTGCGTAGACCGACAAAGATGTCGCGGATGCGGTCTGACGCCTCCTGGGTCAAGACGGGTTTTATCCTGGTCTTGGCGTACTGGATGTACTTTTTCATGAAAGGGATACTCAAGACTTCAGGCTTCTTGTTCGCCCCACGGCCTGTACCACGGACACCAGCGTGAAGCATTACATCGTACTTCTCGTACACATCAGTAGGACGTGCCGGATCGGCTTGCTGGTTAAGAGCTACATTGAGCGACTGCTGGGCATTCTCGCGGACTGGAGCACCCTCTTCGGTGCCAGGCTGGCGATACCTGTGCATCCGCAGAACGTGTTCCGAGACCTGCCGATCCCGAGTGTCTTCAACATCATCAGTGACGATAAACAAAAGATCGAAACGGGACAGCAGAGAATCAGGAAGCGCAATGTTCTTGTGTGGATCTTTGTGGGTGTCGTACTGGCCAAAGATGGGGTTGGCAGCCGCGATGACGCTACATCGTGCATTTAGCGAGGTGTGGATGCCGGCCTTTGCAATAGTAACAGTCTGCTGTTCCATAACTTCGTGAATGGCAACGCGATCGATATCCGACATCTTGTCGAACTCGTCGATACAAACGACACCGCGGTCAGCCATGACCATGGCACCGGCTTCGAGACGGCGCTCCCCCGTCTCCTTGTCAGTTGTCACGGCAGCTGTCAGACCGACACCCGAAGAGCCTCGACCTGTCGTAGCGATGGCCAGGGGGGCTGTGTTGAGTACAAAGCGCAGCAGCTGGGACTTGGCTGTGGACGGATCACCAACCATGAGAATATTGATGTCACCTCTCAAATGCGTGCCTGTCTCCAGGTTCTTCTCCATGCCTCCGAGAAGCATCAGTAAAATAGCTTTCTTGATGTAGTCATGGCCGTAGATACTCGGAGCCAGAGACTGCGAAAGCAGCTCGAACAACTTGGGCTTCTTGGCGATCTTGTTGATGTTGCGGATGTCCGTGTCCGTGATGGTTGCCGTCGCGACACCACCACCGGACTTAGATGCAAGCAGCACCACGTTGTTAGCCAGAAGGACTGTTTTGAAGAGAGCAGTGTTGTGATTTGTATTTCTGTTTCCAAGCGTCCTAAAAATGCCCACAAGCTGGACACGATCGCCAGGCTTGACACGGTCGACGAGATCATCGTCGAGGATCACATCAACACCACGAGGCAGCTGGCCGGCAGGTGCTCGCTCGGGCATCTCCTGAATGGAGATAGTCTGGTGATCGCGATAAGTGCTGAGGCCGTATTCCGTCGTGAGTGGGTTGCCTTTGGCGTCCTCGTTGGGGTACACGCTCGACGTGGTCTGGCCGTGTGTCATGGTCTGGTCCTTGTACTCCTTGAACCAGAACTCGTCGGTAGCCTCGCCATAATGTACGCTCTTGACTATCTTCGGGCGGATCAGGGAACAGCGCGTGACAATACCCTCGATCGACACCATGGTGTTGAGATGCTGCGAAGACAGCGTCCTCGGATTACAGGCGTGTAGGCCGAAACTGCCCGCCCAAGCACAGTAATAGAGGACATCTGGGTCGGTTTGATCGGGGCGGGTCTGTGGGATAGACTTGATAATCTCCTTGAGCGCGTGATTGAACGCCATTGACCAGTCGAATGGTTCGTTGAGGAGGCCCTCGGCCATCTCTGGGTTGTGATCGCGAACATGGTCGAGATTGACGACTAGCCGCCTCTGGTTTTTCTGAAGCATCAAAATAATGTCTGACCGGTAACTCCGCACATTGTGGTCATCTAAATGTGTGTGTGGTCTGTCAGTAAGTGCACCTCCATCGCTCACACAGAGGCAGGCGCGAGGGATGGTAAGGGGCAGTCATACGAGGATCTAGAAATTCTTCGGCAAGGCGAACTCGATTAAGGGTCGCCTCGTCACGGCGTAGAAGTAGCTCGTCCATGGCGCTATTGGGAGAATAAAACAGGAAACACGCAAAATAGTAGTATATCCAGTGCGCGGTCAGGATTCAATCTGACGATGGATCGGTCTGGTGTTTGCTCTGCGGATTGAGCTGGTGGAGGAAAACACGGTCGCGCGTCGCGAGTCGCGTCGGGTAGCACGCCCTTGACATGGGGTTTAATTGAGCGGGGTACGCGTTTATGCCTGAGGATGACATGTCCGCACTGTGGGGTGACACGCCGGCACCATCGTAGAGGATTGTCAGTGTGGGGCCCGCTAGGATATTAGCAGGTGATTTTGGGATATCCAAACAGCTGGGAAGTTTGTTTGAAAAGACTGTGAGCCAAGATACTTAGGCGCAGGGTTCTCAATTCGGACCGTAAATTTCCAACCCAGATTCTAAACTTCAACATCTTCGGTTTTACATCGAGGCGTTGATGACTACGAAAATGCCTTCAATAAATCCGCTCTAGGGCAGTTTGGGGGTGCTCCCGGCTGACAAGTTGTGAAGTACCGCGCGGACAAATGAAGGTTTGGACTGGAGGCGAGGCAGGCCCAGCTGGGTGACAGTGCGGGGCTGTTGCGTCTCCCTGTTGTTCGCCGACCCCAACTCCGCCGACTTGTCTCTTTTTTGTCTGAGCAAGTGTGCTAGCGCTCTGGAAATAACGGTGGCAGACGGCTCTCCACCGAGACGCCCAACTCTTAGCATAGACGCGAACGGTCCAGACACCCGCCGTCGACCTCAAGACCAATCGCTTAGTCTCTCCTATTACAACATGAGACTTCAGGGGATTTAGCTGCCAGTTACTACCAGGAAATGCTCTGGTTCGCTGAGTAGCTCAGTTTATTAATACGGCAAAACTAAGAACCGAGGACATGAATATCAACTCTGTCGTCTTGCATCCATGGAAGGCGACAGGGTCTCGGTTGGGATCGCTTATCTACCGTATCCGCTCCTCGAAAATGTGCTTGGGGATAGGACCGCCATTGCGACGACACAAATAGACGTGTCAACCAGTTCAGGAATGCCTGATCCAACGTGCTGTCGGGTCTTCACATGTAATTGCGGAATTTGGTGACCTGGTCGGCAGGCCAAGATGACCCAACCCTTCCTAGTCTCATCCTAAACTGTCGTTACTTCGGGAGTTGAGGTTGCGGTGTCCGGCCCTTCTGGTCGCTCGTGTCAACGTCCGTGTCCATGTGCCAGTGTGATTGCGCCACGGCCCTCGAATATCGTGAAAGCCATTGGCTACCGGCACAGCGGCGAGGTGGCCGGGAAAGTCGCACCGAGGTAATGCAGCAAGACCAAAACGGCATGTTCGATTGACGTGGCATGCGTCACAATGTCATTCGGGTAGGTTTTCCTGGTTGTCAAAGCTTGCGATTCTCCAAGGACGGCACATTCGCGGCGGAACTGAAATCATCTGTGTCGATACTTGTTTGATCAGCCAGCCCAATGACTTCCAGTTTGCAGATGAACCTCCACCCAGTTGGTCTCACATAGAATGTAGGCGGCGTGGCCATGATTCGTCGCACAGACTGCCTCGGAACCCAACTTCCCGCATTCGCAAAAGGGAGTCCGTTGTCCTGTCGATATTGCCGGTGCAACAATAGACCAATAAGGTAACAACCATGAAAGGTGTCCCGGGGCCACACGCAGTCCACCAACAGTGCACAAAAATAACCCACAGATGCGCCGTTGGAATGCTTCGCTCCCGAACACCGCCTTGGACTGGGGGACGGGAACTTCCCTCTTGGCAGGCCCGACAAGGCCAAAGATGATTCGTCGACTCTGAAGGGCCGGATCAGAGGCTCATTATGCAAAGCTGCGGGTCAGCATCCCGTTCGATATTGCCTCCCAACAAACTATCCAAGCCAACAAACACGGGCTCCTGGTGGAGCACGGTATTCCAGGAAGTAGAGAGGATGACGCCCTCGAGAGCCCAGTTCCGGCGTTCTAGTTCCATGTTTGCACACGGTTAAGAGGGGTCGCACCGAACCAACCAAGCACCTTGCTAGGGCGGGGTCTGTGTGATCCGAGAGAACCATACGATCGTCGACGAGCGGAGAGTTGGCCGGTAGCAATCTGCTTAGAAACCTAGCCATATCTTGCAGGCATTGGAGTGTTGGCCCATGCAGACCGGAGAGATGTGACAACATCCAGCAATTCCGAGCCAATACCAGCTGGCGGGCGTGGTCAGCAGTGAAAAGACCGCCCATCTCGAGACCGATAGCGATTCGAGGTAGGGGGAAGGATGACCCAACAGCGGATCCAATCCCAAGAGGGCATTCGGATTAGACCGGTCCGGCGAGCTCGCTTGGCCGTCGACTAGGCGGTAGACAGAGGTATTCTGGGATGGAAAACAGTCGGAAGGTAAGTTGACCCATGGTATCCGTAAGTCACCGAGAGGCTCGAGCTCCACCTGTCGGAACTAGCCCGTGTACCGGGACTACGCTGTCGTCTCACCCCAGACCCTCGGCTGGAGCACCACATCTTTGTGTGCCGAAGGCCCGTGCAACACCTGCTTCATGGGACGCACGGCATCCCGCAAAAGCCTGCAGCACAAAAGTGCCTTGCTCCCAGGGCCTGTCAGCCGATACTCGAAGAGCATTCCGGATTCAGTGCGCCAGGAACATGAAGAAACATGCTCAAGCACATCGGGGACGTGGATGAGAGGATGTGACTTGCATATGCTGCTTGCAAAGGCGGTTGGCAATCGGCGGAGCAAAGGTCCTTCGGGGCGAAGCGGCCAGAGACAAGCCTGTTGGACCGATTTCGGGATGCCGATGGCACGCCTATCGCGTTACCCCTCACTGCGCGCGGGCTGACCGCCTTGCCGAAAATGGACCCCAACATGGCTGACGTTGGTTCCACGGCGTCGACAGCTCGGAGACTTGTTTGAAGGCGGCAAACCGCAGTGGCTTCGTTGCACGTGGTGCACAACCTCTGTTCGTCCCCTCGTTGCACTCCAGTTGCTCCCTTGATTACACGGGCTATCAACCGGCATCATCGGCAACCGGTCTAGCGGGAACAATGACTTGCCACTTCATCACAAGGACCGTGGATAACTAGCGGTCGGTGCAGCGGCTGGTTGCCAAATGGGCGAATCATAGCATGGTCCGGAGTGGGACTTGTTGGCCCAAAGCAGACTCCCCGGATTCCATGTGGCCATGCGAGGCCCAGTTTGCTGAGCCTAGAGGCCCATCCCCACGTATCGTGCCCATGACGCCCCTCGGCCAGATTAGCTAGGCCGCTTTTACATTGGTCGTGTTTCGAAATAGGATCTGCCAGCTTTAGCGACGGTCGGCAGGCGAACAACCACTGACTTCCCCCCCTTGGGTATAAACTATAAAAACATGGCTGAGAAACATGGAATGGTCCGTTGGGTGGGCCACTTCCCACATAAGCTTTGCTCATCCCTCTGGTTATCCAAGTCTGTCGATCGCCATGGTCTTGGTAACGCTGAAAGATATGGCCGTCTCCGGCACTGCTGACAACGAAGCTGGCGCATCGCCCAAGTCTGCTGTACTCCAGAGGCACCTAGCCACTGACTTCTTGCCGCTCTTGAGAGCCGATGGCAACTACCTTCTCCTCGAGGATGGCCGGAAGATCTTCGATGCCTCCGGAGGCGCTTCCGTCGGCTGCGTTGGCTGGGGCAACAAAAGGGTTGCTCAAGCAATTATGAAGCAGGTGTTGGATGCTCCATACTGTGCCACAATCTTCTATACGACCAAGGCTCAAGAAGAACTCTGCCGTACTCTAGTCGACTCTACTGGCGGACACATGTCGCGAGCCTATATTGTCTGCTCAGGTCGGTATCCAGGATGACGATATACTGAGTTGCCCAGCTGACTGTTCTGGAAAGGCTCGGAAGCGATGGAGGCAGCCATCAAACTCGCGAGACAGTACTTTCTGGAACTGGACCCACCACAACCGCAGCGAACACAATTCATTTCTCGCAGACAGTCATACCACGGCATAACCCTCGGAGCTCTTGCTGTCGGCGGACACACATATCGGCGGGCCAAATTCGAGCCTCTCTTGATGAAGAATGTCTCCCAAGTGTCGCCGTGTTTTCAATATCGTGGCATGGCCCTCGGCGAGTCGAAGGAGCAGTACGTCCAGAGGTTGGTCAAGGAGCTGGATGATGAGTTCCAGAGAGTGGGCCCTGATACTGTTTGCGCATTTGTCGCCGAGCCCGTCGTGGGAGCTGTGAGTTTGACATTGTGAATTCTGCCCTCCTCGCTGACAAGTACCAGGCCCTAGGGTGCGTGCCATCGGTTTCCGGCTACTTTGAAGCAGTGCGGGCTGTCTGTGACAGGTATGGCGCTTTATTGATCTTGGATGAGGTCATGTGTGGGATGGGCAGAACTGGCACACTCCATGCTTGGGAACAAGAGGGTGTAACTCCGGATATTCAGACCATTGGCAAGGCACTCGGCGGTGGATACCAGCCTGTTGCTGGCGTCCTGGCGAGCCATCGGGTAGTCAGCGCGATTGAAAAAGGCACTTCGTGAGCAACCTTTGAAATCCCGTTGCTTTTTTTTTTCTGCTAACAGAAACCCTTGTAGCGTCTTCGTCCATGGTCATACCTATCAAGGCCACCCTGCCGCTTGCGCCGCGGCGCTGGAGGTGCAGAGAATTATTCAAGAGGAAAGGCTTTTGAGCAACGTTTGCGAGCTAGGGGCTCTTCTTTCAAGGCGATTGAAGGATGAGCTCAGGGGACACCCAAACGTAGGTGACATCAGAGGTCGAGGTTTCTTCTGGGGCATCGAGTTTGTCGCCGACAAATCAACAGCGACGCCATTCCCGGCGGAGGATCATGTAGCCATGGAAATCAGCGAGTTGGGCCTCGCTGAGCAGTATTCGATCAACGTGTACCCCGGCGGCGGGACGGTTGATGGGATTCGAGGAGACCATGTTATCGTGTCACCGCCATTCAACGTCAACAGCGACGATATCGAGTGGATCGTTTTGACACTAACACGCTTAGTCAATGACTATTTCTCGAAGAAACGCTGAAGATGCAGGCCATTGGTAGCGCGCAATCGGAAGTTGATTGGGCCACTACTAAGTCCGCCTGGAGAGGAATGCCCCTGTGCGGGCGTTGGAATGTTTGGGTCGATCGCCGTCAAAGGACTGGTGGTGGAGGAGTGTTCCAGGGCGGCATTTTAGCTTTGAACTCCATTGGAGTGACAAATAGAAGAAATCGCGAATTGTTTTCCGAAGATGTTGGTAATTGCGAGAAGCATCTGTTCTATGTAGTCTCTGTCGTTCTTCGGAGGAGGGATGTTTTGAGTCCTGCGCGTGGAATAGCTCGACGTTAGGGTCGGAGCTAAGTGCCTGGCCAAGATCTCCCAGGTCTCGATCGCTGTTCTTCCGCGGCCTCAGCGCCCGCCAAGAAACCTCCAGACAATGGAATATCCTAGTTACTCAGCGGTCTCGAAGCATGCTGCCCTACGAACCGGGAGCGCAGATTACTGCAGTAGCGCCCTGGTGTTTGCATTGAGGCCACAAAGAGGAGAGGAGTTCGATTGTCAGCGATGGAACTGATACGTAGCGTTGACAGCCAAGACCAAAAACTGAAGGAAAGGCAGGGCGTCCTGAAGTCCAATCATCCGCAACTTTATCCCGGACGTTTGCGGCAGTTGAGCCTCAGAATCCCATGGCTGTGCTTATAACCTTATTCAGTCGTTGCATAACGTTATCTACGTAGTGAACCCGAGACCTCGCACTCTGCACACGGAAGTTGTGAAGGACAAGCCTCCAGACAGCGCCGCCCAGTGGACAGACGCTAGCGCTGTGCAGGGGTACACCTGTGCGTCCAGATCTGATATCGGAAATGGCCCGCTCTTCCAGCAGCTACAATCACGGGTATGGGTATGCGACGACGGCGGCGACGACGACAGCCATATCGCCAACGAGCCCTCTGCAATCACCCCTCCGCCAAAGCTTCCTCTTCTCGCAGTCACCTTCGACAAGGAAATTGATGGCGGTGGGGCTCGCTAACAGCGGGCGCCATGCCGCTGATGAAGAAGCCCGCGCCGAAGTCGACGTCCTCAATTCGCGCCTTGAAAAGACATCGCAATTGACCAAGAAAATCCAGGCCTGCCTAGGGCGGCTAGAGGAAACGGGGAAGAGCGTGCGCGAAGTGGCTGGGCCGCTCAACGGCGAGACCAAGCGTCTCCAGGTTCTCGGGAACAGTTTGTGCCATCAAATCGGAATGCATGGGTTGTTCGACCAGACTGACACACGCGACTTGCAGATATCGAGTCTGTCCTATCGGCGATCGAGCGCCTACGGCAGCCAGCCGACAGCAAGAATGATGAGGAGCAGATTATTCGAATGGGCCCAGAGAAGGCCGGTCTCAACAACTACCTAGCATCTATCAAACGCCTGAACAAAGCCCTAGGCGATATGAAAGCATCGAACCTGCGATCTACACAGCAGACAGTGGCCGAACTGCAACGTCTTGTCAAATCTGGGAATACGCAACTGGAGAACTCGTTCGACAAGATCCTACGCACCGAGACTCCGCGGTCGATTGAGCCGCTGCACTTCATCACCAAAAGCAAACCGTTCCCGACACTATCCCAAGACAAGGTCGCGAGGCTAGGTCTGATCAATGAATATTCCTCGGGTGTACACAAGCGTCAGAACGCAGGCGCGCCCCAAGAATACCCTATAGCCAAGATATATACCGAGATTCGCTCCCAATATCTGTCCACGACCCTGGGGAATCTCGCGGCGGCAAGCACCAACACAGCCAAGAAGAAGAATCCGGATGCGATATACCGGTCGGGTACTAATGGCATCGGCACGTACGCACAAGCCATGGAGGGTCTCTTCCTGGCCGAACACGAGAATATCTGCAGCATCTTCACCCGTGACGATTGGGGACTTGTCTTCCAGGCGACGTGCCAGGCTCCGTTACTGGAGCTGGGTCGGACACTGCGCGAACTCAATGGACATATCAAATCCCACATGAACACGGACTGCTATCTTGCGTATGAGATTGTCGAGATCGTGTCGAGTCTCTCGAACAACCTCGAGTCACGTACAGGCGAGCTCAAGAGCTCCCTAGCAGGATTTTTGAAGCCAGTGCGAGAGACAGCAAAGTCATCGCTCGCCGAGCTTCTTGAGGACACGAAACGGCGTGTTAACAGCTTGCAAACACTGCCGCAAGATGGCGCTCCAATCCCCCTCGTATCTGAAACAATGCAGAGGCTACAGTCTATGGTGGACTTCCTCCGACCCATTTCGAGTATAATGATTTCCCTCGGCGACGGTGGGTGGAAGTCGACAACGGCGTCGAGGGGGGCTGTGGGTGATGGCATTCCGAGCTTAGCATCATTCGATATTGGAGCGGATGGTAAGGAGATATTTGCTCATTACTGCGCCGACACGATTGAGGCGCTGATGACGGCACTTGAGGGGCGGGCGCGCGTGCTCATGCAGCAGCGGAAACAAGCCATGGGGGTGTTTCTGGCCAACAGCGTGACCATCATCGAGCGGATGATCCAGGACTCAGACCTTGCGCCGTTGCTCGAGTCACGGCGGGCTGTGCTACTGGACGGATGGCGCAAGAAGGCGACATCTCTATATACGGAAACATGCAAGGACATCAGCGTGCATCTTTTTGATGTGATCCATACCAGCCGCGGGGCGCGGCCAACATCGGGTCAGGGTGCCGTTGACTCGTTGGCAATTCTCAAGGGCTTGACGTCCAAGGACAAGGAAAACATCAAAGCCAAATTCGCCGCCTTCAACCAGAGTTTTGATGACTTTGTGGTGCGGCACCGAAGCTATAGCATGGAGCGCGAGGTGCGCCAACGCTTCGCCAATGACGTGAAGAACATGCTTGAGCCTCTCTACATCCGTTTCTGGGATCGCTATCACGAGGTAGACAAGGGCAAGGGCAAGTATGTCAAGTACGACAAGTCGGCGATCGCGGCAGTCTTTCTCAGTTTGTATTGATGGACCATATGCAGGGTCGCCCAGGGCAGCCATTGCGGCTTAGGGGGGAGGATTTCTTGGAAAAGCAGGAAACCTGCAGCGGCATCAGACCATTTTTGCGTCAGGACCTCCACCCCCGGAGGCTAACGCGGGCGTGTTATTTCTTTCCTACTAGATTTCCCCTTTGAAGGAGGGACACGGTGTTTGCGGAAAACGGTGCTATGAACATGGAGACATGGTAATATGCATGACTGTGTGCTTGGGCAAGGCATTCTCGATGGCACGGCGGATGCAGTGATCAGGGAATGGGGAAATCGATAACCGTCTTTGCATGAGAGCGACGATAGTGGGTGGATGTCTGCCCGGAGTCAGGTCCAGCAGCCGGAGCCAGGTCCCTGCGAGGTGGGCAAACATGTTGCCGTTCGCGTCGACCTGCAGCTTCCATCCAGGTGTTGGGGCACCAGGTTGATGCCGTCGAAGCCGCTTTGGTGGAATATGTCCGTGGTCCGTGGGAATACTATATTCCTCGGACTATGATCTGCATGCACGTTCAGGTTTTGCTTGGGAGGTACTATCGCGCGCTACGAAGTGCAGTTTGTGTGTAGTTACGAACTGGAGGTTGTCACCGCTTCCATCGTTGAGAACACGGTCGGGTGTCCGCACCCCTCTCTTTCCCTTTGCGAAGATGTGCATGGTGGACATGCTAGGCATGCCCATGCTGGCAACGATTCTTGCAGCGGCAACACAACGCAACACATCGCTGCAATGCACAGTTACCCATGCAGTACGGATACGGACTAGGTACGTTAGTTTTTCGAAGAAACAACAAACAAGCACGCCTCATCTACACCTTGCTCGCTCTCACACGCAGTCAATGTCTAAGCCAAGGCGTGGAGGACACGGCCGCCTAAGTGTTTACCGTTCATGTCCTCATCCATGTCAAAATGAACACCCACCATTCCCAGCCCCAGAAGCTGCTCCAGTCCGGCACAGCAGAGCGGGAGCAATGCTTTGTTACTCCGCACACCGGCAACTGCAGGTTGCACACCCTCTTTTCTCTTTTCTTTTCACTCTTGACACAACTTTCTCGTCTATCACACTATGTTCGGGATCTTATGTGGGCAACTCGAGAGTCCAATCCAGTGCTAGCCTGCTCCAGGCGGGTTGATAACACGTTCCACACACTGAACTTCTCGGGACTCCTCCATGGGCTTCGGGGACCAATTTTGCAGCCGCATCCAGGCTAACTCAAAGAGTAGCACGCCTGAGGAAAGAGCAGAAAACTCTCGACCAGAACAAAGCTCAGCTGAACTGAAGTGTCTCGACTCAAGCCTGTCTCTGGAGAATTGCACCTTCAACCTCCTCATCATCTGTACATTGCTTGACTGTCATCCCGATATGGCAAGCCACTCCAGCTCGCTGGGAAGGAGCAGAGCAACTCATTCCTATTCTCATTCTTCTCTTCATCGTCTCTGCACGGACGGCCGTCACAGCTCAAATCCAAGCATTCCAAGCATCCAGGAGCAATTCCAAGAGCCCAAGAAATCCATTGGCAGCGCATGGCGAAAATCCTCCATCCCAAACCCCAAATCCAACGCCCAGCCGAGCCGAGCACAGGTAAGTAGGTAATGTGGACGCGGGTACGCTAGCTAGTAGTTGTCAATTCAAAATCCAGCCAGGCAACTGCTTCCTTGACAGCTACGCACCGCAAGACCGCTCCCTCGGTGTGCGTGAATGAAGCGAGCTAAACTTGATCCAGCAAAGGTAAGTACCTACCGTGCCGCCGCACTGCGCCAGCAGGAGAGCACTTCACCACACTGCATGTAGTTCCAGGCCTTAGGGGGG
>Ga0247765_1000280_pt1 | contig 41089 bp, 32 predicted proteins | sample UWRJL106311C6_FD_179949 | JGI IMG/M metagenome (GOLD analysis project Ga0247765, IMG submission 179949) | Plant litter microbial communities from Arlington Agricultural Research Station in Wisconsin, United States - UWRJ-L106-311C-6 | ecosystem: Environmental > Terrestrial > Plant litter >... | reverse complement strand
CGGGGGAAGCAAAGAAGGGAAGAAAAGACTTGGCTCTGTTCCTTTCTTTAAGCCTCAAAAGAAAACCTCCGATAAAGAAAAAAGAAAAAAGTGACGTCGATTATTTCCCCTTTTCTTTTGTTTTCTTTTCTTTTAATTTTATTCTCTTTTTTAAACAAAAATCCTCTACCTGTGCATCATACCAGACGCGAGTTGGAACTTGGAACAGGCTGGTTGGTTAACAAATGGGGAAGGTTGCTTCGGCCGGATTTTAGACGCGGACTTAACATGCTCGCGACTTGCAGGGATGAGTTAAGTCCGCCGCAGCCAAGTTTCCGCGGCCCCTCTTGATCGTTGTCTAACCCTCACTAAGGGCGGGCCGGCAGGCGGGATACAACCTTAATTACTAGTGAAAGCAGCTAATGCCTATTCGGGCAGAGAGAGAGCACGTCCTTCTGCCGACATGGAATCTTGTTTTTTTCTGCGCCTCGCCGCTGCGTCAACATGAACCTGTGTTGCCACCACAATCCGCCGATGCACACACCCGTTTCAGGGGACCCGTGTCTTGGCAGTTGCTTGTTTTACGACCAAGCCTTGACGTTAATTCTTTTGCATTTTTGTCCAACAAAACAAATACTTACCTTACCTACCTACGTACCTACTTGGCTGAGTCCAGTCCGAATACGGAGGAACACCAAGTTGTTTGTGTGTGTGCTCGGATTATTATATGCGCCGCTGAGAAATTTTGACAAGGCATTCTAGAATCCGAAGAATACCTACCTCCCCTTACCTTACCTTACCTTACCTTACCTCACCTCACCTTGCCTACCGACCCAAAAATCTTTTTTTTTCTCTTCTTGTCAATAATAATGTTTATGACTCTGCGTGCAGAGCCGGAAACGTCCAATTTCAGGTTCGTCGCCCAGTCCTCATCGCCCCGGCGTCTGAGTACCACGGCTTGCTATGCCTGTCGATTTAAAAAGGTAAATAAATAAAAAAACAAAAAAAACAAAAACACACACCGAGAAAAAGCAGCTATTCTTCTTCTCCTATCCATCTGTGCGCCATTCAACTGGGAATGCACACATTTTTTGCTCACGGATGTTTTCCTGGAAATTTTTAGATCAAGTGTTCCAACGAGAGACCACAGTGCCAACGCTGTGCGACGGCGAATATTTCTTGCCAGTATCCACCTCCAAGAAAAGGTTCATCGACCAGAGGAGAAAGAGGGGGAACGGGAGGGGTAGGGGTAGGGGGAGGTGGAGGAGGGGGAAAGGCGGGGTTGGGGGGGTTGTTGGGCTGTTCTTCTGTTGCCATAGATGGGAACAGTGACGACGCACTTGACAGTCACAGCAGCAGCTCAGTTTTGGATTCCGAAACTGATGTAATAACAGCAGCAGCAGCAGCAGCAGCAGCCGTTGGAAGTGCTGTTACCTCACCTCCTCCTAGCAGCTTGGGGGGTGGAGGCGGAAGTTCGGAAGTCGGAACGGGAAGAAGACGGCATCAGCGGTTGACGTCGTACACGCAATTTCTCGATGGCTCTGCTCGTCCTCCTACTCTATCATCATCATCCGAGGCCGGAGAAGTTGAATCTCATGATAGACCACCTTCCTCAGCACATGCAACGGATGGCAACGAGTCTAACAGCGCATGTGGTGGGAGTACTACTGCTACTACTTGGGGGGCAGCTTCAGCGATTGATGACATGACTACTTCGCTCACGGATGAGCTCGCTGCTGCTTATGGTGAACTTTCCCCATCCTCTCTATTATTGGATGACTGGAACATTCCCGAGTCCATTTACCCTCCTCCTCCTCCGCCGCCGCTCTCGTTTTCTCTAGAACAAGACTCGCCGGTATCAAACGCTTTTGGTGGTGGAGGAGGAGGAGGAGGAGGAGGTGGAGGAGGCGACAGATGGTGCTCTACGATAACAACTACTACTACTACTACGACTACAAAGGACGACGCAGCACCACCAATATTAACCCCGGCATCTTCGTCATCGTGTCTCACCGAGACCGACTGCCAATGCAACTCGGCCATCTTGAGTTGTCTCGAGCGCATTCTCAACTGCAAAGAACACAACAGCCGGCTCGGAACCCTCGCGGTGCTCCGCGATCTGGTTGCCGATTTCTGCCGATTGGCGCGGTGCCTCTTGTGCGTCGGCTCTTCGTCATCTCCGCGATCCATGTTGATGCTCTTGGTCTTGGCTGAGAAACTCGCCGACCAGTTCCCCAAGTTGCTATTCAGCAACAAGGAGCTCTCTCGACACGGCCAGCACGAGATGCGCTACGGCGAATACCACACCCGCACCGACCGAGAATGTTACACCGTCTATCTCGGCCTACTGAGCTTGCAGGCCCGGACTTTTGTCGTGGCGCTGGAAACCCTCCTGCAAAAGGCGAGAACAAAAAACTGGATCAGCCACGCGGCGACGCTGCAGACGCTTATTTCGCAGATTGACGGGCTAGAGCAGGGCATGGCCAAGGGGTATCCGGTCGGGGGGGATTCAAGATAGCGGTGGTAACTTGAAGTGTTTTTTTTTTTTGCTTCTTGAGTTTCTGTTTCTAGAGGGAGACGGCGCAGAAAGCAGCGGGAATGGCGGAAGGAGGAGGACTTGTGGTTTATAGATTCAGCATAGTTTCTTGTTAGAAATCGATCCATTCCAACATCCACTTACAGCTACCTGACCCTAAGTTGAGCCCTTGACCTCGATCCATGTAGCCGGCATGACAAAGGCTACCATGGTGGCTACCTCTGTCTCGCTCGGATTTCTCCAAGAATGCATCGTTCCCTGTTGGACCACCGTGTCTCCTCGCTCGAGAACCCTCTCTTCGCCGCTCTCTAGTCCCAGTGTGAGTCGCCCGTCGATGAGGACAACGTAGTCCAACGTGTCGGTCCTGTGCATGGGGATAAACGTGCCAGGTGGGATGGCGATATGGCAAAGGGAGGCACCTCGGGGGTTTTTAAGTAGCTCAGCCGGGTTTGATGGCTTATTTGCGTCTTTCTCCTCACCATCTGCCGCTGTGTTCAACTCGACCGGGATCGACTCGACGGAATGGTCGCAGACAAAAGCCGTGCCTAGCGGAGATAAGGTCTCTTCTATTTCCGCGGGTCCATGTTGCACCGCAGACAATGCCGATCGTCCAGTCACAGCGTCGTGTCTGGTCATGTAACGTCGGTAGTTGAGCAGCCTTGGGGATTTTGACGTCATGTTCGAGAAAGTGGAACGATTTTGGTATTTTTGCAGAAAAGAAAACCTGTCCCGGCAGGTTTTGACAGGTTGCACAGGGTCTCTATCTATATGAGTACCTAAGTAGGTGGGTAGCCTTCAATCCTCGGTCTGATATATGTACTTCGCGACAAGGAAAGAGACCCTGGCAAGGCTGACAAACCCCAACGCCGTACCTGCCTAGGAGATCAAGTGGCTTGTCCGGGATCACGGCGCGGCACTGCCCGAGCCGGCTAGGGCTCCCGGACACCCTCCGAAAGGAGAAGATGCCGAACAGCCTGTCATGAAAGTTCCGATTGGATGCTTGGGTAGGAAGATTTCTTCGCGGGTTCGGGCTTTTACGGATTTAAGTGTTATGTCCGTTGCGCCGCTGGGCCATTCAGCTTTGACGAGCTCTGTCCTTTGTTAGGGCATGCAGAGTACAGGTTTTGAAGAGTATAAACGCTACATTGGAGGGTTGCTTGATCGTCACGGAGAGAGAAGTGGAGTGACAATGTAACAATGCTGAGAAGAGCGATGAACTATTTCGCTGTTTGATCTGGGTAGGCACCCAACGGGAGCTGCTTCCCGTCTATCTAGTTCCCCGTCTAGTTCCCCCTCTCTCTAAACACCAGATTTAGACCCGGCAAGTCCAGCGTAAACTGCTCCTTGGTTTTCTCCTCAAACAGCTCGACATCGCGATTCGGGCCCGGACTAATGTCGAAGCGGGTGATAATTTCCGAGAGTGTATTCCGCATGTTCTGCAGGGCCAGCGACTTGCCGATGCAAGCATAGGCTCCTGTCGTGCCATTGATCGTTAGTCTTACATCTTATTCTTTTTTTGACGGAAAAGCCTTACCAGCTGAAAAGGGGGAAAACGCCCCCTTATCCACAACCAGCTCCGGCATGGACGACCACCTCTCGGGCACGAAGTCGTTGGCTCGAGGATATATCCTCTCGCTTCTACCCAGAACATATTGCGAAGCCCACACGGTCATGCCTCCTGGGATATGACGTCCGCCAACGTTGATACCCTCGGGCGGAGTCAATCGGTGCAATGCGGTAGGGACCGGGGGATGCAGTCGCAGCGTCTCGTTGATGATGCCATTTAGATGGACGAGCCCCTGGATCTTGCGATAATCCACGACACCGTCGGTAACATGGGGTGCCAGCTCCTCTCTCAGTTTGTCCAGTTGCTCGGGGTTTTTGACCAGTTCGTAAAGAACGTGGGTCATGGTTGCTGCCGTGGTATCACTGAGGTTTTGTTTATCAGTGTTAACGTCTCCAAGTGACTGGGAATAGTGCTTTGATCAAGGCTCACCTTCCAGCAACGATAATCAGCTGTGAATCGCCCTCGAGTAACTTTCTTCCTCCTCTCGGAATCTCCTTTCCCTTCCAGGGTGACAGGAGAATGGACATGATATCAGCATTGCCATCCCCTTGTTTCGCCGAGATGCGCTCGTCCAACTTCTCACAGCAGTAACGAATGAACCTCCACCAGTCATTGGCAGCACCGGGAATGCTGGTGAGGACCTGGAACAGCCAGACGGGCAGATGCAGCGAAAGGGGCTTGACGCCCTCCTTGAGGATTTTGATGGCCCAATGTTGCTCCGAGCTGTCGAGCATGTCAAAGGGGGCCCCAAAGGCCAGGTCCCCCATAACATCAAAAGTAAAGAGGTTGAACCAGTGCGTGACATCCAACGGCGTGCCCTCTTTGGCCGAGCGAGAAATACGGTCCACGAGTTTTCGGCGAAAGACGTCTATACGCTCCTCGTAGCCACGCAGTTGCTTGTCGCTAAAAGCACCGCTCCACAGACGTCGCTGCCGTTGATGTGCTTCTCGGTTGCGTGTTGTCTGCAGGGAGACCATGGGATGGGTCAAGTCATACCAGGCACCCTTTCCGCACCGAGATGTGCCACCGTAGATGGCCGAAACGGCTTCGGGATGGCAAATGGCCAAATCGGACGAGCCAATGCGCACAAAATCCCCATATCGACGGTGGAGATCAAGCACTTTGCGATACGCCTGGCTGGTGCCAAAGACCTGAGTCGGGAGCCAGAGACTGGATATCTTGGCCCCTAATGGACCGGGGAATGATCGCAGGGGATGCAAAAAGATGCGATATATCAGGAGGCTGGAGTAAAATCCAGAAAAATACCAGCCTGCAATACCCAGTGCTTGAGTTGCTGCCACCTTTGCTTCCTGCCCCAGGAAGGCAAAGGCAAACACAACTAAAACAATGCTGAAGAACAAAATCCTAGCATATAGGGGCGCATAGAGATGGTGTTCTCCTCTGTTGAAGTAGAGCACATGGCTAGCAACTCCCAGCGCTGCAGGCACCACGCTCGTGAGCATCGCGTATTCTCGTGCTTTGGAGTTGGTGTACTGTTGAAAAGAATGGCGGAGTAAACGGCACGGAGTTAAGGGGAAAGAAAAAGGCAGTGTAGGGGAATGATGCAAATGACCGGTTCACCTGCAAAGTATGATACCTCCATACATACCTTGGTAGGTAGTCAACCCGGTCTGCTATCTACTAGATTTTTGCTTCAGGTGAAAAAGACTCTGTCCCAGTCCTGGACTTGGCTTGGCGCATGTTGAGCGCAGCTTCGGCAATTGCCGAAAGCGGCCCACGGCGGTCCGAAAAAGGCACAACGGTCCTCCCGGATTAGGTAACTGGCAACTGCGACAGATCAGCCCCGGGCCAAATGACGAAGTTGACTCAATCACAAGTTACGACAGTCACATTACCATTTCGACGATGCTACAAAGTAATGACGAAAGGCTTCATAAGAGGCGGTAGAACTTAATTAAAAATTATCCCAACTCCCCAGGAAATCACAGGACCATATGAAACATCTTTCGAGGTTGTCGTGCGAGCATAGGGGTTTTTTTTTTTTTTTTTTTCCTGGTGAGAAACCTTCCATGGCCGCTGATTTTGAACATAGCCAGAAGTGAGAATGGGACTTACCCACCTTACCTACCTTATTTGGTCCCGTGGATGTGTGCATGTGTTTGAGATGGATTTCGGTGAACGCCTGGCTACCTAGGTAGGGTAGGTACACTACCAACATTAATGTTCACGCAACCAAGGTTAAGAATGCCCCGACTCATCCCAAAGTTAATCAGACACTTTGGCGACCTGTTCTCTCTGCGTTACCCGTACGGGTAGTAAGTGGGGAGATCTGCCGCGTGTTCCATGAGTAAGATCATGTTCCACAAGCAGCACTGAGCGATGCCAGTAGTAATATACATGTAGGTACATATGCAAAAGGCGTTGTGTATAGCCAGACGTATTGCCCAAGTTCGTTATGGAAGCCAAGGAAACTATCTTCACCCAAGAATGGTGTGTTGTGTGGAAAGAAACTTGCACATAAACACATAGGATCATGACAACAAGAAGCTCTCCCGCCGCCATTTCTCGACAAAGAATCGTTCTTCATCAATCCAATTTCCTCTTTCCGAGTCCCCAACAGAGCTAACGAGCTCCCAGCTGGGGACAACGACGGTGAGTGTACCAGCTCGGCAACTGCGTAGGGTAGAGCTGAAACCGGGTTCGACATCTAGGATCAAAAAGGAGAAGACGATATTCGAGCGAATCTGACAACCGAGATAGAGAATCGCGAATTCTTTATCTTGTAGCAGGGAATAACTGGTTTCGGGTACGCCCATCATGCGAACAGTAGGGACACATGCAAACCCAGTTAAGTAGCCGGGCAAGCCGTCCCTAATACTAACTTCCCAAGGATTGTGGACGGTGCATCGAGAAGTCGACCCTGCAATGCAAATAGTCTGCGAGTATCGTGAAAAATCGTCATCGGCGCGGATCTTGGAAACATAGTCCGACACGGTTTTTGCGGCCGACTTGAGAGGAAAGAACCCACTTAGAGCCACGTGAACCTCGGCTGTTGTCCTGGTTTCTCGCATGCTCTCGACTAGATTGTCCAAGCCATGAACCCACGGCACTGTCAAGTTGTCCAGATGGGTCCAGCCAGCCCAGCTCCACGAAGGGAATCCCAATCGGCGGGTCGAGTTCCCGGGAACTCTTGTGCTCCACCCAAGCGCGTTGGCAAATGACCGCTCCATGTTCTTGTTGCTTGCACCAGGTGCTGCGAGGAAAGGAATGCCCCAGACGTGATAGACGCCTTTTTGCTGGGACGAGCGGAGGATGCCAAGGAAGGCGTTGAGCGAGTCGGAATCAAACGTCAGCTGGCGGGATGCATACTCGTTCAGCCTCTTTGCGATATCTCCGCTGTGGCTACCAATACCGTCTTCGGGGAACACACGATAGAATCCCATGCGTTTGATCTCGGGAGGACGTAGCGGTAGATCAAGTCCCTCCCAGTGATGCGTCTCCATGCATTGAAAGTAGACCTGAAACTCGGTGAAAACCAAGCGGCGTCTGGAGAGCAAACCTTCTTGATAAGTCCAGCCCCGGGTCGACCATCTGGATTTTCGCACCCTCTCGGTGAGATCTGGGAAGACCGAGTAGCGCTGACCGCCAATGGTGAGGAATCGCTGCGGTGGTCGAGCGAGGCCTGACACGCCGGGAAGTCCCAACTCGGCATCTTGGCCAGCAGTCGCGACGATGGTGAGCTCGGCACCTCGATATATCTTATCCATTTGGCGAATGAGACTGTGCTTCTCATCGGTGTTTGACTGGTCGATACAGTACTTGTCGACCCATAGATACGGAATCCCAATCTCGTTGGCCACCACCATGGCATCCTTAATCACGGGTGGGACATGGCTGCCGAGATTGTTGATGTCTTGTTCAAGGTGCGAGGGGGCTGCGGCGTTCCCCGGTTTGCCCCAGAGATAACTGAGTGCCAGATACTGGCCGTGCTCTGGGAGGTGGACAATGGTCTGGGATTGGCAGTCGATGACCTTCAATCCAGCTAGGCGTTCGATTCCCAGTGATGAGACTCCGGTGCAGGAAGCGCCGTGGTTATTAGAGCAATCCCCCAATCACTGCCAAACCAAGGTGAAATCGATGCGGGAAGGGTCGAATGTCCGGCCTGTGACCTCGGGGATGGTGTCGCTATGGGGAATGTGTTCTTGCGGGTGAGGCACGAGCAAGGTTGTTTCGTGGGAGTGGTAGATTTCGAACAGGGTAGTGTCGGCAATCGCGTTGGTTCGGAAGAATGTCTGAGCTGAATGAGCGCCGATCTTGGCGGGGTAGAAATCGGAACACAGATGACAAAACATGTGGTCGGGCATCAGCTTGTCACAATCGGGTCCCACCCTCCATGTGTATGGCCGAAAGTCTTCCAGAATTGTGTCTGCCAACTGCCTTTCGGCCAGTTTCAGGCTGGCGACCGCTCCCAACTCGAGCGCTTTGCACTCGTTGCACAGCGGGCTGTCTCTCGTTCTCAAGTCTTGCTGTGAGGGTGATCTGCCTTCTCCAGGTCTGCTTCCTTCGAAACTGGTCGCTTCCGATGGGAATGCCATTTTTGACGGTTAGTAAGCAACAGGATTACATCTAGTTCGTAGATTTATTGATCACAGGATGGATGATGTGAATCAGTTTGTCAGAAGGGTCTCCCGCATGTAGCTGGAGCTGACGTTGATAAGCAAGGCGTTTAAGATAGCACGACATTGGGTGAAGAAGGTGGCTGTGCAAGCCACCACATCTTGTCGCACAAATCAGGAATCTACAAACTAAAAGTTTTCGGCAGGCAACAACGCCAAAGACGGTATGGAGTGGCATGCATGGGACAGGCACCACTGGCAGTTGGTCACATGATTAAGGGAGAACACAAGATTCATGAAAGTTGAGACTTTCCCCTCCTGGGAAATGTCGGGATGTGATACCGTCATCACCCGCGACGCCAAGTTCAAGAAACTGGTAAAATATGTCCGTGTAAAACATGGGGAACCCGGAAATCTATTTTTCGTATCCTCCAAGTAGTCAAGTGATATCATGAAATTGCGCGTGGATCTGTCCTTCCCTCCTCTATTCCGAAAACAAACGCTTTTCTCGCTTGCAAAGCACCCACTTAACTCTGCCCCGTTCATAAGCATCTCAAAGCTTTGCAGCAGGATTAAGGGTCTCCGGCCCTCTCTCCTCGTTGAGACTCTCGTGGTTCGCTTTTGGAGGAAAGGCAGCTTCCAATTGTGCAAAGCATGACATCAAATCTGCCTGCCGCCTTGGGAGGGAGCTAGCCGATAATAATGTGTGGTTGACAGGGGCGTTTGGTTCCACAAGCCATAACGCAAGCGTTGTAGTGTCATCGGGATTGCGTGAGGGAATGAGATGCCGAGCAGCCATGACGGGCCGGATATTGTGCAGACGTTCCAGACTGTGTGGTGACCAGGGCGAAAAAGGCGACCCTGAGGGATGAGATGACATATGACTCTGAGATGTGTCTGGGATGATGAATTCCACGTAGATGAGCAAGAAGACAGCAAGTCGGCGGATGTGGGGACCCTGATGTGATTTAAGATTCGTGCCCAACCTAAGGGAAGAAGGAAGGAGGGATGTTGGCTAGAAGAGACGGGCCTGGCAATGAGAGAGGGGCGGCAGACTGCAGCGTAGGTATGACGGGAAATGGTGAACAGTCGCCCCAGCTCGCGGCGGGATTATTGAAGTTGTCTGGAAATGTCAAAAACAACCATCTGATGTAGTCCCTTGCCATGAACTGCGAGGGGCAGCATCATATTTGAGGTCCCTCATACCTACCTATTGATCCATTGATCCATTGACCCATTGACCCCCGCAACTCTCATGCTGACGTCGGATCCCCTCGTAATGACCAACACAGTGAGGCAAATCGCCTGCAGGTCGAATTTTTTATATTTTTTTTTGCCTCCATGTACCTGCCGAGCACACAGAAATAACCCGAGAAGTGATAGATCGGCCTCAGGGGCCATTTGCGACAAGAGGCACGCCACATTGCGGCCACATGAGCACCATTGCGGCCAAGGGGCAATTGCGACAAAGCTGTGCACAACCCAACCTAGGACGTATCTGTGCCGAGGTTTCTCCAAAGCCGCAGAATTTGAAGCTGGAGCAAAAACACACAACTGGCCTCACCCGCATTGGACATCCTCAGCCGCATTATGCTCGACGTAGTTGATCGCGCCGAGGTTGGGAAAGAAACACCTTCCCCTCGGATGACCATGCCAGTGCGATTGCACACAATTGTGGACAGTCTCACCTCCTGCCCACCCACATCTGCGGGGTACCCTGGGTTTTCAAGGTCGTGGCAAGGCCTTGAAGGTCATGAGGCAGACCCTGGCCGCCCCGAAAAACATGCATGACTGCGCAATCGCAATGTGATTGGGCTGCTTTTGCACACGTTGCCGCGTCGCAATTTGCCTCACGCAATGGGTGGGTGGGTTGGTGAAAAATCGCGCAATCCGCCAGACGCAGAAACGCCACCCTCATTGGCTGCGCAATTGCGCCCGACTTGTGTGGAAAGGGGGGATTGCGCTGGCCACTTTGACCGTCCCGCCGAGGAAGAAAAATTTTCACACCGCAATAAGTCCGTCATCGTAAAACTTGTCAGCCCCTGTCAGCAGATCGGGATGACTCCATGTCGCAATGTTTGAGGGGGCTGATGTTTGGTGGCCTATCAGCCGGAGTTTGATGTCCATCGTGTCCGATGTGGGAGTGCATTCGATGATCCAGGCCTAACGTATACATACTGTAATTACAAGATGTACTGTTAGTGGTAGATCATGCTACTATCACCTCCAACTCTTGGAGATTTTGGAAGATTCTACCTGCTTTCTCCGAATTCTTTGCTCGATTCTGGTACCCAAGCGGTTGTAGGTCCCACGCACTTCACACCTTCAATAGGCAGTGTTGTCAGGACGTCGAGAGACATTGCGCAAGTGTCTGCGTCGAATTCGATAGTAAGGAATGAGCCAATCAAATACGGCCGATATGACTTGGAACGCGCCTTCCAAGTGATTGGTGGAACGCAATCGCAATCGCAATCGCATATCGCAATTGCGACCATGAAGAAAGTGCATTGCGACCCCGCTCCGAGTCTCGACAACCATCGCTTTGACAAAGTCGGCTGGAGAGGTAGAAGTGTCCAGATTTTATCGCCATGCTCCAGCTGGATACCGAATCAATCGATGGCAGCGTCGCCGGGGATGTCGGCAAGAAGCGGCAGTACAGTTACGTCAAGTGCACTCCGTGTCGCGAGCAGAAAAAAAAGGTACTGACAGAGCTCCATCGCACTTGGGCGGATTTTTCCCTGACGTGCTGGCTTTTACTATCAGTGCGAGCCGGCAGACCGCAAATGGCCAGACAAATGCAAACGCTGCACTGATTTGGGTCTTAGCTGCTCGGAGCCTGAAGACATTAGGACGAAATCCGGGAATACCACTGGCAGCCGCCCGCTCAGCCCCAAAACTGACCACGCAAGAATCACCAAGCACTCAACACCCAAGAGAGCCAAGAGCCTGGCAGCAGCGAGTCTCAGTCGAGTTTCCGAGGTGCCGCCCTCGCCACATGACAACACGTGTGTATTCTGCGAGCATCTCGAGCTGTCTCGGTCTCGATTCACAATCCCTGGCCGGAGTTGGAAGAGTTCCCTAAGCAGAGCAACAACATCCCGTCTCACGAGTCCAGGTACGAGTGGTGACGCCAGGCACACCAGCCAGCGCATCCATCTGGGCTCTCTGCAGGATGTCGAAAGCAGAGCGAACCGCTGTAACTTCTGTCGTCTGGTCTGGCTCGCGGCTGAAGATCAACTGACTTTGGCATCAAAGAGCGGACCTGAACTTGATAGGAACATCTCTGTCTATGCAAAATGGGAGATTGATGGCAGAGAGCTCATCCACCTGGACAAGGAGACTTGCTTCTTCCAACCCGTGACTCGCCATATTCGGATATCATGGGACCCGCCAGGCTGGCTGAAAGATGCCTATATTCTTCTCTGTGGCGACAATCTCAATCAACCCGGCTTCGATCCATCGTTTCTGGGACGCAAAGTGCAATCGGCAAAAAGTCTGGAGAGGATCAGAGGATGGGTTGAAGATTGCAACGACCGACACGCCCACTGCAGTCCGATGCCGTCTGCCCGTTTCATGGAGGATACGCACCTACGAGTCATCGATCTCGAACACAACAAGCTCATTCCCCTCATTGGCTCCATGGAATATGTAGTTCTAAGCTACACTTGGAACCCAGATACCGAGTTATTGCTCAAGAGGGACTGCGGTGAGGACTGGCTGAGAGACAACGAAGACTACCTGCCACAGACCACCAAAAAGGCTATCAAACTCACTCGGGATCTTGGAATCCGCTACCTCTGGGTTGACTCACTCTGTATTAGGCAGGACGTGAAGGAAGATAAGCGGGCAAACTACAGCGCTATCGAAGCCATCCTTGCCAGCGCCTTCCTCACCATCTGTGCCGCGGTTGGGACGAGCCAAGGCGAAGAGATCAACCAGCACATCAGACCTTGCGGCGACAAGATGTCGCTCATGGTCCATCACCCGGTGGAGACGCACATCCAGAGCTCACAGTGGTCCAAGGGTGCATGGACATGTCAAGATCGCCTACTCTCAAGACGGTGTCTCATTTTCACATCCTCGGGTGTATGGTTCCAATGTCAAGAAGAGTCCATGTCCGAGGATACGTTTGAGCCATCCTTTCAAGGTCGCTCGGCGGACTGGGTACAGAGCCCCGCGCAAATCTGGAGCGAACTCGCACAGCAAAATTCTCGGTTTCGCGCCTACATCAAATGCGTCGAGCTGTACACAAGCCGCCAACTCCCACGAGAGGGACACGCCCTCCGAGCGTTTGCAGGTATCTCCAACTTTCTAGGCATGCACATAGGCACTCGCTTCTTCGGCGGGCTTCCCAGCTCTTACTTTGACGCTGCCATTCTTTGGTCACCCGCCACGGGCGATAGCACCCCACGCGAGTACGATGACGGACGGCCAGTGGCACCAAGCTGGTCATGGGCGGGCTGGACAGGGCAGGCGACGTATCGCCCACCCATTCTCACGGGTGCCGTTGAGAACATCTGGGATTGGCTCATGGCACACACTTGGATTCGCTGGTGCTTGGTGGACCGCAACAGCGCCGTTTTGGGCGAGGTTGGAACTTTTGCCAGCGCGGACCTTCCGTGCCAAGCTGATGACGCGAAACGTGAGAAGAGGGAAGAGCCAGGACTTTTGTTCACGCGCACCATTAGGCCTCCTCACGGTAAAGACAACAAGGAGCGGTGGCCATCCAGGAAACGAAGTGAGTTCTACAAGAAAGTACCAACATCATCGCCGCAGGAGGACCGTATGGACATGGATGGTCCACAGGAAATGCCATTTCACTTCTTGCAGTTTTGGACGTGGTCTGCCCATCTCCGGCTCCTCGCCAACCCTGATACAGTCGGCTCGCCATCGTCCATCCGTCGGTACAGCATCCTCGACCGCAACCATGACATTTGCGGCTCTATTGTGCTCCCAAACAAGTTTGCGGACTTGGTAGACGCGGGCAACGAACCCAACGGGCAACCACAACCCTTTGAGTTTATTGCTATCTCGGATGCCAGGATATTCTTCGACGAGGAGATGCCCGAGTGGTCGTATTACATTCCAAAGGAACGCCATGACAGCTCGTGGGATCTCTGGTACGTAATGCTGCTGGAGACAGATAAAGATGGCGTGTCTCGCCGGGTCGGTGTGGGCAAGGTATTCAAGGATGCATTTCACCAGTCGTTTAGGCCTGGGATGGACTGGCGAGAGTTCATATTAGCCTAGCTGCCTCACTTCAGTCTAGTCCCAATATTTTTCCTTTAGCTTTGGCACCAAGACTGTCAACAACAATTCCGATAACCCATCTTTTCCGTTTTGTCTTGAGTGTCCCTCAACACATTCTCGAGTGGGAGGAGAGCGACCGGTGTTGGCGAGGCACTATCGCGCCCGTTTCTGTATTCCCAATTCCTAGCCAGCCTCCACAAGAGTTAGCTACCGGCAACCCTGTTGATGGGGCGCCAGCTCTCTGACTGAGCTGCCAGCTGACGGACTGGGTTTCCAGCTGGCAGGCCCTGCCCGTGACATGTGCGTTGGTGGCAACCCCACCGTCTTCAAAGCGGCGTATGTCCCAAACTCTATACCCTTATCTTGCTAACAATTTCTTAGATGCGGAAATGAGACCGTCGCTCTCAAGCATGAATCAAAGTCGATTTTTGATCTGTCCCAGCGCCCCGCAGCCGAATTTGCCGGCTCGCATCAATCGCCTTTGGATGCCCATTGATTTCAACCCGGAGGACTGCGCTGTTGTCTGTCCATACTTTGCTAGTACTCTGCTTGACTTGATGCGGGCCGATCCCGACTTTCCTCCTGCGGAACGGAAGAATAACTCCCCGTCTTGGACTCCTTTATGTACGCACGGTATCAAATGACTCGCTAAACTTAATACTTCGCTTCGATAACTTTGTTATACTTAATGAGAGATAAAGTCCTCTTCTCGCTGAATTTCAACTTCCATGGATACTACTCTTTTCCTGAGCCATATCGGGGCTCCGAAACCCGAGTATCTTTCAACCCGTCGGTTGCTGGACCGTCGCAGCCCCGTTCCCGTATACCTGCTTCTAATTGATGCTGTTGAGAAAACTTGCGTAGCTGATCACTCTTGGCAGGGGTGAGATGGAGCTTCGAGCGTCATAGTTAGAGATTCTGCGAGTGAGAGAAGATGTTGGCTTGGGATTGAACTTACATATATTTCAACGCCGATGGCGTGAAGGAAGAGGGCTAGCCATCCAGCCATCCCAAAACCTGCTCGTAAAGAAGCAGCCGGCCCAAGGGGAGTTGTATTGTCATTCAAATCCGCGCGGACTGCAGTCCATGAATCCGGCGTGCTGCAGGGCGGAAAAGTGTCATTGAATTGCCCGGTGCTGTTTAGAAATTGCACAAGACGGCAGGGAATCGCCTCGTAGTACGTGTCCTGTTTGCTTATGATGAGAGCAGTTATGAACAGAATCGGCCGGACCGTGATGATGGCACCAGCCTGCTTGCACATTAGCACGACACAGACAGACTGTAGGAGAAGTATACTTGCGTAGAACCAAGCCCGCAGCATCCAGGCCCGATGCTGATCGATCCGCAGCCTCTTGATGTTGATGTAAGCTATGAGGAGCGAAGTCAAAAACATGATGGCAATCATGCCGAACCCTGTCTGGACATCCAAGCCGCCGCCAAAAGCTCGTCGTGTGATGATCAACGCCCCTGCCGTGCCCGCAACACTCAGCAACAAGATGATATATCCGTTTATTCGATGTGCCGGAATGAACTTGTGTCGAACGACCGGCAGAAATTGAAAGACGACAAGACAACCAGCTGGGAGGAAACACGCAAGATGGAGAAGCATGCCCGCGCGGTACAACCCAGATCGGTAGTAGTAGCACTCGCCGGGACTCGCTCTACTAGTCGGGCTGAATCCAGGGCCACAGAAGACATTGTCGATGTTGATGAACATGAAACGAGCAAGGACGAAGCCAAGCAGGGCACCGCCGAAGAAGAGGTAGAAAAATAAATTGTAGGTCTTGGAGAAGCCGATGGCTGTGGAGAGCCTGCGGACGTAACCTGCGAAGGCACTTGACGACGGCTTTGCTGGGTCGCCCATAATGGTGCGACCTTTTAGGTATGTGCAACTGCGTTTGGCAACAAAGCATCGAATGGTTCTCTCAGAAGCCACTTTTACCATCTGGGAATATATGCATCTTTATAACTCTGTCGAGGAGACAAAGTCATCCCATGTCCTATTAGTGCCACTAAAGACCTTTGCCGAAGCGAGACCGAGAAGGAACAAGTAAAAAAGCCGATTAGGCGGGGAACCCCCCTTGGTGATGTAATGCTCCCTCCGTTGGACGACTTTATCAACAATCCTATTGGTGCGCGCAATGTTCCCGATTCGGCCACTTGCCCCACCAATCTTTATGTTCAAACTACCTGCGACTTCCGTCGTGATCTCCTTCGTTGAAGCGTTAGCCAGGAAATCAACCAGGCAATCGGAGCCTAGTCCATAAACCGTTCTGTGTTAGTTTGTCCGTCTTACCTCCCGCCTCGCATACGTGTTTGCCTTGCTCTGGGTTTCGGTAGCGATTGCGAAGGAGCGCCTCACAACCGTCCTAATTCGCCACAACAGCGAAGATTACATCACCATCTCCTTCATAACGTGGCTTTTGGCGCCTCCGCACGTACGATTGTGGCCCCCAGCATCGTTGCAGCAGCGACCATTGTCAGTTAGCTCTCTAGTCGGACAAAACCTTCGCCTCGATCTTCGCATTCACGTCATGGTCAATATTCCGGGAAGGTCACGAGGATGCATCACATGTCGCAAGCGGAAAAAGGGGGTATGCTGTGGTCTCTGATGAACACTCTTTGATGTCACTAACAGTTTCTTTCCCAGTGCGACCTTCAACATCCTACATGCGGGCAATGTACCAAAGCCAGAATTACCTGTGCCGGTTATGACCGCCAGCGAATCTTCGTCAACGCAGCCAGCACCAGCAAACCTTGCCAAGCGAGTCCAGCCGAAGTAGCGCTCCGGCCCTCCCTGGCGAAATCTGCATACGAAGACAAGTACTTTTCGCTCTTTTGGGACATATATCTTGGTGTTCCATCCAAAGATCCCTCTGGATGCCTCTCCAGATTTCCAATTGGCTCCTGGAGGTCCATCGCCTGGGACCTGCGTCACCACGACAACGTTGGGAGCAGAGCTGTGCTGGCCGTGGTTCTCAGTGCAATAGGGAAAAAGAACGGAGTATCATGGATGATGAAGGAAGGACTCAAAATCTACGTCAGTGCCTTGGGCCAGGCACAGACTAGCCTCAAGCATCCTATGAAGTGGAAGGCCGACAATCTTCTCCTTGCGTGTAGCGCGCTTGGATTGTTTGAGGTACTGCACAGCCCCTTTGCCCCTACACAGGTGACACTGATGGCTTATTGAATGTTCAGCTCTTGTACGGATCAGAACCCCAGAACCAAGCCGTACTATCTCAGGCGCGCAGTTGGCATGGCCATGCTATTGGGGAGATGGCTCTCGTCATACAAAGATCACCAGCTGCACACATTGAAGGCTTTGCACATCGATTGTTTGTCAACTCGCGAATACACTTGGTATGTCCTCTCTAGCTACCTTTCAGTGGCCAATCTATGGAATCTGACTTCATCAATAGACAATCGCGGCGTGCTGTGCTCGAAAGCGGACCCCATTGGCTGAACCGGCCTGGATAACAATCCCCTGGACCAAGTCTGCAAAAACCGACAAGGATAAACTCGTGGATATCTTCGTCCAGATACCCGGGTTCCTGGAGGACTTGGACCACCTCACACAGAATCTTACCAAACCACTATATCAACAGCTCGTGGCTACCTATATCAGGATAGATGCCAAACTCACCGACTGGCTCCAGAGCCAAGCACCCATCGAACATCTCAAGATTATTCAGGCTAGAGGCTACACAGATCCCACAGCAGAGGGTCTGGCAGTAGGACAGATCATGTCGCTCTTTTGGGCCATGTGCATTCTGGTGCACAGCACAATGCATCAAGCTGTCCGCCTCAGCCCATGGTCCTTTCTGCCTGGCTGCCTTCCCCCGCGCGCAGAACCCCGCCAGTATTGCAACCATATCGCCGACATAGTCGAAATCTTCTTACAGCCTCAAGCTGGTATATTTGGCATGCAAGCTGTTCCCTTCCCCGTTGGAATCGCGCTAGAATATCTAATGTCGACAGAGGGATATGGCTCTGATGTCTCCAAGAAGCTGGTAGGATACTTTGCGGACAGGGGGTCTGGTGTCTGTATTGGAAACTTTTTATTGAGTTCACGGAAGGAATGGATGGACCGTGGAACTCAGGGCAATTAAGTGCAGGCTCCAGGGTGGCCAATAAATAACAAATATTTGATTAGTCATGAATCAATATTCGATTCGATGTACTGAGAATAAGGAGTGCGTTAGAGTCAGGTAATAGGTTACAGTCTCTCAGGCATGTAATTTCATCACTCCGCTAATGCTCCTTGGTTATCTAAAATATATTCAGCTGTAATGGCTCTGTCATGCTTACTTAGCGGGTTGCTCTTACCTCCAAGGGGGTAAAGCCGCGTATCCTGGACAAAGAGGTTTTTCCTCTACTACGATAGCCGCCTTAAAGGACACCCTCCCACCGATAAGTCTGGTAACAACTAACACTAGGAGCTGGAAGTTCTAATTATGCAGCAAAACGCAATACACGGTGCTATCTCCAGATCGGTAAAAAGCCCTACCCGATTGTCGATCAAGTCGACGTTCCTCCAAACCCACATCAACATTTTTTGCTCATTCGTCACCAACGCCCCCGGATACAACACCGTCGTCCCATCAGTCCTCGGCCCTCTCCCCCGGCCGTTCTTGCTCCACGTGGAAGAAAGCATACTGCCAACTTCGACGCCGATTCGCAGGTCGGGAAGGTTTTCCAGGCGTTGGGACACTGAGGGTTCTGTCAGCAAACTCATCATCAAGCCATTATCCAAATCCGGGGCAGGTGGGGTGCCTCATGTCTGGCACCTGATAATACATCTTCGGCTCCTCTACTAGATTCATATCGCGCTAGTTATCCACGCGGCGCCCGGAAATTCAGGGCCGGACGGAGACGGTTTATACTGGCGATGATATCCCTGCTGGTGCACTGCGACGGGCAACCGCTTGCCCTTTGGGTACTTGAAGGCGCAGCTGTACGAGGATTCCCAATCAGTGAAGGCTATAGGCACGATAGCGGCGAGAGGGCAGGATTCAATTTGTCTGCCTAGTCGCTCTCGATGATTCGGCCGAGAATGAACTCCGTGTCCGTGTCCGAGGGTAGGGTGAGACGTTTCGAAGATGATGAACTTCTGTTCATGTGTGAGATCCGGCCGTCGTGAGCAAAAGGAGGAGCACATCTTGCCGCGATGGTGACTGGTGGGCCAGTCTTCTGCTTCGAGCTGTGGTATGTTGCCCGGCGAGGGGTCTTGAGTCGAAGATGACAGTTTGGTCGAAGAAGGCAAACGATCTTTTCCGTTCGAGTTCGAAAATCCTGATGCTGGTATTGTCTTTGCGAAAGGGCTCAGCGATGATGAGAGCGCTGGGCTGGTGCCGAGCCCGCCATCGCTCCACTCTTGGACACAGTATCGTACAACGTCGGCGCCGCCTTCACCTTTGAGTTAGCTGTCCGAGAAGCAAGCCATAGGGTTCTTGAACAAGGTAACTTTGATGCGATCATTTTTGAAGAACGGGACAGGCTTTTCCATGGTAACGACAATGTTCTACGATAAGATGGATAGAGAGTGATGAGAGTTCAGCGTCTTATTATGAAGACGCAGAGGCAATCTCTTCATTACAGTGGCCGTTTTGTATTTGAACTTCTCCGCGGGGCTGTTTCTGGGACAATGTCTCGGAATAGGAGATTTCGAATCGGATCTTCTTGGAAACGCCGATAGCACTGCGAAAGCAGCGTCAAATTCACCGGTGAGCTGAACGGCAAGACTATGGACGGGTTGTCAACCTGTGGCTACCTGAGAGGGTGAGCCAACATAAACGGGCATTGCTGCACGAGGCAATGCCGATCTTCCCCATAACAGTTGCTGCATGCAGATCGGGTGCCGCCACTCTGGCCCAAGCCCCCCGCTTTCCCGAAGCTGACTTGGTCTGCGTGGTCTGTTGTAAGTGGAATTTGGCTAGCTAACACATTGAACAAAGGTTGGCTCAATTCAGCAATAACACAAACATTAAAGATGACCAATGGTCCACCTCCAAAATTTCTGGCACCACCAGCCAATATTTATCTCTTCTATCCCCTCTCTCTTACCGTAAATCCCAACCACTCCCCTCTTGATCGGCTCCTCGCGGCTGGAACTACGTGTCGTATCCCGTCCGCCGGGTCATCGGTATAGATTTATAAATGTATATGGATACCGGCATTTGCGTTGCGGGGAAGAGGGAAGCTTGCGCTCAGAGCTCAGTGCCGGGACCTCCAAATGGTCCAGACCCCCAACAGGCCAATCAAATTCTTGTTAGACCAAAATGCGTCTTCCATCACAGACCTAAGACCTTGTGAAGCCAATGAGCCCCCGCAAAACGATCAACGCCGCAGAGGGGGAGAGAAGGCGGGGGGATAACGCCAGTGCTAACTTGGAAAAGCTTGCCTTAGGCCTGCCAAGCGATGTCCAATTCTTACAGCACAGTTGGGGCTGAACTACTAGCGGGCGCCAATCTGCTAACTCCGACGCCATGCAGTGACACGAATGGTGATTCGCTTGCATGGAGGAATTTGTCGTTAGTGCGGTGGCGAAGAATGAAGATGATAAAAGGTGAGCTTGGCGCCCAGAACCCGACATTCCGGACTCCTATCCTTCTTCGCTCTTGTTACAGTTTCGAGACTCGCTGATTTGCGCAACCTTCTAAACTGTTCGAGTCCAAGCTGGCCGACATGAAAACCCTCACCATCTTAGCTACCGCCGCCGCAGCGCCCTTCGGCGTGGCAATCGCTCAAACCTCGAACCCTTACTTGACATACTCCGCCCTGTGCCCTGCCGCCACCGTTGCCGCTTCGAGCAAGTGAGTTCTCTTCACCTCGTCACCCCGATGTTTTACAAAGCTGACAAAATCCTCCGCAAAAAAACAGAGCCGTTCACTCATGCGAGCAACACTACTTCTCCGCCATCATGGATCGCAAGGACTGCAAGCCAGTCCCGGTTCAATCCTGCGAGTGCGAGTGGTTCAACAGCTGGGTGTCGTACGTTCTTTCTTCTTTGTCGCTCCCTCAATATGAGCAAGATGTGTCTGACACTTCGTTTACCTACTCAGGACATGCATGGCCAACATCTGCCCCACGGCGGGAATCGCCTCCATCGTTTCTGAGCAGGGACCGGTCTACTGCTCCGCGACGGGAACCGGCACGGGCACTGCGGTGGCTACGGGTGCGAGTACGGGTGGGGCGGCAGGTTCGAAGCCGGGGGCCACTACGACTGCTGCGAACCCGGCGGGTACCACCTCTACCAAGTCTGGCGGTGCTGGCGGAATTAGGACAGTTCCCCTAGTAGGAGGGATTGCTGCCGGGCTAGTTGGCTTAGTGGCTGTTGCGTTGTAAATAGTCGCTATCTAAATGAGATGAGAGATGGTGGAAGAAAGAACGCTCATGGGACTCGCCCAAAGGCCAATATATCACAACCACTCGCATGATTTCACACCGACAAGCTGGCGTCCCATGAGCCATCTTTCCCACAATTTCCCCCCCTGACACGAAATAGCCAAGCAGTGTCCCCTATCGTAAAGATACGGCCTCTACATAAAACCCTTGTCGCATTCTGGAAGTGTGATGACGGTATTGGGGACCCTATAGTGCGCTGCGGCTGTCAACTCGCCGGATAGGGTTAACCTTGTGCACAGCCCGTTCATCTCCATAAGATCCTACCAGTACCGGAGTTCCAATCTTAAAGTGTGAGTAGTCGATATCTAATGCTGACTTCCTCAGCATCCACCCTCGCTTCGACAGCTTTAATATATTTCTTTAAGGTCTTATCAACGCGCCCCCTTTAAACAGGAACTAACGTACTTATACCTGTCTATATTATTTGGTTTTTCGAGGCCGACTAGGTATAGCAGGGCGTAGTAAACCCGGAGAACAGCCAGTAGGAACTTATTTACGTTACATTTTGTTGTGGACTAGATATCTCCATTGCAGTCCTGGAGTCAATGATGTGAGCATCTCTGCCCATGAAGAAGAGAACGTGTTCAGACTGAGAAATAGCCCGCGAGGTGCATCCCGAACTGGTCTCAATAACTTCTGCACTCCAAGAGACAGGTGCTTCAATTCCCGCCATACTAATCTCCTTCCCACCTCCCTTTGACCCAAGCTGCGTGCATGCTGCGCCTTTGATGGTCGGAATGTCTGGATTATACCGTCGGACTCTAGATAAACCACTGGCGGCAGGAGCAGCGCCATCAGTAGATTGACCTCGCCTTGTCTTCTGTTCCGTAAAGACAAAACTGGGGGACTAAATCTCTTATTTAATAAGAGGAATCTGAGGATTACGAAATTTCCGTTCCTATACTTCATCCACAGGATGGTACTCAATGCTCCATTTTCCATTTTCGGCAGGCTATGTTATAACATGCCAAAATACTTCTGCTCTAGCCGGGTATGCTGACTTGCGGCTTTCCAGAATGCTTCTGCAATACGGCCAACCTTCCCCAATTCTTACAGTTACCAGTAGCTCTGCGGGAGAAAGGAACGGCGGCCTTTTATGTATAAGTGAGGCGCAGTTCGTGACGAGGGGTTGCGAGGGGTTGATTGAGTTTCATGATTGTGAAAACTGCAACCATGCCACACAGATACCTAGCGAACGACATGGCAGGCAGTCTCGTTTCTCTTGGCCAGACATACATCTGTCATTCTTCACCCTTCGCATACATCACACATCACATCTCTAAATTGGTATTGCGGCTCTTTTTCTCAGCTCTTTTTAACGGCTGACTCTGGCACACTGCACACATGATGAGCCTCAATGCTGTCCCCTCATCAACGGAAGGTTATGCTCAAATCTTGCAAGTCGACCAGGATGTCACAACACCAGCTTCGCAAAAGACCCCAGAACCCCAAAACGGGACGGTTTCCCTGCCATATGTCACGGCAAATTACCTTAACGACGACAATTTCGATTCTTCTTCCCTACGCTTTAGATAAAGGCGCCGGCAAAAACGTAGAGTATTACACGCAAGAACGGCAATTTTATGCCAGTATGTGAGAGCTGCCTAGGTACCTAGTTATGTAAACATAAGTATATACAATATGTAGAACACCCTCTTTTGTAAACGGGTTTCAGGTATTTCAAGGGGCCAGTATTGTCTATTGAGCACAATAACAGAAGTGATGTGAAATGATGCTTATCCACCAAATTCGCAAATTTATGATATAAACGCCCAAAGTCTCCATAATATGCCCTCTTTAAGAGGTCAAAACCCCTTATAGCGCAGAGATGAGGCCTATCTCTATTCTGCGACTTTTAATACAGCAAAAGCTTCCGTTAGTGCCACTTCTGTGTCCCATCCATCCTTTACAGTCGTGACAGTCTCATTCTCAGATTCCTGCCCATCACATTTGAGCAGCTCACTCTTTGACTCCTTCTGCACATCCTCTTCAACGTTATGTTGGCTCTGCGTGATTGAAACAACTGCTATCGCTTCGGCCTGATCATCTGAGATCTTTATTAACGGCGCTGGGTGATTAGATTTCGGCTTGGTTTGAAGTGTCGGAGGGGAGGGTGTGGCCGAGGAGTTCAATGCGTCGGATTCTGACAAAGGGAAGACCGCTGAGCTATTATTAGACTTGGTGATTATATCTGTTACGCAGAGTCTCTTCATCTCCAGGCTTAGATCTATTTCTCCCTCTCGAGAGTTTGCAGGTCGGGTGAGTGGTGAAGGAGGCGGTAGGATTTGCGCAGGCGATAAGCTCTTCTCTGCCGGCGCTCTCTTTGCCGTAACATTTTCATGCAGCGGTTCGATCCCGAGGAAGGGTTTGGCTTTGAATAGCGAGTTCACCCTTAGCGTTGTGTGTTTGGCCAACGATTGCTTAGACTGCTCTAGCAATTTCTTAGCCGTGAGCATCTCCCCACTCTTCATTGTCAACACAAAATCCTTCCATCTGTCGTTCAAGAACCCTTCTGAATCGTAAGGCTCAGCCACTTTCATAAATTCTGCCCAGTCGCCCAGCACCTGCTCCGCTCTTTCCTTGCTCACCTCAAACCACTCTTGATGACTCTTCCCACACCACTCGGCTTTACACCTCCGCTCTTTGCGCCATTCCTTAATGAGCTCGAAGTGCGTGAGGGTTTCGACGCGCTGTGCGTGGGGTATATGGTGCACGCTGAATAGTAGGTTCGGTGTATATCCGCAATCAGACCAAGAGACGAGACGGCTCGAGATGGATCTTGCAGTCCACCCGATTTTGACGTAGCCCGGAGAAGAAGTCCGGTCGAAAATGTACACTGACCCAGATTCGAAGTCTCGATCTACTAGCTTATCGAGAATTTTCTGCGAAACGGAGTCTCCGGGACCAGGTTCTTCAATGTGAGTACGGAACTCAGATAGTGGAGGCCGGGAAGTGGTTTTGGGCCGGACCGAAATCGCACTTGTGCGGTTGTTGGTATCGTGGGAACGGAGATCATAGCGTGATTCGCCTCCAGCGGTACGTGTTCGGATCTCATCTTTCCACCTCTCGGCTAGCGGTATCAAAAGCTCAGCGTCCTCTATGCGATGTCGATGTTGAGCCCGACCCGACTTGCAACAAGTGCACAAGATGTACTCTTCAATTAACCTAACATCAACTGTCTCAGCTGGGAGGCTCTTAATAGTCTCATGAAGCTGCATCGCTTGCTTGTTGTCGCTACAAGGCCACGGGCATCTAGTCTCTTTCTGGGTGAAATATATGCATCGGCTGTCGGTGAACGGGTCATATTCATGGAATGGGACGAACCAGGAAACGCCAGGATCGAAAGGCATGGCTGACGTTCTGACAAGCTCCGCCGTTACGTAGTTCGAGGGAAGGAAGGGAAATGTTTGTTGCTCCTTCTGCCTGCCGGTGTCGACAGCAGGCGCGGTTGGAATTTTTTTTATAAAACAAATCAAGGGTTACTTATATTTCACTGGCTAACACTTGTGAAGCAGACGAGATCATGAAGAAGTGGCAGCAAGACTTGCAAACGCAATGTTAGTCATACCCGTGCCACAAACGCAACCCTCAGGGGCTGCTTTCAGGTCAAGGGGAAGGTTTTGTCACATGGTAGTGTGGATCCTATGTTGGCCAATTATATGGATTAGAAATGATCAGCTTCAGTGCAAAGAGATGCACTTTGGTTGAGGCTGTGTCAATAGAGCGGTAAGGACCCGCCGTACTTCCCAAGCGGGCTTAGCCCTCCCTGCTTTACGTCATTCTACGCCTCTTGTGCCTGCGTGGCATGGCCCGTTGAAATTCAGCCTGGTATAGTGCAGTGAAAGCAAAGGATAACCACTTTTTGATTACACCCTGTGATGACCCAATTTGGAGGAAGAAGACTGGTTCGTGCTTCCGTCCGTCTCTCACAAGAGGGACCGGTCCGGTCAACCCCCAGTTGGGTTATATCAATTTACTGGGTTTAACGAGAATCGACCGAAGGTGGTAATTGAGTTGGCCCGTGCATTTTTTGTGTCATAGCAGAGCCAGCGATGAAGCGCCTTGTGACGGTGTGGGGGCTGGGACCTGTCACACCGGACGCGCAACGGCCGCGTAAGAAAGCTGATGCGGTACTGTAATGTGGCCAGGCGACACGCCGGTGAAACCCTGCCGCAGCGTCTGCGTAGCGCCGGGGGCAGCAGTGACGCAATAGGTCAGCACACGTATAAAAGCCGCTGTAGGTAGTTGGCGCTCGCAGGGGGTTTTTCCCTTTTGCAAAAATCAGTTACTATATTTGTTAATTTGTATGACCTGACTGGTCTCAGTGAGGTCCAGTACAGGAGGTTACAAGGGGTGAGTCCCCTGTAACGGGCGTAGTGGAAGGCTTTAGGTATATGATGACTGCCTGGGACGGGGTCAAAGGAAGCTAAGATCAGCAGACCAACCTGCTGTAACAAGCAGAGATACAGGAGTCTATGCCCTGTAACAGAGTGACTATAGTAGGCTTTGTACAGAGATTACGAAGGTTAAAAGGTTGCCCGAAGGCTATATATAAACTATCTTGCTTAAGGTAGAAGAAAGAAAAAGAATCAGATGCCAGAGACATAGGAGGGGAGATGGTTCTTTATAGGGCCCTCAGTGAGTGTGGGTCAATCTTACAAGGGGTGAGGGCCCTAAAACATAAAAGAAAAGCCTATACTATAGAGGGAAAGGTGCTTACGTTGGCTGGGCTGACGTAACAATGGTGCTGGGTCTACCCCTATAAGCCAAGCCTACAGGTGGTGGGTCCCCGGAACTCCCCGTCGGTTCTAGTGGGTTCCAGTGGGTTTAGGGGGCTTGGCAGCCCCCCTGAACTACAACACCAACTCCCCATGGTTGTGGTGACTGCACTTTGCCATAGTGTAGTCGGTAGCACTCCCAGGGCAGTAGATCAACTAGGCTACAGCACCCTTGGGTGCTGTAGCTACAGGGCAACTGGGCTGTAATTTCAACATATAAGTTGCATTTTTTTAAAATTAACTTTAAAATTAAATGGTTAGAATTATAATCGCTACGCAAGGTATTAGATTCTTAAGCTATCTTCTTAATACGATTCGTTAATTAAAGCGGGGTACTTAATTAGGATTAGTAATTAATTAAGGGCGGCTCGTTTATATAAGTAGTTACTAATTAGGCGTAGTGAATTTACTTTATATATAATATAGCGAAAATAAAAGAACGAAGGTTTTTAACGTTTAGTATTATATTAGGGTGTAATATTATAGGAGAAATAGGGTTGTAACGTTAATACTGTAGTTGAATTGAAATACTAAACGTAAGGAAAAAAGAGGATGAGAAGAGAATTGGCGCAGGGCCAATTCCCAGAAAAAAGGTAGTGGTCCTGCGCACAGGCCACTTAGGCTGGTCGGCAGAACCACGGAACCTGTCAAAGGCAAGGCTAACTAGTAGGCCAGCCTGCGCTGTGACAATATACCTAGTATTTTCAATCTAGTATATCTTAATAACTATTGCTCGTACGATGTAACTAGTTTTACGACTGTGTAGCCCTCGTCGAGGCTAATTTAATGGTACTGGTTGCATGATTTTGATATACGTTTTAAGCTACATTTATTTAAGTTTGGAAATTATATGAATATGACCCCCTGTTTTTTTAAGTGGGGCCCTTTTTTGGTATGGGCGTTAAATCAATTCGACGCAAGTTGATTTGGTAATACTAAGTGGGGTTAAGCAAGGAAAGGACATTGGGAATTTATCTCTGCAGTTACAGCACCTAGTTTTAATCCTGCAGTTGTCGAATCTGGCGGCTGCTGTTGGAAATTCACGAAGAATCTGAGCCTTCTGAAATAGTTTGTACATTCTAGCTGCAGTAAAAATCTGGCCACAACGATGAGCCTGAAAGGTGCAATGCTCTCTTCTTAAAAGTCAAATTTCCGTGTTTACCCCAGATATCTCGCCCTCTGTAAATGTGTTTTCGCCAGCAGTGTTTAAATGCAACGCTTTGAGCTTCCGATCGACGTCTTCTAACCGTCCCAGGATTTCTTCGAGTCTAAGGTTGGGCTTGAGGCTCAGGTTGTTGCGCACTACGAGAACAACATGACTGATATCCAAATCCTGATTCACCGCCCTTGCATACCCAAATGCTGTCCTAGTAAAGTTTCTGATGTCTCTGCCGTTCATCTCCAACTCGGCTAGCAGCCCATGCGCGTCTTCTGGCCACAAGCTTGTATTCTTATTGCGCTTACAAGCCCGGGTCAAGTGTTGACGCCAGATATTGCTTTTCTCTGGAATCTTCAGAGGCTCGTAACGGATCGATACATGGATACGATTGTAAAAGGCATCATCGAAGTCCTCCATTCTGTTAGTGGTGAGAAACAGCATTCCGTGGTAATACTCTATGAGTCGAAGAAACACTGGGAGAAAAGATTTATAGTCAGCTAGTGCTTTGGATAAAACAGAATTGATGGTGGGCATCATTGACTCACCAGCCACGATAGCATTTCTCGTCAACTCTGTTGTTGAGCGCCTTGCCATCAAGACGTCGGCTTCATCGATGAGCACAACCGCTCCCCAACGTAGACCGAGCCGGAAGACATCTGTCAGTTGTTTCTCAAGTTTCGAAACATCAACGCTGAGTTCTCCTGTCGAAACGTGATAAAGCGGGCGTCGAGCGCTTTCGGCAACGCTCTCTGTCCGGGTTTCGATTGTTAAAAGTTGTATTCTGAGCAAGGCAAAGGGTATTCCTGCTTACCAGCTGTCATCGTCTTCCCAAGCCCTGGAGGGCCATGAAGCAGAAATACTATGCCCCTCCCCTTGCCCTCAATCACGTCCTCGAAGAGATCTTGGTTAGATAAAGAGCCGCCGGTCCTTTCAAACCCTTGGACAAGGTTCTTCACCAACGCCTTCTTTTCTTCAGGCAACTGCAGCGACAAATAAGGGTCGTCCTTCCAGGCGATCTTTTTCAAACCTGATATCTTGATTCCTGTGCCCCAAAGCTTGTTATGGAGGAGAAATCCAACCAGACTCGGTGGACACAATAGGTAGTCGTCGTCGGAGAGCGGTTGGTTGACCCAGACCATGTCTCTCTTTTTTTTTTTCTTGATCCTCTTGCCCTTTCGCTTGGATACAATGCTGTCATCGCTATCGAGTGATTTCTCCGTATCTGAGCTCTGTATAGATACTATCCCATCGTCGTCCTTGCTGACATCCACGTCATCGTTCCCGCTCGGCGCGGCCTGAGGCTCGTTAAGGAGATGCGAGATGTATTCTTTCAAACACGGCGCAACAGTTGATTTCTCGGCGTTCTCAGCTCCGACTTGCTCTCGTTGTGCCTGACGGTCAATCATAATGCGTTGACTTGTCTGTGGTAGGACTCGTCAGCCAGGTAATCATTCGAGTGGTATTGTAATGAGAGGGTCAAATACAAGACAAGTGCCATGTCAAATGATCTAGGACTTGTAACTCACCGAGAATTCGCTTTTCTCGCCGCGAGAGGAGTCTAAAATAGCCCCAAGCATCTTCGCGTGGTCTGTGGTGGACACGCCGTAGGTTCCTACATAGTGCAGCAGCGTGCAGCGGGTGCGGCAAAGTTCGACGTATAGTTTGCCTCGTGCAATGAGCCTGTTCCGTATTTTGGCTTGTTCGTCAGTCGATAGGAATCGCAGTGGAAGAACTTGTAAGGTGTCGGTTGTTAATTCCACCACTTCGTCTGAAGTTGACCTGAGGTGGTATACGTAAGTCGAAAGAGAAAAGTTATGTCCAGAGTGATATCCAAGAACGTAGTGAAGTGTGTGCGTTGTCCTGCCACTCAACCCGACGTTCGGCTCGATTTTGACCAAGTATCCCACCATCTCTGTGTCATTCACGGATGGCCCCATTCCACTTCTGAAGTAAATCCACTCGTGGGGTCGGAAAAGAGTCCAGAGGAGGGCCAAAGTGATCTTCTTCCGTGGCACTAGATTATCGTATGCGGCAACAACCCGTTGTAGCACTGGTTCGGTGGAAACAAACGCCAGGAGTTCTCGTATCTGCGTCTTGTCGGCTTCGGATACCTCGTTGCAGTCAGGCTTAATGAACTCCTCCAGCTTCTCTCGCAGATAGAAGACGGAGCGGAATGGACTGTGGATGATGATGGGTGTCGTGTCCAGGTCGAGCTCTTGGAACCCCCGAGCAATCTTTCTGAAAAGTCCACAAAGACCTGGAGACCGGAGCTCCAATCGGTTTCCCACAAGCCCGAGGTCAACGTTTAAGATTCGTCGCAGGACTAGTGCATGTCCCCGCCACCTGTGGTCAATGGGTTTTTTCCGGTTCCGCTTTCGCCGGATGAAGTCATTTGCGTGGATAACCTGGCTATTGCCTCGCAAGTCCTTGAATTGGACTAGTTTCGTAAGCTCGGGAAGCCATTCGCTTATCACCTCATTGTCACTGTTCTCGTCTTTGGCTTGGCCGGTATTATCGCGATCAGTGACTTGGCCCACCGTCCCATCTGTAACCCGAGCAGTCTCCAAGGTTGGTCCGCTACTGGTAGCCTCGGCATGTGCGTCGTTGCGGTTTGTGGCGATGCTGCTTGCCGCGAGTCTGCCACTGAGGATTTTGTCGAACCTCTCTAGAATGATGGCCGAGTCCGCCAATTCAGCAATTTGAGACGCATCTCGATCGGGGTTTAAATTGGGTGTAGGAACCGACATACTGGAAGATGAGACTCGAGCGGCCTAGCACTTTAGTTGAGTTTTGGGTGTGCCAAAGGTAGGTATATGGTGAATCGTTCGGGCCCAATTTAACACCTCTGAAATGGCACAGAGATTACAGCCTGATTGTCTGCGACGAATCTGGGCACACGAAATTTCCTTTTTGGTTCGTTTTCCTGAGCTGGGGTGAGCTGGGGTGAGCTGGGGCTGATTTGTCCTGAGCTTCCCCTGATTCTTCCCTAAACTAGGTGATCCCATACACCGCCACCGCACAGCCTCCGGAGCCCGTTTTCAGTCCCCCCAGCTATAGTTTCCTGTTGATGGAAGTAAATGACGCGTAATATGTAAAGATTGCTCCCAGGCAACAATTCCGATATGATGTATGCCTGTACTGGGTGTGCGTGTGACTCGTGTCATGTGTACTAGAAAGCCCTCTTGCCAAGCAGAGCAACCCATGCCTCGCCAACGAATCGAAAACAAACTAAGATGATTCAATTACATCAATTTCAAACCTATAGTGTCATTTTGTGTTTGATGGTGATCGCTCTGACGAGCGTCTGGTTTGTGCTACGGAAAGAAAGTATTCTTGGAGGGACAGAAACCGCCAGATGTGGTGGATGTGGTGCACAGACTACATGGCGACCCATGGGTCCCAATCATTTTGCTAATACTGCAGAAGGACGCAATATAGAAGGAACCGCTGACGACAGCTGCAACGTTAATTGTCTGTGTTCTTATCTGTTGACATGTCATTTTTTGCCATTAGAAATATGAAGTCTGTGTCATGACCAAACCGCCCTTTCGAAAGACCACAGGAAAAGCTCAAGGATTCCTGCCTCCTCGAAGTTTCTACCTTATGGATATTTGTTACGGTTTCTCTGCACCGTTGGGCAGCTCGGCTGAGGTCTCACGACCCAGGGCACGATCACGAGGTGACTGCACTGGTATGAGTAGATAGTTGATTAATGTTGTAGGAGGATTGACCTCCGGGACGTCTGGATGCACCTTATGACGGTGCATCCCGACGTGGGTCCCAACTATCTGACTAACTACAACAGGGGTGTCTGAGATTCAAGTCGGCAGCATCAGTCGTATCTGCATGTGCTCAATGACGACAAGTTGCCACGGTAGTCGCTATTGTTACCTGTTCAATCACCTGATAAATGTGTAGAAAGCGGCGATCCCTGACAAATTATCCAGAAACTGATAGAACGTGGTCATTAAAGGCTATATGTTGACATTGTCTCCCAGACCCTTCCTGGAAGACAAATCTGAATAGGAAATAATAGGTTTCATTCTGTTTCCGGAAAATCGGTCGATTTTGTTAAGAATGTCTCCCCGGTCAACAAGTTCGGGGTCGCGCGATAAGGGGGATGCTCGCGGACGGTGTCGGCGGTGTTTCTAGTCGGTTAGCGGGGCATCCGGCAGTTCGAGCGGCGCTAGTCTTACCTGGCGGCAGATCGTTGTGTCAACCGGCGTTTGACAGCTGCCTGGCACTGCACTAAAACTGTTTTAACTCAATTGATTGAAAGTGCCTGTAATCGCTCAAATCTGCTGTTTCCAGCCTGGCGACCTAAGTAAAACCCCTCTTCTTCGGAGCTGGCGCTACGGAGCTATCCCAATGCTGTGATGCCCCGCTGACACGTGAACTAAACGCCGGGGCTGCGCATGTGGACAGGTTGAAAACTGTCTTTCTGCCAAGATCTCCCCAAACGGCGTCCGTGAGCTGACCTGGCTACGTGTCTGCTAGCTGACCAGCAACCAAGGCCTACGCCTAGCTCGAAAGCAACGAAGATTTCTCGATGGATGGGCTCCGTAGAGTTGGGGTTTCACCCGAATTTCCACTCACCTTCGACGGGCGGGGCTTCGAGTCCCCCGCAGTTACCATCACAGCTTCATCCAACGGCACTCAACCAAAGAGCCACCACGTCGCCCTTAGGGAAACCGACCTCCCGCATTTCTTCCACGACGACTCCAGCACCCCCGCCCCAAAACCCTCCCTCCGGCTCGCCTCAATCCCCGTCGCTGGGCCCGGTCACATCCTCGTTTCCCAGACTACATTTTCTGGTATCTTCCGCGCCCTCGGCGCCGACCCTTGGGTCGAGCATCTCCTCCGCACACTCCCCTACGGCTTCCACCACTCGCCCTCCTCCTCCTCTTTCAACACCACCTACTTCCTCGGCACTTCCTTCGTCTGGTCCCTCTGGATAACCCACGCGCATCCTCCCTCCCTCGGCGGCGGCTCATCCACCTGCACCACAAAATGCCTCATCCTTAACCCAGCAGGCGCCCGCTTCTCCACCACCAGCGCGTTCAACCTAGCCGTGGGCGGGGAGTCATTCCGCCACCTCCAAGCATTTTTTAAAACACTCGAGGCATTCGAACAGGACGCGCACTCGGCGCTGTGTCTCCCTTTTGTATTCGCCGTGAATGCATTCCGGTGGCGCGAGCAGAGCATCTTGTCGGTACTGGATGTGGTGAGGGCTGTGGAGAGTAAGACGGGGCATGGGAGCTGGGGGTCTGGCCGGTTTGAGGAGACCAGGGATGCGATTCCGAAGTTGACGGCCGAGTTGGGACAGGCGGGAAACACGGTGGCGAACACGGTGAAGCATTTGGGGATTCTTGGGGAGGTGCTGGGTTATCTGGAGCCTGAGGCGGAGCAAGGACTTGGAGGAGGGAGGAGGAGCGAGGCTGACGAGAGTTTTGTGGCGGCGGTGAGGATTCTGAGGAGGCAGTGTTTGAGTTTGAGGGAGCAGTGCAGGTATTTGGAGGGGAGGATTAAGAATCAGAGTTCGGTGGTAAGTTTAGGCTGGGATCTGAAATGTGATTCCGGAGGTGAGATTTGTTGCTGACATGTATTCCATAGTTGTTTGCGTTTCTCACCCACGAAGACTCCAAGATCAATATCGAAGTTGCCAACGCCAGCAGGGCTCTGGCCGAGGCCACGGCAAAAGACAGCTCCTCGATGAAGACGATTGCTATCCTCACCATGACTTTCTTGCCAGCGACATTCTTCGCCGCTCTATTCTCCGTCCCATCGATGGGCTGGTCCGACACTGAAAAGTTTGCTACATATTGGGCATGTACTATTCCGGTCACCGCCGTTACATTTATTATTTGGGCCGCTTTCACGCAGCGGGAAGCCCTAAAGGTTGTGTTGCGCCAGGTGCGGCAAACACCTCACGCCAAGTAACTAGGGGATGGTAGCAAACACTTTTATTCCTCCAGGAGCAGTAAGTTGGGCCAACGGTATAGCGCAAGACACCGATGCAGCCCTTCCATGTCCATACCGTTTTCTCACAAACCATATCATATCCAAGCCCAACCCATCTATAACATAACTATCAACAACACCAACCGCATTCACCTCACTGTCTGGAATCTTCCCGGCTCAAAACATCATTCAGCGCCTTCAATCAGTCCCCATCCCCTCCCCACCCACCCCCCCCCAAAAAAAGAAACAAAATCCTGGTGAAATCATCCGCTCTGGCCGGCTAGTCTCATCGAAGGAGCGGTCCTGTGAATTATAGTTGGGTTGCGAGTTCCAATGCCCAGAGCACGGTCACGAACAGAGACCAGATATATCTGCCTTGGATGTTGGTTGTCCTTGCCGTACTACCAAATGGGAAGTGGTATGAGGGCTGTCCTTTGGGCCGTCTCCATGAAATTGACTATTTCGCCAACTCTTCCATATATACGTAATTCCACTTATCAAATTGTGGAATAACTCTATTTTCGTCTGGCCCAGGACAGTGAAAGCCTATCCAAAATAGCATCCAGAAGAATGAGTCGAGCCATGCATGAGAGAGTGTTGTTTTCCCAGAAGCGCTCGATGGCCATGAAAGCCCTCGTGTCAGCCTAACCCTTTGCTCCCGAGATATCTTCCCCTTTTTCTTTGATGGCAAGGCGATGCCGCTAATGATCATCAGCAACTACCTGCTGTCCAAACGAGCAAGACAGATGAGAGTTTTCTCCACAGCTTACTCCAGTGTGGTGACGTGGGGTCAGGATCTTAGGGATATGCAAGCACGATTCGGCTCATTGCATTTGACGCTGATTTCAGCTGGCCGCCAGTTTTGGAGCTGACTTAGTGCCTGTACAATATAAAGGGCTTGCGACGCAACTGTGAGCCAAGGGGAACTGGCCCGTGCGCAGAATAACTTATCGACACAAGCGCATGCAAGGGCACAGGGTGTGGATGGTTAGATGTATAAATGGTCCGTGTGCTGGAAAGATGTGAGAGAGAAAAGCGGAAGCCGATTTCGCTAGTGACTGTAGGACGTACTTATTCTGCCGGGAGAACATTATGCTTGTCTAACTCTCGTTCCTCTGTATTCGACACCGTTTCTGCTAGCGGAATATGTGACCCAGTTCTCGGCTTCGGGCCTAGATTTTGTCTCACTACCGTACGATACGTACCTTTTCTACCGACAGAAAATCACCGCCCGGTGTCATAGATCAAGTTCTAGGTCACGAGCCTATATTCTGTCCCTGTTACCGTTTGCTACAAGGGTAGCTCGAATTCTGAAAAGGCTCAAATCTGGGACGCGGTTGGAAACTGTAAAGACGCGACAGTATGGGCCGAATCATGGACCACGGTCCTGAATTTTGGCCCAGAATATACCAGTATATGCCCTAGGATGGTATACAATACCCCAGCTCGGAATTTTAGATAGTACATAATATCCTAGATCGGAATTTAGGATGGTACATGATATACCAGCACCGATGGGATGGTACATAGTACCCAGCTCAAAATTTGGGACAGCACCAATGGGATATCTCATAGTATACCAGTATATGATGGGGTATCTTAGAATATACCAGTACATGCGCTAAATATATTCTTATTCCTACACCGATATACCCTGAGGTTCGCCGGACCTTCAGTTTAGTAACTATGCAGGAAAACCCGTACCCTCGCAAGCCGGGTGAAAATCTTCTACCGACAGTTAAGGAACTACATCAGAGACCAATTGTACGAAAATAAGAAAGATGGCATCCTGGCCCTTGAAAGACGGGGCATTAAACCGTCTATTCCAGTTCTAGGTTTCTAGCCAAGCTATATATCGTTAGTCTTCTCGAGTCCATTAGCCAGCTCAGGATCCTCCCCGATAACTGTACAGCTGAATGACTAGTGTTCTGCAGGACAGAATAAAAGTCCTGTTATGTTCGGACCTCCGCTCTCCTCTATGTTCGAGCCAACGGCAGGGCCAAGCACTACATCACTAGTATTTGGCAATCTCCCGTCCTTCCCTACACTCACAGCAGGGCGTTATAATCCCTATTACTTACCGTCTGAACAGGAAGCTTCAGAGAACTATAGCCCCAGTTCAAGTCTAAACCAGTAAAAAGCTTTTAACTTTATTAAGCCCTTTATACCACGTTAGAGTCTCCCTCCTAAATATGGTCTTCCGCTGAAGGTCGAAGTAATCGGCAGACCTTATCATTTCCCGGCGGTCTCTCTCCCTTAACTATCTCTCCTTTCAGGCTTCCTCTGCTATTTCGTCCGTATCGTCGGTTTTCCAAGTCTATATTGCTATTGTATTCGCGGCTTGTTCCACCCCAAAGGCGTCTGTGGCCCGGAGGCTCGCGGTCGGTATATTATATCTCCTTCTTATATTAACCCTCCGGTACATCTTGTTACGATGCCGACTAAAGACTGGGGAGAAAGACTTATTATTGTGCGAAGAAGAGAGAAGGAGAGAGGTGTGGTGGTATAATGAGTAAGCGCTACCGAGTAGGGGCGGCAGCCCCGCGCTAGCTATTAGGGGCCATTTCACCTGCTAACCGCGGGGAATCTTGCTCTCGTAAGATTCAGTCAATGTAGTGATCAACTCTTTAGATTGCTACGCTTGTGCCTGCTGCTGACTACTATTTCTCTTGACCCTATCTACCTTGTAAGTAGAGTGGCTATACATGTGCAAGATCTGGTTCTATTCCGGTAGTTGCCCGGCATGTTTCTAGTTAGTATCGTAGCAGTAATATTATAAAAAACTGGGCTGTAGTATTTGGCATTTACAAATAAAGCGCTATACCTGCCGTAAAGAATATACCTGCAAAGACCGCGGAGAGCCAAAGCTTTATAAACTAATACTTTATCCCAGGCCTGACATAGTGGTCAACCGCGTGTAATTACAAAAACTGACGCTAATTGCCTCATCTTTTATAGTTCACTATACAATTTCTCATACAATCTATAGTTATACCATTTAAAAGTCTACAGTCCTGGCGCCGTTATTCTAGAAGGATTCCCCACCAAACCGATCACCTTACTATGCCGATCATAATTTTCAACCGCGTTACGTATTCCACGTCGATAACCCTCCTACTTCCAAAGACTATAACTGTGCCATTTCCTACTTAAATCCTACCAAATTTAACATAATTAATATCGCTAAATAGAATATATAATCCGCTATTAATTTAGTCAATTCCGGCGTTTTATTACGTAAGGCTGCAAGGCGCCATGGACTCATATATACCACGCTATAGGGTTGTATTAACAGTGTAACTACCTACTACAAGCGTAATTTATCCAATTAACTACTTTCCGTTAAAAAAGAAAAGCTCCTAATTAATTAGGCACTCAATAAAAAAGCCGCTACGAGAGCTCCTACGAAGTTACAATTACGTAGAATAACGTAAGCAATTCTCGTGTAAGGTAATATTTCTAAGCTAATTAAAAAGAATTAGGTCAACCACTTTATCCTATAGTACAAATCCCTTCACCTTAAGAACTCTTAGGCTCTTAATTAAAATAGGGTAAAAAAAAGTACTAAAAAAGCCTATAATAACTGTTGAAATTACAGCCCAGTTGCCCTGTAGCTACAGCACCCTTGGGTGCTGTAGCCTAGTTGATCTACTGCCCTGGGAGTGCTGCCGACTGCACTATGGTAAAGTACAGTCACCACAACTACGGGGAGTTCCGGGGACCCACTATCTGTAGGCTTGGCCTACAGGGGTAGGCCCAGCACCATTGTTACGTCAGCACAGCCAACCCGTTGCCCTGGAATCCTTTGGATTCCAGCGTCAACGTAAACACTTTTCCCTCTGTAGTATAGGCTTTCCTTTTGTATTTTAGGGCCCTTACCCCCTGTAAAATTAACCCACACCTACTAAAAACCCTATAAAGAACCATCTCCCCTCTTGTATTTCTAGTATCTAATTCTTTTCCTTTCTTCTACCTTAAGCAAAATAGTTTATATATAACCTCAAGGCAACCTTTTAACCTTCGTAATCTCTATACAAAGCCTACTATAATCACCCTATTACAGGGCATAAACCCCTATATCTCTACTTATTACAGCAAATTGGTCTACTGATCTTAGCTTCTTTTAACCCCGTCCCGAGCAGTTATCGTACTACCAAAGCCTTCCACTACGCCCGTTACAAGGAACTTACCCCTTATAACCTCCTATACTAAACCTTACTAAGACCAATCAGGCTATATAATTTAACAGGTTATAAACCCGGACTTTACAACCCTCGGCCAACCTTACCTCGTTGCCCACAATTAGTAACCACCCCCATAGCGCTTCCACGCCCTCCGCAGGCCATATCGTCTATCCTTTGGAAAAGCCTATACGCCGGCCAAAATTACCCTCAATATAACTACCAACCCTTCTGAAAAACCCTTATACCAGCTATAATTACCCTCGTAATTAGTACTATAACCCCTATATTAATCACCAACCCTTCTGAAAAACTCTCACACTAGCTATAATTACCCTTATAAGTAATACTATAATCCTTATATTAATTACCAACCCTTTATTTACGCTACCAATATTACCCACCGTAATCAATAGGTCAGATCCCCGTAAAATTACTATACCTTAATCCTCCAAGGGAACGATACCCCCTAAGTTCCTTTACTATCAGGAATATTACCCCCTAAACTACTATAGTCAATACTACTACTATATACCCCTATATTCCAACCTCCCACGCGTAATTACTACCTCCTAATTTTAAACGTATTTAGGAAAATCACCCCCTAAAGAACACCTACGTTTACTAAAATTCAACCACTTATAATAATCGTTACTACTAAATATACCCTTTATACAATAGGTACGTAACCTATATAATAAATTAACCCCTATTATAGCCCTTATACTATTAATTACCTACTAAAGGTCCCCCGGCTCCCTCACGAACTTATTAACCCAGTTACAATAATATATACGGAAAAGGCAGTTCCGTTACGCAATCAGAATTCCAATTAGAAATTAGGTATAATATAATAGCTGATAATAACCTAGATATAACTTTTATAAGTTAAGGCCAATAGCCCGAAGAAAACCCACCTATTTAGGGCCTGGTATAATAAGTTTCAAAGCTTACTTAACGCTTTAATAAGCTACTAGTAGTACTGGAACAATAGTAATAAACCTGGAATACACTAGATATAAGTACTTCCGGGGCCTTTTAAAGGGGGGGTAGTAACCCAATAGCGACTATTAGGGCTTTTAGAACTACTGAAACTACTAAAACTACCTATCCTTTAGTAATTCCAGCCATTAGAAACAAATTCAGTACCCTTATAATTAAAAAACTAATTAAACAATCTCTCTCCTTACCCAAAAAATAATATTTATTAGGACCTAAGAATTATTAATAGTAGTTTCAGGCCTTATTAATTTAGTTTAGGGCCCTTTAAATCTTTAATTTCCTCTATAACCTATAGGCAGTTACAAAACGCCTTAATAACCCTTAGAAAACAGCCCTCCTATTAACTTTCCAAAATATACTAAAAAAGGCCCCCTTACTATTATAGCCTACGAAAAGAACCTTAGATCTGCCTTTAATTAGCTCCGCTAATAATATACCCTAACCTAAACTAGTCTCCGTAACAAACTCTACTACTAATACTATTCCCTAACTTTTAATAATAATACTATTATAGTAAACTTTAACATTATTTTTAATACCTTAATAGGCCGTTTTAGTACTTAGGGAGTTATAATTACGAAATAAAACTAAATTAACTACTATTTTAACGTTTTAAAACCCCAATTTCCATAATAGGTTAAGCGTTCCAAGGCACTACTGCAACGAAATCAGTAAATTGCAAACGTTAATACTAGGTTTTAAAAGCTACCTAATACCCTTACCCTTTTATATTTTCAGGAAGACCTACTTACTAAAACCCGGAACCCTGGCACCTTTTTAACATATACCTTAGCTATATTATAAACCAACTAAAAGAGGTCTAAGGAGCCTAAACAAGGTTTTGGAGAAGGTAAAAGCTAATAATAAGGCAAATTAGGAACCTTGTAAGGCAATTCCAGGCTTAGGGAAATCAGGAACTTGAAAAAACAAAGTAATTCCAGTAATAGAAGGGTATATAATAGTAATGCCTTTAGTACGGAAAACACCCCTAAAAGTATTAATAAAACTTATAAAACCAATATTATTTCCAGTAATTAAAGGAAACTAGTCGCTATAAAAAAGGCCTTCCCCATTTACTACAATTTTAACCAAAGCACTACACTTAACGCTAAACCTACTAACTTTAATAATACCTTTAGTAAACCAAATACCTTAATAAACACTAAACCCTTTATTAACAACCCCCCTAAGCCCCCTACAATTAACCTTTTTACAAAAGGTAATCTTATTAAATAGTAACTTTTTAATACCAATTCCACAGTATATATTTACACTAATAAGGCCCTATTTGCAAAATTACATATTAAAAAACTAATTATAATACGTACTAAAGGTAGCCTAATACAACCTTAAGGCATTGGAATAATTAAATTTAAACCTTATACTAATACTATTAAGGGTAGGCCTTAATACAACACTATTATATTAAAAAAGTACCTTTATATTCCAACCTTTCCCGTTAATATCATTAGTAGCTACTGCCTTTACAATTCAAAAGGTATACTTATTAAAAATAAAATTTATAACGCCTTTAAGAAGCTTATTACTTTATTGGACTTTAAAGGTTCAGGCTTCTATATCCAATTACGGGGGTTATAACCCCCTAAAACCAACTATATTTAATAAAACTATATGTCACGGTACAGTGATGCTGCCTGCCTGTGGCTGCAACTAGATGTAGAAGGACTACGGTGCAGTGCCCTGACTGCACAACGTTCCACTTTTTGTGGTGTTTACGCATTGCGTCCTTTGGTGCCGTGACACTATAAAAGCATCTAATACTACTACCTATTTAGAGATTAACCTAAAGCCCTTATTGTAATACTACTTATTGTAAAGGGGGTAACCCCCTTCGCAGTATATTATAATAAGGCTTAAAAGGGTTCTTTAACGGTAATAATCAAAGCAGCTAGGCTTTAATACGTTTATTTAGGTTATATAAGGCTCGATGTCAGGGCGCAGCACCATAGGAGAAACAGGGTTGCAACGTTGATACTGCAGTTGAATTGAAATACTAAACGTAAGGAAAAAAGAGGAAGAGAAGAGAATTGGCGCGGGGCTAATTCCTAAAGGAAAGGTGGTGGTCCTACGTACAAGCTACTTAGGCTGGTCGGCAGAACCACGGAACCTGTTAAAGGCAAGGCTGATTAGTAGGCCAGCCTGCGCCGTAACATTACCCCCCCCTCCTTAAAAAAAAAGAGAAAGAACCTGCTTTTTAACGAGGTTTAAACGCGCGGTTTTACTTACCCGGTAAAGGGGATATACCTTTGGGGTAATATAGTTTCGTAGTTTTTAGGGATCCTACTCCTTTAACTACTACGCTATACGTTTAGGCGAGTTATTTATTTAATTTTAACGCCCGGAACTTTTATTTATTTCTACTTATAGCTTTAATCCGTTTTCTACTATTTTCCAAAAACCTAAACTATAACCTATTTATCCGCGTTTAATTTCGCCTTTTGCGGGGTTATTGTATAATTACAATTTACGCGTAGTTATTATCCTTATACGGTTTCGTAAATCGTCCCTCTGTCACGGTACAGTGATGTTGCCTGCCTGTGGCTGCAGCTAGATGTAGAAGGACTACGGTGCAGTGCCCTGACTGCACAACGTTCCACTTTTTGTGGTGTTTACGCATTGCGTCCTTTGGTGCCGTGACAGTTTGTGCAGTCTACAGGGCCTGGGTTCGATTCTT
>Ga0247765_1000279_pt1 | contig 41149 bp, 51 predicted proteins | sample UWRJL106311C6_FD_179949 | JGI IMG/M metagenome (GOLD analysis project Ga0247765, IMG submission 179949) | Plant litter microbial communities from Arlington Agricultural Research Station in Wisconsin, United States - UWRJ-L106-311C-6 | ecosystem: Environmental > Terrestrial > Plant litter >... | reverse complement strand
CCCCCCCCCAAAAAAAAAGGTACATACCTCTCAACCGATCATTATAAAATCCCTTGCCCTTCACCACGTTCGCGCCCGTCCACGCCAGGCCCTTCCGCATGACCTGCTCCAGATTATGAACCTTGAACTCGATTGTGCAGAGCCAGTCCTGCGGATCAGTCGGGTCGGCGGCGTCCGGGACCAGGTCAATCTTGACTTCGAACTTCTTTTTCAGCTCTAGCTTGGTCGTGGGCGTAGGCGCCACATTTGTAGCGGTGGTGGTGGCGGCAGGGGTGGGGGCGCTGGAGGAGTAAGGGGGTAGGCTATCATCTGGCTGAGACAACGTGGCCATGGCTGCTGGGGCTTGGGCTGCCATTGTGTCTGCCGAGATGTGCTCAAGATGATCACAATGTCGGTGTAAACTTGTAAACGGTCATATTTCTGCGTTTGCGGCTCACCGACTTGTTTATAAACCGTAAAAGAGCCGCATGTTGTGTCAGACGCGGGGTCGGGGTGGCTGCCTGCATGCGAGCTGCCTTCCTTCGTCCAAACATTGGCCAGCCAGCCATGTTTCAACATTATGTCCAGCTGACTCACCAAATCATCACAAAGTGCCAAGATTGAAAGGCTCGAGTTATTTTGTGCTTCTTCGGCGGTCGCTACTACTACGTAAAGTACTAACTGACTACCATGCCTAGCTGGGCATTGTCCCTGTTGACAGAGACATCGAGGATTGGCTGGCTGCCCAGATCATTCCCATATACACTCCCCAAAACCTGGCGAGACAAGAGGGCCATATTTGCCACGCTCAGAGACGAGTTGTGCAATCCGATGTCAAGAAAAAAAGAATAAAAACATATATCCGACATTAGGCTCGCGAACAGGAAAAAAAAACCATGAGAAGAGAGCATGAAAGCTATCCCAAGTTCCAGACCGTAAAGAGCTGCTGCGCCTTTTCATCCCTGCCCGCATCCAGCAAGGCGACAAACCGTGCAATGGAATCCAGACCGTGATTGGGAGAAGCCAGAACCGAGGGGTATCCGTTCGCCGAAACAAGAGGAGCCGAAAACATACAAGGGGGGTTGATTGTCAAAGGAGACGTCGTTCAGTCACGCTGCGGCAACTGAGGGTAGTTGACCTTGCCGTCGAGGCTAGGATCAATCTCCTCTTCGTAGTCACGCGACTCAAGGCGGGTACGAATGATTTCTCTAACTTGCTCGATGCACCGCATGGTATCTATCCACGCGTCATACGACTCGTCTGATTTTGACTCTGTCGGCGAGTTCGCAGGAGACGCGTTCGCCTCCGCCGAGATCGAAGGCCGAACGGGGTTGGTCTCGATCGGACGATTGGAGCTCTGGAGTACACCACCCGAAAGACGACGCTCGTTCTGCGAGAAATTGGAGCTCAAACCCGGGTACGGCAGGTTGGGACGGCTGGGGAGGCTCGGGTAGGCCACAGTGGTCGAGCTGTGGCGGGAGGTAGGCGACATGCCCGACGAAGATGCGGTTGGCGACTGACCCGATGTGTACGATAGCGCACTTGATGGGGGCGTGACGGCAGGGGTGCCACCCGTTGAGTGGGACGCCGCCGTCAGCGGCGAGGCAGCCTGGGCGGCCATGTACTGGTCGCCCACATGGCGTGTGTGCGTGGGCGGGGAGTGGGTGCGGCCCGTCGCGGCGGTATAGTGGCCGGTGGGTGACGCAGCCGAGTTCTCGTACACGGTCGACTGCATCTGGGCCAGGATGCTATCGATGTCCTCCAGATCAGTCTTGGTGCGGAGGTGGGGAACGGGCGGCAAGGTGTAGTGCTGGTAATGCGGGTTAGGACCAGCGCCGTTCATAGCGAGTGTGTGCGGTGCCTGGGGCATATATTCAGTACCAAGTCCCCCACTGTGAATGCCCATGGTAGTGGCAATCGGGAGGATGGCGGCTTGGACTTGATGGTAAGAAGTCGGATCGATATGGCGTCTCTTTATGTCGCCAAACAAACGGTTCAGATTTTCGTCGTAGTCACGGCGGCGGGTGTCGAAGCCAGCAGCAGCCTGATGGCCCATGTATTCGTTGCGCGGACCCATGTGCGGCTGGGGATATCCGTAAACAGGTCCGGGGTGGTAGCCCGGCGCGGGTTGCTGAGAATGGTAATAGCTAGCTTGTCCATTCTGATGCGGTTGGCCGTAGTGGCCCAGGTTAGCACCTCGTGCCTGTCCGTTGTGATCATAATAGCCGGGAGCTAGAGGCGGATTAGCCTCGAAATCTTAAGAAACCCGGCGATCCATGACGATCAGGACTAGGGGAGCAATAGCGAGAAGCGTGACAAGAGCATATGTTGGGAAGGAGACAGAGAAGAAAGGAGACGACGGAAAGGAGACTTAGGAAAAAGGCAACGGAAGGAGCCAGAACATACCCTTAGTACCGGGATGGCGATACGGACCGGCGTTCATGGCGCCATTCTGATCCTGGGGGCCGCGACCGACAAGGACGGAATCGTCTGCGTGCGTCTTGACATGCTTCTTCAAGTCCTGGGGACGCTTGAATGATTTGCCACAGAAGTCGCACTTGTGGGGTTTGAGCGGAACATGGACGCGAATGTGCGACGTGATGTGGTCACGCTTGACAGTGGTGGTGCGGCAAGAATTCCACTGGCAGGTGAGATTCAAGTTGTTGGTGCTCTTGCGACCAACATGCTTCTCGCAGATGTGTTCCTATCGCAAGTCAGCCCGAACTCGGTCAAAATAGACAAAGAATTGGTAGATGAATCCAGTTGCAAAGCCTCGAGAGACTTGGCGCTGCGCGACATAACAACCTCAAAAATTGAAGTCGGCGCGACCGGCAAAATTGACAAAGGCAGTGCTGGAAATGGCAGGTTTGGGATAAACTTACGTAGAGGGCTTCAGCATTCTGGAAACGCTCATTGCACTCGGACCAGCGGCAAATGAGGGTCTCGTCAGCCGGGGCGCTGGAGGACGAGCTGTTGGTAGCAGCCGTCGAGGGTGCGGGAGTGGCGCCATTTGAGGCCGAACTCGACGATCCCGAAGACGGAGCCGGCGCCGTGTTGTTGGTGGTGTCTTGGGTTGAAGACATGATGGGCCAATTGGTACAACACAATCAATGTGGACCGTGCGTGTGCACGCTGCTTGGCAACAAAAGGTGATGAAAATAACGTGGTGGCGCAAAACTCGTGACCTGTCACGTGTGTGGTGTTGTGAGAGGAGAAGAATTTGTGCAGCGGTCACGTGAATTTATAGGTGTGGCGGCTACAGAAATGGTGGGTGGCTGCCACAGTAGTGGGGTTGGAATTGTAGCGCAGATAAGTAAGATAAGATGTGGTTGGTTTGAGAATCGAGGTTTTTGTGCAGGACCCGCACTAGGGCAAGACTGGTTGAAGGCAAGAGGCAGCACCGGTCGACAAAGGGCCGGCCACAACCAGGGAAAAGCAGTGAATAATACTGCAAGCAGTGCAGAGAGCAAACGAAGTGTTTGAAGTCTGGAGAGTTTGGAAAAAGAAAATTATTTCAACACTGGGGGAGCAGCGGGTCGCACTGTCTTTATGACGGCCATGCTCACCTGCGATACATGGCGGAAAGTCTTGGCGCAACTTGGCAAACTCTCTTGGCAGTCTGGGCCTCGGGCGACTAACCCATTTCATTGGTCAGAGGTGGAAGCCACGGTCCGGTGCCTGTACCTCCTGTTGTCCGCTTCGCCGTTTGACAAACCTAATTGCCGCGCCTTGCTCCGAGCACCCTAACAGTTGGACAAGTGTGCCCAGATTTGCCAAGACCTGCCAAGACAATGCCAAGGCTTGGTATTGCGAGGAATGTCTGGGCCACCCTCTTGTTGCCTGCCTCTCACTCGCCCCCAGGTCACAAGCTCAGCCCACCCTCTCTGCCATCCCCTTCCCCTTGCGGCTGCTGCTTCCTCCGGGGGTGTCTTATTTTACATGATTGAAGCCGCTCTTGCGCGAGTGGACCGCTTGTTGTGGGTGTGTGTGCGCTCCAAGACCAGATTGGGTTTGATGTCGTTTGTTTGTCCTGGACCCTTCCTGCTGCGACGGCCCAACGACGGTTGGCAGCGCGCAACGCGGGCGCCGCGGGCGCCCATAAACACCACCGTTTGTTGTCAAGCCACCTACCTCCCAGGAACGGTCATCCGTTTGGGGAAGCTACACGCACAGAAGATTTCCCCTCCAAGAGACTGGGCATTTCCAAACCTTTGGACTGGGCAACTAGCTATCTTCCGCCAAGGTTCCCGCTAGCCAAGAGATCAACCTCCGCGTTGCCAAGTGCTTGGCGACCCCGTCCTTCCAGACAACGTTAACACTCCATCTTTGCCGGGTCGACGTTTCGTTACACAGCCACCTTTTGAAATGAAGTGGGAATGCGGGCAAAAGCAGGTGGGCGGTTGACGATTTTCGCTAAGTACACCTACCTGAGTCTCCACTACCTTCAAGTCGGTCGCCTCAATTGAACACGACGGGGCTTTCCTTGCCACCCGGAAATTTTTCCTCGGGTCAGCAGCCCTGTGCTATGTAATGTAATGGATATCTTCAGGCGAAGCGAAAGCAGTCATGGACGTGGTCATTCTGAAAAGACGTCATTCCACCTGATTCTTTATTCATTGCGGCGGAGACCAAGAACTCAACCTCTTCCAGGGCTACCCCGCGCGCCACACTGAGACCGGACAAGCTCTCCGTTGGCTTTCGTGCACTGGTTCCGCCCAGCATCGCCAAGGTCTTGAGTTGATCAAGACCACGTTTTTAACCAGAAACGTGGGCCTAGGAAACCAAACCCCCTACTAACTTTGTAGAAAGTACACAAGTAGAACCTCCTTGAAGCCGGGCAACCCAAAACCCAACCCAATCCACCCCATCATCTCATACAATCTATCAAGCAAACCACCCCCACCAAAAAAAAAAAACTCATCAACAGCCCGTCCGCCCCTCTGCGAAACTGGCGCCATTCTCCCCAACCCACCGCGCCTTGGCCGGTCTTGGAAGTCCTTGGCCCAATCTTGGCCTCCTTGGCCAGCTTGGCCACAGCAAAACTGTCACGGCTGCCCGGCAATGCCAGGGCATGGCATATTTTTCTTGTCTTTCTGCCGACTCACACGCCGTCTGATCCAAGCTTTCCCTCTCCTCCGTCCAAGAAATCCCGCTCTTGGACTCGCTTGGCGCGAGCCCGGGACAAGCCTCGACAAGACCGGACAAGCAGGACAAGAGAGAGGAAAAGCTGGGCATCGAGTGCCGCGCCTGTCATCAGCGATCTTTTTCATAACAGTTTATATTGGGTTTATCTAAGCCTGTGAAGCCCAATAACCTTTTTTCGTCAACCGTGTCCATTCGGATTTGGGATGCACCGGAACGCTCCCTCTTTGTGAGGGTTAAATTTTTTGTTTTAGATTTTGGTTCCATTTCTTCTTTTTTTTTTTTTTTTTTTTTGGAAAGGCACACATCAGTTCCATGATCCAGGACGATTAGTTAATGGTATCCCAACTCCGGGTTCGCCCGAAAATTACACTTGCACCTACACTCCGGGACCGGACATTCTTGGTGTCGCGCAAACCACTGCCTCGCGTGGTCGAGATGTAGGACATGTTCGCACTTGAGACAAAACGTGGGAAACCTCCCGGCGGCTCTGGCCTCGGGGTCGGCTCCAGCTCGTACCAGCTCCAGTCGGTCGCTTCGTGGCATGCCCACCACCTCAAGACAGACGACGCAGCGTGGCAAGTGTCGCTTGCAGTTGGGACAACTGATACCTGCCGCTGCCATCTTCTCTGTGAAAGGGTTGGAATGGGCGCTGGGTGCAGGGCCGCCACTCATGAAGCTCGGAAGTGGCGTTGTGGTGCCTCCAACTCCTATACTGCTGTTGTGGGCATTGAGCGAGGTTTCGGCATCGCAATACACACAACGCAGCGCGATTTGACGCCCTGGTGGTCGTAGCGTCGGCCGACCGTGATGTTTGCTGCGCTTAGTGGACTCGACGTCGAACTTGGCGCGAAGAAAAAACGCATGATGCCGCTGTAGATATGCTCGGTACGCTGAGCGAAAGGCCGTAGCGCGAATGTCATCAATAAACCGAGGGGCGCAAATAGAGAGCAGCAGCGTGGCCGTCTGGAAGTCATTGAACTTCTCAACATAGCGGGCGAGGATATCAACTAGGGGATCTGTGATTCCCGTCAGCACGATACCTTCAATGTCACCCGTCTTGATGGCATTGGCGACTTCGTGCTGAAGCCAGGCAGTAAGGTCCTCGTCTGAGAAATTGCGCACTGCAACAAAGACGCGGTCACGCAAGGGTAGGGACCGTTGGTTAGCAATTTTGGTCCAATCACCGGTCGCGATTATGGATGATATGGCCCGGAGGTATGGATCTGTTTTGGAGGCTACCCGTTCATCAAAATCCAGCGTTGCTTTGGCGTTGTAGTCGTCGCTCTTGCCGATGAGTTGTAGAGCCAGCGATACGAACAACAGTTCTGGATGCTCTGTGCTCGCCTTTTTGAGTACTTGGATGGCTTCCCCAGTCTCACCCTTGAATAGGGCATGAGCCGCGGCTCTTGTATGCCAAGTTGAGTCTCTCTGTGCGCCTGTGCCTGCTTGCTGAGGGTGGGGTGATCGGCCCCAATTACACATCTCCAGACACATTTCTCGGTGGTGAGGGCGTTTGGTTTCCACCCCGTCGAATCTCATAATACCGAGCTTTTTGTTGATGGCGTTCAAACATCGCTCCCAGCCGATATGGTCGGGCGCGGCTGCGCAATCGGATAGCCTGATGAGAGGCTTGCTGCCTGCTTGAATTAGCATACTGACTCTTCATTAGGGTAGCAACCCCTACCGAGTGAATTTGTCCAAATGGTGTAAACTCCCATATATCCCAAATCCAGCGGATGAGACATCATGCCGCCATCCGATGCCGCTTCTTCCGCGCCTACAGATAGATGCCTACGTTAGAGACTTCCGAGACAGTGGGGATGGTTTGCGGCCTACCAGCAACCCAAGCCCAGACATCTCGAAGCCAGCTGTCGTCAGCCACGATCTTCTGATTCTTCTCAAAGTTGAAGAGATAGCCTTCTTTCGCACGCAAAAGCATGATGTAATCTAGAATAATCTGTGCCTTGGGTGACGGATGGCCCTTGGCTTTGATCTCGCTAAGCAAACTCTCGTGTCGTTGGAGCTGTGAGGAGGGTACGCCACCCTGCTGTTGATTAGCCTGCACTTTGACTCCCGATGCTGCGACATGGGTCTGCGAGGACTCAGTTGAGGCTAGCCTCAAGGCCTCGAGCTTCGCAGCAATAGATGACGCCTTGACAAACGTATCGGGCAGACTAGGTTCTTCAATGGCTTCTGTCAGTGTCTCCTCGGCGTGGACACTGGGAGACATGGTGTTTTCCACCAAGGCATTAACGTTGGCTCTATCTGACCCGAACAGCGGAATATCGGACAGAGCCCTTTCTGTGAACAGGGGTCCAAGCAAACTGTGAGCTTGTGGTGATTCAAACTCCATCGGTTCATGGTATGGCGTTCCCTCTATAATGGGATTAGCGGGGGATAGTCTCAGAATATTTGGGTGTCATACCTTCCAGACCACGATATGGGACCTGCCATGGAATGAGCTTGAAGGGGTATTCGGAAGTAAACGATGGCTTCTCCAATACCTCAAGGGCGCCGCTAACTCGGAGCACGAGTAACCTGGGTTGGAGAACGGGAGAACGCAAAGTAATCCAGTCAAAAGACACGATCTTATCGTTCCTGCGAGTGGGCTCGGCGTAGAGGGGGTCCATTTCATGGGATCTCCTCACTTCCAAAAGTTCAGGGCTCCCGTCCATCCTGGCCTCCATGTCCACAAACTCATGTCTTGTGGACAAGATCCTCAGTTGGCCGGTCCTCGAGAGCAGGGCCAGCATACCGGGATGATCTCGACAGAAGCGGATTGACCTGATGAAAGAATTCTTATTGTCCATTTGGGCTGGGTCCGCCTCCATTCGTACTGCGTTGTCCAATCGTAAAGCGCCACCCCAGGGCATCCCGTCGTGGTCGAGAGCATCCAGGTATGGCTGGGAAACAGCTTGACGATGCATGGCCCGGCGGTCCCACACCATTATTCCCGGCTGGTCCAGGGCGGATGAGGCAAAATAGTTTTGGTCTGCATAGTCAATGGCCAGATTGTTGCAGCATTTAGTCGCGAACTGGACAACGGCACCAGACCCGGCCTCTGTGTGAGTAGTTAGTTGTGACTGAGCATTGGGGTCTTTTCTGTGCTTGTGTAAGTACCTCGTAAGTCATGTATCCTCAAACCCTGGCCCTTGATGCCTACAACTAGGACATTTGGGTTGTCCTCAAAGAACCTAACACTCGACACAGACACACTAGGCTCGAGGCGGTCTGTTGGGTCCAGAAAGGGTTCAACATCGGAGGGAAAGCCAGAGCGGGAGGGGTCCAGGGTTGAGAGCCGACTGACATCCCAAATGTACAAACTGCTATCGCTGCGAACTCTATCCAAGGCGACGGCAAGTTTCCCAGTGGTGTTAAAGGCCACGGCATGACAAGTGCGTGACATTTTCAGGTTCAATTCCAAGTAGGCATTGGAGCCATCGTCGACGCGCAACAGGTTGACGATGCCGGTTGAAGTGCCCACAGCAACCAGTCCTGGGTGTGACGGAGACCAATCATAGGCTGTGAGCGGGGGAAGGTCATCGTGCTTTGCGAGCTTGCGGTGGTCGAAGCGCCCTCGCTGTGCACGGCCTGTAGGCTCGTAGATCTGGACGACGCGATGCTGGACATTGATGTGGAGGAACGAATCGCGGGCGGCACTTGGCGACCACCGAATCAAGCCAGGCTCAGGGCGGTCCATCGCTTCGCGGGGACGCCCTCAGATGCGCCAACTAGGAACAAGAATACACGAGCTGTAGCTGCATAAACACCAATGGGCTTGCTCTTCATAATAATCCGTCTTTGAGCACGCACGTTTGTGTATTGCAATGGAGCATCTGTCCACTGCGTCGTTGGGGTGGTTGAACCTGAGAGCTTGAGAGTGTCTTGGCGCCCGCTGCGGGAAGAGCTTGAAGGGGGGGGGTCCATGCTTGCAACAGCCCACAACAACTAGCGGTGGGGCAAGAACTCTTATCTCGACTTTTTTCCTTTAGAATCCCATCCTATCACCGATCTAAGTACTCCAGAATTCAGCGCACATCACTATGGGAAAGAAAAGGCCACACTCCGAAACCGACGGCGAAGGGTCAGCCCAAGCCCATTCTCGCTCCAACGGGAAAAGACCCCAGGAAAACAAACCCTGGGCAAAGCGACAAAAAATCGACTTTAGTGAAGCGGAAAGCCTCACCGCCATCAAGAAGCGCGCCCGAGCACTCGAGCGCCTCCTCTCCCTCCACCAGACCAAGATTCCTGCCGATAAGCTCAATGAGCTACAACGCGAACTGGCCGCGCAAAAGCGGCGCATCGCCGAGGCGACAGCAAAGAAACAGCGCAGCAAGATGATTGGGAAATATCACATGGTGCGCTTCTTTGGTATGTTCCATTTCCCCCTTTCTCCTTGCATCCTATTTTAATACAGAAAGACAGAACGTCAAAAGGCCACCCGCCTCGCCAAACAACTTAGAAGACGCATAGCTGAAACCACATCCCCCGACGAGCTCGCCAAGCTCCAAGCCGATTTGCATGTGGCCGAGGTTGATCTCGACTACTCCATTTACTACCCCTTTTTGGAGCCATATGTCAGTTTATATGCCAATTACAAGCCAGGCGAAAAGGGCAAGTCCGGAGGCAAGGACAAGGAGAAAGAAAAAGACAAGGCGGAACAGTTGCTCCGCACGCCTCGACCGGTTGTGTGGACGACTGTGGAGAAGCTGAGAGAGGAAGGAAAGGAGGCACTGGAGAGGTTACAGAACCGGCAGCCGGAGGGGATGGTGGATGTGTTGGACAAGGGCAAGAGTGAAGTGAAGTCGAGGACGGGGGCGGGGGCGGGGGGAGAAAACAGCGAGCCTGGCAAGAGTGGGGCCGAAAGGAATGGGAAGTCGTTGCGAAAGGGTACGAAATGGGGCAAGAGAGGAGGGCGGAGGGAACCCGAGCTGCAGAAAGGGCGGGGGAGTGATGATGGGAGTGATAGTGATGGCGGTGGGTTCTTCGAGGAGGGTTGAGGGCTGTGGTAGGGTTATGTCGAACATGATACCCAGGTTTGAGGACACAGCAATCGACGGCAGTGGGCATGTTGATATGTTGACATGCATGACTAGGCAATCTTGTGGGAGGCTATCGCTCCGGCTCCTGTAATCATGATCAACGGCGACGTCGCCATAGATTTGATTGGGGTCCGGAATAATATCTAGCTGTACTTCCGTCAATCGCCACACACAGATGCCCGGAACAAACCCTGACCTGGTGCACTTGTCGAAGACTGATTTTCAGAGACAAGTCTCATTTCGCCCAAGATATATTGTACCAATCATACCACCAATGAAGCAATTCAGAATTTCAGCTGTTTCCTAAGCTTGGCGCCCTATGAATGACAACGCCCTTGGACAATGCCGGCCATACCTCCATCCTCCTCCCAAATCGGAACAGGAACATATTCAACCGGGTAGTGGCAGACCCTCAAAGTACCCCCCCTCTGGAAGAACGCGGACTAGGCATCATCCTCCATCGACCGCAGCACGCTCTCTCGCTCCTCGCGGATGCGGAACAGTTCCTTCAGCACGCCACTGGCAATCTGTTCCCGTGTAGCTTTCTTCCCATAACAATCCTTGACCGGGCCGATCGCGTGTCCACCACTGGTAAAGTGTACAGCATCCTGCTGAAAATCTGCCCAGCCGTCCCAAAACCCTTGGATCCCGGATGCAGACTGCATGACCCTATATGCCGGTGCTTGCAAACCGAGACGTTGGCACAGATCCCGGACTTGCTCCGTTGCTGGGGGCCCGTCGTCATCCTGATCCGATGGCGTGGGCGGAAAGGCGGTGTTTGCGGGGGTGAGAGCTGGGGTTGGCCTTACGGGCGATGCTGCTACTGTTACTACCGGCGCTGGCAATGATCTTGCATGGGGTTGGATCGGAGCACCTCCGTCTCCGCTTCCCGCCGCCCCAGCAGCCTGCTGCGGTAGCTTAGGGACCTTGACAGATTGTCCGTTGTCTAGGAGCCAGTGGACTAGACACTGGGCAGCGTAGCGCTTTGCGGACTTTTTTTGTGCAAACGAGGGCAGGGCAGAGATGCCCTTGGAGTTGGTCACATAACCCCTCTCCTCACTTGGGAGGGTGACAGGCGTGTCGGTGCCTGGGCCCGAGTAGCGGCAGAGGCAGTGCCATGCAATGCCGTTGGAGCTAGAGGAGGGCTCGTAGATGATCTCGACACTACTAGGACGGTGGCTGTCTTTGAACCCTATAACGGTATCAGAGCGATGGACCAAGACGCAATAAATAAAGACACGATAAATACGAAAACAGACAAGGACATACATTGCAGAGCAGTGACCCAATCTTCCGCGCTGATCTCCGGCTCTGGGGTGTTTTCTACAATCGCCGCCCTAAGGTCCGCAAGGGCCCTTTTCTGCGCATCCGTTAACGGCGGCCGATTTTTTAGTCTCTCCTGCTCAGCGATCCAATCCTTTACATCCTTAAAATCAACAGGCATTTTGAAAATTTCCGGAGTCGGGACACTGTCGCAAGGGTCGTTATCGTCCTCGTAGGGCTGCCAAGAAGAGTATGAGCTCGGTTTTTGCGGGGTACTCGGTGGGGACACTACAGCCGTAGGAGCAGGGACAGCAGAAACCGCCAGGGGCGTAGACCGTTTGCGCGGGCTGGTGTGGTAGCTCGCAAGAGAAGTATCGCTGGCTCTGCGCTTCACTGCCGTACAAGAAGGGGAGAGGGAAACGATGGTGACTTTATGTGTTCGGTCGAGTTCGACGCGGGGTCGGGGCTGTGGTGCTGCGGGCGGGGCCAGAGAGGCAAGAAAAGAAGAGAGCCGGGCTGCGACGACGGCCTCAGTAGCACCGGCGGGCCCTGTTTGGGTCAGACACTGGCGTTCGACTGCAGTGTCCGCCTCTGCTTCCCGTATGTTCGATGGTGTTGATTGGGAAGGCTCGGTTTGGGCCGTCAAGCGAGAAGCCGTGACGCCCATGGTTGGCAGATTAGAGTTTCCCTGCGGCGTTCTGAGACGCCGAGAATGAATAGCAGTGGGGTGAATATAAGCTTCCTCGAGCCTTGTAGAGAGGTTGCGAAGCTTGAGGCCTACCGCCAAGAGTTTTGAGATTTTAGATTGGCTCTGCATGTTGAAGGGATGGTAGGCCTCCTTTCGCTTGGTCATGCATATCCATTGGACCTGCCCAAAATCGGGGGAAAATCGAGTTATGAGTTGGGTATCCCTACAGTTAGCTCTTTAAAATAGCTGGCCACTCGAAATCGGGCCTTCACAGTGCTCGCCATATCGCGCCGGCCCTTGTAATGTTCCGGTCCTTGCCATTGCAGTCCATTTCCCGGTTGACATCCCTCACCCAGCGCATCTCCTCCAAAACCACGTCCTGCTCCATCTTCTCCATCAAGTCCAGCTCAGCCAACATGTCATGAGTTAATGTCCTACAAGCACCCAGGATTTTTACCAACGAGGACTCTTCATTCGTCATCTCTCCCCCAGGCGTATCCAGCCCTTTCAGGCTCCTTCTCCACTCATCAAGCCTCCGAACAAGCCCGGCACACTCATCTTTCCACTGTGCATCCAACTCCCCAACCAAGACCATGCCCAAGTCGTCAGTCCCCTCACCCAAAATTGCACTCAGATCCTCTCGTTTCCTCACCTCCCAGACCTGTTCAACTCGCCCAACCCACTTCTCAAACCTCCTGACCACCCTCACATATCTCCCCCCGGGCTCCCCCAGTGCCCATAGCCCGCAAAGTACCCCATCCAGTATCTGCACTCGGTGCTCCAATCCCGCCCCTTGCCTTTTCCCCCAATCCAATAGTGCTCTGACATTGACCCTCTCCACCAAATCCTCTTCTTCTTTACTGATCCTTTGTTCCCTCCCAGCCAGTTCCTCAAAACGCTTGCCCATATTCTTCCTCGCGCTCTCACGCCACTGAGCCTGAACTGTGGTCGCATCGCGGTGTATCAGGTGTAGCTGGAGGAGCTCTGTCTGGAGACGGGCTGTCTCGGCCGAGATGGCGATGTTGGCGGGGAGTTTTGACGGGGAAGGCGGCGCGAGGTAGGTTGCAGTGAGTGGTTTAGGTGCTAGGGACTTGGCGGGTGAGTAGTGTTGTTGGAGGGTGGTGAAAGCGGGACGCAGGCGCGGGGCAGAGGCATCGGCCGAGGTTTGCTGGGCTTGGTGCGTCGGCTGCTGGGATGGCGCTTGTTCCCGGGGAGCTCTACGAGTGGCTAATCTGGTCGCCGTTGTGGCAGATGAGGATGAAGAGGCACTTGATACTTGGCGGCGATGAGCTGCGGTAGGTGCGCGCGTGTTGACGGTGATAGGGGGGCGACTTCGATCAGTCTGACCCGAGGCCGTTGTTAGGGTCGTTCCTGATACGTAGCTCGACTCAGTAGAGCCTTGGGAGGGCGGTCTGAGGATAGTAGCGCCGGTCAGAATCGTGACGGATGATTTTGTTCGTGTATGAGCTGAGGGAACCCGGCGTTGAGGAGCAGCGGCCGAAAGCGGTACACCCGACGAAGTAGTAGGTCTAGAAATAGACGCGGTCGGTAGCTCTGTTGACGAAGCCGGCCGCGTTATAGGTGGGCGTGTCGTTCGTGGCGGTCGGCTCGTTGTTGTCGTTGGTTGCGCATCCTGTGTCGACCCCGTTGTCGCTTGTCTTGGACGCCCAAACACACCAGACACTGGCCTGCTGCCGCCGCCCGCGCTGCTCTTTGTTCCCGATGTACTGGATACCGATCTTAGAGAGCCGCGGTCTGTGCCTCCAGCAGCCGAATTAGCAGCGCCTTTGATGGGCAATCGACTCGGCGACATGTTCCGTCGTTCACCATCGTCCTTGTCGGCTTTTCCGCTTGGTTTTCGTGTGGATCGCGAGCGCGTAAGCGCGCTGCCAGATGAAGACATTGCAATTGAAGTGGACGGGTCACTGAAAATCGCGTCTCTCTCGGTCGAAGGAGCTCGGTCTGCGTCGAGTCAGGTCGATTTCTTGTGAATTTGTCGTTGCCCGAACTTCTTGGAACTGTTTGTTAGCGGTTGCCCGTGCACAACGCTCCGTTGCGCTTCCCGCCGCTAGGCTAAGTGGGGGTGCATTGGCGACTAACTCCCGAAGAGCCGCGCCAAGGCAATCGATTTACCGACCAGCAGCGTTGCATTTTGTATCGCAACCTCCCATACTAGCTCTATTGTCATCGACTTCATATTCGGACGCACGTCGCGGACTTTAACGTATTCTTTAACCTCGACAAAGCAAATTTAATCAGCTTTTTGTCTCCTGTGTATGAAGCTAACTAGGTAAGCTAGATGCCAAAACTCGTGGTGGCTCTGCTACATTCCCAATTATTGTTTCCATCGCCTGCTGTGCAGCAGAAATAGCCATCAAAAAGGATATCAAAATGTCGTGTTCAAAATGCTCATTTCGAGCTAATGTCCTGTCGTAGAAGCAAATGTGTGGTATCTGACGTAATGAATTGTGCTCTGCAACGCCGGCATGCCAATCTAGCCCCACCAAGAATAACCCGTAGTCTCTAGTCAGTTTGAGTCTGAACTCTATCCTTCGAACCAATGACTCGGCAGGATCCGAGTCTGAGTATAAAAAAAAGCTGTGCCTGTGAGGCAAATGAATGGAAATACCCTGTTGGGCTTCATTGTGTTTCAATGACGAATGTAAGTGGTGGATCCATTCTGGGAACCGTGAAAGTCTCGCTGTCGGGCCGAGCCGTCTCTTTTGTGTCTTCAGGAATCTCTTGAATCTCTATTTCCTTCTCCTTAAGTTGGGCAAGCAGTTGATCAAGATCGCCCCTCAACCTGCGCAGACCGCCGCAGCAGCTTACGCAGACGTTGAGATGACAAGCGCTGCAGATGTAGCACTCTGCGATGCGGTCTTTGTGACCGCAGGTACGACAGGCAATAGGGTTGACCCTCTGCCTCGCTGCTGTCAGGTAACGATGACGTGTGTGGCATTTGAAGTGCTTATCTTCAAGAGGCCGAGCGTCCAAGACCTCGTTCTCTGGTAGGGGCTTGTACCAGTTTCTTGGGAACCGTGCGGCGCCAGGATGATCGGTCAGATCACTCTCCTCTACAACTTCTGTCCCGTCTTCATTCAGGGTCATCGGGCTGGGGCTCTCTCCAGCTTGGCTAACCGCGTCGATAGCCGCTACTCTTGGTTTCACTGTCTCGTCGGAGGCCGCGGATCCGTTCTCTGATATGGTTCGCACCTGGTCGACTGTTTGCCTCGGCTGCTGCTCCCTCGTCTTGAGTACCGGCAGCCCCCGGGGACTTGCAGTGTCCCGGCGGGGAGCGGCAGTGGTGGGCCGGTATTGATCCCCAAACCTGGACGTCGTCCGTGCCGGGAACTGGTTTTGGTTCGGGGTACGTTCTCGGCTAGCTGCAGGAGACGCGGGAAGGCCCATAGGCGGTCGACCAGCAAAAGCCGACTTCGGGACCAATGCCGGGCTGCTTTTCGCGTGGCGTACTTGGTTCTCAGCGTCGCCTACAGGCTTGCGTGTGACAGGGGATTTTGTGTCTATGGGTAGATCTGGTGATGATGCGGGTGAGACGGGCGAGACCACTGTCTCAACGATGGGGTTTTTAACGTCGCTGGATTCATAATCCGGGGTGGGAAGGCGAACGACGGGGGAAGCAATATTGGGCATTGATTTCATGGGGCTAACTGCTGGGTGTACCGGGCGAGGCGCCTGTGGTACAACGTCGTGGTCAGATTTGGCGGTTTGAGCCTCTTCTCGATCGTCACTGGACACGTCTTTGGCCGGGCGTGACGTCTTCTGGCCCATTGCTTCTTGCGGCGTACTGATTTGCTGACGCGAAGCCGCAGGACGGATATTTCTGCCGGGGAGAGCAGCATTGGAGCTCCTGGGTAACGGGATTCGGCTTCCTGCAGACTGTGTACCGTTTTCAATAGGCTTCGGTGGGGCAGCTGGGGGCGGTTGGGGACTTGAGTCACCCTGCGTAACCTGGGGGAGATTCTGGCCCGAGGCAGCGGTCGACCCGTGGCTGGTGACGAGCTTAAGTTCTGGAACAGCGAGGTTCTTTTCAGACCTGAGCGACCGACGGCGCCAGAGCTGGTCTTGTTGGGGCGAGGAATTTGCCAAGGTGGGGATCGGTTGCGTGGCTGTCGGTGACTGGCCAGCGTTGTGCTGATCGATCGGCGGTGTATGTGGTCGCTGAACGTCTTTCACCGCCGGCGGGGGTGGGAGGCCGGTGTCGTTTCGGGAGAGTCCCGGTGATGCGATGGTGAGTTGCTGCGAGGCATCCTTGACCTGCTGCTCGTGGGGGAAGACGGTTGACACTGTCGAAGACGACTCCTTAGCACTGCTCACCTCCGTGGCCGAGTTGGTTGACGACCTCGGGGTGGTCTCGGAAGAGCGGTTCGAGTAGGCCGACAGCAGACTGGAGTAGGAGCCGACGGGTGACTGCGACAGTGCCGGCGAGAGCGGCGCCGGGGTTGGCACGGGCATGACAGCAGGGGCTAGCGCAGCGACGGGACGACGAGGTATACTCATCTTCGGGAGCGGCGGGAGGGGAGAGTCTAATGGCCTGCTGACGGCGGCCATTGTGGGAGTAGACGGTGCCTCCCTGTTAACCAGATGCTTGGGTGGTGGGACGGGAGGTCCGCCCTGGATGCGAGGAAGCAACGAGTCCTTCTCGATGGGTTTGGGACTGCGCGCAGGACTCGCTGTCTCTACATTCGAGAGCCCTAGCGACAGAGGTGGGAGTTGTGGCGGGAGCGAGGGAAGAGTTGGTGGCAACGAAGGCAGTGAGCTCGTCTTGTTCTTCTTGGAGTCCAGGAAGGAAGGAGGGGCCGGCAGTGCCTTCGAGAAACGCGACCGCCCGGTTTTAGGGGTCCGAAGGGTCGAGGACTCCATCCTGTCGTTCGATTCCGTTTCCCCGGCTGAATGAGGCACGAGATAATAGCTGCTGGATGCTATTGTCCAGTCGGACGGGGCCTGGTGCGATTACTGGCGTCGATGGTGGGCCTGCATCTGGTGTCGCACGTATATTCGTCGGTGGCCGGGAGATCCTGTCTTAGCCGTCCGACGCCTGCAGACGGTGAGAAAACAACCTTGGATGGAATGCGTGTTGGCCGCGCCGCTCGGGGGTGACTCGGTGGGCCATTATGCAGATGGGCAAATGGGAGAATCGAGGTATATAGTGAAGCGCTTCGATTTGTGAGAGAGGCAACCGGGACCGGCGGGCAAAGCAGCATGACAAGACGGGAATTCGATTCTGTCTGATGTTGGCAGACAGGGCACCCCCAGCAAGGCTCAAATTAGACGATCTTCTCCAGGCCCCCTGTCGACTGGGGGTTGCCTGGGACGGCTGAAACAGCCAGTGGTTAAAGACAAGCCAAGAGCTGGGTTTAATGACAGGGCGCTCCGCACCAAACCACGCTGGGCCTGACGTGTGTTGACTCGCCCGCCATCACGGATTCTGCTCCCCTGTCCCTGATCCATCAGGCGTCAACCGGGGCGCGGGATGAAGAGCCAACCCGCTTATCGCGGCTTCTTAGGACTGGCGTTGACGGGAGCAGCTGCATTTTTGGCCCCCTTTTTCTTTCTCGGGCGCTATCCCTCAATGCCGTTCGATACGAGGCCGACTTGCCTCCGATGGAAGCGACGGAATAATGCGAATGCAAAGCGGCATTCCTCTGCAGCTGCGTACGAAGCTGTATGCAGCTGCAGCGTGAAACGCCATTCGTAAGCTGAAAGCCGCACTCGATTCGAGCCAGCGCAACCAGACATGACGTCGGCATCGGTGTGGGCGTTGCATGGCGCGCTGGAAAGGCATCTCCCGCAACAACAGGCTTGGGGGACCGGGATCCTTGCTGGCATCCATTGTTACAGATTGTCCCGCACTTCAGGGGGCTTCCATCAAAGAGACTTTCGGGTTTGGGCACAGGCGGCTTCGCATTACGATCGTCCCAGGGAACCTCAAGGCTGGAAACAGCTCTCACCAGGAATCCCAGTCGCACATCAATCACCCTGACGCACACACGATCTCTCCTCAGGGTCCCTCCTTCCCTCGCTGAACCAGGAGAAATCACCATCAGTTCCAGGATTTCCGGAGCATGAACGCCTCCGAAGATGATCTGCTCTTAAGAACGAACAGTTTGCGATAAGTTTGGACAGTGCCCGGACGTCCAAGGTCAGCTGAAAGCGACGGGGATTCCATCTTTCAGCAGGATGTTAGACGCAACAAGAACCTGATGATTTGTTTCGTCACACACAGAGCGCGCTTTTTGCACGAAACAACGTCTGGGGCGGTGAGATGTCTCGGACATGAGAAAATGCAGAATAAAGTCTCCGATGCCAGTTCCAAAACTTGCCCACGGCAAAGCATTTGCGGACCCGAGATCGACATCAACACGGTGGAAGTCGATAAGGACATAGTGAGCAAACGGCTTCTTTTCAGATGAGGCGGTGATCCGCCACGGATCGCATCGCAATATATCCAGATTGCCGTGTCCTCGAAGTGCGTCTCTGGTGCAACAGTGAAATGTTTGCTCGTTCAAGGTCGGTTGGAAATCCAGCGTGCGCGCCGTCGTCTGCCGTGTCTCCGTGGATCTGCGTCCCTTGCGAATATGGTTGGCCGTCTTGCACCGCCTCTGCAACTCTCCGAGGCGTGTGGTTGGCTATGCGGAGATTGAAGATGTCTAAATTGGCTGTTGGGCTTGCACCGCAGGAAACGAGTTTGGAGGCTTTAAGTTCAAAATTGTTCCCCCACCCCATCACACCATTACACGACACCACGACGCCACACACCCGAGCGAGCCGGAGGGTGGAACCCAAATGCGACGCTTCGCTCCAGGTACCTGCATCAACCCGCCCGCCTTGCACATCCGAGTCTGCGCGAACGGATGAAATGAATTGCCTAGCCAATATGGAAGTACTTCGGCGCAGATTGTTCCCTGCAGCGAGTCGAGGTGCCGGCAGCACGGGATTTGCAAACACTGACCAGCGTCAGAGGCTGCGGCAAACGAAGTCGATCGGGGAGTCGGCCTTATTCTCCAGAGCTTCTTAACTCTTTTGTAGTTCTGATATTGCGCAGTTTCTCCTCAATTCCATGGGGCTTTGGACCAAAAACCTGGGATATAAGGTTTGGGCACACACTCACTCTTCTTTTGTTCGAATTGCGAATTGTGCAGTGCTGGGGAGCCAAGTAGCTGGCCGCGGTGTTGCTGTCCAAAAGCAAAAGCCAACCAAAGGATGGCGTCCAAAGTCGCGGTCATTGTAATTAGTTCGCCCACAAAACCCACAACCCCTGGCGCTCCTGGGGTATCAATTGGATTGTCCAGGGTGGCCAGTGACAGATCAATGTTGAATCAGCCTTGTAGCGTCAGCGTACAAAACCGCAGGGGTTCCATCGTCTTCGGCTGTTTCCTCCAGAATCAGTGAGATACTTGTATCAATCTGGTCAGTGAGGATGAGACCAAGTTTTGTTGCCAGCGCAACTAAGCTATTGGCCGGGTGTGGCTCTCTAGGGCTTGCGCACCTTGACCATTCTCCCTCCCGGGCGCTGACAAGCGAAGGTAGTCAAGCTTCGCTCGCAATGAGAAATGACGACCTAAACTACACCGGGACCGCCGAGGCTGCTATCGACGCCATGAATCAGTTTTACAACGAAACAGAGGGCCGCTGGCAGCCAGAGCTCCCTTGGTGGCTCAGCGGTTATGCCCTCCAGGATATCTTGGACTACATGTTTAAGACAGGGTCTCGCAAGTACATGCAGATTGCACGGCACACTATAGACCTTCAGAAGGAGCCTCTTCCCTGGTGGCCGCAGGGAAATGGTTATTTTCGTGCGGATTCTACAGACGACACTGCATGGTGGTAAGTGTCTACCAGTCGCACGGAACAACGAACGTGGTGCCGGATTATTGTTGACTGACACGGCGTAGGGCCCTCGCCATGATACGCATGTTTGATCTGACGAGCGACCATGGATATCTCAATATTTCCATGTTAGACGAGGCTTACATGTACCAGTACTGGTCCGAAACACCATGTAATGGCGGGATGTACCAAGACATTGTCAACATGGAGTACAAAAATGCCATTTCCAACGAACTCTACATGCTCCTCGTGGCGTCCCTTCACAATCGGATTCCGGGCGACACTGTCTACCTCGCCAAGGCGAAAAAGAGCTGGGAATGGTTCAAGAAATCTAGTATGATCAACTCAGACAAGCTTGTCAACGACGGCCTGGCTGAAAACAATGATGGGAGTTGTTTCAACAACAAGGGTCCCATCTGGACCTACAATCAGGGTGTCATTCTCGGTGCTCTAACAGGTATTTTTCCTCCCACCCATTTCCCTCGTGTTTGTCCGCTCCCCGGAACACCCCAGCTTACACTACCACCCTTCAGAGCTCTGGTGGGCTACCAAAGACACAAGCTACCTTGACCAAGCCCGCGCCATTGCCAACGCCGTCATCGCCAGCCCCGACCTAACCCAGGAAGGTATCCTCACTGAACTCTGTGAGGCCACCGGCGATTGCAACAAAGACCAGCAAGTCTTCAAGGGCATATTTGCACGCAATTTGGCCGGTCTTAACAGAGTACTCGAGGGTGATCCTTACCGTAAGTATTTGATGCAAAACGCGCGGTCAGCGTATGAAAAGGCAAGCAACGCAACGGGTTTTTATGATGTTTCGTGGCGGGGTCCATTTACTGCGTCTTCGTTGGGGACACAAGCTTCAGCAGCGAGTCTTTTTGTTTCTCTGATCTAGGGGTTGATGTCTAGTTTGTATTCATTCTTGTATTGTGGCGATTAACACGGTTGTGGAAAGTTGTGGCAATGGAAATGCTGGTCCCGTGTCCTGTTGACTGTATTCTGAGGGTCTTGATCAACCAGAGGAGGAGCATGTTCAGATATGAACGTGAGAATCCATCTTCTTCGCATCAAGGGGGCTGTCAATCGCCCATCATGTATACCAAGTTGTCGTAACCCGTAGCTGTCCATGGTCCCAGGCCATTGTTGACAGTTTAGATAGCCCTCTACCAGTAATATCTCGGTCCTGCGAATATGACATACTGCATACGCAGGCAGGTACCCAGGTAGGCTGGGTCGGTACACTTGACGCGATCCAACTCAGCTATGCCAGGTCAGTACCTAGCTTGCTAGCTTACCTAGGTAGGTAAGCAGGCAGGTTGGTATGTGAATTCCCAATTGTGATGCATGTCAAGGGCCAGTAGGGTTAAACGGCCATAGACCCAAATAACCACCCAGTCGCATTCCATCAAAAACCGAGAACAAGTTGTCCGCTGAATGAGACGCCAACCTTGGACCAACCAACTAAGCTACCAGACTCACACCAGATCCCGCCACTTAACACTCCCGCCACATCCCCCCTCCCACTCACTTCCTCGCTGAACAGACAATGTCAATAAAAGGGGCAGCGACCCAACGCTGCAACACAAAACCGTAAAAATGGTGGCCAAAAAAAAAAATTATACAACACCAAGCATTCGCTGGTCGTCACCGGCTCAACTACTAGTTTGGCCCTCACTTGGTTATCTATGGGAGAGCAGACGGAATCCAAGTTCTCCAGTGGGCATGGCCGTATATGATAATGTAAGAGTGAGTGGTGGGTTATGAAAGGTGGACTGGGCTGTGTGGGCTTCGTGGTGGTTGCGGTATTAGTAAGTTAGAGAAGGGAGAGGGGCGAAGGCTTCATGTGAAACCACTGTTGTGGGGTTTGGAGTTACTGTATAAAACCACATATGATATATAGGGGATTGGCTTCTTTGCCGTTTGAGTGAAATGTAAGCGCGCTGTCAGAAACACTATGGCTGTGTCGATGTTGAAGGCAGCACCCCTGTTTGCTCAAGAAACGGATCCCTACCATGGTACACACGTGGCGGGAATACGCACACTACATCAAAAGGGAAGAAGAAAATATGTCCTTGCTGTCAACTCATATCTGGCTCGTCGACACGGCTTGAGCCAGGACTAGTGTTGGTGGTCTGGAATGGGATATCAAAATCGTAACGAGGTAATAACAAATCATAAAGAGCCTCCTTTCCGCCAAAAATCACCAACGATGACCTCCACGACTGCTTGCCCCTCATCACCCAGTTCGCTCTAGCCCACCCTACAGGCTGAAAGGTCTCTTGGGGTAGCTCACTCCTTCCACCGCTGGGTTGTCCACAAACCAGCTGCACCGCTCGCCTGTTCCCTCATTGACCAGGGCACACGGCAGTCCGTTGCCCTGCTCGAAAATCTCTTTCATGATCTCTTTCTTGCCGCCGCCCGTAGCGACAAAAGCTACCCGCACAGCGTGGGTAACGACGGGTAGCGTCAGCGTGATGCGCCTCGGCGGAGGCTTGGGCGAGTCTTCGATAGGGGCAACCCAGGCACTAGTCTCGCGGAGCAGCTCGTGGCCGGGGAATAGCGAGCAGGTGTGACCATCAGGGCCACAACCCAACAACAATAGGTCGAAGATAGGCAATTTGACCGAATCACGGCTGGCGAAGGAGCGCACGAGCACCTGCTCGTACAGATCAGCCAGCTCCTGCGTGTCATTGAGCTGGCTCTCGTCGATGGCGTGCACTGTTGGCTGCCCTGTTCCGGTCGGGAGTTTATCTAGCAACTCTGCTTTGAGCAGTGCGTAGTTGGAGTCCGCGTGGTCAAGAGGCACGGCACGCTCATCGGCGAAAAAAATTTCCCACTTGTCCCACTTGATCTCGTCCGTATCGGAGCTGGCAGGTGCCAACAGAGCCTGCGCAAGCGTCTTGGGAAGGGAGCCGCCTGACACGCCAACCTTGAAGACGCCGTGTCGCTGCAAACCAGCCTCCTGGCAGGCAATAACATAGGCGCGGAGAGCGGGAGCCAGAGTATCGACGCCTGAGAAGGCGTAGAGGTTCGCTTGCTTTCCCATGGTATCTATCGTGGCGGGCTGTTCTTATGTTAACCCTGTCTTTGACCAAGTAAGTGTTTCGATTCGGCAGTTGATCGGTCTTCGACGAGCGTGGTAGCGAGCGTTTCCAACGTCAATAGAACGGGGCTTGCGGCGGCGCTCACAATAGAGATGTTTTCGGTCGGAGAGGGCGGAGCCTCAAATTGGGCCACACGCACAGGGAACGGGGCAGGAAATCGGGGGCCGAAGGTTTCGGGATCGTAGCGTGAGAACGGTTGGGACTGGTGATGGCAAGCTGCTGGTTGAGCTTCGAGCTTCGGGAGCGGCGTCAGCGAGATGGGACGGATGCTGGAAACCACAACGAAGGCGCGATAAGAGATGGACCCCAGAAGCTGCGATGGAACCAATGCCAGATGTTAGATTTCAAGAGGGATTTTGTGGCTGGTTTTCTTTTCGGTGGAGGGGCAGTTCGGTTGTAGCTTGGAGGGGTAAATTTTGGAGGGTTTGATCGGAGGGGTCACACATCGGCAACTTGCCGTTGCCTGGTCCCTTTGCGGAAAACAACATCAATCCCTAGCACACATCCAACAATGGATATGTCATAAGGAGAGGGAACATACATGAACCTCGATTTTTCTTCTTCGGTGTCAAGGTTATCGCGACATATCTTGGTTCGTCAGTCAGACTACTGGCTGTCTCTTCTCGTCAACTCTTTTCTTTCCGGCTTCTGGCTCTCGTCGGAGGACTCTCTCCATGACAAAGAAATTTGGACAGAGAGATGATGCATCCAGATGCAGTGAAGATGAGCCCTGTCGTTCACTGAATCAAACTTGAGTGCTTCTGGTGTGCGACACGACTTCTGGTTACTTTTCCCCGATCTCGTGGCCTTGGATGTTGTCTGGAGACAAGACCATGTCCGCACAGGCTGATCTTTAAACGGCCAATGCTTAGGGCAGCTCACTCCATCATCAGTGTGACGATTGTACCGGCGCTTAGGATTTCTAGTGCCCGCTGAGCGTAGTCTGCACTCACGCCGAGTCAACCAAACAAAGGCCTCAAACTACCTGCGACAACGCTGCTTTGTTGGGGAATGAGGTTTACGTACAATACTAACCTGGAAGCGTAGAATACATTTGAGAGAGGTGACAGAACAAGAATCGGCTTCTCTTCCTAAGGGATGGGATCCTACAACCAGATAGATACCCATGGGTTACGAAATGAGAATAATGAATAATATGGCAACTGTGTTGTCTTAGGTATACACTCCAAATTTGCAATTGCTGCCGCTGATCTGGGGAGCACTGAGAGGGCTTGCAATTTTCTGGGAGTGGGCGCAGAGGATTCTCTACGATGTTGTCCGTAACTGTTCTTGCAGTGGTCGCTGCTTGGAATCTGGAAGCTGTGCTTGCTATGGCTTGTCGTCGTTGCGTTTTACCGTCCGCTAGCTCACCAGACAAAGTCATCGATACGACCTACTTTATGACGATTGAATAGCAGAATCAAGGCGACAGGTACGAAAGTGATGAGCGAGCTATGAGGCAATGACGGTTAGATCACAAGCAACTCAGTCAAGTCACGGAGAGCTCGGGCTTTGTTATTGTGATCGTGGTGGGGAAGAGGGGCAGCGCCTATTGCGTCATCGTGTACTGGGGTCGGATAGGCAGATGGGTTTGAGGCAAGTAAGCGACAGCCCAGGCAACCCCTTTAATGTACATTACGGGACCTACGCTATGATTCTAGTGATGGCGGTTGAACCAGTAAAAGTGAACATGTTTTATACTATTGTAGTGGCCTGGGTATCTGAGTAGCAAAGTGCCGAGCTGGGGTGCCCCAATGCTGACTGAGTAGGTGTTGACGGGGTGGTTGTTCATTTTCAGCCAATCGCATACGCCCATCGCGACGGCAGCTTTGAAGCGATTTCGGCGTTTGACGGGAAGGTGCAATGCAACCTCCAAGGTATGGTGACCAACACAATTTCCCCGTTGCCCAACTCTATAGACATCCCCTTGTACTGCTTTCAACCCATCTTCTATTTTGAAAGTGTTCCCATGGCTTCGGCAAGGTACCTCACCGGCGATCCTGGCGCCATCAACGACTTCATTGACCGTTTTGATGTGTGTTTTCCTGAATTTGCCATCCTCCATCGATTGCTCACCAGAGAGTTCTAGGTCTTCTTGTTCGACTGCGATGGTACTAATAACCCCGCGGAGACCCTGTCGATCCAATGTTGACTTTGTCCCTTTTTTTTTCAGGGGTTCTCTGGTCTGGAGACCATCCCTTTGAAGGGGTCGTGGAGACTTTGCAGCTTCTGAGGTTGAAAGGTTGGGCTATTTTCTTCAGTTTCAGTTTCCAGGTCCCAAAGTCATGACACAAGCCAGGGAAAAAGACGATATTTGTGACGAATAACTCAACCAAATCGCGTTCGCAATATCTTGCCAAATTTTCCTCCTTAGGGATACCAACGTCGACCGAGGAGATATTCGGCTCGGCGTATTCCTCAGCCATCTACATTTCTAGGATCCTTAAGCTCTCGCCACCCAGAAACAAGGTGTTCGTCCTCGGTGAGGCAGGCATTGAGAATGAGCTGAGAACCGAGAACATTCCCTTCATCGGCGGCACCGACCCAGATTTTCAGAGGGACATGACGCCGGGGGACTGGAAGGGAATTGCAGACGGCTCCCTCTTGGATCCCGAGGTCGGATGTGTCCTGGCTGGACTCGACTTCCACATCAACTATCTGAAGTGGTCACACGCATTTCACTACCTCCAACGTGGAGCCGTATTCTTGGCTACGAACACTGATGCCACGTTTCCCATGAATCACAGTTTCTTCCCTGGAGCCGGGTCAGTGAGTTTGCCTCTAGCCAACATGACGGGCAAAAAAGCCGTTGCATTGGGGAAGCCCAGCCAAGCCATGATGGATGCGATCGAGGGAAAGTTCCAGCTCGACCGGGCCCGCACATGCATGGTTGGTGATCGCTTGGACACCGACATTAAATTCGGCATCGAGGGAAGGTTGGGAGGCACCCTTGCCGTCCAGACAGGTGTCAACAAGAAGGCCGACTGGGAGGCGGAACATGCAGTTGCGGTCCCAGCATATTTTGTTGACAAGTTGAGCGACTTGCTTGCCGTTGTGCAGTGAGCTCTAGAGATATGCCCTAGATAGAACAGTCGAGAAGGCACCACCAGTGTTCTAGCCCGAGAAATACCTCAGTGTTCGTAGTGTGTGCGTGGAGTTGCAACCGAGACGCATGGCCAAAATGACCAATAGGAAGGCCGATATCGATGCCGCTCGCCCAGCACACACCAAAAAGCAATGCAGGCCGGTCCGGGGCTCTGCCGTCTGGCTCAAGTGGTCCCTTCAGGCACACCCACACTGATGTGACTTGGGTGGGTAACGGTCACACACTAGTCCCCGTGTCCCCCAAAGTTACACGAAACGAAGCTATCGTCGACCTCGGTTCCAACGGGAGGCGAACGACCTTGTCCGCGCGGACACAGAGTGATCTTATCCGAAGAGAGGTAGGCGTCCGCGTAGTGTCGTCGCCGCAATCGACTGATGGATGGCGATCATCTTCCTTGTAAGGCATGGATGAAGATACGTTTCTTGAGAGCTGCTTCAGCTCGCCATGCTCCAAGGTCAGACGAGCCCAAGTCGAGTTGACGTGACCATGGGTATGACGTAGGTCGAGAGCCCTCTTGCAGCCCGTCGTTGGGGGTTTAGTGGTCGGCTGACGCTGCAATTCGCTGCAATATGCAAGCCATCCAGTTGGAGAAGGACCCTGGATCTCAGGCTCTCGACTCCCGCTAGGCACCAATTGGGTGGGTGTGAACCCTGTTTCCGTCCTTGCCGTGGGGCTGCGGTACACTGGAGCTCTGGGGCCACTTGGGGTCTCGAACCATCCGCCCCCTTGCTTGCTCGTGCCGCTGAGCCCCTAATACCCCTCTAAGACATTCTTCCATCATGAATCGTTGTTCCTACACTGCGTACACTAGACGATAGGAATACGCCAAAGACGGTCAAAAACTTGTACCTCGCGGTATGATATGCATACAATCTAGCAAAACCTACCGTGGAGATGCAAAATTCAAGTGTTCCATCCCCTACTTACCCCTCTCTTACGTCGATGGGCGTCGTGCCCAGAAAGCCAATCAACCCCACATTCGCTCGGTAATCCAGGGCCATGACCTACAGGCGTGGAGTACGACGCACACACACTCAACTTTTGGAGGACAGCAAGTTAATACAAAGATACAATCGGTGCCGTCATCGCGCCGACATGCAACGAAGATGCATTATCCTTGGCATGGGAGCGTTTGCTCGCTGCGAGGCGACCTTTTCCGGCTAGCTCTGGGTATCGAGGTCCGGAGCATTTGCTGCGGCGATGTAGTTACAGTTGACCCATCCCAGAGCTTGTCCTTGTCCACCCGCCTCGCCTGTGCTGGCTTCCTGGCTTGTCCAAGACCCCAACGCAGGAAACGGAAGGGTTAAAAGCGCATAGATGAAGGGTCAGGCAGCTGTGGAGGCGTCGGAAACAAGGTCTCACTGGTTCCGTGGCACCTGCAGGTCAAATACCAATTTTCTTGGCGGGTGACTTTCGACATCCCCCTCTGCAAAGAAGCTGGACGCTGGGGCTCTTCGCCAAACCCGGCCAGCAAGCGGGCCTCCATTCGCAACTGCGCCCACGCCTGCAACCGCGACGGGCCATCTGCGAGTGCTAGACCCTGACCCGCTCCCCAAGTCTTCCCAGTCCGCGCCTTCCAAGATATATTGACCTTCTAGACCGGTCCATTCTGCAACCCTTCCACCCAAGACCGAACCCGTCATGTCCAGGACTCCTGGGATCATCATCTTCCTGCCCAGTTTCGCACCTCCTTCGTATCTGTCATCCCGCGCCCACCGCCATGGAAGGTTCGTCCCCGTCCTCATCCGATGAGAGGGACCAGCACCGCGAGAATCTCCTTGCGCGTCGCCAAGCCTTGACTGAGTCCCTGATCGGCTCCCCTTACGACCTCATCCTCTACCTGGACCGCGCCGTTGTCCACTCCAACCTCGCCTACCCCGACCTTGCTGCTGGCGATGCTTACCGCGCTTTGCTTCTGGCGGACGAGGCTCGCGACGAGGATTTTGAGTACCACCAGCAGGCTCGAGAAGCCCTCGAACAGTACGCCAGTGATCCCATCCCTGATGTGCTCGACCATGGCTCGCTCGTAAACGGCGCAGAGGAGTTGGTCGACGGCCTTGGTGCGGAGCGCGAGCCATACCAGCGGCTAGCATCCCTTGCTTCGGCCCGCTGTTTTCAGATCCTGTCGCTCAGTCTCCTGCTGTGCGGATCCCTCAAGAGTGCTTTCACCTTCTGCGAGAGGGGCCTCACAGTCGTACCCAAAAACATAGAGCTCAAGCAGATCAAGGGGTACATTGAACGAGTAGCCAGACAAAGACTGCGTTTGAGCCTGAACGAGCCGATCGATGTCCCGGACCTCCCCGACCGCGGTGTCGTCCGCCGCGAGATCTACCCGTGGAACACGTATGAGCCTGACCGTTTCTCCGAAGAGTCCTTGTCCTTCCTCAATAAGTATCTCTCTCTCATGGCACCTAAATGCGTCGTCAAGGCCTCTATCCTGCCAGTCCTCCTCGATGGCGATAGCAACACGGACGGTTACGAGATCATACCCACCTGCAGCCAGCTGGGCCTCTTCGCCAAGGAAGATATTGCACCGGGTGAAGACGTTCTGAACGAATACTCCCTCCTCACGGCCAACAACCGTCTGAAAGAGTCCTCATGTGACGCATGCGGCAGCGAGCTCCCCCCGCTCAACACCGACAAATCTGGAGCCGTCAACTGCGCGGAATGCTACGACACTGTCTTTTGCTCCGAATTCTGCTTTAACCAAGCCCAAGAACAGTATCACCCAGCCGTTTGCGAGAAAGAAGTAGATTCGATCGCCAAAGACCCCGATGCCCGCGATGTTGATCAATCTCTCTATCTACTTCTGCTCGCCCGCTTGTTGGCCATGGCAGAGCACCAAGAGGTCCACCCTCTCCAAGTCAAAGAAATCAAGTATATATGGGGCGACTTCGTACCTAGCCACCTGAACGACATCGATGTTGCTGTCAACGCTGGGCCACCCCCCGAATGGACGTTACCTTTTTCGTTCAAATACAATATAGAGATACCACTGCACATATTGGAAAAGATGGACATAGATATCTTCAGCAACTTGGCCAAGTATGATACTTGGGTCATGAACACGGCATACGCAAAGTTCCGCGGCACAGCATCGGCACGTAAGAACCCACGCGACGGACGACCCGATGTGGCGGCAGTCCATCCGTTCTGGTGTCTTGCGAACCACGATTGCGATCCCAACGTAACGTGGGAGTGGGGAGGACGTATGATATTACGGGCTCGCAAGGAGAGGGTCGTGGGAAACAGAAAGGGTGGGATCAAGGCGGGCGAGGAGATCCTGAACCACTACTGCGATGTTAACCTACCTGTGCAACAAAGAAGAGAGTGGGCCTGTGGAAGCCTCGGCGGTTGGTGTATGTGTCAAAGGTGCAGGGACGAGGCAGCGTCGGAGAATGGGTTGCAGCCCAACGGTCTCGCTGCCGAGTGAGGGGTATCTACCAGTGAACAATCGGATAGTTGGCGCTCAGGATGTTGGTGACTGGTGAGGACAAGAGATGCTACATAAGGATCCTAGATCTCGGGTTTGATATTTCTGCGATGCTTTCTTCTGATACGAAGCCTTTGGATACATAGACTTGATCCTGTTTTGGTGATACTTCTCTCCCGAAGGCGACACATCTCTAGAGGATGGGATAAGCATACCTTATCGGAGCTGAGGACGGAGAGAGGTCGTCGCTGACTTGGACTAGTGTAGATCCTTTCCCGGAGCCTTTGTTCCGGGACACGGTAGCACGCACATAGCCGTCCTTGCCCTTCTAGGGTTGGCTCGGTTGGGCAGTTGGCAGTGGGCCGTGGCGAAAGTCGGTTGTGTATGCTCACTACACTACGAGACTAACACAACTCTCGCCACACCTAAATCTAACGAGCCGGCCTATTGGTCTCGGTCAAGTACCCGCACTTAACTATCAGCCAAAGCAGTTGTGGCAGTTATACAGTCAGTCAGTTACCCAAGGATGGTGGGCCATCCAACACCGTAGTGGAGGCGATTACCTCGGGGCGGACATGAATCTGTTCAGACTAGGAGCAAACCGGTTTCCTGGATATGCCAGTGAGAGTTATACGGTAGCGAGGAACGTTGCGACATGTTTGTGGAGCCCGGCCGCCTGACATCGGCTGGCACGGCTGGGTATGGCCAATGCAACGACCAAAAACACCACACCCGCTCCAAGCTTGAGAACGACTGCTTAACGTTAGACTCGAAAGACTTGCAACAAGTTTACTCGTTCTAACTATGCTTTAATTCTTGAACTTGGATGGCGGCCCTCGTGAACATGAATGCATGCGAGCTAGGTAAACAGGGTCAATACAGGTGGCGATTTGGAAATGTCTCTCTTGCGTCTCTTTATATGAAAAATGCGTCGAACTTGCAGTTCTACCTAGCTCCTGAATCCAACGCGCACCACGAAGCTTAGATATCTTTCTGTTTCGGTGACCATTTTGAAATATCCACGGTGTAGAAACTATACATTGAATCTAAACAGCTAGGCCGTGATGCGAATTTGGCGTTGTCCTCGAGTAAAGACATAGGGAAGAGATGGATAGATGTTGATCTCCTTCAGCACAGATGGTTAAAAGGGGTTGGATTTGGTGAAGATGTATGATAGGTAGGTATGCAACGACCAGCCAGGCAGGAGAATCCGTACAAAGTACATCCCGTTTTTGACAAGACAGCACGACTGGAGGATTTGAAATTCAATCACCAACACAGAATGGAGATGATAGTGAGATTCGTCAGGTGCAAAGTGGGTCTGCTCATCTGTCGGGTCTATGGAGCGAAGCCAAAGTGGATCGGGTCAAACGTGCAAAAGGGAGACTGGAGGACAGTACCAGGGTCTCCTGTGAGAGGGATATGTCTGGGCCAGCTGTCACGGGACGCTGTCACGGGCGGCAGGCGCGATGCATTTAGAGCGCCGAGGACGGGGCAGCACGAATTCGAAGTGCGTAAAGGATTTCTAATCAGATTTCTCAGTTGGATTCAATTATGAATTCCATCCTGTTAATCTACTTGAATGTTTGTGTAGAATACATTCAGACATGTCGTTCCCACCAGACCTCATCTACACGGTACCACGCCACACATCACACAAGCAACTACATGTACCTAGTCGTGCTGGTAGACCAGATCACACCACAAACGAGGAAATCGAGAGAAATCCATCCCCCATGTTAATCATCAATCTTTCCCATAATCTCATAGAAGTTTGGCACCATAAATCCCTGCTCCTCTGTCGAAGTCGTGTTCCCGGATCCATCCTTGGTTTCCATCTCTTTTCTCAAAATCGTCACCTGAGCAATGATGGCGCAGAGCGTGGCGTGCTGCGCCAAATCCTCGGGGATATCCAGAGAGGGAAGGGCCTCGGATGTCTTATCGGCGGGCTGTCCAGCGGGTTCCTTGTCGTCCTTGACACTGCCCACAAGCACAGCACCCTCTGAGATGGTGGGACTCCCACCGGGTGGTGGCGCCGTCTTTGCTTCGGTCGTTGCAAAATCTTCAGCCTGGGCACCCCGAGCGAGAGTCAGGAGTGAGGAGATGAGCAGCTCCTTCATGAAAGCGAAGCTGAAACCGGCGGTAAGCTTGGCGATGATGGGGCACAGACCCTCGGGGAAGTCGAACATCTGGTTCGGGCCCTGGAGCTTGCGGCTCCAATACAAGGCATAGGCCTCGCGAGCTTGTTCGTCAGGTAGCTTGAAGTGGTACTTGCGGTCGAACCGGCTGGGACGCTTGGTGATGGAGGCGTCGAGGCGGTCGAGAAAGTTGGTTGATCCAATCATGAGGATGCCATCATTGGCGCTGAGGCCGTCGACTTCGTTGAGGAAGTAGCTTCGGGTCTTGGGGGTAACGAGGCTGTCAAGGTCTTCAAAGACGAGGAGGCACGGTGCCATGGACCTTGCCTGCTTGAAGATGAGCTGGATCGAGTACTTTGGGCCGCGGCAGCCGTCGAGGGACTTGACGTATAGCGAGGGAATAGGGTTGGCTCGCTTGTTGAGGGAGTTGATCAGCGCCTTGACTGACAGGGTCTTCCCGTTGCCCGGGACGCCGTGAAAAATGACGCCACGCTTCCAGGGGATGCTGCTCATCTGGTATATGTGACGCGTGTCGAAGAAATTTTGAACGTCATTGATCAACCGATTCTTCATACCGGCTTCGAGAATGACATCGTCCCACGAGGTGCCGTCGATGCTCTTCCACAGGTCGTTGGACTTCTTCCACTCGACGTCGTCAAAGACAAAAATCTCGTCGTGGAGGTCCCTGGTCCACTTGCCGCACTCGAAGAGAAGAGAATCGGTGGCATCGTTGGTGCGCTTCTTGGGACCATCCGAGTGTAAGACATAGAGGAGGGTTATCCTTGAGAAGGCCCCGGACTGGGCAAAGTAAACGACCTTGTAAACGAGGAAATCGACTCCCCGCCACTGGTACTCCCAGCAGCCAAATCTCGAATTATCCTCGATATGGCCGGCGTCCTCGGCAAGCCGGTTCTGGGGTGCCTTGAAACTACGGATGCTGTGATCGTAGGCGGTATCCTGTTGCACAGCCGTGGCATGACCTGCCTGGGCGTACCCTAAGAGGTCGCAATCCTCAAGTTTGGTCTGGGTGATGTGGTAGTCAGGGTACAGCCGGCGGAGGATGGATAGGACGGTGAAGTCGGTATTTCTGCATGGGTCGGTGCCATGGTCGCCCCAGGCGCTAGAGACGTCCTGGTGGCGGTTGAGGCTGAACATGGCGGGAATGAGCTGTGGGTTGGGGTACTTGAAGTAAAAAGAAGTTTCTCGGTTTGGCTGAAGTCTGATCCTCTTGTGCGCGCTATTGCGGATGATTCTCTGAGGTCGTGCTGAAAACTTGCCCAAGAAGGCAACATGAAGTGGTTTATATATTCTACGACTCACAAACATCCACGCGGGGAAATACCACATAAAGGTGGCGGAACTCCCTGCTGCCGCCTTGCGGGGGGTTTGTTGCCTTGGCTGCCTTGCTCAATCTTCCTGCGTCTGCATGGCACAGTCCGGTTCTCCATGCCGCGAGGAGAAAATACGATTGGAGGATTGCCGTTTTGAGCGAAGGAATGATGCAAAAGTGGAAAAGGGGAAGGCCATGTTCATTAGAAGCCACCCAACAACGCCGAGGATATGAATGTGATTGGTTTCGTTGCGGAGTTGTCGGTTTTGTATATGAGTATTCTGCCTTGGTGTTTCCACATGATGACACCAGAAATGGTTTTTTTTTTTGTGAGTCGTTACATTCGAAGATGGAGAAATGGGGTTGGATTGGTCAGTGTACGCAAATAAGGCATAACTTACTTGCGTACCTACCTACCTAGGTTGATAGGATGCTCTTTGGTACCTAATTGGGTCTTTGGGAGCGTGAGTGACGCTGGTCTGATCAAACATTGTTACTGTTGCCTAGGTAGGTAAGTAGGCACCTATCTACCTAATTCGGTTTGAAAACTTTTTTTTTTTTTGGTTTGTCCTGGTTATCGGCAACATACATGTTTCACTGATGTCTTCCAGCCTCACTTCCAAGTTGAGAATCCACAATTCCAGCATGTTGAACGGAATGAGTTAATGACACAAGACCAAGCCGTGACGATTGATCCTCTTGGCTTTTGCCTTTTCGGGCGCGCTACATGTATGTCGGTATGTTCTCTGAGGTGGTCTGGTAGGTTACATGTCTGGTACGCCCTGGTGCAAACAACAGTCACTACTTCAATTCTCGTGGTCGGTGGCTCTTGAAGATTTGGATCGGCCCGTAATTTCTGTAGATAGGCAGGTAAGTACTTGGTCAAAATCGACAGGTGATCAAAGGCCATATCGTCTTTTGAATTTATTACATGTACAACCTCGGAAACGGCACGAGCTTGTCGAGGCATGTGCTTTGAGAGCGAGGTCACACGTGTGTTTTCGGAGTAGTCAGAGTTTTTTTGAGTTGAATGGCGACCGAGGGATCTTCCAGAGGAGGAGGTGAGGAAGTCATGAGGGGGGAATATTTGCGTCGTTGGGGAGATGCTGGGGAAGCACGCATTGCCACCTAGGTACCTACTTACCTGCCTACCTGCCTACCTGCCTAACTACCTACCTATCTGCCTACCTACCTACCTTAACTAGATACCTTAAATACCTCTGTGGTGAGGCCTATCAATTTCTATATCAGGGCGTTTATGTGATGGGGCGCTAGACTAGGTATTAAGGTAGTGTATGACAACGTCGACATAGTATGGCGGATTTCTATAGGTCTCTCAACGTGGCCGATTAGATTCAATATCTTCAATTTTTACTGATTCTTACCTACTGTTTTACAGCCTTTCTTACCGGCAAGCCAAGCCGGGAGTGGCGATGCGGCTTTCTCTTCTGGGGTAGATGCGGAACCGCATTGTCCGGGACTCGCTAGGAATATGAAATTCTTGGGTCGCAACGGAAACAATATACAGCCCATGTCCACTAATAACGCAGCGAGGAATAATGCCGAGCAGGCTTGGGGGGGACGATTTCTCCGGTCTAGCGACTTGCCATCAAAGAAGACACGGAATCGTTGGTGTTGCTTGGCGGAATAGACATGGGTTTCCTTCTTCGGATATATAAGTTAGGTGGTCATTTATTAAGTCTGACGCATTGAGTAACCACTGCTTACCCAGGTACTCGGCACAGACGACGTGAAAAAAACAAGGTATAAATAATAATATGGCCCGATTTTCCTTGTCCGTCCTGTCGACGGTGCTTGCACTAGTTTCGGCTGTCCAAGCCCAGTGCGGCGCCGGCAATCCCCAGGCCAAAGTTGAGGGTTCAGGCAACTCCTTCCGGGCAACCCGAGACTCCAACGTCGTTTATACCGGGTCTGATTACCGTGCTGCTATCCAGGCGGCTCTCGACTCGATTGGCAGCGGCGAGCGTGTTGCTGTCATCGCGTCTGGTTCCATCGGCGCCGGAACCATCACCGTTGCCAGCGGCAAGATCTTGGAGGGCTGCGGCACCATCAATGTTGGCAACCGGGCTGGGCGCGGGGCCATCGAGTCCATCAATACCAACGATGTGCAAATTCCTTACCTCACCATGACCGGCAACCCCTATTTCGGCCTCCGCTTCTCCGGCACCCGCAACTTGAGCCTAGGCAAAATCACCATGAACCTCAGCGGCGGTCTCGGCATCCGCTTCGACCGCGATGCGGCCGCCAACAGCAACGTCAAGATGGACGTCATCAACGTCACGGGCGCCGGCAGCCACGCCGTCGAAACCTGGAACATCAACGGCCTAACCATCAACCAAGTCATTGCCCGCAACGTTGGCGAGTCCGGCCTGCTCCTTCAAGCCACGACCAACGCGCGCGTCGGCCTTGTCGACGGCAACAACGTTGCCACGGGGACCGGCTACGCAACCCTCCGCTTTGCCAACAACAATGGCCAGCTCAACGGTAACTACAACACCAACGTCTACATCGACAAAGTTGTCTCCCGCGGCGGTGGGCGCGGCATCTTTTGTGTTTCTCGCTCGGGCGGTGCTGTGATCGAGAGCATCGACCTGGCCAACAACGGGAACAATGCGATTCTTATTGAAAACTGCTACAATGTGTCGATCCGAGGTGGAACTGTCAACAGTGGAGGCGAAGTTCGTCTTTCGGCAAGGTCAGAGTTTCCGAATAACAAGGATATTTCCATCACGTTGGCAGTGAACAATAACTCGGTAAGGGAAAGCCCTTGTGGGCAGAATATCAAGTGGAATATTTCGGGGAATGCGAGGAGGAATACTTGCTGAGGGAAGGGGGCAGAAACTTCCGTATCGATAGTTGGAAAATAAAGATGTGACCGCACTCAGAAATAGACGCATAGCAGAATGTTGTGCTTGTTGCATTTGACTGCTGTAGTTAGTGGGGTCTCACCAGTGGCGCCAATGCGTTGATTTTTGACGCCGTGCTTGAGGAGGAGTATGACGAGGTTTGTGTTGTCATTCTGGTATGTCGTGGAAGATAAGGGTTTGGTCCTCGAGAAGCTGCCCAGACCAGGGACCTACGCCCCCTTGCGTTTACAAGGCCAGGGAGATTCTGTGGCAATTTGGTAAAACGTCCAAGTGATGAGCTGGCTGAAGGGAAGACGCTGAAGTGGAGTTGGGCACGTGCCTTCTCCGGGAGTGTGACATGGCCGCGAAACGAAGCCATTTCTCCACTTTACTAAACTTAAAGTCTGCCTCGAGATGAAGTTCGGACACAACTTCCATAGGCACTTCGTGCCGGAGTGGAGTGGCCACTACCTCGACTACAACCTGCTGAAATGTCTCATAAAGTTGTCCAAGCTAGCGGGTACGTTCCGGGTCCATGTCTTCAGCTCTGTGATGCCAGGGCTCGGGTCTGTACCTTCATCTGCTAATAATCCCGGCCCAGAGGCTTATCAATGCTTGGGCGCAAGCGTCACTTCTCATGACGCATTCTTGAAGGCCCATTTCGATTCCTTGAGCGCCGCCAATCTAAATAAGTTTGAATGGTTCCATGACGTCAACGGTCGTGCCATTCAGCGAATTCTTGGCAAACTTGAGCGAGATGGCCAAACCGAGAATCCATTATATCGCAACATTCATGAGCGATGGCAGAGTTTGATGTTGGACTGGGAGAATTGTTTTGCCTCGAAAGTTGACGCCAGAAGTGGAAACGCGGCCATGCCCGCGATAGCAGTCCCAGTCCCGAAAGCTGGCCTAACTCCGCTTCAATCTGCAATTGCCCAAGGAGATACCCAGGCGGCATCGAGGCTAGTTGGTTCACTGCGTGCAGACGGAGGCTCGCCTGATGAGGAAGCCATGGGTGATGCCCTTCATCTGGCTTTGAGGACACAGAATGACGATATAGTTAGGGGTTTGCTCCGCGGTGGTCCCGATTTTACCTATCAGTCGACCCGCGGCGAGGTTGCCCTCCATGTGGCTGCTCAGGTTGGCCGTGTCGACTATGCTGCTCTCATCATCCAAGCGATGCGCAATCAAGGTGCCAACCTAGATATACCAGACAATGCCCGGGCCTGGACCCCGCTCTTCCATGCTTGCGCTGATAACAACGCTGAAATTGTCCGGCTTCTCATCGAGGCAGGGTCAGACCAGAAGCGGCAAGATCGCCTTGGCTGGACGGCGAAGGAGGTTGCAGCTTTTCGGGGCCATTTGGCCCTGGCTGACTTGTTCGAATTTCTGGATATGCCGTTGGCTGGTGGCCCTGCTAGTGCGCTCGTTGCTCGTCACGAGGCAAACCTTGGCAGGACTAACTGCAGTTCTGACAAGAGTGTGATTATCGTCACTCTAGGGACCACAAACAGGAATCGGGTCGTCAACGGGGTTGACCTTTCGTTCTGTTCTTCAGCTTACAGCCCTGGGAACTATGATGTTGGGTCTTTCATATTGGAGATTTCAGCAAATGGCAGCTCAGAGAGAGTACGGATACCATTACCGATCCTCGACGACCAAATCAACAGACCCGTCGTCTTCTCCGTCTCAAACACCACGGAGCCTTGTTTGGTGTTTAGCATCCTTCAGAGGATGCGTGCCCCTGGCAACGAGGTGTTAGTCGCCAGTGGGACAGCGTTGTTGAACAGGAACTCTCAACAGTTTGGGACACACCGGCAGAGCCTCATACGAGAGCAATGCGTGCCAATCCTGGAGAAGAACACGATGCTCATGGTAGGACACGTGACTTTCACACCCCTGATTGTGCGCCCATTTCCGCATCTACAGGTACCGCGACCGGTGCAAGTGGCCAGGGCACCATCCGCGCCCCCTCTTCTCGTTGGCCACCGAGGTGCTGGGGCAAATGTCAAGACACAGGAATATCTCCAGGTTGGGGAAAACACAGTCGGCTCTTTTCTCTCTGCCGTCAAGCTCGGCGCTGCTTTTGTCGAGTTCGACATCCAGATCACCCGGGACCTCCAAGCTGTCACTTTCCACGACCTTTCTTTGAGCGAAACCGGAACCGACATCCCCATCCATGATGTGACGTTGGATCAGTTTATATATGCCAGCAATACGCAATCACCACATGGAAATCCCCTATCGATGTTAGGGACGGCTCATTCTCGAGAGGAGACCGGAAAGCCGCGTTCTCGTTCTCTCGGTCGCCAGTTCGAGGCCGGTGCAGCCCAGATCCAAGACCGGATGAAGCACACTGTCGACTTCAAGCAGAAAGGGTTCAAGCCAAATACCCGCGGGTATTTTATTCAGGATGCCTTTGCGACCCTTGAGGAGATTCTTGTTGCGCTGCCAGAGAACATTGGGTGTGACATTGAAATCAGTCCGTTGCGGTCTCCCCCACCCCCCAACTAGAGAAGAGTCACGACTAATGTCGGTGTGATGCAGAATACCCCCGCCTCCACGAGACTGTCGCTGCAGGAGTCGCCCCCGTTGCGATCGAACTGAACACTTTTGTCGACATTGTCCTCCAGCAGCTTCACTATCATGCCGGCAACCGGCAGATCATTCTATCATCGTTCACACCAGAAGTTTGCATCTTGCTTGCTATCAAGCAGAAAGCCTACCCTGTCTTCTTCATTACCAATGCTGGCAAGGTGCCCATGACGGACATGGAAGTCCGGGCCGCGAGTTTGCAGGGAGCAGTGCACTTTGCAAAGCATTGGGGACTAGCTGGGATAGTGTTTGCTTGTGAGACATTGATCTTGTGTTCGCGACTGGTTGGTTTGGTTAAGACAACAAGGCTGGTTTGTGCAACATACGGGGTGCCGAATAATGATCCAGAAATGGTGAAGGTATGAATTAATCCCTGCAGTTATGCTTCTGGTGAACTAACACAAGACACAGCTTCAAGACGATGCTGGAGTTGACCTGATTGTAACGGATCGGGTTGGCCTCATTGCCAAGAGCTTGAGAAGTTGATTTGTGTGAGGTGCGCGACCTTGAAAATTCCCACAGCATCTTTCGCATGCTACAAGCCCTTGGTGAACTTGGTGACTGGGAATTTCACCAGATGCAACGCGCTAGTATGGCTGAAGCAAGCGGGTGTAGGATGATCCTCAGCAGCCCAGAAACGGCAGACAGCTCGTCGGCTTGGATCGAGAGTCTAGACCCGGAATAAAATCAGCAAAAAACAATAAATATCTGCCTTGCTAGGCCTGCGATTACCTGACATGCCAGAAATGGGCTCATCTTTGAGAGTCTCAGGTTATTTGTCAGTTGGGTGTTGCTGCGGCTGAGACTTGCAGACGACATCGCTTCTCCATGGGGCATGGGCAAGTCTGGAGGACAAATCAACGTGGAAGCTGCCAGCCCAATCACGAATCATAACAGCCATCTGCTCCAGGTAGTCTGACTATCACCTGAGGCGTTCATGACATTGTAAACACCCAATTTCCTGATTAGAGCCGCATTTAACTTTATTTATTCAGTCGCCGCTCCTGTCTCTTTCTTCTACGCACATCCCGACTAAAGTCCAACACCAATTCCTTTTAACAACCAAACAATCCAGACTGGAGAAAAAAAAGGGGGGAGAAAAGAACAATGTCGTTCCCCACCAAATCTTGCTTCACCTCCCACCCGCAATCCTGGGACCCCTCCCTCTTAACCCACCCTGCCATGGCCTTTATGCACCGTTTCACCCGCGGATGGTGCGAGAGCAAAAGCGCCCACACCCAGCCCTTCTCCGACTGGTACCCACCCAACTACGAACTCGTCTCCCACGACGGACGCACCTTTAAAGGGGAGGAAGCGGCAAAGGCGTTTATAAAGTCGATAGGACTGTATTCTGCGTCGACGGTGGATATCAAGGCGTGTTATTTGGAGGAGACGGAGGACAGGTTCACTGGGGTGGCGACGGGGTTGATTTTTGCGAATCTTGTGGGTGAGGAGGGAGAGAAGACTTGTATAGATAGTGAGGGAAGGGGTTGGGAAATTTGTGTGAGTTTTTTTTCTTCTTTTTTTCCTTTCTTTCCCTGGATGCACATACCTATGTAGGGACATGGACGGACAAGATACATACATGATCATACTAACGAAGCAAAAGATGCCCAGAGCATACGAGTGCACTTTTGTCAAAGACCCAACTGCGCCGATTAATGGGTTGAAACTCAGCAAGATGGTTGTGTTCGGGGACATGCAGCCTGTTATGCGCCTTGCGGCGGAACGGGGACTGTCTGTCTGATAAGAAAGGCTGGACATATGGTTTTCGAAGAGATAGAAAAGGATGGGGAAGTGATAGTTGATACCGAGTGAACGGACCAATTCGCCGCCGAGTCTCTGTAGTTGCTTACAACATATAAATGCCTAGACAAAAGAAAATTGCTCCGGCACACAAAATCTTAACCGCTCTGTCAAGCGGGTAACCCCGACTAATATCGGGGATATGAATTATCCTGCAGGCATGCTTCTGTCAACATGCAGCAGGACGGATCTGAGGGAGTTGAAATAGGACTTGCAGTTCCCCACATAGACCCAGCTTGAAACCGAGAAAACAACCCCGGAACACACTCAGCCAATATTTCCAATAGAGAGACCAACACACACAACATAACAGACCATTGTGCCAAAGCAGCGCTTTCAGTCTCTCTCTCTCTCTCTCTCTCACACACACCCAAATGGCAGACCAAAAACCAGAATACACCTCCTGCTTCACCGGCACCCTCCACGTGGGCACCCCCCGCGGCAAAATCGAATCCATCCTCGACATCCCCACCTACATCACCCATCCTCCCAACACCCTCAAACCCAACGGACACATTATCCTCTACTTCCCCGATGTATGGGGATTATCCAACAACGCCTCTCTTCTCATGGATGGCTTCGCCGACGCAGGTTATCTCGTCTGTGGAATAGATTACTTTCGCGGCGTATATTCCCCCGCCCCCGCCCCCGCCACCCCTTTCACTGTTCTCTCCCCCTTTTCCCCCTTTACCTTTCGGCTTTCTTATTTATCTCTTTCTCTCTCTCATCAAAATCCCTGAGGAGACTGGCAAAAAGGGTTGACGAAAAAAAAAAAAAGGATCCCCTCTCCCGCCGCCGTCCTTCC
>Ga0247765_1000278_pt1 | contig 41151 bp, 38 predicted proteins | sample UWRJL106311C6_FD_179949 | JGI IMG/M metagenome (GOLD analysis project Ga0247765, IMG submission 179949) | Plant litter microbial communities from Arlington Agricultural Research Station in Wisconsin, United States - UWRJ-L106-311C-6 | ecosystem: Environmental > Terrestrial > Plant litter >... | reverse complement strand
AAACCCAATTGCGATGCGTAGAAACCCACGGAAACTTTTCGGCAACTGACGATTCAAACTTTTCTTCAAAAAAAAAAAAAATCGGATCAAGAGTCCGGCTCCTGCAATTGCCAGGGGAGACGGGGTCGCCCTTTCCAAGAAACCTTGGAGTGACGACATCGGGAGGACATTCCATTGAGTGAGTGACTCAAGAGGAAGGAAGGAGAGAGTAAAAGACACAAAAGCGATGGAGCAACTCACTCAAGACCTTGCATCCTCGCTCAAGGTGTCAGGAGGAAATGGCAATGTCGCCACCAGCACAAGCAGCCCCGCTGAAGTGCTCCCCGAGCTACCTCCAGCTCGGGCGCCGCGCAAGGGCATGACGCTGGAGGAGACAGTGGCGGACCTGAAGCAGCATCCGCTTTTCATGACGGAGCTCGACGACGATGAGGACAATGCAGACCTCCAAGCTCTCCAAGCCCTCGCTTACGACGGCACGCCGCTCGAAAATGCGGCCAACTTCAAGGAGCAGGGCAACGACAGCTTCCGTGCTCGCCGCTGGACCGACGCGAAGGAGTTCTACACCAAGGGGGTCGCCCTCCTCACGGCCGAGGAGAGACGGCGCGCCAATGGCGAGGTGAAAGAGGATGATGACTCGGAGGACCAAGTGCGCCAGCAGCGCGCACTGCTCGAGCAGCTCCACGTCAACCGTGCAGCGTGCCACCTCGAACTGCGCAACTACCGCAGCTGCACGCTCGATTGCGCAGCCGCCCTGCGCCTCAACCCGTCTAACGTCAAGGCCTTTTACCGCTCGGCACGTGCCCTGCTGGCCGTGGACAAGATCGCCGAGGCCGACGACGCCTGCGCTCGCGGCCTGGAGCTCGACGCAAACAACAAGCCCCTTCGCGATGTCGCACAGTCCATCATCGACAGGGCCCAGGCCCTCGATGCCAAACGCAAGGCCACCGATGAGCGTGAGACCAAGGCCCGCCGCCGCGAATTTCTCGTCCGCGCCGCCTTGCGCGCCCAGGGCATCCGCACCCGCACCACGGGTCAGCCGCCCGAGATGGAAGACGCGCACATTGCCCTCGTGCCGGATCCCGACGACGAGGCCAGCAACCTGAGCTTCCCCACGGTGCTACTCTACCCGTTACACCACGAGTCAGACTTCATCAAGGCATTTAATGAGGCCGACACGCTCGAGCAGCACCTGGCCTACGTGTTCCCCCTGCCGTGGGACACAGAGGCCTTGTATTCACCGCCGTCCTCCCCAACCGGGGGCGGCGCGGTTGAGTGCTACATGGAGACTGCCACGGGTGGGCTAATCAAGGTGGGGAGGCGTGTGCCGCTGCGCAAGGTTCTGTCGACCCCCAATGTTGAGGTGGTAGATGAGCTGGTCAAGATCTTCATTGTGCCCAAGACGAGGGCGGCAGCGTGGGTGGATGAGTTTAAGAAGAAGAAGGCGGCGACAACGGCAGCGGTGGCGGCAGGGAAAACTTGAGGAATGGACGGATTGCAATTATGTATGATACCCCGGGAAAAAGTTCGTTGGCTAGTAGCTCTACGTAGTGGCATTCATGGCTGTTGTCGTTTCTCGAGAACCTTGCTGTTCCTGTGAGATGTGTGTCCATCTATCAGCCCATCTAATTATAGAAGGAGAGAGTGGCTTTTGTGTTTGGCTCTTATCGTCTGCATTGCAAACATGGTCCCGGACTGGAGCTAGGTTTGTCTTGCCAGACGCAAACTGACATATGCATCATTGAGCTGCGTTCTGAGCAACAGCAGCAGCAGCAGTCGCCTGCCTCACGAATCGCCTAGTTTTTCTCCCCATGAATTCAAAACCTTGAGTTTTTCCTAGTCATTTATTTGATGTGCCTAGGTAGATACCTAGGTAGCTAGGTATGAGAGGCTCGAGGCTGCTTACTGCAACCTACCAAGTGAAAGCCATACAACCCAGCAAGTTTATTGAGCTGAATGCAGAACCGACCGATGAAGGTACGGACAGATAGATCCAACGCGGAATCAATTTCTCGCCATAATCCAACTACCTATCTAGTTGTGTTTGTCGGCTTTGCGTAATGGAATCACCACTAAACCAACCAAAAACTGAGCTGGGGTGAGCCCCTAGATATGCTGCGAATCACTCTCCGTCTTCCCGCCATTCATCTGCACGTCCAGGGACATGCATCCCGTCCACCCACGTGTAAGTCGTTGATATCATGAATCCTTCATCACCAACTGTGAAAGAGTCAACCAGTGAGCCTCCGTACTTTTATGTGAGTGAGCTAACCGGCGGAATGGTAATCCGTATTGGAAACGCAAGGCAAGGCAAGGCAAAGTGAGCTTTGAAGCAGGTAGGCAGACGACACGACGCAGGTTGTAGCCAAGAGATTGTAATGCTAAAGGAAGGCGGACAGCCCGGTGCAAATACTCCAAAGTGATAGCGATGACCCCCCCCCCCCTTTCCCACCCCTAAAAAGAAACCTTGATAAACGGCCCAAAGTCATGTTCAGACAAACTGGCCGAACCACAAGACAGACGCAAAAGTAATCAAGACAAGGTCCGTCGCCACCCATAACGCCGCTAGTCAGAGATTTCTGGACAATAAAAAAGCCGCCAGAACGCCGGACGTCTCCTCAGTTCACAGGAGAATGTCAAGATGGTGTTCCCCCTCGACGCATCCACCCGAAAGTGACATTAGAAAAGGATATGCTTTGGATAGGGTATGACATGTTGCCCATCTTCCTTTTCGTTGAGGATAGGAAAGTGGGAAGAGTGCAGACATCGAATCTCAGTAATAAATCGCTTTTGTGTCGCAGCCATGCTTTGTCTGTGTCTTATGTATGGTAGTTTATTTGGTTGAAAGCTGGGATGGATGCCCAGGACCTCAGCTGCGGCTGGCCGGCAGCAGAGACAGGCAGTGTGGAGTGATGAGATGTAACTGAAACTCCCTATCCAGTAGCCATTTTAGGCTATGATCAGCAGCAAGTTCGCTCAAACAAGAGTGGCCCGGCGTCTTTTGACTCCCCGTGGTGCTTCAGCAGTGCTTGGTGGGTATGGGGCAAAACCCACGTGGCGAGTTGGTGAAGGTGGCGAGATACAATCGACGAAATCGTCCCTCTTCACGTTGCTAGAGCTGCTCGGACGATTTCTGTCGACAGCAAGCTCCCTCTGCTGTGATGGCTCTGGGAGTCTGAGATGCATGAGGACCATGGCAGCGTCATTCTCGGCAGCGTGGCGATTGCTCGCGATTGTTGGTCCGATGTTGCTGGACGGGGGTCTGGTCCCAGCCGGCCAAGATGTCGCTGGGACTCCCTGACTTTGACTGTGCTCGGCATACCCGTTTGTATAGCCGTAGTCACTCTGGCCGGGCTGGTTTCGCTGTTGACGAGAGCCACTGGGCGGCCCCGGATGGTGTACAAGAGAAGCCAGGCGCGGATAAATGGGCGAGTGCTGGCCGCTGCCACCATATGGCCCCGGGGGAGATGTGTTTGTGAGGATTTGGCTCAACTTGCTGTGCAGCTGCCCAGGACCGCTGGATATGTCATCATGATGGGGATATCCATGGTGGGCATGATGATAGTGGGCCATGGATTGACTGTTGACTGTTGGCCAGTCCGGAGAAGGCAACGTCGCCGAGCGAGGTGTTGTCATGGCCGGATCTATGCCAGCGTGGTAGCTTCGGGGTGTTCCCCGGGACCACACCTGCGTCTCGCCCGGCGACATTGCCACCGGCCCTTCTCCAAAATGGCCACCGTACGTTGTGTTGACTGATAGGCCACTGTTAAAGCGCCCGTGACGCCTTTCGTCCAGACTATGCTCGGCCCCCCGGTGTAGTTCAAACATCGGCCTTCGGGGGCTGACGCTCCCTGTTCGCCGAGGACTCGGAGGAATCCCGTAGGGAGTATACATGCAACGAAAAATCTCTGCTTGCCGCGTCGATTTCTCAATTATGTCCGGACTGATGGTGAAGCGCCCAAACGCCGGCATATCCCGCGGAATGCAAATAGACGGAAAGTCGGGACCGAAGACGGGGATGAGGGCGCCGGCGATGTCGTAACAGAAGGTGGCGCAGACAGCTTTCGCGCAGTCAAAGGGCATCCAGTAACCTTGAGATTGAAAAGTAAGTACTGACACGCGACACAACACATTGAGAGCCACAAACCTTGTGCTGGAATAGATCCGCCTGTGATGCTGTGCGTGATGTCCTTGAGGCCAGGGTTCTGGTTGATCATCTTTGCCGGCATGGTCTGGTCCTTGTTAGTTCCTGCTGCTGCAAACTCCCGTCATGCACAATAAATGCTGACCTTGGGGTACTTGAGGCACTTGAAGAAGGGCGTAACGCGGACAAGGCCAATCTGGTAGTCCCACATGACTGCCCAGCGAGTGTCATCCTCGCCGGGAAGCTTGAAGTCATACTGGAATACTACAAATGAGGTTAGCTGCTGGGAGTCTGGCGACGGAAATGACATGTCAAGTGTACCTTCGAAGCAGTCCCTTCCGGTCTTTTGGGAAAAGGACTTCTTGCCGCTATTGTACGGTATGCGGCGGCAATTCTGGTAGATTGATCCAAAGTGGTTAACCTGAAATCGGCGGATCTCAGCCACAGATGCCTCACTCAGCCCGTGTTCAAACGGGTGAAAGTTGACCACCCCTTTTGCTCGAAGCCTCGCGCTGCTCTTGGGGTCCCTGGCCATGATGCTGGTGTTGATGGGATCTGCGGCCGAGGAAGCTTCATCCGTGAGCGTTGCTGACGGAGAGATGGGCGAGTCTGGTGTTGGGCGACTTGACGGCAGCGGAGACCGCGGGGGTTCCGGGTTAAGTATAGAGGCTAATGTGACCATTATAGCGGTGAACCACGGGGTGGAGATGTCTCGTAAATTCGCTGATTCTCCTGCAGCTCAGGTGGGAGGGGGTGGCCCAGTTTCCCGGTATGCTAAGAGACTCAGGAGCGGGAAGAGAGGACCCAGAGACAGCAGCCAGGGCGAGGAAAGTGCTGGTTAAGAACGAATTAGGCCAGAGCATAAGATGCGGAAAACAAAGCTTTCGTGAGTCCCTCGTAAGTTGGCGCGTAGTCGACAGCCAGTGACAAGGGATCGAGAGGGAGACCTTTCTACTTGAGGTAGAGCGATGCCCCCCACGAGCAGACAAGCAACTCTGTGTCTCTGTTTTCTTGGTTCAGCGCTCTCGGACTACCTTCTTTGTGTCTGCGACAAGGAATCGAGCGCTGTGAGCAGCCGGTCACTGGGCGAGCCACCGCTCTTTAGCACGCTCGACTTGGGTCAGAAAATGACAACTGACACGGTCTTTAGCGTCGGCGAGTCCGGGAAGATGAAGAGCGAGGGGAGGTAAAGAACGAGTGAACCTGGGACGGTGAAAAGATGCCGCTGGGAGTGGGCAGATGAGGGGGGACGGCCGTCAAGAATGCCGGGACAGACGTCGCACTTGTTGGCGGGAGGAAGTCAAGCTCATGAAAGGAGACCCGAAGCATCAAACATACACCAAGCGTAGGGCTCCCACAACGGTGCGATGAGGCGCCCGTGGTACCGCCGAAATGGCGGGAAACGTGAGTGCGGTCTTGTGAGAGGCTGCCGGACCAGAGTTGAGTCCAGAGCCGAGGGGAGGGCGGTCTGCATTGATGTCGACCAACTCAGGCGTCACTGTAAAAAGGGGGTCTACCGGCCAGACCATGACGCATAAACCATGGCCGTGGAAGACACGACAAATGAGTTTGACAGCGCAAATACTGTGCGGCGAGCAACCCACACAAGGGATGGCTTGCTTGGGAAGTCCTGAGGCAGGAGGCATTCTGTCGGATGGCTGCATCAGCTGCCGCCAGTGAGTAGCTTGGGTGACACTCCGCCTAGGTTAGAGAACAAAGACAGAGTTGTGATAGTGCATAGCCATCCTGGACAGCGACGAATCCTAGACTCGACACACGTGGCCGCTCACCGCTCGCTTCCCTCTATTGCTCGTTCTGCTCGGCCATCAAAAGGCGGATTGCCTGTCATTCCGTGCTCTCTTCAGCCACTGTGCTTCTCATGTGTTGCAAGGGGTGTCCCGGCAGCCGATCGGCAGCGACCCCAACCAGAGTTCCTGGGGTTTGCGCTGTTCGGTAGCCCGCTTCTTCGCCCCCTTCCCCCCCAGCATTTGCGGCAGAGCAACACCCCCCGGCTTCGTCCGTAGTTTTTTCCCGAGAAGGTAGGCCAGCTGACCTCTGGGATGATGCGCGTCTCGTCGTGCTTCTAGTTCTATTCCAGAAACCTCGACGACAGTACCTGCAGGCACATCGGGGGTGGTGGGTGCTGCTGCGTCCCTCTCCGCGAAGCCGAGGCTGTGGAAGCCCTCAAATTGCCCGAAGGGACGCACAAAGCAACTCGTCAATAAACTAACTGCTCTTGCTAGGGGGGTGTGGCCATGAGCCATGGCGTCTGTTGCGGAGAGGGCTGCAGCGCAAGCAGGCGCCCGACCAATCCTCGACCAAGACTTCTGGCCCAACTGTTGACCGAATGAAGTTGAAAGAAAATGTGGCGTCTAGACAAGTGACAGCTGACAGGCGGAAATAGCGTGGACGGCAGTGATTTGATGTATCGGCCGGCCGGGGAGTATTTGAGTCACGCCCCCTTTGCAGCACGGCAACCTGCTGTCTGTTCAAGCAACCCACCCCCCTCCTCGAGTCTGCCCTAGAACACACGACACGCCCATCCCGTAGCGCCACACAGCTGGCGGTTTCTGCAGCCAGCCGTGGAAGGCCAACAAGGTCCAAGAATCCGGACCGCAGCTTTCGTCCAAACGGATCATCTAGGAGCGGATTCGATCTGAGTCTCAAGGAACCATGGGAGTCTTCCCGAGACCGCAGTGGACCAAGCTTAGTTGGCGAACGGTTTGCTGATCTAGCGCACGAGAAGATCCGAACCCGGCCGGACGAACAAGTGGGAGGCTGGCTTTAGGCTAAGAAAGAGCAGAGATACGGGAGCGGATAGGACCGAGGCGGCCTCATCCGGCTGGTGGTCAGGCTACGCTGCCAATAATACGTCGCGTTGCAGGCGCCGTCCTTTTCCATCTTGTTCATAGCATTTACTGTTGCCGGCTGTCTTTCCCTCTTCCGCCGTTTAAAGGGGGGATGGCGGCCGAAGCCGTCGGGTACATGGAGACTGGATGGCCCGACACGAATTCCATCCAACCCGAGACCGTGAGTGACAAAAGAAAAGATTACACAGCCAGTCAGGCGGTTAGTTCTATGCCCGATCACCGGCAAGGTCGGGGCTCGTCAGTCGCTGTTCTCAAGGCAGAGAGACGTGTGGGACAAAACGTTTTTGACAGCAGCGGCGCGAGAAAAAAATCCAACGTTGGGCGTGTGAAACTGGTGTCGCCCTGCGGCGGAAATGCGCATCATGCCCGGAAATTTCTCGCCTGGCCAATCCGAAAGACAGCCGGTGGCAGTCGCACCGCATACCTGTTGCGTCAAGCAAGTCAGTTATTCGCCGCGCTGCAGACCCACTGTCGCAGCAGCCCGAACGACGACGGGAGGAGCAAAGCCCAGAATCAGTGAGGGCGCGCGAGATGAGCCATCTGGCAGCGGGAGCCGGCGGCAGCCAGCGCATTGCTAGATCGGGATGAAGCGGGGAGGGCAGAGTAGGTAGTTGGAGCAGGGCATCCTTGGATCGTCCACCGCTGCGAAATTGGTAAAGGAACAGAAATCTAAGCCAATCCCCTCACTCGGGTAGATGTGGAAAAGTGATATCTGATTAAGTGGGAATGGAGTCGGAGTTGGCGTTTGTCAAACTTTGGGGAGGTGAGCCGCATCCAGGGATGAACGGAAAAAACTCATCAAGAACCCAGCGCAAGGACTCGAATGGTTTCATTTCGGAGAATTCCCTCAAGGCAAGAAGAGGGCGAGACGGGAAGTTGAAAACCCTCCAAGTTGTCGAGGAGGGAACCGCCTTCTGAGAGAGTCCAAACACTGAACTGCTGTCAACTAACAATGCTGGAGCTACTAAACGTCGGATGAGCACCCGATCTCGCAGCCCAGCATGGCTAGACAAGCAGAGGTGGGGGAGGGGCAGATGAGAATGTGGAAAGCAAAGTGCTACGGGACACACGTTTGCTAGCAAGAGCCGCTACAACGCGCCTTCCATCTGTCTCGTCTCTCTGCTCGTCTTTCCTCATCGCACATCGTCGTTGCCAAAGACCGCCTGCAAGTGTTTGGATTAGGTAATATTTCTGGGTCCACTTAGTTCGCTAGTCAGCCGGTTCCTGGGATCGTCGCCGTTGGCTGATCCCTGACGGCCTTCCTTGAATGTTAGTTCATGCTGGTTTCGCGCATCTGAAAACGGTGTGTTCAGCAAAAAGACTGCGGAAATATTTAGGCATTGTTTACCGAGTATCTTATATTTGAATTAGCATTTTGTGTCTGTGAAGAAGATACCTCTGATCTGGAGTACTGGAAACACGCTGTTAAGCAGAAAGATCGACTTTTGCATAAGCAGGAGGGTTGACGATAGTTTTTCGAAAATTTCGGCTCACAACCGAAATCCGATACTTTTACCTCGGGCACCAATTACCTTAGCTACTTGGGCAAATTCCGCTGTTGGGTTGAGTTGCTGCGAAGTGTCACGCGAACAATCTTTTAGGGATGGGGGTTGGTTTATAGCGTACTCATCTGGGCTAAAATAGCCTCTGCTCTCCACTTGGCTGGTTGACAAGTCAAACGGTGGGCATTGGGGCCTGAGGCATCCGCACCGAGCGCGTCAGCGTCGCGCCAAGACCACGACACCGATTTTAGCGACCGTCCCGCCTCGCCTTTGTTTTGGAATTTCACTTGTTTACATTTCATCCACCCCACCAACTGGCAACCACGACAACAATATCCCAATTCCCTTTTCTCGCCATTCCCAACGCCTCTCCTTCTAGCATCAAACTAACGCTGGGCGGCTTTATCAGGGCATTGCGCTCGCTTTTATATCTGTTTCAGGCGCTGCAGCGCCTCCCGAAGAAGTTTTCGTGATTGGATGCCCCCTCGATCAATTCTTGCGCTTGATCACTCGCTGTCGCGCATTCGAGGGCATCATCTCTGCTCTATCAGGAACGCTGTTCCTACCCGACTTCCACCATGGATTCCGACGTCGAGTCTAATTTCGACCTACAGGACGAGTCCGATGCCTACTCGCCAGAAGTGGTACGTATGTCTTTGTCGACCGCGCTTGTCTCCGTGCTGCCCGCGGCTGGGATGACCCCACCCGACTCTGCTTTATCTCCATTGCCGCGCCTGCAGAAACTAACGCGCATTGTACAGAAGTCTAAGGCGAAGCCTGCGGCGAAGACATTGGCCAAGAAGACAACTGCCTCGAAACCTGCGGCGAAGAAGAACATGATCCAGACAACGCTTACCACCGGCGGCAAGCTGGCCACGAAGAAGCGGCCAAAGCCTGAAAGCGATATCGAAGACGATTCCATTGTTGATGATGGTGCCAGCATCATGTCTCACACGCCTCCGAGCGCCAAGAAGCAGAAGAAGGCGCCGGCACCGAAGAAGACGAATGGCAAACCTCTTGCCGAGATCGAGAACGATAGCATGGTGATCGATGAACCGTCAGTGTCAAAGAAGAAGAAGACAGCGACGGAGACGTACCAGAAGCTCACCCAGATCGAACACATTCTCAAGCGTCCCGACACATATATTGGTTCCGTGGAGAAGCAGGAGGACAAGATGTGGGTGTATAACAAGAAGGACAGCGTGATGGAGTATCGCAAGGTCTCCTATGTACCTGGTCTCTACAAGATTTTTGACGAGATTCTTGTCAATGCCGCCGACAACAGCCAGCGAAAGTCAACACCGCCCATGACTTATCTCAAAGTCACGATTGATCGGACAACTGGAGTGATCTCTGTTGAAAACAATGGAAAGGGCATTCCCGTCGAGATGCATGCCAAAGAGGGATGTTATATCCCGGAACTCATCTTTGGTCACCTCCTCGCTGGCTCCAACTTCGATGACGAAGAGAAAAAGACCGTTGGTGGTCGCAACGGTTATGGTGCGAAGTTGACAAATATTTTCAGCCAGAAGTTCACCATTGAGCTTCAGGATCCTGACAACGGCAAAAGATACAAGCAGACTTGGACCAACAACATGGGAGTCCGGGAGAAGGAGAAGATCACCAGCAACAAATCTAGTGCATTTGTCCGGGTCACCTTTTTGCCCGACTACAAAAAATTCGGCATGGATAGTGGTATCGATGATGACCTCGAAGCCTTGATCCTTCGCCGAGTATACGACATGGCAGGGACTGTTGGTGGTGTCAAAGTTTATCTCAACGGTGAGCAGATCAGGCTCTCGTTCAAGAGTTACTGCGATTTGTACGCCAGATCGATTGCCAAGGAACGCGGCGAGGAATCAGTCGAGGGCGAAAAGCCGGCGGTTGCAAAAGTCGAGTTTGATATGCAGAAATCCGGTGGCGGGAGGTGGGACGTCGGCTTCACCGTATCTGACGGCTCATTCCAGCAAGTGTCCTTCGTCAACAACATCGCAACCACCACTGGTGGCACCCACGTCAACTACATCGCCGATCAGATCTGTGATGCCTTGTGCAAGGAGCTGAACAAGAAGAAGAAAGGGCATGGTCTCAAGCCGTCACATTTCCGCAACCACATCTTCATCTTCATCAACTGTCTTATTGAGAACCCGGCTTTCAGCTCACAAACCAAGGAGCAGCTGACTACAAAGGTCAGTCAGTTCGGCAGCAAATGCCAGCTCAGTGAAGCATTCTTGAAGAAGATTAAGCAGTCCGAGGCCATTGAGAATATCATGCATTTTGCCGACAAGAAAGCAGACAAAATGTTGGCCAAGTCTGACGGCAACAAGCGCTCTCGCATCAGCAATGAGAAGCTGGTTGATGCAAACTTGGCGGGCTCCAGGCGCGGCCACGAATGCACCCTCATCCTGACAGAAGGTGATTCAGCCAGAGGTCTTGCAGTTGCTGGCAGGGCTATTCTCGACCCAGACCGGATTGGTGTCTTTCCACTGCGCGGAAAGATGCTCAACGTCCGTGATGCTTCTCTTGACCAGATCATGAAGAACAAGGAAATTGAGAACATCAAGAAGTTCCTTGGTCTCAAGCATAAGCAGGTTTACACCGACACCAAAGGTCTCCGATATGGTCATTTGATGATCATGGCCGATCAGGATCTTGACGGTAGCCATATCAAGGGTCTGCTCATCAACTTCCTCCAAGTTCAGTTCCCATCCCTACTGCGAATTCCCAATTTCTTCCAGGAATTCATCACCCCAGTGGTAAAGGTTTGGCAGGGCAACAACCCCAAGAAGCCCCAGAGACTCAAGTCCTTCTTCAATCTGCCTCAGTACGAGGAATGGAAGCAAGCACACCAGAATGAACTCCGCAGATGGAGTTACAAGTACTTGAAGGGATTGGGTAGTTCTACCAATGAGGACGCCCAAGTTTACTTCACCAACCTCGACTTACACCTCAAGGAGTTCGCAACCATGACTCCTGAAGATGCTGAGCTGTTTGAGCTTGCCTTCTCGAAGAAGAAGGCCGATGCTCGGAAGGAGTGGCTGGGCAACTTTGTTCCTGGAACCTACCTCGACCACTCTGCCAACAAGATCACCTACAATGACTTCGTTAACAGGGAACTGATTCTTTTCAGCATGGCTGACAACATGCGTTCGATTCCATCCATGCTTGATGGTTTGAAGCCCGGTCAGCGCAAGGTTCTCTTTGCTGCTTTCAAGAGAAACCTTGTCAACGACCAGAAGGTGGTGGAACTTGCTGGTTACATCTCCGAGCAGGCAGCCTACCACCACGGTGAACAGTCCTTGCAGCAAACAATCGTCGGTCTTGCGCAGAACTTTGTCGGTTCCAACAACGTCAACTGCCTCGAGCCCAGTGGTAACTTCGGTACCCGTCTTGCCGGTGGTTCCGATGCTGCCAGCGCTCGTTACATCCACACGCGCCTATCTCCGTTCGCGCGCCGCGTCTTCTCGAAACTTGACGAGCCTAGTCTGGAATTCCAGTTTGATGACGGCAAGATGATTGAACCCAAGACATATGCTCCTATCATTCCTATGGTCCTGGTCAACGGCGCAGACGGCATTGGCACGGGTTGGAGCACTTCGATTCCCAGCTACCACCCGATCGAGATCGTGAAGAACATTAAGCGCCGCATGGGAAGACTCGATCCTTCTGATCCCGAAGAAAAGCCGTTCTCTCCCATGATGCCTTGGTGGCGCGGCTGGAAGGGCACCCCAGAGCCAGATCCGACGGGGCCCAACAGATTCAGATTCAATGGTATTGCTTACCAGGACCCTCAGAGCCCCAACGAAGTCGTCATTTCCGAGCTGCCTATTCGCATGTGGACAGACGACTTCAAGGCAAAATTGGAGGATATCATCCGTGGCGAGAAGAGTCCATCCTGGATCAAGGACTACAAAGAGTTTAACGATCACAAGACCGTTCATTTTGTCATTGAACTCGAGGAAAAGCACATGAAGTCTGCCTTGGACGAGGGCTTAATTGAAAAGTTCAAGCTCACCAAGAATGTGAACACTACAAACCTGGTCGCGTTTGACACGCACGGACGTATTCACAAGTATGAGAATCCCGAGGAGATCATGGAAGAGTACTATGCATATCGCCTGCAAATGTACGCCTTGCGCAAGGTAAGTTACATCAACATGTCCCTATTTTGCGCTTGTCACTAACCTCCATCAGGCACACTGGCTCAAAGTCTACCACGCGGACTACAGAAAGCTCAAGAACCAGTACCGCTTCATCTCGGAAATTATTGACGGCAAGCTCACCGTTTCCAAGAAGAAGAAGCCTGTGCTTGTTAAAGAGCTGCGTGACCGCAACTACGAGGCATTCCCACCCAAGGGAGATGAGAAGAAGGCGAAATCAAACGAAGATGAAGCTGATGATGCTGAAGATGAGGATGCGGAAGTTGCAGGTGGCGTTCGCGACTACGATTATCTCCTTTCGGTATGCTCTTGTTCATTGCCTTTATTTGTAGTGCAAAGCTAACAGATGTCACAGATGCCCATCTGGTCGTTGACCCTTGAGCGACTCGAGAAGCTCAAGAACCAAATTGCCGCCAAGAAGGCGGAGCACGATGAGCTGGAGGCCAAGAGCGAGAAAGACCTCTGGTGTCAAGACCTCGACGACTTTACCGAGGAATGGGACACGCAGCTCCGGCTCGAAGATGAAATTCAGACAGGCATCCGGAGGATGGGCCGTCGTGCTAGTCACAAGATCGGCGCAGGTAGAGGGCGCAAGCTGAAGGCCGCGGATGATGATTATGCGCCTGAAAAGAGGTCCAAGATCACGAAGCCCAAGGTTGAAAAGGTCGAAGTCAAGTCGCAGCAGCGATTCCTTGAGAAGTTCGCGGGTAAACCCAAACCTAAGCCTGCAACAAGCGGCTTGGGCGGCGATGGTGCAGACGACTTGTCTGACGATGATTTCTCTCTCCTTGGTAAAAAGGCTGTTGTTAAGCAAGAAGCCAAGGAAGACTCCGAGCCTTCGACTTCTGTCGATGCACCTGCCCGCACAAAACGTGCAGCAACCAAGTCCAAGTACGTCCTTGACGACTCGGATATGGGCTCGGACGACGACTTCATGAGCCTAGGCAAAACCACGGTGCCAACAAAGACCGAGTCTTCGGAAGATTCAAAACCGACCAAGCGGGCCACAGCGGCCAAGCCTAAGCCAGTCTACGCCGATGTCTTGGATTCTGATAGTGACGATGACAAGATGCTTGGCGACGTCGGTGCCATGGTCAAGGGTATCGGAGGCGGCAGCTCTGACAACAATGGGGGCAGACTTAGTTTGTTTGCCATGTCACGGCCTGATTTGGGCGATGCGGCTCTGCCCAAGCTGAAGTCGAAGTCATCCAAGGCTAACCTTGACTTTGATAGCCATGACGACACCAACTACGAGGCTTTGGCTATGTCTTCACCTCGCAAGTCTACCAAGGCGGATGAGCTGGACTTCTTGTCCGACGACGATCTGCCACCCGCAAGCAAGGCTGGCGCCTCTTCTCGCGCTACAACGTCGCAAACAGCAGCGTCCAAAGCAAAGGCTCCCTTGAGCGTCCTCCCTGCGCCTGCAAAGAAGGCCAGGGGACGTCCCGCGGGAGCCAAGAACAAGCCTAAGGATGAAGATGCACCTCCCAAGGCGACCAAGAGAGCACCGGCAAAGACAGCAGTCCCCAAGAAGGCGGATCTTTCACCGGCGGCCAAGGCGTATGCTAAGAAGGCGAAAGCCAAGCGACTCGTCCTGAGTGATGACGAGGACGATGATCTCGCAGATGCCCCGCCTAGTCCGGCGCCTGCACCTAAAGCGCGACCTGGGCGCGCAGCAGCCACCAAGAAAAAGCCCATTGTCATCGATGATGACGACTCGATGGAGCAGGATGACAAGGATGAACAGAGTGACGAGTTCGACATGGATGAGAGTGAGTGAAGTGCGCGTTTCGAGTATGCCTTAGGTCTGGGTTCGGATTGATGACTTCACACGACAATTCAGCGTCTTTTTAGTTCTCGGGAGTTTGGAGGATTTGCTTTGACTCTTCTGTATAATATGGGTGTGGAGAGCATGATCTTGGGCGTGTCAAGTTGTTGTATTATAAGGTCCTCTTTACCTAGGTATTGACCTGTTTGCCTGAACCTGCCGATGCTCGAGCCCAGTGAGGTGAGGTTGAAAAGTCCTTAGTCAGCGGTGATTTTAAGTTGGATTGCAGCGAAAGCCTCTGCTGTCCCTTAGGTGGCATGGGTTGTGAACAACCTGAGGCAGCCCTCTAAATTTTCAACCAGGCACCTCTACATTCAACCCTCCCTGCTTTCGCCTCGCGGCTCCTGAATTTAATTTCGTCGGCAGTCTCACAATTCACAATGGCATCTAGTCGCAAAAGACCAATCGAGGCAAGTTTCTCCACTGAGGAGATAAAGCTGGGCAGCTCAACACCTCAAACCCTCAGTCGGCCCATCAGCCCTCCGACAAAAAAGCGGCGAGTCCCCGAGCAAGAAGACGAGCAAGCCGCACCTCCATCTCAACTACAGATATTCAAATCACCCTTCCAACTGACCAAGATCCGCGACTACCCCGACACATTCAATCAGGACACTGTCACGCTCAAAGACCTCCTTGGGGATCCCCTCATTGCAGAATGTTGGGAGTTCAACTATCTTCACGACATTGACTTTCTCATGGCTGCCTTTGATGAGGACGTCCGCGCACTCGTCAAGGTCCATGTTGTGCATGGGTTCTGGAAGAAGGATGATGCCCATCGGTTGGGCTATGAGGTGAGTGACCTCACCTTTTGCTTTTTCTCGTGAGATCCTAGACTAAACATGCCACAGGCAGATGCAGCGCGGTATCCCAACGTCTCACTCCATCCTGTTTACTTGCCTGAGATGTTCGGGACACACCACTCCAAGATGCTGATCCTTCTCCGGCACGATGACACAGCCCAAGTCATCATCCACACCGCCAACATGATCCCACGCGACTGGACCAACATGACACAGGCGGCATGGTCCTCGCCCATGCTTCCCCTATTGAACCCCTCCCAACCACCACCACCCAACCCAAACCCGCCCATCGGCAGCGGGGAAAAGTTCAAAATCGACCTCCTCAACTACCTCCACGCCTACGACCCGCAACGCCGCCGCATCTGCAAGCCCATCGCCGACAAGCTTGCCCGATATGACTTTTCCACCGTAAAAGGCGCCCTCATCGCCAGCGTACCAGGCCGCTTCCGCACCGACGCCTCCGCGCCAACACGCTTCGGCTGGCCTGCCATAAAGGAAACCCTCAAGTCTGTCCCCGTTTCCTCCTCCAGTAAAGCCGACATTGCCATTCAAATCTCCTCCATCGCTACCCTCGGCCCAACCGACACCTGGCTGCGAAACACTTTCCTCCCCTCCCTCAGCGTCGCCTCCGCCTCGTCTTCTTCATCTTCTTCCTCTCTTTCAGGAGTAGTAGACTACAAAGTCATCTTCCCCACCCCCGACGAGATCCGCCGCTCTCTAGACGGGTACGCTTCGGGCGCTTCCATCCATACCAAAACCCAGTCGTCACAACAGGCGAAGCAGCTAGTCTATTTGCATCCGCGCTTCTATCATTGGGCGAATGATTGCCCGAAAGGTGTGCCACTTCCGCAGGGTTCGACCATCAGAGATGCGGGGAGGAAACGTGCGGCGCCGCATATCAAGACTTATATCCGCTTTGCGGAGGACGGAAACATGGACTGGGTCTTGCTAACGTCGGCGAATCTGTCGAAGCAGGCTTGGGGAGAGGCGAGGAATGCTAGTACAGGCGAGGTGCGAATTGCGTCGTATGAGATTGGGGTTTTGGTTTGGCCTGGGTTGTATGACCAGGGGGCTGTGATGAAGGGGGCGTTTTGTAGTGATATGGTGGAGGAGGAGGGAGAGGAGAACATGGCCTCGGGGGGGGAATCGGTGGTGAGTTTGAGAATGCCGTATAGCTTGCCGTTGCAGAGATATGGAAAGGATGAAGTTCCTTGGGTGGCGACGGCGAGTTATACAGAGCTTGACTGGATGGGGAAGGGGTGGAGGAATTGATGGATGAGTGAGTGATTCCATCACTCTAGCAGCACCTGCTCTAAAAAAAAAATGAGAAGAACAACAGCAGATCTTTTTCCCGCAAAAACGCAAAAAATCAAGGCAATGCAAATGTAATGCAGTGTAATGCAGTGTAATGCAGATACTTGCTTTGCTTGTGTTTGTGGTATTATCTTCTTGGTCGCACTCTATCGCACCAGAAGCAGCACCATGCCGGATCACGCACCTCCTCTTCTTATTCCCATCCGAGACGGACAGAATCTACTTCTTACCAACAGCCTCGGGCTCCTTGTTCTCATCATAGCCATACTTGGTCTTCATCTCCTCAACCTTGGCCACGTACTTCTCCTGAGCCTGCTCGGCCGTGATGCCCTCGTCGACGAACTTCTTCCACGCGCTGTGCTTGGCTTTGCCCTGTTTGGGGGGGACAACATCAGTATTTGTCCTCAAGGAAGCGCGGAGGGGGGGGGGGGAGAAAAAGCGGGAAGGTAAGGTAAAGGACACAAACCTTGAGGTCGAACATGCCCGGGGCGGGAGCGGTCGAAAAGTCCTCGCCCGTGGCGATCTTATAGAGGCCTGGTGATAGATAGCTCAGTTAGCTTTTTATTCTATTTTATCTTGGTATCCAGCAGCTGGTGTAGAAACAGTGTTTTTAGATAGATGTCTCGGCCAAGGGGGAGGGTGCCCGATAATCCGGCAGAGTGTTGAGTTGAGTATTGTATATGGAAACACACCGTAGAGATCGAGCAAGTCTTCATTGCTGGGCTTGGAGGTGAGCTTCTTAGAGTCGACAACGGCCTTCTGGAAGGCAGCGGTCTGAGCGGAAGCCATTTTTGCGGTTTACTTAGAGAGCGGAAGCTGATGACGGTTGTGATTTGGCTGAAGAAACCGAGGTAGGATAACGCGTACAAGATAGGGTATTAGTTGTTGGGGAATTTTGTTGAGCTTTAAGGGGGGAGAGGAAGAAAGAGGGGAGTCTATTGGCGGGGTAGTTGAGGTGGTCAAGGTCAGCAGGAGGGGTAAGAACAAGGTCAGAAAGGTTCCCCTCCCCCCACTACATTCGTACCCCTGCAAGACTTTGCTGCGAGCTTATGACGGGACTATCACACGTCATTGGGGTCCATTTCTGGCTTCGCCTCGGCAAGCTACGCTGCGGGAGTTGCGGTAAGGTGGGTGTGCCTGACGGCGGCGGGCACGTGCAGAGCGCTTCCCATGAAAGAGCAGGGTGAGAGTTGTTATCGAGGCCCACCATCAACCATTATGGTGATTCATATCTGCTTTTAACGGCATGTGCCGGGGCCGATGTTGATCCCCGGTTTGCTTTGGTGTTGCGAAGCGAAAGCCAAAATTACCTATTTTTATTGTTGCACCGTACCTGCATGCTGTCTCAAACTTTTGAGTTCTGGCCGTCCAAACCCCATTCCGTCTCGGAGACGGCGACTGTCAGAGGCTCCTAGGCCGACGCGGCAAGCTGGCTACCAAGTACAGCGTTCTTTGACGGTATCGACCATTCCCTCCCAGTGGGTGTCCCGCTGCCATCTCAGATTCCCGCGCTTCACCGTGCTCCGAGCCGGCTGTCGGGCAGAAGGGGTAGAGCTCCCGCTAAGACCCGCATCGGCCTCGGATCGGCTGCAGGAACGCCAGCGAGAACTGGAGCCGGAGTTCTAGGCCTTTGGTATGCCAAGCCCGGGTTGAGAAAGGTCTTCCGCCCCTCGCTCCGTGTTTTGTCATTTGGCATGAAGTACGCATCCCTCAGGGCAGTGATAAACTGACGAGAACCCGTTCTCGGGTGCGCTGATGTCCCAGGCTGCAGGAGATGGAAGCGGTTCTCAGTTTCGGCCTATTGCAGATCCGTCTCAAATCGGGGGCCAAGCCGAACCTGCTGTCTCTGCGTGCTCGCAGGGGCCGTCCAGGTCACATTGGGTCCACTTTAATAAATCAGTGTTGGTGTTCAGTCCGATGCAAGGGATCATCAGGCCATCGGCGTGTCGGCGAACAACAACGGCGGCGCTTGGGTTGGCATGGGCTGGGCAAGTGCGAGACACCATTCTTATCGCCGGACGCCGAGGACCTCTGACTAGTCATCTTCGATCCTTCCTACTCTAGCCGGTGGCTCGCAATATCACCAAACTTCCCTCCTTGACGCGTCACGCGAGGTTGACAGGGCCCGCGGGGTTCATTCATGCAAGTGCTGCTACGGCGGTGGCTAGTGGACGGTGTAGCCCACTTTAGTGCCCACTACCGAGAGAACCAACCGCACTGCTTGTCCGCGCCGGACTCCGTCCGTCCAATGCCGGCCGTCATCTAGCTTGGCCTCAAGCTCAGTCGCAGCTGAAGTTTGATAAGTAATTATGACAAATCTCGATTCTCAGGCGATATTGGACACGCGCGACGAAACCAGGAATGGCAAGGGACTTCTTGGGTGTTTTGGAGGGACGTTCCACAGCGGGAAGGCGTGTTGCTTGATGTGCACTGGCGGATCGCTGCGCTTACGAGATCGCACCTGCTGCCCCGGACGACCCGTCCCAATTTTGATACACGGACAAAAAAACATTACGCTCATTGGCCGCCTTTTTAATGGTTCTGTGTGAGACGGAGCTGCGCGCAGTCTTATAACATCTCCCTGTCGTCCCCAGCGGGCTCCGAGTCTCCGTCAATCTTTCCGAGCATCTTGCGTGCCTGCAGATCCTTGCTATTTCTTCTGCCCAGGTGGACCCTTGCATCGAATCTCACGGCAAACAAAACCTCGACTCTTCCCAATTGTCTCCCACTTTCCGTCCTCGTCCACACACCCCAACCAACACTAGCACAATGAGCAAGACGATTCTCATCCTCGGCGGCGCCTACGCTGGCCTGCAAATCGCCCAAACCTTGCTCAAGAAGCAGCACAAGGATGTCAAGGTGGTTCTCGTCACAAAGGTATACACTCGTCAAACAAGATACTCCCCTTTCGCTCCGAGGCGCTGACGCACACAGAACTCGCACTTCTACTGGAATTTGGCCTCGGTCCGCCGCATTATTCCTGCCCAGCTCAAGGATGAAGCAATCCTAAAGCCCATTGATGCTTCCCTTAAGAAGTATCCCGAGGCTAGCTACGAACTTGTAATTGGCTCTGCTGAGAAGGCTGACTTTGGTGCCAAATCGGTGGCTGTCTCGACACCTTCGGGGGAGCGCACTATTGCCTACGACCAGCTTGTGCTCGCCACTGGTTCGCGCACTCCCCAGACCAATGTTCCCTGGAAGGCTGCCGGCACCTACGAGGAGATTGTCGCTCTGCTCAAGCAGACGGAGGAGAAGGTGGTTGCCGCCAAACACATTGTTGTCGCTGGCTCAGGTGCCACGGGTGTCGAGGCCGCCGGCGAGCTCGGTTTTGAATTCGGCAAGACCAAGGAGATTGTCCTGCTCAGCGCCGGCGACAAGCTTTTGAATGGCGACATCGCTGCTCCGGCCGCTGCCAACGAGCTGAAGAAGCTCAACGTCGCCATCAAGTATGACTCTTACGTTGAAGATGTCCGAACCGTTGAGGGAGGCAAGACCGAGATTGTCCTGCGTGGCGGCGAGACCATTTCGACTGATCTGTACCTCCCGACCATGGGTCTCGTTCCCAACACAGAATATGTCGACACCAAGTACCTAAACGAGAACAAGACTGTCCAGGTCGATGAGTTCCTCCGCGTCAAGGACACCACCAATGTTTGGGCTGCTGGTGATGTTGTCTCCAAGCCGCGTGCAGGCTTCATGATCACCAAGGGACAGGCTGCTGCCGTGGCCAGGAATGTCGAGCTTGCTCTGACTGACAAGGCCCCCGTGGCTGCCAAGGGCATGCCCGTCGACATTCTGGCCTGTGCCGTCGGTCGCAGCAGAGGTGCTGGACGTGCTGGCTCGATCAAGTTGCCTTCGATCGGCGTTTGGTTGGCCAAGGGACGCGATCTTGGAATGGGCATGATGAGCGGATACCTCTGAAGGGTGGCCAAGGCAGTTGCTGGGGCTCGAGGGATGTTGGACGGAGTTTGCGTGTCGGAGAGAGAGAGAGCAAAATACCCATTTCGTTTTCTGTTTGGCAGTCACGGCATTTCTTGGCCTTGACGGAAAGGTAATACGGATAATAATACATTTGGAGCATCGAGCGATGTCTACCCAAGTCTCACTGTTTGTTTTGTTTCTGTGGCAATCACTTATGAACCCACTATCCACGGCAAATTTCACCAGTTGGCTCTGGCAGATACCATACATGGCATCAGTGGCACCTACCGTCTGCTCGCCTCCATCTCCTTCATGTCCCATATCTGCATTTTTTGACGCGCAAGAGTTCGTTCTGTCTCCAGTTAGCCACAAGAATAGACCTTAAAGCTTTCCTGGCGGTGAGATGTTCACCATTGCCTCCTGAGCTGAGCTTCCTAGTGTCCTCGAGAGTCACTCTGTCTGTTTATTGTTGATGCTCTGGATGAATGTGGCGACGACAGTGCATTTGAGCTCGTTGACGCGTTCAAGACCTTGCTCCTCTTCCACTCAGATGTGCCGACATTGCCCAATACTTGACACGGATCAAGATCATGACTTGGTAACCAACCCTGAGCGGGAGAGTAAGGAGGATATCTTACCTATGTCCGGGTTCGGGTAAGGGAATTTGCAATGTGTTTGTTACCAAGGGCATGATGGCATTCCTAGGTGAAGAATGAGCATAGTGACACGCCTTTGGGTATTGCTTGTGCTAAGGGGCGGGCACGAGAACAGCGCTAGACTGTTAGTTACTAGTATAGGGCTCTGCTGTGGGCGTGGAGAACACTAAAGGCAGAATACGTTTGTATTATGTTAAAGACCAAGGCCATAAAGTCATTTCTCGGCTACTATTAGACTGGGGGAGTCGCCTTGGTGCCTCGAAGGAAAGCTGACTCGGCGGAAGGTGATACGGTGTTAGAGGGTCGGGGCAGATGCTCAATCTCAGACCGTTTCTGTTGCGGGATGCAACGGTGGCTTTACGTATCAGAGACTGAGGGCTAGTGATAACATACCTACCTACGGCATCGAATGCTGGCCCTCGCGGTGGCATGTATGTGAGGATGTAGCCATGGAGAATGCCCAGCTTTTTATATGGGCTTGCTGGCCATGGGCCTTGATAAGGCGAAGCCCGGCCAACTACTTCTTCATCTTCCCAGCGGGCTAGGGTGGAGCGACGGCGCGCCGCCTTCGGGTGTTTCTGTTCGAGGCTCATCGTCATAGAGGTGCCGAGTGAGGCGGGGCCGTGGCTCGGAGGCTGAAAAGTCAAATCACGCCCGCAAGTTCAGTCTTTTCCGTTTGCCTCCGTTTGCTTCTCCACAGTTAGCTAGGTATTTAAGAACAGCACCGTTCTCTTTCCTCCGGGAAGGCACTGACCCGACTCACGGTTCACCAACCACAACAGAGCGCTTTCTATTCACACATCATGGCGGCTGAACAGGACTTGCCAGGAACAATGGAGCCTTCGCCCATCCAGCCTCTGCACGCCACTATCTTTCGCGTGTCCCAATTCAAGTTCCGTCCGCGCATTCTCCACGGCTGCACCGAAGAACTCGAGCGCGATAAGCAGAATTTCGAAATCGAAAGACAGTTCTACCTCAGCGAGGCCCAGCTGATTCTCGGACTCGTTCTCGACAATGATGAGACGCTGGTTCGACAAATGATGAAGGATGACAAGCACCCCGAGTGGCGCAACCCCGACCTGGAAACTCGGGCGAGAGAGCGTTTCAACCTCGGCAATTGCCTCGCTTTGAAGGCCATGGTTGATAATATCCGCGGAACCATCGACACGATTGACCAAGTCAAGATTGCCGACAAGTTCCCGGGGCCCATCAGCAAGTTCCGCGAGACCAACAGCGACCTCAGAGTTCTCCGTGGCGTCTTGACCGATCGCTGCAAGTCTACCACCGAGAGCCCTACTTGACCGCATAGAATATGCGGTCTACCTATTCGTTTTCCTTTCGCCGCCTTCTTTTTTCCTCTTCCCCTTTCCTTCTCTCTCTCTCATCACCCGCAGATATACCCCAACCAACATACATCAGCAACGCCACACATCGCACGGAGTTTGGCATGGGAAAAAAAAAATGAAAAGAAAAGGACGGGAATCCCCAACCTTTGCTAACTACTTACTGCGGATACGCAAAGTTCGCAGGATTAGGTACAAATACAACTCACCATACAAGCCCGGTACTTTCTCTGACGTTATGTAGTTACCTAAGGCATTTTGTGTGGACTCCAGCCTTTCCCCCCCTGTCTTGGTTCTCATCTCATCTCATCTCGCACTCTCGGCGGAATGTCATCATCATCCATGGAGCAGAGATCGCATTGGGCAGTGCGTGCTAACGTCAGCAGCCAGCGCTTAAGAAGCAGCACGCGGTCCCAGAATCGGATCGGGTGTTCTACGCTACCTGGTAGTTACCTGCAGGGAGGGACAAGACAGCACGGGTTGTGATGTAACTTTGGCCATGATAATCAATGTTTCGTGATGGGAAATGAACAAAGGGGCGTTGCCCCGGGATACCGACGCTTGTTACATGTATACATGTACTAACGAATTTGGCAGGGTTGTATTGGGATGATCGCTGTTGTGGCAAGTTAGCGTACCTATCGCCTGGCGGTTTGACCCGCTGTCAAACATCATAGCGTTGCTACGCTAGGCTGCTACAGTGGGTTATTTACGGATACTGCTACAGCAGTGACTGCAATATACTGCCACTGTCACTCTCACTGTCGCCAACATCACTGCTACTATCAAGTCCGTGGTGTAAAAATCCTCGCAAACCCTAGTCCGATTCATTTTCAATTTCGCTTAGGCATCCAGATATCTGTCACTGCGTATAGGTACTTCATAAACACACACAAGTTCCCAGAACCAATTTGTATTTACAGCAGTGTTTAGAAACACCCTGTGTGTACGTCTGCGGGCACGGCGGGCCTTCCCGGCTGCCCGCCGTTCATCCATCCCCATCCCCTATCCCATCATGGGCCATCCTCCCAATTTCCAATCTTGGCCCCAACTAAAGTTCCCTCGGTCCAAATCCTCCTCCGCAAAAAGTACGTACCTACGTACAATATGCATCATGCCAGTCTTAAATGAGTGATAAACAGTTGGGGGTATCTCGCGTGAAAAAAAGCCATAACCAAACCCGAATGCGCGCGTAAAATGTTTCGTAAAGACAGACAGTTTCTTTCCGTCAAAAACATTCCTACCAAACAACCTTTGTCATCAAACATGATCCCCATCCCATACCATCATCCAAAAGGAGTGTGTGTGTGTGTGTGTGTGTGTGTTCGTGACATTCATTCATATCCATCCATGAAATCCCCAACTTGAAGAACGACAAGACATGATGCTTTCCCATATCCCAACCAAACCATCCATCTATCCTCCACATCGATCTAAACCATAATAACCACTAGAAACTAAACAATTATATCTTTAGTCCACCCCCACAGCTAAGGAGTGTGATGAAGTGAAAAAAAAAACACAAAACATTAAACCGTACCAAAAATGCATGTCATAAAATGTCATGAAACCATGCCATGCATGTATACCGTACCCAAGAAGAAAAGAGAAAAATCGCAAAAAAGGAGGAAAGAGAAGCCCCCGCTCATCAAAGCAAAAGAATCGCCGCTAGCACGGTTCCGAATAGAACTGAGAGCGACGGCGATCCGCCCATCGAGCCAGCCAACCTCGCAGCGGCGCCCGTAGAAACTGGACTGGATGGTGTTGTGCCAGTGCCGGTGCCAGTGCTGGCACGAGTACTGGAGCCAGAGCTGGCACCACCACCTCCACCTCCACCGCCACCGCCACCTCCAGCCCCTGAACTAGGAGTGGCACCCGGGCCGGAGCCGCCCGTGGTAGGGGTGCCGCCGATAGGAGCTGTGGCGGCAGTGGTGGTTGGCACGGGGGCGCCTCCGTCATTGGAAGTGGGGGAGGGTCCGGCCGGTGGGGCCGAAGACGTGCTCTCACCGCCAATCAGGGTGGGAGCCGTATTGGTGTTGACGGGAGCCTGGTCGCTTGTCTGGATGATGGGTGTGTTGCTCTGCGCTGGCTGCGCCGAGGTTGGCTGGACCTGAGACGGCGCTGTCTGCGGGGTGCAGAAATCAATAAACTGAGCGAACTTGGGCTCGACGTATACCTTGTTGTTGACTTGGACTCCGCCAGAGTTCTCGGCAATGCAATCGTTACAGCCGTCGTAGTAGTTCCTGAATGCCGAGCGTGCATCGCACAGGGCTGGTGTCTTGCCGACCGACTGCGCCTCCACGTAGGCGTTGTTGCATGTCTCGTAGCAAACAGCCGGCGTAATGGTCTCGTCGCGCTTCGAAAGGTGATGGCCAGGGGAGCCCTGCGATCTCTTCCACTTGCCGCCATAAGTAGACGTGCTCTTGGGCTTTTTCGACGAAGTGGTCGAGGTTGAACCGAAGTGGGTGATGGACGTCTGAGATACCCAATTACCTTCGGAGACGGTCGTCAACGTGCCATTCACCTCCTTGATGACCTCTCTATACTCAAAAATCTCGAAGCTGAGGCCAAAGGCGTTGGGGTTGAGGTTGAAATATCCAGGAGTCGGCGGGTAATAGCTCGTCTCGCCCTTGGGCCATTCAACCTTGGTGAAGTAGGGGGAAGGTTGGCAGTACTTCTGCTCAGGGCAACGGAAACTGTCATCTGGCGAGTCCTCCCAAATGTTGCAACCATCGGGCTTGGGCGGGTTGCACACGTATCCGGGATCACAGCCCCAGGTCTGGTTCGAGGACCTGGGTGGCGGAGGAGGCGGGATGCCAGTGTTGATGGGGGCCGCGCAGGTGCTCACAGTGCTTATGATGGTCGTCGCGATGGTGCGTGTAACAGGCGGGAGCACAACTGTCTGGGTGAAGAAGAGTGTAGTTCCGGGTTCGACGACAGTAACAACGGTCCCAGCCTGCGTAAACGTGGTCGTGACTGGCGGCACAATTGATGTAACAGTTGAGACAATAGTCGGGCCGGGGATCGTGGTTATCTGGCCGGGAAGTGTCACCGTTGGCCCTGGAACTGTGGTTATCTGGCCAGGCAATGTTGTGGTGATCGTTGCTGTGAACGACGTTGTGGAAGTCACCGGCGGGAGAGTGATGGTGGTCAACGATCCCGAAATTGAGGTTGTGACCGTCACGGGGGGAAGTGTCGTCACGCTGACGCTGACGCTGACGAACGTTGTGGTTGTCACGCTGGTTGTCGTCGTAGTCGCTGTCGTGGTTGCTGTTGTAGTATCCGTAATCCGTGACGTTGTGGTTGCTGTTGTTGTGTCCGTGATCCGTGACGTCGTCGTTGCTGTTGTTGTCGCTGTCGTGGTATCCGTGGTTCGTGACGTCGTCGTTGCCGTCGTTGTATCGGTTATTCGGGATGTCGTCGTTGCGGTTGTCGTGTCGGTTATTCGGGACGTTGTTGTTGCCGTGGTCGTATCGGTGGTTGTCGCTGTTGTTGTAGCAGTAGTCTTCTCCGTCGTGGTTATCAGCGACGTGTATGTCGTTGGGATCGTGGTCGTGGTTACAGACACCGTCGTCTTCCAAATCGTAGTTGAATTTATTACCGTGTAAGGGATCGACGTTGTGTAAGTCTTGATGGATGTTGTCTTTGAAGTTAGGATTGATGTCAAAGTCTTCCACTTGGTAGCAGTGGCGGTCGTCCTATACGTGGTCTTAATTGTAGTTGGCTTGACGATGGTCGTCTTATAGGTAGTGACGTAGGTTTTCCACAACGTGGTCGACGCAGTGACCGTATATGGGATCGAGGTCGTTGAAACGCGCGTTTCCACCGTCGTATAAACCGAGGTAGTTGTCTTGGTCACATAAGACAAATCGGTGGTTGTGTATGTTGTCGCAAGCGTGCTTGTTGTTGTCTTCCAGCCTGTGACAGTGCTGATGACGCAGACGGGATCTGAGGGGTGATCCTCGGTTCGCTTTACTGGGGCGCACACCTTGATGGTCGAGACCACTGGATACGACTAGTGGAAGGTCAGTCCCGTTCATAGGTGGTTTATGTCGGAGGTTTCTTACACTCGTGACAACCGATGTTTGCCTGTCTGTGACAGTTTGCTTGTCCGTGACAGTTTGCTTGTCCGTGACTGTTGAATAAACGGTGCCAGACTTGACGACCGTTATGCTATATCTTTGGTTAGAACATGGCCAACTGAGGTCTAGAGGAGCTCATGACGTACGTAGATGCCTGCCCGGTGACCGTGACCGTCGCCCCAAGCGTCTTAGTGACGGTGGTGCCGTAGCCCCCGGCCACGGTCTTTGTTGAGACGGACGTCACGGTAGTTCCGCCAACTGTCTTTGTGACGGTCGTACCTGGAGCCCACGATACTTTGGTAACCGTCACTGGAGGTAGGGTTTTGGTGCTGATTGACACCTCGGTGGTCTTGACCGTCGTCGTTCGCCATGCTGTAGTTGCACCTCCAGCCACTGTCACCGTCTTCGTGACCGTTACGGGGTAGCACTTGTTCTCATTATTCGCATTGTTCGCATTGTTCGCATTGTTCGCATTTTTGTTGCTGCTTGTCTCATTGTCTCGTGGAAAGATCGGATCAAAGGCAGAGGCAGCGGCAATCTGCACCAAGGAAAGGGCGCTGGCTACGCCCAAGAGCTTCGGGAGAAGCATCTTGTAGCCCTTCACCTTGAGCTCTTCAGTAGACGCGAGAGGATATACCTAACGAATGTGAAGGCTCCAGGGCGCAGAAAGAGCGTCAGGGGGCAACGGCGAGTGAGCGATGTGCTACGAGAGCTTGGGAGAAGCTGTAGGCAGGAAGGGGAAGGCTAGATGTCGGTACGTGCCGACCATATAACGGATAGGAGCAGCACCGGAGCTTGGTGGGGTGGAGTTGACAAGGGGGAGGGGTGTGCCTGGCGGCTTACCCAGGGCAACGCATGTCCAAATCACTCAATGAGGATGATCGCTTGGCAATCAGGCACTTGCCTTCTTTCACCAGTCACCGATAGAGTCACTCAACCGTCGGTGTCGAGTTCGCCCGACGCCCTCATATGCATAGTACATTTGTACCGTCTTCGCCGAGGCCGCGAGTCGAGAAACCCAGGACGTGACAGTCTTCCTGGAGCTTACGAGAGGAGAGATGGAGGAAGACAAGAGCAACACGAGAAATCGAGCCTGTCGCACACCGCATGTGCACCCATGGGGTGTGGCGGGGGAGGAGTGCGAGTGAGCAAGCAGAGCATCCCTGCTCGGCGGGCATTGGGCGACGAATCCCGCGGAAGCACGACACAGCGTCGAGCTCCGGTGACCACCATGCGGGAATCCAATGACAGGGCTCCGAACGGGTCTGGGCAAAGTGACGGCCGCTGCGGCTGGCCGCCTGTCGTGCTGTAAGAGGCTGCAAGTACGTAGCCTTCACCATCTGCCGTTGCTGTCCCCGGCCTCGAATCCGGTCTTTTTCCAAAGTCGAGGCCTCGGACCACGCGGTTGCCAGAGGAGCCTGCATCGTTGTCGTTCCATCGGGCCGGGGGGATATATTACATTCAGGCCCAAACCAGGGTTCGCGAGGACTCGGACGTTGCATCAAGACCGGGATGCTGAGCGCAAAAGGAAAAGCACCCCAGCCTGTCGAGAGAACAAAAAGAAAAAAGCGGATGACAAAGGCAAGCCAGACCGCGTTCCACCAGAACCCATGCTCGGGATCGCTCTGGGCGAGGGGTCAAGCTTGGGACAACAATGAGGGACAAGACGACCCCTCTTTGGGCCGTTGGAAGTATTTTTATCGATCCTTTTCGGTTGATGATCGACACTGGCCTTTCGTTGGACAGGAAGCTTGGGCCATTTCTCGGTTCTTGCGAGCCAAGCTCCCTAGCTTTGCGCACACGAAGCCGGGCTTGTGCCACACCTTATGCGAACAGCAGCCCAACCCGGTTTGAGCAGGTCCTCCGCGCGAGGCCGCTTTCGGGGAGTGGCTGGGGGGAACCGGGTTTGGGGAGGCGAGTATTGCTCTTTTTTCTGACTGTTTTCTTTTTGGCTTCGTCGGTAGTCAAGAGATCAGCCGCACGCACAATGGCGTCTGCGAGTCAACCGAGGCAGATTGATGCAGATGCCATATGGTAACGATGGAGAGCAAGCGAATCTGTACCTTGCAGCAAACAATGAGCGGCGTGATCAGTGTCTCAATCACTGTGGCAGTGGTGGCAGAGCAGACTGGACCGTCCGAAGCTTGGTGAGGCTGGAGAATCGAGGTGGATTCAACCGACGAGTCAGCGTGCGAAGCGCGTGGAGAGTGAGAGACAGGAAAATGCCAGCCACCTTGCATCGTCAGCAACACCCCTCCTTCGAACCACTCAGATGCCGCGCAGCCGGACAACAGAAAGGCGGAAAAGTCCTCGTCATGTTGGGTTGTATGCAGGCTGTCGGGGCTTGGCGCGGCTGGCGATGTTGCTCTTCAGTGGTTGGTTCACAGCGAAGTGGTTGACTCGTCCCCACGACAGGTGCGGGGCTCGCGGGGATTGGGGCTCGAGGTGGGGGAGAAGTGCGGGAACGAGATCAGGGGTGGGCCCTGAGCAGACCGTGACGCGGGAGGCCGTCCATTGGATAATCTGGCGGGCCTTTCCCGTTCAGGCTAGGCCCATGCGCCCGATGCCTGTCGGCCATCAACATGCGTTCTCACTGCAGCGGCGCTTTTGGTCGCGCCTTCACCATCGATCCCCAACTGTGAAATCTGTCTGATGCGAGCACTAGTTATGAGCTAGCTTGCACAAAAACGTTGCAAAACGGAAGGTGGTTCTCTTGGGTTTCCATATCTTTTGTTAGCGTTGTAGACGTCAGCGCAAATCGTCAGCGCTGGATGCGAGCCACAGTTATCGCCCATTGTTATTTCCAGAAGATCGGCAAATCCGGATATGGACTGCGTATTGCCGTCGTCGACCATTCTCGCTGTTGCCGGGAAGGAACAATCCACGACATGAGGATCCCCGCTGTTGTGCTGGACCAGGAATTCGAAAGAAAGCGGGGGGGAGGAAGGGACTTGGCCCGACAGTGGCCATTCAGACCCAGATTTCTGCCGTCAGCGAACACCTCACGACCACACGCAGCTGCGAACACCAGGGCTCCCCGGGACAATCGTGGACAACACCGGGTTGGTGTGTGGTAAAAGTGCCTGGAATTCGGGCAATCAACCATCTGGATAAATTGTCGGGATTTGCGGGCTATGTTGCGCGGGTTAACTATCCACAAGGCTGAGAGAAGCTCGCGGAGATGCTCCAAGGGCTGTCAAGCCCCTCCCCTCAGTCTTGGCCTGGGCCCTTGACGTTACCCGAGGGTCCCATTGGCCAAGAGAGCAGACCAACCACCCATCACCGCTCCGCCACACCCCAAGAGGCTCGTGTTGTTGCGGTCTTCCGGCCTTCCCAATGCGACGATGAGCTGAGAAGGCGCTCTCATCATTCACCATTCGCCACTTCAACCTGGCACTGGCACTAGTGTAGAACAACCAGAGCCCGCTCGCTCCCACGTTGACATCGACCGGACTCGTGCTGCCCGATCAGGGTTCCACTGCCTCCCGTGCGCCAATGGTCATCGGTTGCTCTCTTGACCACGACCTGCGGCTTGATTGTCGTGGAGGGTAGTCACTTTCGGCGTCGTCTCATTCTTTCATTTTGTTCCGTCGCCGGCTCGCCGTGGCTGCCTCGTTTTTTCGCCACAGCCCGCACGGTCTGGATTGTGTGCTGCATCGCTACATGCCGTTGGATTGTCTGTTGGCTGCGGGGTTGCTTGAAGTTAAAATTTGTTGCCGGTAAGGATCTGCCTCGAGATCGCGGGCGGTGCTGTCATGAAGCTGCGTTCATGTGAAGGGACGGCTCGTCGTGATGCGCCCGTCATCAATGACCTCTATTTTTTTTATTGCCTCGTTCTGTTTGTCCGGCACTTGTGGTGTTGCTGCTCTGCTCTCCTCCGTTGTCTAACACACAGCCAGGCCGGTTTCTAGCGAATCCCATCTCTGCGCAGCTACGGGGCCTTGATTGTTGGCTGCGACGGAATTTGGACTTGGAGACCCTCACCCCGGGTCCGGATGGTCCCTGTCAACTGTCGGCTCGACATTATCCTCCGGGATTCCGGTTTACGCTCGGTTCTCATAGCCAGACACGGCGCTATAGCTTCTCTCCGCCCTTTCGCCATGTCTCGGTCGGCTTTTGGTCTGTTGGCCGCCTTGACAGCCTGCGTCTCGGTCGTCCACGGCCAGGCTGTGTGGACGTCGAACCAGGTAAACACGACCATTTGCCAATGGGTACAGCCTCGGGGTGAGCCCACCAGACTTGTTTGACCCGTTTCTCGTGATTCTAACCTCGAGGACAGCTCATGTCGTCCGAGACACTGTCTACGTTGACGGAGGAAACTTGTGGTGGCTGCCTGGTTTCCAGGATGGCAGCTCCGGACCTGTAGTCAATGACCGTAAGTTGCGTGAATCGGCTGGGTCGAATATAGTGTTGACGGGTGTTCCCAGACAACCCTCTAGGTCTTATTTACACGCTCAACTTCAGCCGTCCATTCTCGACCACTGAGAACATGACGGCGGTTTTCGGGACGTTACCCAAGACGCCAAGTGGGACGGCTGCTCGAAACCTAGCTCCCAACTATGTAGATGGCGCCATACTTGGAAATGACCACGAGTGGTTCCTCTACGGCGGTCTGCTAAGGCAAACAGACGAGTTTACGGAGCCGAGCGCAACCAGTGTGCTAGGCTACCAGAAATTCCAGTACGGCGTCGAAAAACCAGCCTTCCTTCCTGGTTTTCTCAATGTTGAGTTACCAACTGGCTTAAGCCGATACCTTGCCTACGGAGGAGCAGCTTCTGCCCCCTCTGAAAACAAGGCTTGGTATTTCTCGGGAATGCACGCCCCGGGCTTTGGTCCGATATACGAGCCTGGTCGCAACGAGTCGCTCACGGCAATCAATATCTCGAGCACCTTGATCACGCTGGATATGGCAACGCAGCAAAAGGAATCCTGGAAGAATGATTCGCTACCGCCTGAAATCCTTGGTCGAGCTGGACCTGAACTTGTCTGGGTCCCGGTTGGTAGCCAAGGTATCCTGGCGGCCTTGGGTGGTGTTGTGTTCCCGGGGTATTCCAGGACCAGTGGTAGATCATCGAATGAGGTTGTGAGCAAGGAGACCAGCCCGGGATTTATGTCGACCATTGACATTTACGATGTGGCCAGCGGGAAATGGCACCGCCAGCCAACCAGCGGAGAAGCTCCAGGACAGCTCACCCGTGGCTGCGCTGTGGTCGCTCCTGCGCGAGATCGTTCGAGCTTCAACGTCTACTATTATGGCGGCTATGACGGGATGGCTTCAACCAACGCTTTCAACGACGATGTGTGGGTTCTATCGATCCCGTCGTTCACATGGACCAAGATCACCAGCAGCACCAACAAGGACGGTGGGCGCGCCGGGCACAAGTGCTTCATGCCGTACCCCGACCAGATGTTGGTTATTGGAGGCTATCAGACGCTCACGGGCAATGCCCCGACGTGTCTTCGCGAGACCATCCGCGTATTCAACCTGACTAGCGGCGTTTGGCTGCCCCGGTATGATCCGGCAAAGCATGCAGACTACGGTGTTCCGGGTGCCGTGGTGGGCAAGATTGGCGGCTCTCCTACTGGTGGGGCCACATTGACAACACCGGCAGCTTCGTGGGCGCCTTCACTAGCTGCTGTGTTTGAGACTGCGTATCCGACCAGCAAAATCACTACTTACTACCCGTACCAGTCAGTGGGACCAAACGACAATACGAATCCAACTGTTCCCCCGGGAAACAACGATTCGGGTGGTGGCGTTCCTGCATACCTGCCACCTGTCCTCGGTGTCGTGCTTGGCTTGGTGTTCCTGACCATGCTTGCCGTCCTTTTCCTCCTCTGGCGACGACGCAAGATCTTCCGATCACGCAGTGGCCTGAGCGAGGCCGGCACCGAAGACACCAACGGCCATCGTATCCTGTCGTGGATGCGTGGTCACTCGGCCGGGGATAAGATGACCATCACGTCAGATGAGACACCCTCAAGTCCAGGAGATGTCGATAGCGTCACGACCACACACCCACAGTCTATTCCTGAAATTATGGGCCAAGAAGTCTCGCACCCCGTGGAACTTCCCGGTATGTAATCTCTGTCGTTGTCAAAGCCCCAGAGGGCACTTGCTGACCACACCCTCTCACAGATACTTCCCCGCGCCCCGAGCTCCACGATACCGGCCTAACCCACATCGATGTCATGAATCGATACTCACGGCTCGGAGCAGCCATCGCCGCTCATAGCGGCTCTCTCAACGATGAGTCCCAATACACTTCGTCAGGTACACGGCAGATCGACCATGCAAGTGTCGCACCGTCCACCTCATCCATTGACACGGGTGCTGCTCGTGCTCGACACAACAGTTCCGAGCTTGCCGGCGAATCTACCATCCCCCCTTCGGCAGCAACCGCCACAGGCAACATACCTCGCGGCTACATCCCCTCGGGCGTATCCAACATTAGCGAGCGTGATCGCAACCACTTGCGTACCATCAGCGATACAACTGTCAGCTCGGTAGCATCCAACTCTGCCCCAGACGGTACCGCCGCGGCCACCACAACCACTCCTTTAATTGAGGAGGAGCCAGCTATTTCCCCGCCCACGGCATCGCCTCCTTCTGCAGGCACTGCCGAAGGGTCAGACTACCTAACTGCAAAGCCAACACCGCCAACGTCGCCAACACCAGCAGCAGCAACCTCTACTCTCCGACCAACAGCCGCGACTACATCGCCAACGAGCCCGCTGCGGAGAAGCGTCTTCCATGAGAGCAGAGAGGACATGACAGATCCTAGGGGGCCGTAATCTTACTCTACTGCTGTAGCTATTCGTCGCACGCTGGTACCTGCGCTAATGATAATCTGGAGTTATGTTGGGAAATCTGAATGAAGCCAGGAAGAAAATGATTGTGTTGTTTTAATGCCTGTATGAGTGATGAACCGAGCTGAATATTCTGTGAGAAGGCTGGGGCATATTACACTGGGTACAACTGGGGAGCTTGTTCCATCCATCTAGCGTATCAAGCATGTCGTATCGCATCATATCATTGTGGTTTGTTTTCGTTGGAGCGTCTCTTTCGTTAGGGGGAAATATCTTGGAATATCTGTATTGACCAGGTTTGGTACCTTATGCTCTGGTCTGGTTAGGCTGTATACGTTGGTCGTTGCTAGCGCTAGTTGTAATTGTGACGTTGTGATGATGATGATGGGGGATCTACCTCATTGAAGCCAGCCCCCTTTTTGCTTTCAAGTTGGGTTTCTTTTTTCTCTCTCCTCAGTACCTATGCTACCTATTCTACCTAGGTACCGAGGTGGGTGGGTCTTTTTGGTACCTACTTAGCCACAAGGATAATAATAATGGCCTATCGAAGTGAGGAGGTATAGTGTAAGGCAAATGCCCATCAGATTCGCCTCTTTTGGATTACACATGCCCATACTCTTCTTGATCTCTACATGCCGAACATAGATGTATCTGAAGAGATAAGCCATCACGTGTCTACAGCGTGTACCACCATGGTATCTAGATATTTGAAGATGCCATGGGTCTGAGTGCATACCTATCTACTCTGTATTGACATTGATGACTAGGTACAGAATCAGTCTTTTAGGGGCCTGCCATGAGGGGGGGGTTGACAGATCATTGTGGGAGCCTTGAAATGGTCGCAAACTGGAGAGCACTATAAGCGTACATGTGTGTGTGTGTGTGTGTGTGTGTGTGTGTGTGTGTACAAGTCTGTACATGTATACATACCCCAGTCCGTAAATATATCTCAAGTAGGTAAGCTTGCGAATTTCAGAACACGCATTAGTATATTTACATTTCTATAGGTGTATGAAGTACGAGATATATACTCGCCTCTCTCCTCTGCCCCCTGCCTCTTGAAATTCTTAACCCATCATTACACCAATTCACACATACCACAACTGAGATTTTATCTAAATTTCAATACAGCCCACAACCAACAACCTTAGTAAACGCCCAAACGATGCCCATGCCCAGGCTCATGCTCGCCCATTATACCCACCAGCCTACCCGGTCAACTTATCATGTCTGCATCGCTAACTCTCTCAACCCTGCGGCTCTCGTCTCCTCCATCTCTTTCCGCACATAGTCATTGAACTCGTCCGGGCTATCAACATACAGATGATGACCTGCCTTCCTCACAATCAAGACTCTGGCCGCGCCGTTCTCCCTGCGCTTTTCCTCATCGGTACCGTGTAGCAGGGCTTTGACGATGCGCTGCTTGATCTTCTCCTCGGCGGCAAAGCCCCCCGCTACATCCATCCAGTCGTTGTCCCCATACATGAAGACGATGGGGAAGCCTGTCTCCCGCACAGCGGGACTTGTTTCAGTGGCGGGGGAGATGATCTGGCGGCCGACTTCGTGGATGCGGTTGATAACGGGACTGCGTGCGTAGGCACCTGGGGCGAGGATGTAAGGGAGGGCGTATTCACCGCTGCCCTTTTGGCGGAAAAGCGAGTAGGCGTACGAGTGCAGTGCTTCCTTCTCATCGGGTGGCAGGTGGTTGAAGCGGCGTGAAGTCCAGCCAGATACAAAGCGCGGGCCGAGTGGGCCCGTCAGACGCACAATGCTGAATGGAGACACGTTTGCGTCCCACAGCCAGACGAGCCAGCCAGGAAGTGGCCGCTTCGGGGCCGTGTTAGTGCTTGCCGGGGTAGGCTCTTGTGCGGGCGGTGGACGCAAGAAGTTGCCGGATTTTCCGTGCACGATGCTCTCCTGGTCCTGGGTAAATTCATTGGCCATAGTCGACTCCTCCGGCTCGGGCATGTCGGCGTTGACAGCCCAGGGGTCTTCAGGAATGCCGACCGGAGAGGCGAGAATGAGCTTATTCAGCCGGCCGGGATACTTCAAGGCGTACGAAACGGCGAGATAACCGCCGAGTGAGTGGCCCATCAGTGTGAACTTTTCGATCTTGCGGACCCGACGCCATTCCTCCAGAGCATCAATAAACCAGTTCTCGGCCTCGGTGATCTTCTCCTTGGGATCAGTTGCATGCACTTTGAAGGGTGGTCTCGACGAGTTGCCCATTCCGAGCATGTCCAGAGCGTAGAGCTTCCACCCCTTGGCCCTGGTCAGGGGCTCAAAGTTTTTGTAGAAGAATCCGAGCCCAGCACCGTAGCCGTGGAGCATGACGAGGGTATTGTCTGCCTCTTCACCCTCACGGTGGATCGCCAACTCATTCAGTGCGCGGTTCTTTCCCGAGAGCTCAACCATCGATGAGTTCCATATCCTCTGGCCGAAGGGGTCAGCCTTGGCGAGCTCCTGAGCCTGTGTCTCGGTGCCAGCCTCGCGAAGCCACGGAATCAGGGAGAGGACATTTCGCTCGGCCTGGCGCGACGATACACTTGTCCACTAGAGGGGCAACCTGTCAGGAGGCAAGTCTTGCTGAGGGTCAATTGGGCCAATTTGGACATACCCATTGTTGCGCTGCCTCTTTGTAGCCAAGGGGGAAGTATGTTGCCGGTGGCTGTCGGGCCTGGACGTGCTGTTGCTGTTTAGCGCGCTGAGATGCTAGCATTGGCTGCTGAGGGCGGGGGTCGGGGAGAGTGGCGTCGTTGGACATTGTGCTCGTCTGATGCACGCCTGTGCCGTCCGGATCGAGTCGTCCAGCCAGGGAAACGAGCTTCAGTCTCTTAGGAAGTAGAAAAGAGGTCGGGTATGTCTTGAGCATCTTGATTCCGGAGGCGCGGCGCGTGGGCAAGCGCCCCTTATCAAGACGTCAGTTGTGCATGCGGCATTCAAAGTTTCCGGCGGTGCGGCGCATAGACAGGCCGGACAGGCTCCAGCGGGGTTACGCTACGCTAACACGTGTGCAAGCCACACACCGGATTTAACATCGTCCCGCTGCCCGATTTTTGGGTATGCGCGCTTTTGGATAACGGTTGCCGCAAATACCCGATGACGTCTATTGTGTTTGCGTGGCCGCCAGCGAACAGAGTTGTTTTCCTTTTGGCCAATCCCCAGATATAATGGCTGGTGACGTCTTGTTATGAGGATGACTGACTGAAACCCAACTCAGCGAGCCTTCCCCAGATGGTTTTCTTTAGCGTGCTGCCAGGGGAGACTGGAGGCTGAAAAACAGGGGGCAGGGTGCTTCACTCCGCATCATTCCGCATCGCACATTTCGGCTCCACTAATCCTTTTGCGAAGACGGCAAACGACGACACGGCGATACTGTAAAATCCGACGAACGAATCGCTGCATGCCATAAACCCCTCCAGCCACATCTTGGCTTACGAATAATCAAAGACTCGCCCTCGCTCTCGCCGACCGGCAACGGCGCGACCGGTGCGACGCACCTCGGTGCCGTTTCTCGATCGCTTCCCCGTTTCGCCTCCCAACGCCCTCCATGGCCGATTCTCTAGATTCGATTGTCAAGGGCGCCCCCGTACCCCTTCCGGGCCGGGACTTATCCAAAACAGTGGGAGGTACCAGTCCTATTGCTTCCTCGGCGGGCAAAGTTGGCGACCCCTTAAATCATACGCCAAGCTCCCCGTCCATGATCTACCTTAACTTGCTCATCCTCGAAGCGTCGCTACGTGCCCAATATCTAGAGCTGCGCGCCCGAAGACGCCACCACACATTTTTTCTCTCACTTCTCACATTATGGACCGTTGGGTTTGGGTATGCGCTGTTCCTTGCTCCGCGTGAGGACGGAAGCGGCGTAGGCGGCAGCGTATATTGGATGGTGGAGACAACAGAGCGCATGTGCTTCCTAGGAGGAGTCATGACGGCCATGCTGGTATGGGCAACAGGCATCTGGGAGCGCGGCGTACGGTGGCCGCGGCGGTGGTTTGCTGTGTCCAACCGCGGTTTGCGCGGCTTCAATTGCAAGCTGGTAGTCATGAAGCGGCCCTGGTGGAAGGAAGCGCTTGCTACTACAGGCTGGTTCCTCACCTACGGAGTGTTTTCAAACTCGGGGTCGTCGTATCGCTACGTTGAGCCTTCCCTACTGCGCGAGGTCGACAAGGAGCTCAACCTCACCAGCCAGGGTCATCCCACCTTACATCTTCCGGGAGGGGACGAGGAAAGGGGTGGCCACGATGAAGACCTCTCGCCGGGAGGAGACTATGTCAAGCTTTTGCTGCTGGCCAAGCCGTTTTCGCCCTCGTTCCGTGAGAATTGGGAGCTCTACAGGGCCGAATACTGGGAAAGAGAGAACGAACGCCGGGCGCTACTCCGCGCAAAGCTAAAGAAACAGGACAAAAAGCTGCGCAAGGAGCAAGCCGGGTTCCTTTGGTGGCTTCCATGGCGACGCGTTATCACAGAGAAGCCCCATGCGGTACGGGCGGACGGAGAGAAAGTCCACCACCATCCGCGACATGTGGCTGTGGTTAGTGAGCACAAGCGCACGAGGAGCAACAGCACGCGGAGGGGGAGTATGTCAACGGTCACAACATCGCGAAGCCCGACTCCGACCCCTGGGCTAGAAGTTGAAGAAGGAGGTGTGTCCCGCAGGGCAAGTACAGCGTCCAATGCCTCGGACAAGAGGCGCAAGAAGCTATCGGTAGCTGGAGTTAAAGCCGGGCGACCGCGAGTGGAATCCCGATCCGTAACTCCCGATAACCCGTCACCTCTCGCGAGAGAAAGCAGCCCCAGAAGCAAGAGTCCTGCAGGGTCATCGGCGGACTCTGGTAATCCGTAAGGATAAGGGGAAGGACTCTGGTGATTGCGCTGCGATGCATGTATTTACTGGTTAGAAAATGACGGCATGAGGCGTTTGCTGAATACGTAGGTAGGTAGATTACTGTACCTGCTATGCGAGGTACACTAGTTATTATACATGGAATCGGGCACCCGAAGGTGCCTAACGAAGGTATTCTTTTAGGTACCCGTCCGCAACAGCTAGCTGCCTAGGGTGATCCGTGCATCGGAGCTTGCCGCTGCGCTAATGTGCCGACCCAGTGCGATTCAACGACCAGGCACCGTTATTAACGCAGAGAAACGACAGATGATGGATGCCCTCGACCTACAGCTGTGACTGTTTGCTGCTTAGTTCTGAGACGGGACTTGATGACCTCCAATCAAGGTTACTGGCAGCGAAAGCGCGCAGTCGACTCCACGGCAGACAATTACTAGCGCGCCCAAACCTGCGTAGGTAGGGGGGGGGCTCCTTCCTTCTTTGTGCCACACTTCTCAGCACTCGATTTACGAAGTACTTGTAGTCCAGATTCTGCTGTCATCGACCTCGGTTTTGGCCCGCAAGCAAAACAAAGGCAAATAAACTTTGGGCCAAACCTGTGCACACTTTCCGCTTCAGCCCTAGCCTCGAGAGGTTTTTTTTTTTTTTCCCCAAGTTGGACCTCGACGACAAACAGAGTTGCAGTTCTCAACCAAGCACGCGTCGCGCAAGCCTAGAAGAGGCGCTGTGCGTAGGTACCAAGAATCGCGCTCTCTAGCAACCCACGACTTTAGGCAGCATCCACCATCACAACACCATGGATTGGCACCCATCTCCAAGCATGGCAACTGGCGTCAATCCGACGGCACGGTATGAGCGCGCGCCTAGTCCGCCATACATCGAAGTGCCTATAGGTAGCTTCGTCGGTGCTGTGGACGCTTCGGTGGTGATGGTGCCTCAGTTTAGTGATATCGACGCGGGCGATCTTACCGAGGAAGACCTCAAGATCATCACACAGGGCCAGGCACAAAGTTCCAACGGATGCACCAACACATGGAAGTACGAGGACAGACGAGAGGCGCAACCTATCACTGACTTTCTCTACCTTGGGCCATCAAGCGCTGCTCGCGATGGCGATTTCCTCCGCACACATGGTATCACCATGGTTCTGGCATGCAAGGATTCCCAGTTCGGAGCACCCATGCTGGGTGTGCAGAAGGTGGTGGGATCAATGGGCATCGCGTTTGACTCGATTGATATTAGCCCAGGCAATCCCGATCTTGTCGCTAATTTCCCCATTGCTGTCCGCAAGATCAACGACCACCTGCTCAGCGTCTACCGACGGCAGGCTCTGAACCCAGCTACGCAGGAGCAGCAGCAGGCGATGCCGGCGGGTCAGATGGCTATTGACCAGTCCAAGTTCCGACGCGGCAAGGTCCTCGTCTGCTGCGAAACGGGCAACGGACGGTCGGCAGCCATCGTGGCGGCCTACTTGATGGCGGTGCTCGGAGCGGATGCGGTCAAGGCCATGACCTTTGTCCTGGTGCAGCGGTTCTCGGCTCTCTTTGACGACGAAAGCAAGAATCACCTCCTGTCGTATGAGGATATCCTCAAGGCCACGCGCGATGTAGTCAGACAGCGGAGAGAACAGAATCCACAGCAACAGACAATGAAGCAGCCCTCTGTACAGGCGGGTTCGAAACGACGTATAGATGATGTCGGCGAGGACGACTTGATGGAAGACGCGAGTAATCCTGTGAATCGGGGTATGGCGCCTTTCACGGATACATCGGAATGGGAGCACTAACTGGGTCGGGTCGTCTGGTTACATCTGGGACGTTGGATTCGGTCGGGATTGGTCAATGAGCGTTATAGCATGCATGGAAGCCGCTCAAGCGGCGTCATATACAGGAAACGGACAGGGTCGCGGCGGAGTTTGAGGTCAGTTGGGTGGTGGAAAAGGTCTTTGTGGGAAGGTTTTGTATGACAAATATACCTTGAGCATAGGCCATTGTCAAACAAGCAAGGAAGCGAGACTTGGTCATGGGACTTGGTCGCGGGCTTTGTTTGCAGGGCAGGCCCGCTCAATTAGCTTGTTCACTTGTAGGTAACACTGATAGACAGAGCAATGTTTCTGTCAGAGATATGTCCCCAGGTGTCTTTTTCTTGACGTTGCTGTTTTTGATGGATTCCCTTTGTAATATTTTTCTTGAGCATTTCTCCTGAGCCGTTGCAATCTACGGGATCTCGCCTAGTATCTCTTCTAAGAACAATCAGTTCCCCTGAGGAGCTCTATCCAGGCCAGGCTAGACTATGCTGGCCCTGAGTATATTTCTCCTACCCTGGCAATGCTACTCGTCAAGAGGACCCCTCCCTCTTTTTTTTTTCTCCTTTTTTTTTTTTCCGCCACGTTTGTGATGATCAGGTTCCCTCCCAAAAGGTCTTTCATGTTCCAAACTTTCCATCTTCTCGTGAGTTTTGTGTGGCTATCCGTCCGGTAGATAGGTATTTTATCATTTGATGTCTGGTCCTGAGCGTCAATTTCAATATTTCCCATTCCAACATACCTAGGTAGTAGGTACCTATGTACCCATGTATATGTGTGATTCAAGGTTGTCATTGTCCCTCGTGAGATTGATGGCTGCTGCTCAATGATTTTTCCTAGAGTCTTTCTCGCCCGCAAGAGGCTGTGCCCGAAAATGATGATTGATGATGATGTTCCTCCCGATTCACGATTGTCACTCTGATCCTCTGATTCTCTAATTCTCTCATCTCCTCTCATCTCCTCTCATCTCCTCTCATCTCCTCTCATCTCCTCTCATCTCCTCTCATCTCCTCTCATCTCCTCTCATCTCCTCTCATCTCCTCTCATCTCCTCTCATCTCCTCTCATCTCCTCTCAT